>ERZ795055.2234-NODE-2234-length-14835-cov-4.852774_pt1 | contig 14835 bp, 10 predicted proteins | sample MGYA00375139_ERZ795055 | MGnify/ENA primary metagenome ERZ795055 (study PRJEB30184, sample SAMN05720283) | anaerobic digester metagenome | isolation source: active sludge of municipal wastewater-treating anaerobic digesters | place: USA | collected 2015-01-23 ...
CCGGTCCTCCACCCCCAGAACCCTGCCGATCAGTTCCCTCCCCTTGTCGGGCTGTGACCGGTATCTCTCGAGGATATCCAGGATCGCGGGGGCCTTCTTACGCTGGTCCCCGCTCCATCGCCGCGTCATGGCGGACAGCGACTCCGCGTATCCCTTCGGGTCCTGCGCATTATACGCTGCCAGGCACTCGCCGACGATCTTCCTGAGCGTTTCCGCCAGGAACCGCTTCATTTCAACGTACTCGTCCGTCCTATCCAGGGACCCCGGCAGCGAGCTCTTTTTCGCCCAGCGGTAATACCGGTACAACCGCTTCAAGACATCGCCGCGGTTCGCCGCAAGGGTGTTTCCGCGAGCCTGCGCGGCCAACTCCTTGCCCAGCATGGCAACGTCGCCGGCGGACAGCGCGGCAGGCGGTTCCCCGTTGACCTCGCTCACCGCTTTCAGCACTATCTCCCACGACTTCCTGTTGATCGGCCGCCGGGCATCTTTCAGCGAGTATTGCGCGAGGCTTATTTCGCATACCTTGTTTTGCAGCGAAGCCGGCACGTCCGCGGTATCCTGCGGCCGGTCGCTCCGCCCGTCATAAATAGCCGAATACTGCTCGCGCCGCGAGAAGGCGTCCGGCGGGAAGGCGTACATCAGCACGGCGTTGAACAGCGGATCGCCGTCGACGCCGGAGACATCCCCCTCGATGATCTTCGCATGTATCTGGGCGCACCGTTGCCTGAGGCGTTCGGCCTTTTCAGGATCGTCCTTGTACGCCTTGTACAGCTTCACGATCGGGTAGCGGATCTCTTCGAAATACCTGTCGAGCGCGGCTTTTTCTGACGAAAGAGGTTTTCCGATAAGCCTGTTCTCGACCCCTTCAACCAGAAAATTCTTCAACAGGTCGTATGAGCTCATCTGATGGCGTTCGATGAATTCCTTGAGATACTCGACATCCGCGGACGTTTTGAGCGCGCCGAGGTCGTCCAGCTGGCGTATTTCTTCGAAACAGTAGTATGAGTTCTTACCCTGGCTGTACAGCACCGGCTTGACGAGGCTTCCCCACGCCCCGGGTATGCGGCGAAGCAGCGGGACAAGGCCGGCCAGAGAGTTGGCCGTCCTGTTCTCGACCCCCTCGCACAGGCTCATTATCTTGATGATGTCGTCCGCCGCCTTCCTCGCAGACTGCGCCGGGTCGGCTCCGGCATCGTGCACGGAGGCCGCCTCGCAGATATCCGCCATAGCCTCAAGGCCTTTCAAGTCGAGCTTTTCCGCAAGGAGCTCGTAGACCTTGTTCGCACGCCTCCTATCGACGAAGGCAGAGATATTCGCCACCGCCTCCGCGGCCCGGTAGGCGTTATCTCCGTATCTCTCGGGCAGCACATTCATCAGCAACTTATCAACACGCGTCGTCGGCGTATGCGCCATCAGCCGGTTGCGGACGGCGACCATCGCCGCGGCACGACGATCGCCGTATGCATGCCGCAGGCCGTCTGCCGCCTGCGCGCTCACCGCGTTCCACAAAAAACTACTACCCGGATCTTCAAGACAGCGGTTCATGACCGACCGGACCTTCAGGACATTCAGGTCGTAGTCCGCGTCAAGCATGCGGCGGTACGCGAACGCGGCGTCGCGAACCGTCTGGTCTTGTATAAACCGATCGTCGCGAAACTCTCCGGCCGCCGCCACACACAGCGCCCGGAAAAGCCCGACGCCGATGATCAGGCTCCGGATCCTCTCGTCCTTTACCCCGTTCAGCGCGGAATTAATGCCGATAACCCCCCGGGCAATGCCGTCCTCGAACAGGCGGGGCGATCTGTCGAGCACGCAGAGAACGATCGCAGCCGGCAGCTTGTCGACGCTGCCGCCGGCGCTGTGCGTCCGGGAGACGGCCTCGGCGATCAGGGCCTGCGCCTCCGCTCCGGAGACGCCGGCGCCGTTCTCGACGATCACCGTGAAGGCGCGCCCGAGGACCTCGACCGGCGAATACCTCTGTGCGCGCCCGGCATCTATCAGCTTTTGCCCGAACGCGCTTGCCGGGTCAGCGCCATCGAGCCTGAGAGGCGCACTATCCTTCATCGGATCGGCGCTGTAAAATGGCCGTTTGACTTGAAGGTAGACCGGCGGCAGTATCGGCGCGGAAGGCGCCAGGATGCCGCGGAGCAGGCCGGATGCCGCCGAGACGCCGGGTCCGGGAGAGATGGCGGCGATATCGCCGGTGCCGGCCGGCCCGTACTTTTCGAACCGGTCGACCTCGCCGAGCGCCATTGAAAGGAACGCCTTCTTCTCCTCTAAAGGCATTGCCGCAATATCAGGGAGATACGGGGCGCAGGCGAAGATCTTGGTTTCAGGGCCGAACCAACGCTCGCAGGTCGCCTTCGAACGGCGCATCAGGAGGGGGTGCTGCATGACGATGACGGAAGCGAACGGGATCTTCTTATCCTCTATCAGCTTTTTCGAATTGAGGACATTCTCTTTGGTGTTCGTCGAAGCGGTCTCGACCTCTATCGCATCGGCGGGGACGCCGAGGGCGATCAGGATATCGCGGAATATCTCAGCCTCGGACTTCGCGTCGAGATCGTCCACCTGATATTTCGACCGGCGGACGCTGTCGCGCAGCGCCAGCGTCTCGCGGCCGACCCCGCCGGAGACGACGATCTTTTTCGCCGCCCCGTTCTTGTAAAGCAGGGCCGCATGCTCGGGTGTTTCAAGCCGGCTGTTGCCAAGGACGAGCAGGACGTCGACAGGCGTGCCGGGGAGCGGGTCTCGCTGCGCGAGAAAGTCGGCCAGCGTCTGCCCTGCGCCGTTCATCGCCGCGACAGCTTTATACAGCTCCCGCTGGTCTTTGAACCCCTCTCTGCTCTCGGAATGAGGGGCAAGGCAGGAATCCGCAGGAAGTGCAAACGCGGCAGGGTGCATCCCGGTCATCGCAACGACGACGGCGCACGACACGACCCGTCTCGCGAATGCTCTAAAGACAATAGTGATGCGGCTTAACGCACGTCTCATGCAGACCGCTCCTGTACCGTTAACTTAACTAGCATAACGTTAGTATTTTACGCTAGAAATTGCGGTTTGTCAAGAGCAGGGCAGGCTGCAGGAGAGTTGTTCCCAGTGCTATTTCCGGGCGGCACGTCGGGGGCGGCGATTTTTTGCGCTAACCTGATTGAACAGCCAGAGCGAACCAAGGACGACCGCGAGTGTCGCCAGGGAAAGGAAGAACGGCCAGACTTTCAGCACATTGATGTCGTTCAGGCTGCGGAACGACCGGGCGACCCATGGGCTCGCCGTAACGATCATCCCGACCAGCAGGCCGAAACCCCACGACGCCAGCAGGATGCCGGCGGAAAGCGAGAACTGTGTCATGACGAGTTTCCAGCGATGGCGCCGGCTCTTCCCGAAAACAACCGAAAAGAACTCAATAACCGGCATAAACAGTCCGCACAGTATGTAGAAAACGCCGCTCAACCCGATCCCGGGAACGCCCGCAACCATATATCAATGTCCTTTCTCGTAGACCTTGAGTGTTTTTTTCCTGATTATTTCGTTCCAGAAGGCCTTTATCATGAACACCGCGTTCACCGTCCTCAGGACGAAGTACGCCGGAACGCTTGCCAGGGCCCGACCTGTTTCGCCTCTCGGTATCGCCGCCGCAAGGACCGGTACCAGCACCGCCGGCACGTCGATCACGTAACCGATCAGGAATATCGGGTTCCGGAAGATAACCGCAAGGAGCGGCAGAATGACCATATACGCCGCCGACGCGATGATCGCGTCCCAGACGATGACCGCGGCCATCGAGTTGAGATAGGGCACCTGCCTGATGCTGTCCCAGTGTATCATCAGATTCTGGACGAAGCCGTGGCTCCACCGCTTGAGCTGTTTGCCCATGAAGTGATAGTTGTGCGGCTCTATCGGGTAGCAGACCGCATCGGGGATGAAACGGACGCCGTAGCCTTTGGAGTAGAAGGTCCAGGTCAGGTCCATATCCTCGGCGACGGTGCGCGTCGGCCAGCCGTTGGTTTCCCGCAGCACCTCCGTCCGGTACATGGAGAAACAGCCCGAGGATATGAGCGGCTTGCCGAAATAGTCCTGTATCTGCTTGCAGAAGCTGAACGCGAACAGGTATTCGATGTAACGCCCGCGCTCCCATACCGTTTTGACGTGGCGCGGTATCACGAAGCCGCAGGCGGCGACGATCCGGGGATCGTCGAACGACGCCAGCAGCTTCTCGATCGCGTCGGGAGCTAAAGTGGTATCGGCATCGATGGCGAGCGCAAATTCGGTGAAGACATACTTGAGGGCGAAGTTCTGCGCGCCCGCTTTGGAGCCTGTGTTCTGCGGGGGCGTCACCACCGTGACGCCGAGAGAGCGCGCGACCGCGTCGGTGCCGTCCGTCGAGCGGTCATCGATAACGATGATCTCGTGGATCGGAACGGTCTGCGCCTTGAGGCTGCGGATCGTGTCGGCAAGCGAGCCGGCCTCGTTATAGGCCGGCACAAGGATCGTGAGCTTACCCAGCAGGCAGACGCCGCGCCGCGCCGGCGACTGCTTCGATTCTCCCGCGGGATCGACGCCCTGTTCGGTCGACACAAGCGGCAATACTTTATCGTTCATATGCTTACGCCTTTTTCGGCATGAAGCGATTTATTTTAATATGTTCGCGCGCTTTGTCAAGCACTAAGGTGTAGACGACGGGATCGGAAAAAGGTTCCGCCTTACGGCGGCGTGCGGGAAATAGTCACGATCGATCCGGGGCTGACGCGGAAAGAGATATCGTCACTCGTTGATGAGATACAGCATATTGTCCTCGATCCGATAGAGGAGCGGGGCTACTGAAAGGCGGCCGTAGCGGCGCCGCAGGCGCCGGGCCTCGGTGAGGATGAATTCGGTCTCGTTCTCTATCTCGAACATCGGCGCAAGGTTCATGAAGTGCTCCTCCGCCGCCTCGCGGGTCCAGCCGGCCCTCTCGACCAGCCCGTCTATGAACTGTTTTTTTCTCGCGGTAAGGTTGACCATGCCGCAGCCGTCGTGGGCGATCAGGGCAATGTGGCTCACCCCGCCCACGCCGATAGCGTAAGAGACCTTGAACTCGCTGTACCGGAGATTGGCGCCGCCCGTGCGGATGATATACGCGAAGTTATCTGGCATCCGGAGCGATTTGCGGTGGTCCATGCACATCCCGACCAGCAGCTTCGCCTGCGTGAAGGGGTCGAGCGGCCGGTTCATGTTGTGGTATTCGAGGAGGAGGCCGATCGGCGAACGCCGGTGCTCGACGGGGATATCCTCGACGGCCGTTATCTTGCGCAGTTTATCCATACTCGCGCTCCCTTTTGTATCCGCCGCGCTATCGCCCAACAGTCAGCCGCTTCACTGCGGCACGCACCGCTTCACGCTGTTTCGGGGACAGCCGCTGCTTCTCGGACCGGCAGACGTCGCCCAGGTACAGTTTTCTTACCGCGCCCGCGCCGGCAAGCCGCGCGGCGTCCTTCATGGCCGTGCCCGCCGACGGCATGAGTAGCGCGGCGAGGAACCCGGGGCAGCTGCTCGAGGCGATCACCAGCGCGATCTTGTCGCGCTTCGCGATCCGCCCCTTGGGGACCATCGTCCCCCACGGCCACCGGCCGTAACAGATCATCCGCTCAATGAACCGCTTCATCAGCGCCGTCACCGTCCCGAAGTTGACGGGCGATCCGAGAACCAGTGCGTCGGCCGCATCGATCTTCGCAAGCAGCGCTTCCATCCCGTCGTCGTGCACGCACGCGCCCCGGCGCTTGTGCGGATCGTCGACGGTGCATTTCCGGCAGTTCTCGCAAAACTCTATCGGCACCGTCTTCAGGGAGATCTTCTCGACATCCCACCCGCTCGCGCGGGCGTCCTCGAGCGCCGCATCGATCGCCTGGTCGATGATCCCGCCGTTGCGGTAGCTTCCGTGTATCGCGAGCAGTTTCTTACCCATACGACCTCCTTTTTCGGACCGCCGCTGTTTCAGGAAATTATAGTATCAAAACGCCGACACGGCGTAATCACAAAAGCAGCGGGGAATGTTTTCACCGGAAAGACTTTGCCGGATCGCGCGCACAGCCAAATCGCCGCCCCGCTACTTGAGCCGCGTATCGCCTTGCTTTGAAGAAATGAAGCCTTTCAACGATTCCCTGTCGTCGATCTTGTAACTGTGTTGCGAATGATCTCTGTCGCTCCCAAAATCACCGATCTTCTTTCCGACATCGATCCTGTTCGTCGTATCAATCCTTCTATCGGACGGTTTCCTTATCGAGACAGTAAGCGCGTCTTTCATTTCCACACTATGCGCGTTGCCGCACATCTTTAGAACGATGAAGAACGTAAAACAAAGACACGTCAGCGCTTTTACAGGCACCCCAAAACATAGACATCTAAACTGTTTACGCATCGTCCCGTCTCGATCGGATAAATAGGCAAGAAATCAACATATCGGTTCCCGTCGCCAAAGACTATCGCTAGATCGCCATCCTTGTCAGGATAACGGCGGAGAGGTTGAAATAGACGAGCAGCGTCTGGATGTCGCAGAGGGCGAGGACAAGCGGGCCCGATGCGGCGGCAGGATCGATCTTGATGCGTTTGAACAGGATCGGCAGCGTGAGGCCGAGCAGCGCGGATATGCCGATCGCCAGAAACATGGAGAGAGCGAGCGCCAGGCCGAGACGGCCGCTCCCCTGCCATAAAACCGCCGCTGACCCGACGACGACGCCGCACACGATGCCGACCAGCATGCCGACGAGCATCTCCTTGTAGAACAGGAAGGAGAGGTCCCTGAACGAAATATGCCCGAGGGCGATATTCCTGACGACGATCGTCGCCCCCTGGACGCCGGTGCTCTCGGAAAGACCGAGGACGACGGGGACAAACAGAAAGAGCACCGCGACGGTCGAGATATCGTTCTGGAACACGCCGGAGATGAACGCGCAGATCAGGCCGCTGGCGATGTTGAACAGCAGCCAGGGAATCCTCATGAGGAGGATCTTCCGCACCGAGCGGACCTTCATTTCATCGGGGTTCGTACCGATGATCTTGGCGATGTCGTCGGTCGCCTCGTCTTCGAGGACCTGGAGCGCGCTGTCGGCGCTGATCACGCCGGAGAGCCTCTGCGACGCGTCGACGACCGGCAGGCCGAGGTAGTTGTGGCGCTGGAGCAGAGCGACGACGTCGCTTTGCGACATGCCGGTCTCCACCTGGACGACGGGGCCCTTGAGTATCTCCCTCACCGGCGTGGCGGGGGCGTAAAAAATGAGGTCGCGTACCTGGATGACCCCCTCCAGCCGCCGCTCATCGTCGACGACGTAGATATAGGATATCTTGCCGCGCCGCCGTTCGGGTATCTCGCGCAGGTACTCCACCGCCCCGCCGACCGTCGATCCCACCGGGACGGCGAGATACTCTTTCGCCATCAGCGCGCCGGCGGTCTCGGGCGGATACGACAACAGCTCCCTGAGGTCGGCGGCTGTTTCCGGAGATGACCGGCTCAGGATCTTCTCCCGGACGCCGTCCGGCAGGCATCTCATCAGCGCGGCCGCGTCATCGGAGACCAGCCGTGAGGCCATGTCGGCAAAGAACTGTGCGCCGAGCTCCTCTGCGGCCGCGGCCGCCTGGTCCGACGGCAGAGAGCAGAACTCGGCCGCCGCCTGGTTGACGTCGAACTTCGCGAGGCTCCGCAGCCGCGCCTTCTCAACAGTTTGTGCCATATCTCCGCCTGTATATTCGGATCGCCGCCGACAAGCGACCTATTGTACGGCAAACATGGGATTAATGGAATGGGAATCAGGGGCTCGCGCAGAACCTCTGATCAGGCGTCGCCGGCGCAGGCGGCGATCGACGATACGGCCGGATCGGCCGATTGAGGGAGAGGAAGTCTGCCGAGCTTGTCGGCGATGCCGACGACCTGCGCGAGCTGCGGCCGCTCGGGGTCAAGCGACGAGTATGCGCGGACAAGAGCTGTGTACGCTTCATCTGACAGATACCCGCCCCGCTGTACCTGCGACAGGATATCGACCACCGCGGGATCCCGCATAAGAGCCGGCGCGATCGGCGCCAGCGGCTCGACCATCGTCCAGAGGGCGTTCGCCAGGCAGCGCAGGACGCCCGCGTCCCGCTGCCGCTGTCCGTCGGCGATCACCTCAGGCGGGATGAAAACCCACGCCTCGCCGAAGGCGACGAGGCCGCGGTCGGCGAAACAGAAGGCGGGGGATCTCGCCGATAAGGAATTCTTCAAGACGGCGGTCAAGCGCTGCCGCCCCTCCTCGGACAGATACATCGCGGCGTTCCTGCAAAAAACGATATCGGCTTTGTCTGCCGCAATGGTAAGGGCGGCGTTGACGCTCTCGAGATCGACGAAGACCGGGACGATCCATCGCCTGACCCGGTCGTCGACCTTCCGCTCATATTCGCCGTCTGCCGTGCGGGACGCGGTCAGCAGAGACCGGACTTCGAGCGGGACAGCCCCGATATCCTCCCACTGACGGGACTGGGGGCCGGGCACCTCCGACTCGCCGAACACATATTCGCCGGACAACGCCGTCCTGAGGTTGTCGATATTCGCGTCGAACAGCTCGATGCGGACGTCCCACGATGAGATCCAGGCATCGGCGGCCGCGCGGCGAGCCTGCGGATCGGCGATCCCGCGGCACACGGCGTCTTCGGCGTACGAGCGCAGCGCGTCATAGACGACCAGCCCGACGCTGCATCCCTCTTCGCCGGTCGAGGACCCGACGCTCTTGACGACGAGCGTCCGGTCGCCGCGCGAGAGCTTGTACGGGATCGCCGCGCGGAGATATTCCCGAAGGAGCGGCCCCCACGAACCGTAGGCGCGGAAAAACCACGTCATGTTCTGCGGGTCGGTCGCCGCACCGGCCGCCAGCGTCAGCTTGCCGGCAAGATCCGCACGCGCCCCGCCCCCCTGCGGCGTCCCGCAAAACCGCTCGAACTGGTCGACCGTCATGCCGCGGCGGGCGGCCTCGGCGCATACGGACGGCAACAGCGCCAGCGGCACCGACGGCATGGCTATCAGGTACCGCGCCCGCTCGTCGCATTCGTTCCCGATACCGCGGAGCAGGCGCGCCACCGACCGCACGCCGGCCGTGCGCTCGACATCCCGGGGAGAGCAGCCGATACGGACGATGCCCATCCGCTCGTCGTACGCCGCGCGGTATCCCATGCACCGGTATTCCGTCAGCAGCGCGCCGCACGCCTCGCCCACGTCATTCGCCCTTTTCACATACTCCCGCATGAAACGGGTAAAGAACTCCGACATGTCCCGCATGACGCCGTCGTCGAGAACGCCGAACGCCCCAATGTCCCTGCCGAACTTGGCGGCACGCTTCTCGAGAGACAGGATCGCCTCTTTCCGTATCTTTGCGGGCACGAGGCCGGTCAGGACGATCTCGGCCGGCGTCAGTACGCCTTTCTCCTTGCGCATCACCAGACAGAAGCCGAACTCGTCTTTGTCCGGGATAACGCCGGAGAGAAGGACGCCTCCTTCTTTGAGCTTCCGCTCGAACTCGACCAGCGCCGCGGCAAGGACGTCCTTGCGCGGATACGACATCAGGACGTTCATCGCCCGTATCAGGTCGGCTTTGCCTTGATATTCGAAATCGAACGACCCCTGTATGAACGTGATGCCCTGCGCATCGGAGGGGGGCAGCATGTCTTCGGCGCGCAGCACCATCCGTCCGCTCTTGCTGTGCGTCACCGTATGGACATTCCGGTACTTGTCTACGCCGACCGTGACCGCCCGGGGATTGAGCTTTTTCGCCCTGAAGGCAAGCTCGGAGGTGGTGAACGGAGGAGAGCCGGTCCCGAAATCGACCAGAGACCGGGCTCCCTCGGACAGGTCGAAGTAGCCGAAACGGAACGAGGGGCTGAAAAGGAATTCGTCAAGCGACGCGAGGCGGCCGGGGTTCGTGATCGGAAGAGAGCTGGTCATCGTCCTGGTCCGACCGAGTATCGCGGATTCTATGAAATCTGCGGCAACACGGGAGGCCGCCTGGCGCGCGCTGTCCGCCGGCAGACCGGATCCGGCAATGAACTCCTCCGCGCGCCGGTTGTCACGCGCGCCGTCACGGATGGCATAGATCGCCCGCACGAGGTCCATCTTCTCTTCGATCCCATCGGCGGCATCGATCATGGCGCGAAAACGCGCCGTCAGCGACTCTGCCCACTGCCTCGCCTGCGCCGCCTGAAAGATCTCCGAATCTTTATCAAAACCAGCCGAACGCGGCGCCAGGGCGAAGGCACACTGGCATGCGCAGGTCGAGCATACTATAAACAACTTAAGAAGGTGAACTATGCGTTTAAGCATCGCACCGTCTCCTTATCTCTCTGGTTTTCACGCATTTACAGTATACCTCAAAAAACACATAAAGTCAAGCCGGCGGACACTCTTGAAATTCAGGCTGATTTCGTTCGGACCACGCCGTGAAATAGGATATAATCGGGCAAAAAGGAGGGGGCATGAAACTATCGAAGCGTAACGCATTGCTGTTCATGGCGGTCATATGCGCGGCCGTCATCTGCTGGGCACACCAGGGAGCCTGCGCCGAAGAGGCAGTTATCAAGCTGTCAGACCCGCAATACACGCGGGGAAAACTACTTATGGAGGCGCTGAAAGAGAGGAAGACGTCGCGCGCATTCAGCGGGAAGGAGCTTTCGGATGAGCTGCTTTCCAACCTTCTCTGGGCGGCGGCAGGCGTCAACCGCCCTGATTCCGGCAAGCGAACGGCGCCGACGGCGGTGAACTGGCAGGAGATCGATATCTACGTCGCGCTGAAAAGCGGGCTCTACCTGTACGACGCGCCGAGCCATTCGCTCAAGCCGGTCCTGGCAAAAGACATAAGGGAGAGCGTTGGGATGCAGCCGTTCGTGAAAGAGGCGCCGGTGGGGCTTATCTTCGTTGCCGACTTCGCGAAGATGGCGGGCGCCTATCAGCCAAGCGACGAAGATAAGAAATTCTATTCGGCGACCGACACCGGATATATCAGCCAGAACGTCTATCTCTTCTGCGCCTCGGAAGGGCTGGCGACAGTGGCGCTCGGGATGGTCGACAGGCCGTCGCTCGCCGCCATCATGAAGCTGAGGCCGGAACAGCGGATCATCCTCTCACAGCCGGTAGGTTATCCAAAAGGCGAGAAATAGACGCTACGCTGTACAGTATCGCAGGGTACAGGCATGCATGTACCCTGCCGGCCTGCGGGAATGACAGAAAAGCGAAAAGGGCCTCACGTCATGTGAGGCCCTTTTCGCTTTTAGTAACAACTTCAGCTTATTCGAACGAGATGTTGTCGATGTTGATCGCGCCCATCTTCTCGGTGGAGTTGGTGTCGTCGAACACGATCACGAGCTCCGTCAGGTCCTTCTTGCTCGTCAGGCCCGCGAACTTATTGAGCGGGATCGTTACCTTCTGCCAGGTGTCGGTCACGCCGGTCACCAGGTAGCTGCCGGTCTCGGTCTTGGTCTTCAGCTCGACCTTGAACTGCGAGGTGAAGCCCAGCTCCGGATCGCCTTTCACGTACATCACGAGGTTCTTGCAGGGAGTGGCGTCGAGGTTCTCGAGCTTCATCCAAAAACCGTTGTACGCGGGGTTCGGGCTGTCGACGTCGTACTCGAGGCGCAGGGAAAAGCCGCTGTCGCCATTCTTCACGGTCGAATCGAACGACATGTTGCACGTCTGCGTCTGGTCGTTCGGATCCTTGTTCCACGCGCCGAAATCGCCGCCCAGCTTGCTCGGCTTGCTGCCCGTATCAAAATCGTCGACGACAACCGGCGCCGCGATCACCGAACCCGCCCACATTGCCGCCACCAAAACAACCCCCGCCGCGAGTAAGAACCTCTTCATCTCCCAACCCTCCTAAAATGTGATTTGTGAAATACTATGATGGAACGACGCCGCATCATCCCGTTAGGGTTCATTTATATATCGATTTGCCGTTTTTGTCAAAATTCTTCTTTGGGAAATCGCGACCGTTCTGCGAGGTGAGGGAAGATAGAAAGCGTTCGGGTCAGCACACTGACATCTTCCCCGCCGAGGAAATACCGTTTATACCAATGTCGTTTTACGCGGCTAGCTCTTTATGTTGTTCGCTTTGCTTCTTTCTCCCGAAGCTCTTTCAGGTCATTCTCTCTCCTCGTAATTCCCGCATCTCTTCTGTATGTCAGAGGTATCCAGTATGATCAGCGTATCTCCCTTTATCTGCAGCGCTTCTTCCACTGACCGCCGCGCTGTCTTCGGCAATCTGACCTGAAAAGTATCCCCGAAAATTCTCTCATTTGCCGTTTCATCATATCCGCGATTCAGAAACAATCTCCTCCCACTTCCCGTTCATGGCAACTACTTGATTTACAATTATTTATCTGTTTCTATTCGAAGATATTGGAACAAGTCCAGGGTAGACAGTGGGGATCAGATTCGCACGATGCTTTTGACTAATGAACCGGCGGGCGAAAGGCGGTTCTTCCAGGCCATGAAGATACCATTTCCTTGATTGTACGGAAAAATAACCGGTAGCACCGCGCTGTCGTTCATGGAGGGGTGCAGCCTCTCGAAGTCTAGAAAACAGCAGCCTCCCTATCTGTCTGCGAAATCATTTCCGGTTTCCCTATTTTCTTACCTGTCCTCGTATAGGATTGTCGATAAGTCGTCCTGCCCCCGGTTGCCTGATCGACCACTTCTGTCAGTTTTTCTTTTTTAGGATCAGCATACCTGTTATCCAAAAAATCTTCTCTTTCTTTCACTCTTTGCACCGCCAGTCCATTTGCTCTTTCTTTCGCTTGTGTTACTGCATCAGTAAGCGTTTTCCATGATTCCGCATACTGATTTTTCTTTTCCGACAGCCTCTCCTTTGCTCTTGAATAACCAGCTTTCAGCGTATCATATTCTTTTTGTGCGCTATCATACTCCTGCTTAAAAAAGTCATACATTTTTTGTGTCGCAGCCTCAAGGTCTTTTACCTCTTTTGCGGCAGCCTTAGCCTGTTCACCCCCTTTTTTTGCGGTTTCTTCCGCTTTTTTCGCCGCTTCAGCCACCTGAACTACCAACTTCCCGGCAGCCTCCATTGAGGCCTTCTTTTTATCAACGTCGGCCTGCAGAGCCTTTGAAGCCGCATTCGCGTTCTTCAGACTATCTTCCACGCTCTTCAAAGCGGGTTCATCGCCAGATAATGCTCGATTGGCTTCCCCTTCATATTGTTCTATTGTTCGCACCACGTTCTCGGCTATCGTTACGTTTCCATGTACAGACTCATAGGAATCCCCCGCCTTATTTCTGGCCGCGTCATCGACGGCAGCTTCCGCTCTTGCCGTTATCTTTCTTGCTACATCTAATCCGCCTGCTTCCAATGATGTATGAGCGTCCAATGTATTAAGACTCTTATCCGCATCACGAATATATTCCGCACATTCCAGCCGGAGAGATCTTTTGCCTTCGTCGTCGCGCTTTTCACTCTCAACTCGTCGCTGTTCCCCTTCCAAAAACTGCATACTATCGGTTGCCAACTTTTTAAGCGTCATTATTTCCTCTGTCACCTTTTGTTTCTGTATTGCGTCATCAATAGGATTATTTCCAGCATCGTTAGCTACGTCGCCTCCGGCATCCGCAATCGCATTATCGGGCGGGTTTACGTATTCTGACCTGTACGTTGTGATCGCGTCGGTTGCAGGATCGTATATTTCTATCATTTTGCCGTCAGCGCTCGTCGTCCCGATCCTGCCGTCAGCCATCCTTATCTCAGTGGAGCCGTCCGGCTTGTATTCTGTACGTGTTCCATTTCTGTCAAACGTGTCTACTAATTTACCGTCTTCATATGTTTTTATATCTTTCGTGCCATCCGAGTATTCTATCGTGTTCACTTTTCTTCCTAACTGTTCCGACGTTGTTATTCTTGTTCCATCCGACAAGTACTCTTTTTTTGTTACAGAAGAATCAATGCCGAGCGTATATTCTTCTGTTAATCGGCCGGTCGCATCGTACTTCTCCGTAATCACCTGCGTTGGTAATTGGCTTCTTACCATCTTTCTGCCATCAGGGTATACGGTCGTTTCTGAACGATAAGCTCCGTCATCCAACCCCAATCCAACCAAGGGATTGTGGTTTTCGCCACCTTTTTCTGTATAAATAGTTGTGATGCTTCCATCGGAATTATTTATAGTAGTTGTAGTTTTTTTGACCCCATCCTTCGTGACCGTTTCGCTTACATCAGGATGTATGACGACCGCACCTGCGGGGGGGGATGCCAGCGGCTCGGCAGGCTCGACAACCAAACTTTCCTTCTTGCTCTGTACCTCTGCCTGCGGTTGACCCTGTCCTGTCACCGCCTGGCTTGCGGAGATCGTGGCGCCTGCACCCTTACTGAACTGTATACCTTTTTGCTCCAAAAAGCCCTGGCCTCCCTGCGCCGTTTGCGCTCCGCCGGTCGGCATTCCGGTCGACGTTTCTCCCGGCCCTTGGATTGTCCCTGATTCTCCTTCACGTCCAGTCGGAGGTTGTCCGATCGGCATCTGGGCTGCTCCCACACCGGTCGGCACATTGCCAACTGCCAGTTGCGGCTGGTTACCAGCCTGCGGCATTCCCGCGCCTTGACCAACTATCGGAGATTGCTGCAGCGCCGTTGGCGCTGCGCCTTCGCCGACTGGAGATTTCAGCTCTGCCGTTATCGGCGTAATTGGCGGCCTCACCGGCGACCGCGCGGCCGGATCTCCACCGATATTCACCGGCTCCGGCGCGATCATCGGCTTGCCTGCCCCACCCGGTACTGTCGGCTCTGCCGTCGTCGGCGTAATTGGCGGCCTCACCGGCGACCGCGCGGCCGGATCTCCACCGATATT
>ERZ795055.2240-NODE-2240-length-14809-cov-5.444625_pt1 | contig 14809 bp, 12 predicted proteins | sample MGYA00375139_ERZ795055 | MGnify/ENA primary metagenome ERZ795055 (study PRJEB30184, sample SAMN05720283) | anaerobic digester metagenome | isolation source: active sludge of municipal wastewater-treating anaerobic digesters | place: USA | collected 2015-01-23 ...
TCGAAAATGACCCCGTCTTCCATGATGAGGCTCGGGGTGATGATGTTGCCCTTAATCTTGCCGGTCGAGAGAAAGATGACCCGCTCTTTCGCGAATATATTGCCCTTGACCGTGCCGCCGACCACGATGAGGCGCGCCTTGATGTCGGTGGTCGCCTCGCCCGACTGGCCGATGAGCACTTTACCGTCGGTCTCGATCGTTCCCTGGAATTTTCCGTCGATGCGCAGGAGGCCGTTGATCTTGAACTCGCCCTTGAATTCGGACCCCTCGCCGATGATGCTGTTGACTATATTGTCTTCGTTCTGCTTGGTCTTTACTGTCATGGTACCTGTTTTCCGGTATGAGAATCGGCCGCTGGAAATCAAACCCGCGCTTTATATCCGTGCGCCTGTAACTGGCATGATGTATATTCGGGCGGGTTTTTCAAGTCATTTTTATGCCCCGGGGGATGTTTGGGGATGGGGATGAGGGGATGAGGGAATGTGAGGATTTATCGGTCGAGGGGCTGTTGCGGGTTCATTGATTATTGAGACTTGGTAATCATCCTACACCCCGGCCCGCTCGATCAGCGCAAGCAGGTACTTCGACCTGAACTGCTCGCTCGCCATGAACCTCTTTGCCGGCGGTAATTTCAGCACCGCGCCCAGGACCGCGGCCATGGCGCGGTGACTCAAGGTGACCTGGTTGTCGAAGATGAGGTTCGCGAGCTTGCCGCGCTCGATCGCCATGAGCACGACGCGGTGCACGGAGTTCACGGGCGTGATCACCCGCTCCTTTCTCGGTGCAAGCCTGAGCGCGCCGGTATTGCATCCCCTGAGGCACACGCCGCACCCGAGGCACTGGCCTTCGTCGAGCTTCGCCTTCTTGCGCGCCGGCTTGTGCGGGTCGCACGCGCTCACGAGCGTCATGGCCTCGACCGGGCACAGCGTGACGCACTTGCCGCAGCCGCTGCATTTCTCCGCTTCGATTTCGGGAATGAAGTTGGTCGTGTGCACCGGGTCCAGGAACCCGAACCTGCGCGCCGCGATGAGCGCCTCGCAGCAGCATCCGCAGCAGTTGCATATGAACGCCGGGCGCTCCTGCACGTTCTCTCCGAACTGCACGAGGTTGTGGTCGCGCGCGAGCTGCAGCACGTCGAGCCCCTCGGCCGCGTCGACCTGGCGCGCTATGCCGTGCCTGATGAGCGACTCGGCCGGGCCGTTGAAGGTGAGGCAGATGTCCATGGGCGCGCCGCAGTTCTTGCCGACGTGCTGCATCTTGTGTCGGCAGTAGCACACGCCGACGCCGATATGGGACGCGGTCTTCACCACCTCCGAAGCGCGCTCGTAGTCGAGAACATGAAGGGCGTTCTCGTTGGTCAGCACCTCCTCGTTTACGAACACCCGGCCGAGCTGGGTGTCGCCTTCGGTGAACAGGCACTTGATGAAATCCTCCTCGACGTTCATGTATTGGTAGAACAGCTCCGATAGTGACTTCTGGTCGATGTCGTTGCGGTAATGCATGAGCGAGAACTCGAAAAAGCCGGCCATTGGGGGCGGCAGGATGTAGGTCTTTTCGCCGTTTTCGACATAGTCGAGAAGCAGTCCTCTCTCGGCCAGGCCGTCGAGAACCTTTACGGCCTCGCCGGTTTCCATCCTCCAGATCACGGCTGCACGCTTGCCGGTGAACGGTTTTATCGGCAGAAGGGACACGAGGCCGGCCTCTCTTTCGGAAAAAAGTACTTTCAGGATCTGGAACAGGAGGTCGGACGGGGGGGCTCCCTGGGGGAACCGGTTCAGCCGACGTGATAACAGCTTGTAGCTGTCTGCCTTTATGGTTTTGCCGTGTGCCATGTCTTTTTCCCGCGCATTGACAGAAAAAATAGGGGGCCGGTATAATGAACCGACGGATTCGACATTAGACATGAATCCGGGAATAAATCAAGCCATAAACCGAAAATAGTCGCTTGCTCTGAGCAATACTCCCTTCGGAACAACAATCGATTGCTCAGAGCAAAAATGAAGTATTATAAACCGTCTCCGGGAGCGGCGAACGTTGTAAGCCGGGGGGCTCCTGGCCCCAAAAAATGATTGTATAAATACGCTGCCGGGAACTATAATAGTTTTCAAACTGCACGACTTCGATCCTTTTTACGCGAGGGATATATGAATAAAATGCTCCTTGCCGCTCTCATTATCGTGGCCGGTTGTTCTTCCGGCTCAGACGCGCCATGCCCGTGCTCAAAGCCCGACGCCGCCTGCCTCCAGCCGTGCGGCCGCGAATCCGCACCCGGGAGCTGCATCGGCCGCGTCCTGCCAGACATCAGGCTTGACGCTTTTTACAACGGCAGATTCGTCAAGGTCAGCCCGCGTCAGTATTCCCGTAAATGGGTGATACTGTTTTTCTATCCGGCGGATTTCACCTTCGTCTGCCCGACCGAGCTCAAGGAGCTCGCCGATTATTACAATGAATTCACTGCGATGGGCGCCGAGATCCTCAGCGTGAGCACGGATTCGGTGTACGTTCATCGCGCATGGAAGTCGTCGAACAAGGACCTCGGGGGCGTGCGGTATCCCATGCTGTCCGACCGGACAGGAGCGCTTTCCCGGATGCTCGGCGTGTATGACGGCGCGCAGGGCTGCGCCGACAGGGCGACGTTCCTGGCTGACCCGGATGGGAGGATCGTGGCCTGCGAGTTTCACCATGAGTCGATCGGCCGCAGCGCGGACGAGCTTCTCAGAAAGCTTGCTGCCGCCCAGGCAGTGAGGGAAGGGTCGGGCGGGTACTGCCCGGCAGGATGGAAGGCTGGGCAGGAAATCATCCATCCTGAACAGTGACATTGCATCAGAATTCACGATGGCAGGAGGGAGCATATGAAAAAATATGTTTTTATCATACCTGTGGCTTTATTCGCGGTGCTGATCGGGTCGCCCGCTACCCCGGCAAAGACCCCGGTGATCGTGCATTTTTTCGAGAGCGCCGTGTGCCCTTCATGCGCCAGGGCGAGGGCGTTTCTGGATGATTTCGCGCCTAAAAACGGCGTGACCGTCAGGACGTATGAAGTGCGCAACAGGAGCGACGCCGTCGACGCCGGAAACCAGGCGAATATAAACAGGCTCAATGCCATGCTCGCCGATATCGACCGCAGAAACGGCCGCCAGCCGTTCATCTATGACGACACCATGAGGGCGTATCCCTTCATCGCGTACAAGGGCGTTCCCCATTACGAGAAGAGGATTTCTGCGAGCACCGTTCTCAAGAAGCCGCTGCCGGTTCCGGTGTTCATAATCGGCGACAGGGCCGTTGCCGGGTTCCAGAAAAACCTTATCATGCGTTTCGTTGAGCAGGAAAAAAAGAAGTAAAACTTTATTTGACAAATATTTCGATATTGATTGAATATCATCCTGATAATTTCCGCAGCATGAGGAGAAACACATGAGAAACGCCATAGCCCTGGTCGCGGCCCTTTCGCTTGCCGCAACTTCCTGCAGCCTGTTCAAGACCAAGCTCAAGGTCGAAGAAGTCGTCGCTGAAAAGGTCAAGATCGAGGAAACAACGAATCCGGCCAAAAAGCACCTTATCCTGAACGATCTTCAGAAAAGGCGCGTGGTCCTCAATGACGTGGTGGTGAAAAAGATCACCGGGTCCACCAACATCGATTACGATTTCTGCATAATCGCAGATGTCACGGTCGGAGACAAAAAGATCGAGTGCCATATTTATACGAAAAACGTCTACAAGATATCGAATCTCAAGGAAGGGGTTTCGCATGTCAGTGTGATCGGGGATTTCAGGCGGTTCTTCACCATGCTCGACGATTACTACACCAAGATCGAGATAGTCCAGGCCAAAGTGACTCCGCTTGAATCCGCTGAAGGCGATAAGTCCGAAGTCAAGGGTAAAGGCGACGGTCAGGCCGACAAGAACGACGCAAACCGGCAGGGAGGAACCAAGCGGTGAGTGATTCATATATACAGAAACTTTTCGCCGACAGGATCGGCGGAAGCAGGTTCGGTAAAGAGGAGAAAATCTATAAATTCGAGCTGATAAAAAGGGCGAAGCGCGCCGCCTTGAAGGAGCATCCCGGGACCGAGCTCATCGATCTGGGTGTTGGCGAGCCCGACGAGAAGGCTTTTGACGTGGTCATCAAGGCTCTGCAGGACGAGGCCGGCAGGCATGAAAACAGGGGCTACTCCGACAACGGCATCGAGGAATTCAAGATTGCCGCTTCGCGCTACCTCAAAAAAGTCTACGGTGTCGACGGTATCGATCCCGAAAAGGAGGTGCTTCATTCGATCGGTTCGAAACCGGCGCTGGCCATGCTTCCTTCGGCTTTCATCAATCCCGGAGACGTAACCATCATGACCGCGCCGGGTTATCCGGTGCTCGGGACGCATACCTCCTGGTATAACGGAGAGGTGTACACGATCAAGCTCAAAAAGGAAAAGAACTTCCTCGTCGATTTCGCCGATATACCGTCTGACGTGGCGAAGCGGGCGAAGATACTGCTCCTGAACTATCCGAACAATCCGACCGGCGCAGTGGCGGACGAGGCCTTTTACCGCGAGGCCATTGAGTTTGCGAGGACGAACAGCCTGATCATCGTTCAGGACGCGGCATATGCGGCGCTTACCTATGACCGGCCTCCCTTTTCATTCCTCGGCGTGCCCGGGGCCAAGGAGGTGGGTGTCGAGATCCACTCGCTTTCGAAGGCTTTCAACATGACCGGGTGGAGGATGGCCTTTATCGCGGGCAACGAGCTGATTGTGAAGGCTTTCGGCAACGTGAAGGACAACTTCGACTCGGGCCAGTTCAAGGCGATTCAGAAGGCTTCGATCGTGGCGCTCGATCATCCCGAAATCACCGACGCAATCAAGGAAAAATACCGGCGCAGGCTGAAGGCCCTGGTTGAAATCCTCAACCAGACCGGGTTCAAGGCCGAGGTGCCAGGCGGGACATTCTATCTCTATACTGAAATTCCAAAGGGAGTTAAGGGCGGTCCCAGATTCGCCAGCGCAGAGGATTTTTCCCAGTTTCTGATCAGGGAAAAACTCATCTCGTCCGTCCCATGGGACGATGCCGGACATTTCGTCAGGTTTTCAGCGACCTTTGAGGCGAAGGGGCGGGACGATGAAGCGAGAATACTCGGGGAAATCAAGTCGAGGCTGAACACGGTGAAGTTCGAGTTTTAGTGCGGGTAATGATATGAAAAAACCGGTTAAAATCATTCTAACTGTGGTCGCGGTCGTTGTCGCGGCCGCCGTGGCCGGGTTCCTGTACTACAGGAACCAGCTGGTCTCATACCAAGCCGATCTTTCGGGCAAGGTGTTCGCGGATGTGATCATCGAGAGAGACGAGCACGGCGTTCCCCGGATCGAAGTTTCATCCGAACATGATATGTTCGCGGCGCTCGGATATGTTCACGCCCAGGACCGTTTCGTGTACATGGAATATTTCAGGTCGATTGCCCGTTCGCAGCTGAGCAAACTCATAGGCGCTAAAGGTGAAAGTCTCGACCGCCTTTCGAGAATAATCGGTTTTCGACGCAGGGCCGAGCGCATCCTGGCCGAAACCGGGCCGCGTGAACGCCTGTTCCTCGACGCTTACGTCAGGGGAGTGGATATCATACAGAAGGCGTCGCTTTATAAAAATTCGCTCGACGATCCGTGGGATCCCGCAGACGTGATCGCGATATTGCTGGTCAAGGAATGGTCGCAGGCCTTTCTGGGCAACAAAGAGATGATCTTCCAGCTTTCCGATGATACCAGGGGGGCCGAATATCCGTTTCTTGCCGAGATAATCCCCAGGGAATATACGTCTTTTTACGCAGACGAAGAAAAGAAGGGCGTCGCCCTGCTGCGCGACCTCAGAAAACTCGTGAGATCGCGCATCGGGACGTTTAACCGCGGTTTTGCGGTCTATGTTCCGGACCATATAACCAGCGATGGCCGGGCGCTGTCGGCGTATAGCTACGAGGACGGGCTTGGCGTATATCCCGGATGGTATCCCGTATGCATATCGATTAAAGGCAGAAAAATCATGGCGGTGACCCATGCCGGCCTGCCGTTCCTGTTTTCCGGGCAGCATGACGCTTTTTCATTTTATGGTTTCTCGCTCAACTGCGACACCCAGGATTTTCTCGTCGAAAAGGTGAAAACCGAAGACCGGCAGGTGAAATACCTTTCTGCCGCCGGCTGGAAAAATTTCATCGAAGTGAGGGACCCCGGATCGGACGCGGAAAAGATCGCGGAAAACCGCCCTGTTTGGGAAACCGAGAGCGGGCCCGTCCTGAACGATATATTCGTCAGCGAGCCCTACAAAAATTTCGTGGTGACCGTCAAGTCCTTTTTCCCGGGAGCCGATTACGTCCGCTCTCTGTTTGAGGTCCCCTTTGCTAAGACCGTACCCGACGCCGTAAAAAACATCAAGGGTATTAATTCCTATCCCAAGGCATATCTTTTCGCCGATGAATACGGTTCGGTGACCGCTTATTCGGGCAGGGTGCCGATCACCTCTCCGGGGAACACGGTGTTTAAAAAGAATACGGCCGCTTACTGGAATGGTTTCGCCGACTGCACCGCCGTTACGACGGAAAAAATCCGCAGCGCTGCCGTGGGAACGGATTTCATGGCCGATATTCCGCCTGTTCTTCGGGGAAACCTTCGAGTCGATGAGTTCAGGCTCGAGAATCTGATGAAGCTTCTCTCTTCAGCTACCGAGATCTCCCGGGCTGATCTCGAAAAAATCATGAATGACGATCATTCGGTTCATGCCGCAAAATTCACGCCCCTGTTCCTTCTCATGCTCGAAAACATGCCGGTCACCTCTGCGAGGCTGATGAGGATTTATTTCAGCGACTGGAAATTCGACATGGATACCGACCTCGTGGCGCCGACCCTTTTCCACAAGCTCCTTCACACGTTTATATACTCGACTCTTAAGGATGACATCAGGAACGATATCGATACAGTCATGGAGAACTACGTCTATCTTCTCCCGAATTTTTTGAACGTGGTCGCCCAGAGCGCTTCTCCATGCTTCGATGACCGCGATACCTACGCCATTGAAAACAGGGAAGCCATCTTCGACCGTTCGTTTCTCGATGCGATGAGGGACCTCAACAGAAAGCATGGCCCGGTAATGGATGAATGGAGATGGGGATCTTTCCATCGCGGGCATTTCAACATTCCTTTCACCGAAAAATCGCTGATAAGCAGGATGATATACAAGATCGGCGACCGGCCCATTCCCGGCGGCAACTCGAGCGTCGTTTTCAGCTCGACGGGCATGGACCTGAAACCTCTCGGCCGCACTTCGCTGACGGGAGTGTTTCATCCGGAAGATGCTGTTTTCACCATGAATTGTTCGTATTCGATTAATCCCATGTCGAGGTTTTATTACGGCAAAATGGACATGGTCAGAACCGAAAAGTTCTCCGATATAAAGGGAAAGTACCTGACAAGGATCGTACCTGTGCGGTGACGGGCGGAAAGGCCTGAAATCCGGCCCGGCAGACCAGCATTGCTGCTCCTGTATGGTTGTCATACCTCTTTCTGCGACGCGCGTTATGTAAAATTTCGTTGACAGGGTGCCCCCTTTATACAAGGAGTTATTTTGTTATTTTTTTTACCATATACACTTATAAAGAGGTGTTGAGATGTTCAATAAAGAATATGAAGCAATGCCCGTCGACAAACTCAAGAAGCTCCAGTATGAAAGGCTCAAATGGTCGCTCACCCACGCGTATAACAACAATCCCTTTTACAAGAAAAAGTTCGATGCAGCGGGTTTTCATCCCGATAAATTCAAGTCCCTCGCCGACATGAAGCATGTACCCTTTCTGTACAAGCAGGACATGCGGGACAACTACCCCTTCGGCCTTTTCGCCGTGCCCATGAGCAAAGTAGTGCGTGTCCATTCTTCATCAGGCACGACCGGCAACGCCACGGTCGTGGGATACACCAAAAACGATGTCGGCGTGTTCGCCGAGGTCGTGGCCCGGAGCCTCGCGGCTTACGGCGCCACCGAAAACGACGTGGTGCAGGTCGCATACGGTTACGGCCTTTTTACCGGAGGGCTTGGCCTTCATTACGGAGCGGAAAAGCTCGGCGCCATGACTGTGCCCATTTCGGGCGGCAACACCGAACGCCAGCTCATGCTCATCAAGGATTTCGGCACCACCATCATGGCGTGCACGCCCTCGTACATGCTGAATATCGCAGATTACATTGAAAAGAAAAGGCCGGATTACAACATGCGGGCGACCAGGCTCAGGGCGGGCGTACTCGGCGCCGAGCCCTGGTCGGAGAACATGAGAAAGGAGATCGAATCGCGTCTCGGCATCGAGGCTTTCGATATATACGGGCTCAGCGAGGTCATCGGTCCGGGTGTTTCTACCGAATGCTCTGAGAAGTCGGGCCTGCACGTGTTCGAGGACCATTTCTATGTCGAGATAATCGATCCGGAGACCGGCGAGATACTGCCCGAAGGGGAGAAGGGCGAGATCGTGTATACGTCGCTGACCAAGGAGGCGTTCCCGACCATACGCTACCGGTCGAAAGACATCACGAGGCTGTACCGCGACAGCTGCAAGTGCGGCAGGACCCTGATAAAAATGGAGAAGGTGACCGGGAGGTCCGACGACATGATGATAATCCGCGGCGTCAACGTTTTCCCGTCGCAGATAGAATCGGTTCTCATGGAAATCGAAGGCACCGAGCCGCATTACCAGATCATCCTCGACAGAAAGGCCGCTCTTGACGACATCGAGGTCAAAGTCGAGGTCAACGAGAAGCTGTTCTCGGACGAGGTCAAGGTCCTCAACGATCTCTCGAAGCGGATCGGCGATAGAATGCGGAGCGCTCTGGGGATATCCGCCAAAATAACCCTGGTGGAGCCCATGACCATCCCCAGGAGCGAAGGCAAGGCCGTAAGGGTCATAGACAAGAGGAAAATTTAGGGAGCCGGTTTTCGATGCCCCGGAAAGGGCAGCGGAACAGACCGCCCGTTCAATAAAACCTATCGAGGAGAGAAGCCATGAACGTAACCCAGCTTTCAGTATTCATCGAAAACAAGCCCGGTCATCTTCAGAATGTGCTGAAGATTCTCGGTGAAAAGAATATCAACATCGTCACCCTGACGATAGCCGAAACGTCGGATTTCGGGATTCTGCGGATGATCGTCAACGATCCCGAGGGAGGCGTGCGCGCGCTCAGGGAAAGCCATGTGACATGCTCGACCAACGATGTGCTCGCCGTGGAGATCGACGACAAGCCGGGATCCCTGTACAAGGCCATCGATACGTTCGCGCGCCGCAAGCTCAACATCGAATACATGTACGCCTTCACCGAAAAGCGCGGCGACAAGGCCGTCATGATATTCAGGTTCGACGATATAGACGCGGCCAAGAAGGCCATGACCGAGGAAGGCTACAGCATCGTCAGCAAAATCGACATCATGGGAGCCTGATTCATGGAAAAGAAGGTATTACTCGGCAATGAAGCCATAGCCCGCGGAGCGTACGAGGCAGGCTGCCATGTCGCGGCAGCTTATCCCGGCACGCCGAGCACCGAAATTCTCGAAACGATGGCAAGGGACTATCCTGTCATCAGGTCGCAGTGGTCTCCGAACGAAAAGGTCGCGCTCGAGGTCGCCGCCGGCGCCTCGGTCGCCGGCGCAAGGGCCCTCGCGGCCATGAAGCACGTCGGCCTCAACGTCGCGGCCGACCCGCTGTTCACCTTTTCATATACCGGCGTCAACGGCGGGTTCGTGATCATCAACGCCGACGACCCCGGCGCGTGGAGCTCGCAGAACGAGCAGGACAACAGGCACCTGGCCCGCGCGGCCAAGGTCCCCATGCTCGAGCCGGCCGACCCGGCCGAGTGCAAGGAATTCACGAAGCTCGCGTTCGAGCTGTCCGAAAAATACGACCGCCCGGTGATCGTCAGGATCACCACCAGGATCGCGCATTCCCAGGGACTCGTCGAGATCGGCGAGAGAAAGGACGTTCCGGTGAAACCTGCGCCCAGGGACCCGAAAAAATACGTCATGCTGCCGGCGCACGCGCGGCCGCGCCATAAATTCATAGAGGAGCAGCACCTCAGGATCAAAGAGTATTCCAACACCTCCGGACTCAACCGGATCGAGTGGGGAAACAGGAAACGAGGCATAATCACCGACGGGGTCGCCTACCAGTACGTCAAGGAGACCTGCCCCGGGGATTCAGTCTTGAAAATAGGAATGGTATGGCCGATGCCCGACGACGTGATCCGCGAGTTCGCCGCAGGCGTCGAGAATCTCTACGTGGTCGAGGAGATCGACCCATTTATCGAGGAATATGTCAAATCGCTGGGAATAAAGGCAATCGGCAAGGAAATCATCCCCCTGTGCGGAGAGCTGACTCCCGAAATCGTCGATGCAGCCCTGAACGGGAAGCAGTTCCCGCCCGCGCTGCCCGACTACAACACCGAGATCCCCGCGCGTCCCCCGGGACTGTGCAAGGGATGCCCGCACGGCTTCGTCTTCACCGTGCTCAAGAAGCTCGACCTCATCGTGAACGGCGATATCGGCTGCTACACTCTCGCCGCGCTGCCTCCGTATTCGGCCATGCACACGCAGGGCTGCATGGGGGCGAGCATCGGGATGCACCTCGGCTTCGAGAAGGCCCACGGCCCCGAAATGGCGGCAAAGACCGTGGCGGTGATCGGGGACTCGACTTTCGTGCATTCGGGCATCACGCCGCTGATCGACCTGGTCTACAACAAGGGCACGGGCACGGTCATCATCCTCGACAACCGGGGCACGGCGATGACCGGGCACCAGGACCACCCGGGAACGGGCAAAACGCTTATGGGAGAGCAGACGCACGAGCTCGACCTCGCGATGCTCGCGCGGGCGGTCGGCGTCAAGAGGGTGGTCACGGTCGATCCCAAGGATATGGACGAGTTCGAGCGGGTGGTCAGGGAGGAGACCGCGGCCAGGGAGCCGTCGGTCATCATATCGCTCAGGAAATGCATACTCAAGATGTAGGGGGAGACGATGAAGAACATTATTTTCGCCGGAGTCGGCGGCCAGGGCGTTATCCTCGCCAGCAAGATACTCATGGAGGTCGCCAAACAGGCCGGGTTCGACGTAAAGGAGTCCGAAATCCACGGAATGGCCCAGCGCGGCGGCAGCGTAGACTGCCATGTGCGCTACGGGGAAAAGGTCTATTCTCCCCTGATCGAAAAACAGTCGGCCGACGTCATCGTGAGCCTCGAGCAGCTCGAGGCGATGAGGAAGCTTTCGCTGCTCGCGCCGGGCGGTACGATGATCATCAACCTGGAAAAGGTCGACCCGGCTCCCGTGCAGACCGGAGAGAAAAAGTATCCGGACGACATCGAGAAATGGGTTTCGACGAACATAGCAAAACACCGGCTGGTCGACACGACCGCCGTGCTGAAAGAGCTGGGGACGAAAAAGGCGCTCAATATCGTGATGCTCGGCGTCCTCTCAAATCATCTCGAGTTCACCGAGAAGCAGTGGGAAACCGCGATACGCTCCCTGGTCAAGGAAAAATTCGTCGACATGAACCTCCAGGCGTTCCGGAAAGGAAGGGAGCTCTGAGGCTCCCTTTTTTTAAGGAGACCGCATCATGCCGGAACTCGATGAATCCGCACAGCCCGAGACCCTGCGCCCCGCCGTGTCCGGCGAAGGCGAAAATGCCGGACGGGACAAAACCTACAACCGGATCAAACTCAGGGTGACCGTCGCCGACATCATCCTGAATTTTTTGCTTCTCGCGGTTTTCGCGTTTTCAGGCATTTCACCGCTTATCGTTTCATTTCTCGAGAAATCGTTCGCCAGCCCCTATGCGGTTTTTCTTCTTTTCATGGCCGCAGCCGGGATCGTCTTCTCCTGCGCCGGTTTCCCTCTCGATTTTTATTCGGGCTACATCGTCGAGCACCGTTATGCGCTGTCCACGCAGACATTGGGCCGCTGGGCCCTTGACAGGCTCAAATCGTCCCTGGTCGGCATCTCCATCGGCGTTCCCGTGGCCCTGGCCTTCTATCATTTTCTTCTGATCACCGGCGATAACTGGTGGCTGTATTTCGGCGCATTTCTTGTCTTCGTCTCTGTCGTGCTGGCGCGCGTGGCCCCGGTGCTGATATTCCCTCTTTTTTATAAATTCACCGAGCTGGGGGAAGGGGAAATCAAAGACGCTATCACGCGGATTACTTCCATGCAGGGCCTGGCTTTCAGGGGGATATACACGTTCAACATGAGCAAAAAGACGCGCAAGGCCAATGCCGGATTCACGGGCATCGGTAAAACCAGAAGGATTATCCTGAGCGACACTCTCGTCGGGAATTTTTCACCGAAAGAGATCGCGGTCATATTCGCCCATGAGATGGGCCACTACAAGAAAAGGCACATTCTCAAAAATCTGGTCCTTAGCACCGCGATCATATTTCTGTCGCTCTTGCTGTGCGGATCGGCCTACTCGGCGACTATTTCGGCCATGGGATACGGGCACATCCATGACGTGGCAGCGCTGCCGGTTCTTTTACTCTATCTTTCAGTGTTCAGCCTGGCGATCATGCCGATGACCAACGCGATCTCGCGCCGCTACGAGGTGCAGGCCGACACGTTCGCGCTCGAGATAACCGGCGATCGGGAATCGTTCATATCCTCAATGGAAAAGCTCGCAGACCAGAACCTGGCCGACCGCAACCCCCATCCTGTCGAGGAGTTCGTGTTCTACAGCCATCCCTCGATCGGCAAGCGCGTGGCCTTTGCGAGGGGATACGGACTGCGTTAAACCCCGCCCCCGTCGCGCGTTCCTCGCCACCACCGGAGGGGGTTAATCCCCCGCCTCGCATTATAGAGAGTTATGGCTTGCTAAACTGACCGATCGAAATTTTTAGATAAGCGTGTGGTTCAATTCCAGTTTTAAATCTGGCTGCAATAGATAAATTTTTAGTAATTTGATCTTCCCGTTCGTATATTTCATGTGTACTTATGCTCACAACATGGCGATAAGCCGCCGTACCTGCCCGGGCTCGAACGATGGAGCGCATACAAAACGCTCTGGATGCGCCACTGGCCGGGATTCAGGGCGGCCTATAACGGGAGTTTCAGAAGCCGTTACGGCCCGCTGAGTGCTGAAAAGCTTGCCGAGGTAGAAAAGCTACTGAGATGCGGGAAGTTCGGCAACGGGTTCCAGCGGCACAGGTGTACCCATTGCGGCACAGTTCTGGTCGTGCCATTCACCTGTAAATCGCGGCTGTGCCTGTCGTGCTACCGAAAGAAACTTTTCGGATGGTCGATCAATCTCTCGCTCATCCTCAACACGAACCTTAATCATCTTCATGTGACCTTTACCGTTCCGGGGGCCATAAGCAGGCTGTTGCTCGAAAAGAAATTCGACCCAGCCTGCATGATTACCGAGGCGGCGAAGTGTTACCGGGGCATTCTCATGCGTGCAGCAGGTGTCAAGGGCAAGGAATACGCGCCGGGTATCATCGCGACAATCCATCGGTGTGGGAACGCGTTGAATTACAATCCCCATGTGCACCTCATCGGGACCAGCGAGCTCGTGAATACAGAAACAGGGGAGATACTGGAAAACAAATTTCTCCCCTTCAAGCTGGCGCGCTTCGTGTGGATGCGGCATTTTTTAAATCACCTGGTGAAGTCGGGACTCTTGACCGGGGATGAGCGGGATAATTTTATAAACCTGTATGGCAACGGATTTCACGTTTACTTCAAGCCGGTAAAGGGCGACGACAACGAGATACTATTCAAGGCATCGGAGTATATAGCATCCGGCTACATGCACAATAGCCAGATCATACGTGTCGACAACCGGAAAATGACCGTGACCTTCAGGTACAAGAGCTGGGTGAACCGGTCGAGCGGCGAGAAGACCTATGCGGTAACGACCATGGACATTTACGAGTTCATGGCGCGCATGTTGTATTTTCTGCCTGAAAAAGCGGCCAAGACGATCAGATAGTACGGCATATACGCCCGTCACATAGACGAGAAGCTCGCCTACATCGAGAAGAAGACCTGGCGCGAGGCGGTAAAGCGGTCGTTCGACAAAGACCCGGTGCAGTGCCCCGAGTGCGGGCGCGAGATGATCGGGGACGTGGTGTTTTCGTTCCAGGCAAGGGATGAGATTGATCGGTTGATCAGGTCGCATTTTCTCAGGAAGGGATATTTCAGGCCGAGAAAGCCGCCGTAAGTATATTTAATTTCGGCCCGCGTTGCCCGTTTGCAACCTCACCCCCAAGCCCCTCTCCCCAGTGAGAGGGGTGATATCTTGAATATATTCACCGGGGACTACTTTAATCGATAGTGATTGCGTATTATCGGATAGGAACCGGCGCGCGGCCGGGGTGAAAAAATATCCATTTTCGGCGCGCGAAATTTTAAAAAAGCCTTGCATCCGGGGCTTTTTTTGTCAATAGTTACACATTCGGGTTAGGTGAAATTGTTCTGATAAAATGCATTGTGTCCCGCACAACGGGTTTTGGGTCGAGGAAGTTCCTACATATCAACGGGTTTTGGGTCGAGGAAGTTCCTACATATCAATTTTAAAAAAGCCTTGCATCCGGGGCTTTTTTTGTCAATAGTTACACATTCGGGTTAGGTGAAATTGTTCTGATAAAATGCATTGTGTCCCGCACAACGGGTTTTGGGTCGAGGAAGTTCCTACATATCCATATCAAGACGAAGATAAAATATTCGCCTGGAACCAATTCACCCGGGCGGTAGAACACCTGACGAAGAGGTAATGTCAATAATTTTTCGCACATTCAAAGTCCTCGATCATCAGACCTAATAC
>ERZ795055.2242-NODE-2242-length-14807-cov-4.131575_pt1 | contig 14807 bp, 15 predicted proteins | sample MGYA00375139_ERZ795055 | MGnify/ENA primary metagenome ERZ795055 (study PRJEB30184, sample SAMN05720283) | anaerobic digester metagenome | isolation source: active sludge of municipal wastewater-treating anaerobic digesters | place: USA | collected 2015-01-23 ...
AACGCGCGACACGATCGAGGAGTCCGCTCAAATCAAAGGTGTTCCTTTTCAGATCGTTGATACCGCTGGCATCCTGGAGCCCAGGGACATGATCGAAGAAGAGGCTATTCGTCGCAGCCATCTGCACATCCAGCAGGCGGACCTGGTCCTTTTTATGATCGACGCATCCATGCCGGTGGATGAACAGGACAAGAAATTGGCTGAAAGCCTTCAGGGGATCGACAAAGTTCTGGTCATAAACAAGATGGACCTGAAACCGTCGTTTGCTTTGGCGGATGCCCGGGCGCTTTTCAGGGCCGAGGAGGAAATTGTTGCGATCTCCCTGTTGCATCAACAGGGGATTGATGATCTCAAAGGCGCGATTCTTAAGAAGGCCCTGCACGGGCAGACATTTCAGTCTAAAGGACTGTTGCTGACCAATATTCGGCATATCCAAGCTTTGCGCAAGGCTTTGTTTGAGGTGAACCGGGCTGTTGAGGAATGTGACCGTGGCCTGAGTTTGGAATTTATTTCTGAGCGGATCCGTTTTGCTGTTGATGAACTTGACCGGATCACCGGCCGCAGCGCGGACAGCGACCTTTTAGACCATATCTTTTCAGAATTTTGTATCGGGAAATGAGCGGGCGTTATTTCTGGCTTGTTTCTTCCACCTTCCGGCGGTAAATTTCTTTGCTGAGCTGTTCGATCGTCTTTAATGATTTCTGGTCCTTGAGCAGGGCTTGGATCTTTTTATTTGTGATCAGATTTTTGATGTTGTTATTCCGGATATCATTAGCGATTTCCGGGTCGGAGAGGATGTCCTTTACATGAGGATTGTTGAAGAAGTCCGCGTATTGAGGAGAATCGTCGACCATCGTGAACTGTTCCGGATGGCTGAAGACCGAAAGGGTTGTGAACGTGTTTTGAAGGATCGGAAAGCGCGGGACCAGATAGGTCTGGATATGGCTGTATGTTTTTGATCCTTCAATATTGGCCTGAATATCTTTTAATTGGAAGGCATCGTTCGGAAGTGTCATGATCAAAAGGACGAGTCCGGCGGTGATCGTTCCGCGCCACAGAACGCTTAAGGCCCCGCCTAACAGGCGGCTTCCCCAGAAAACATAGGAGCGGTATTTTTTCGAAACGGTGTGCCGGCTGATCATGATCGTCAGATTGATCGTGAAGGACAAAATGATCGTTCCTAGAACGGCAATGGCGATGGAGTGTAAAAGGTTTGAGTTAAGATCATAATTGATGACCGCAAAAAGAAGGCATAAGCCGAACGACATCGGCCCGATCAGATTGCGCAGGAACCCCAAATGCCATCCCATTAAGAAAAAGACGGCTAAAATACTTAAAAAAATAGTGTCAAATGTGACCATGGCTAGACTTTCTGGATCGAAGATATGCTATACTTATCTTCCTGTTGAAGGTCCTGGAGATTCCATGACCCTTTCTTTTCATCATCTTTTGGCTCTTCAGGAGCCGTGAAGATCTGGAAAAGGGTGTAGGGAACAAAAATGACACCGGCGCAGGCCAGCAGAATGAGTGGGGTATAAAGAAGGATTTTGACGGGCAGGGGAAGAGGTTTGTTTTTGTGTTCACGGGCCTGTTTCCTCATGTCCATGTATTGTTTAAACGTCTGCTGCTGGTAGCCACGTTTTTTGTAAACGTCTTTAAGTTGATCTTGATTGGGATCTTCTGGCATCGCGCCCTCCTTGGGATGGATGAACGAGTTTACTATAACATCAGCACAGGGGCTTTTCAACAGGATTTATGCAAATGCTTATATCGCAAAGAGATTGCGAAATAAATAGATGATAAATAATTTGCAATTCAAAAAACAGGGTATAAAATGAAATTGAGAACTGAAGTAAGTCTATTACTAGAGGGGCATGAGATGGAACACAGGAAAGCGGTTCGACATCAATGCTTTGTTCCTGTTGAGGCGAATACACAGAGCTCGTTCAACGGTTTGTGCACATTCGATATCGGAAAGGGCGGATTGGGTTTGGTTTCTTCCAAAAAAGTCCCGGTCCATAAACAGATTGCCGTTGAAGTGGATTTGACCGCTGATGGAGATCCGGCCCTTGTCATGGGGGAGGTTCGCTGGGTGCGTAGAAATTATGAGACGGGGACCTACCGCTTAGGAGTAAAATTTATTAAAGTCCTTTCATCCGGATCGAGAGGAAAATTAAATACGTTTTTTGGAGAAAGTCATGATTGAACAAGAATCCATGACAGAAAAAGATAAAAGGCTTTTTAATAATGACTTTTTAAGGACGTGGGGTTAGGTTTTTTCTTCTTCAGTTGAGATTAAGCAAATCCTGCGGATGATCAAACAGATAATCAGGATTGGATCCTGCCATTTTCACCTTGCTGTGCCAGCCCCAGGTAACGCCGACTGTTTTAATGCCGGCCTGTTTGCCTTCTTTTATGTCTCCGGTCGTATCGCCGATATAGTAGATGTTATGCGGCTCCACGTTATACTTTTGAACGACATACAGAATTTTTTCTGTTTTGCTCAGCATAAAATCCGAACCCAGGATGTCATCAAATATTCCGTTGAAGTCATACAGGCGCAGAGCTTCCCGAATGGTCGGCGTGTCGTTCGAAGAAATCACCACCAGGGGATGATTTTTCTTTAATTCCCTCAAAACCGGCCGGATCGCGTCAAAGGGTTTCATTTCGGCGTAGTTAATCCTGGCAAGGATATCGATGGAAGTGGCCGTAAACTTATCCATATCAACGCCCTTCTGAACGAGGGATTCATAAAAATTCCCTTCAAAGAGTTCCAGAAATTCTTCGCGTCCTCGAGTCAGCGGCTGACCGATCTGCTGCAGACAATCGGTTACGGTCTTTTCATAAACGTCGATTGAATCCACTAAAACGCCATCAAAATCAAAAAGCAGTAAATTCATTTTTCAGGTGATTCCTTTACGCAAACGGGCAATAGCTGACGAATAAGGCCTGGTGATAATGCCTCTCTCTGTGATAATTGCCGATATCAGTTTCCCCGGTGTTATGTCAAATGCGGGATTGTATACCTTCACGCCCTGAGGAGCCGATTGGACCCCTTTAAAATGGGTTACTTCAGCCCCGTTTCTTTCTTCGATCGGGATGGTTGCTCCGGTCTTCAGCGAAAAATCAAAGGTGGAAATCGGCGCCGCGATATAAAAAGGGATCCCGTGTGACTTTGCCAGGACCGCCAGAGAATATGTGCCGATTTTATTGGCCGTATCGCCGTTGGCGACGATGCGGTCCGCTCCGACGATGATCTTGCTGATTTTGTTCTGCTGCATCAGGAATCCAGCCATGTTGTCGCAGATCAGCGTGGCCGGTATTTTTTCTTCTTTCATTTCCCAGGCGGTTAGCCTTGCTCCCTGAAGTACCGGCCTGGTTTCATCCACGTAGACATGGATCTTTTTCCCCTGCTCCCTGGCCGCACGAATGACGCCCAGCGCCGTTCCGTAACCTGCTGTGGCCAGCGCGCCCGCGTTGCAGTGCGTCAGGATTTGATCGCCGTCGGAGATCAGGGCGCTTCCATGCTGTCCGATGCGTCTGTTGATTTCAATGTCTTCAGCGCAAATGCGTTTGGCTTCTCTGATCAACTCACCGGCCAGATTTTTCTTTCCGGAAAGGATGGTGTTTTCCAGATGTTCTTTCATCCTTTCAATGGCCCAGAAAAGATTTCTCGCAGTCGGCCGGGATTTTTCAATTTCATTGCAAACCGCATGAAATTTTTTTCTAAATTGTGCAACCGGTTCTGATGGAATCGAAAGAGCTCCCAGTGCCGCGCCCATGGCCGCTGCCACACCGATAGCCGGCGCGCCGCGAACGGTCAGGTCTTTGATTGCGGTAATTACCTGACGGTAATCTGAACAGACCAGCTGCCGCCTGTTTAGTGGCAGGGCCTTCTGGTCAATCATGACCACCTTATTATTTTTCCAGAAGACGGTTTGAATCATCATGGGGCAAGCATCTTTTTCAGGAGGTTATTGACAAGTTGCGGATTGGCCTTGCCCTGGGTTGCTTTCATCACCTGACCGACAAAAAAACCAAAGAGCTTTTCCCTGCCGCCACGATAGTCTGCCAATTGTACGGGGTGCGCATCGATAATTGCCTTGATGGTTTCGGTCAATTCGCCTTCATCGGTAATCTGCACCAGGCCTTTTTCCCGGATGATGTCCTGCGGCGGTTTGCCGGTATGGTACATATCCTCAACAATATCTTTAGCCATTTTCCCGCTGATCGTGCCTTCTTCAATCAAGTTAATCATATCGGCAAGCGACCGGGCGCTGATGGGGCATTGACGGATGTCCCTTTTTCCCTCATTGAGGAAACGCAGCACATCGCCCATGACCCAGTTGCTGGCCTGCTTGGGTTTTCCGCAAAGCCTGACCACGTCTTCATAATAAAGGGCCAGCGCCTTATCGGCCGTGAGCACACCCGCATCATAAGCAGGGATCTGATATTCCCTGATAAACCGCTCACGTTTTGCCACTGGCAGCTCCGGCAGGGATTCCCGGATCTGCGTGATCCAGTCTTCATCCACAACCACTTTCACCAGATCAGGATCAGGAAAATAACGATAATCATGGGCTTCTTCCTTGCTGCGCATGGAGTTGGTTGCTCCCTGCGCATCGTCCCACAGGCGTGTTTCCTGAATGATCGACTCGCCGTTTTCCACCAGATACTGCTGCCGTTTGACTTCGTACTCCAACGCGCGCTGAACGTTGCGGAAGGAGTTCATGTTTTTGAGTTCTGTACGGGTGCCGAATTCCTTCTGTCCCACAGGCCGAATGGAAACGTTGGCGTCGCATCGGAATGAGCCTTCTTCCATGTTGCCGTCGCAGATTTCCAGATACACCAGGATTTCGTGGAGGCGCTTGAGGTATTCTGCCGCCTCTTCCGGTGAGCGGATGTCCGGCTCACCTACGATCTCGATGAGTGGTACGCCGGTGCGGTTCAAATCGACATAACTAAATGGATTATTCTCATCGTGAATCAGTTTGCCGGCGTCTTCTTCCATGTGAATGCGGGTAATGCCGATTTTTTTCTGTTTTCCATCCATATCTATCCATACATAACCATGCTCAGCCAGGGGATACGCGTATTGCGAAATCTGATAGCCTTTGGGCAGATCAGGGTAGAAATAGTTTTTCCTCGCGAAACTGTTGGATGGATTGATGGTGCAGTTGGTGGCAAGCGCCATCATCATGGCGTATTCAACGACTTTCTTATTGAGCACCGGCAGTACGCCGGGCATTCCCAGGCAAACCGGACAGGTGTGGCTGTTGGGCGCTCCTCCGAATTTTGTTGAACAGTTGCAGAATATTTTGGTGTCTGTCAGCATTTGGGCGTGGACTTCCAGCCCGATGATCGTTTCAAATTCCATTATAAAGAGGGCCTCCTTTTTTCTATGGCAGCATTTTTTTCAAACGCCGAGGCAATCTGCAATAATTTCCCTTCCTCAAAATGACCCGCCAGGAACTGGACGCCGATAGGCAGTCCGGCAGCCGTAAATCCGCACGGCACGGAGATCCCCGGGATGCCGGCCAGGTTTGTCGATATTGTAAAAATGTCTGAAAGGTACATTTGCAGCGGATCATCGGTTTTTTCCCCGATTTTGAATGCCGGGGTCGGTGTGGTGGGCGTGAGAATGATGTCGCATTCCCTGAATGCTTCGTCGAAATCCCGGCGGATCAATGCACGCACCTGCGAGGCTTTGCCATAGTAGGCGTCATAGTAGCCGGCGGAAAGGGCGTAGGTTCCGATCATGATGCGGCGTTTGACTTCTTCTCCGAATCCTTCCATCCGGGTTTTGCGGTACATCTCCATCAGGTCCCGCTCGCCGGATGCCCGGAAACCGTACTTGACTCCGTCATAACGCGCCAGGTTGGAAGACGCTTCCGCCGGAGCTATGATATAGTAAACCGCCACACTGTATTGTGTATGGGGCAGTGAAATGTCGATGCATTGGCCGCCGCATTTTTTCACGGTATCAATTGCCCCGTTGATGGCGGCGCTGACTTCCGGGTCGATGCCCTCAACAAAATATTCTTTCGGGATGCCCACTTTCCAGCCGGAAATATCGCGGCTGATAAACTGGCGGTAGTCGGGTACTTCCATCTTAACGGATGTGGATTCTCTGGGATCATAACCGGCCAGGACATTCATCATGATGGCGCAGTCTTCCACGTCTTTTGTGAAAGGACCGATCTGGTCGAGCGAGGATGCGAACGCGATGAGTCCGAAGCGTGAAACCCTTCCGTAGGTCGGTTTCAGGCCGACAACGCCGCAGAGGGCCGCAGGCTGGCGGATCGATCCTCCGGTGTCTGAACCGATGGAAGCAATGCATTCATCGGCGGCCACCGCCGTTGCTGATCCGCCGCTTGATCCGCCGGGGATGCGTTCCAGGTCCCACGGGTTGCGTGTCGGACCAAAAAAGGATGTCTCGGTCGAAGATCCCATTGCAAATTCATCCATGTTGGCTTTTCCCACAAACACGGCACCGGCTGCGGACAGTTTCTCCACAACCGTCGCGTCGTATGGGGGGACGAAGTTATGCAGGATGTTTGACCCGCAGGTGGTTGTTATGCCCTTTGTACAGACGATATCCTTGAGTGCCACGGGAATGCCCGTCAGCGGACGGATGTTCCCGTTTTTTATATCTTCATCTGCACGTGCTGCCGCAGCCAGTGCTTCATCCTTCATCAGGCGTATATAGGAGTGTATCCGTTCTTCTACCTCGTCGATTCGTGAAAAAACGGATCGGGTAATCTGTGTGGACGATACTTCACCGTTTTGAATCAATTTCTGTAGTTCATGAATTGTTAATTGATGTAATTCCATATACTCCCCGGATAAGAATTTAAAAGGTGCAATTTTGTTCCATGAGATAAAAAAGAGAACATTTGCGTGCTTTCAGTCGATCACTTTGGGAACCCGGAAAAACTCACCCCGAGCATCCGGGGCATTGGCCAGCGTTGCTTTTGTGCCCAGGGATGGTCGTTCAACGTCTTCGCGAAAAGCGTTGCTTACGGCAATCGCGTGGCTCATTGGCGCAATCCCCGTCGTGTCCAGTTCACCCAGTTTTTCGATGTAAATCAGAATATTGTTCAGCTGGACGGTAAATTTTTCCTTCTGGGCGTCCGTGAACTCCAGACGCGCCAATTTTGCAACATATTCAACATCCTGTGTGCTTAATTTCAAAACAGATTTCCTCCTACAAACCATTCCAATATGGGCGCAGCGTGCTCATGACAGATTGGATCGCCGGTTTGTTGTCCGGATCGCAATCCTGTTCCAGGGCCGCCAGCTTTTTATCCGTCCAGTGGGTTTCATCATACATTTCTTCAAGCACTGCCTTGACCGATCGGGTCAACCCTGCAACATGGTAACCACCTTCCAGCAGGGCGACCACACGCCCCGAACAGCATTTGTCTGCTATGTTCAGCAATACACGTGCCATTGCGGCAAATCCTTCCGGGGTGACGCGCATGCCGCCCAGGGGATCCTGGTAATAGGTGTCGAAACCCGCGGATACGAGAATTAATTCCGGTTCAAACGCCAGGGCAACCGGTTCCAGAATTTTGCGGAATGCCGAGACGAATGTTCCGCTTACTGCGCCCCGTTTGAGCGGCACATTGATTGTGAACCCCAGGGCTTGACCCTCTCCGATTTCGTGCAAACCTCCCGTGCCCGGATAATATGGATACTGATGCGTTGAAAAAAACAATACCCGCCGGTCGGAATAAAAAATCTTCTGTGTTCCGTTTCCGTGGTGCAGGTCCCAGTCAGCAATCAGGATTTTTTTGAGTCCGTGCTTTTTCATGGCATGCATGGCCCCGATGGCGACATTGTTGAAAATGCAGAAGCCGGCGGAGTTCCCGGCACCCGCGTGATGGCCGGGCGGCCTGATGAATGCAAAGGCGTTGTCCACTTCCTTTGTCATGACGGTGTCAATAGCGTTTAATACCCCGCCGACAGCCAGTTTGGCAATTTCGTAGGTTTCCGCACAGGTGCTTGTATCGGGATCAAGGATTACACAACTTTTGCCTGCCGTTTGGGCAATGCGTTCAATATAGGGCAGGGTGTGAACGTAAGCAATTTCGTTATGAGTTGCCAGGCGGGGTTTGATGTCAACATACTTCCAGGACATGTTCGGATTGTCCAGCATTTCATAAACAGATGCGAGCCTTTCCGGACTTTCGGGATGACCTGAACCCGCCGAATGCTGTAAGTAGTCGCTATGTTTGACAATCCCAGTTTTTCGAGACACGCACGCCTTCTTTCAAAACATGAATAACATAAAAAAACCACCTATCATATATGATTTTAAAGATCAAACAGTTCGACTTGAAGCACTGTGGGAAATCGGGGAAATTCAATATATTTATTCACAAACTTCTGGGGATACTGCCTTAATATACCGCCACCCCGTATATACGGCTACTAAAACAAACATCCAGCGCAGGGGATCATCCGGGATAATTTGAGCAACATTGCCACCTGTAAATGTTCCCAGGATGATGCCCGGCACCAAACCATAAAGAAGGTTGCCTGCAACATTGTTCAGCCGCCAGTGCGTAAACGCGCCGACAGCGCCCATGGGAACCATGACCAGCAAGGCGGTTCCCTGTGCCGCATGCTGTGAAAATCCCGCCAGCAGGACCATGACCGGTACCATGATGGTTCCGCCGCCAACCCCCATCAAGCCGGACAGAAATCCGGTTAAGACGCCCGTGATGATCAGGGCGATGATTGACGCACAACCCGGCAATGTGCCGATCATGTCCTTCAGAAAAGGTTTGAGAAGCAAAAGAACCGAGCAGAAAATTAAGAATGCGCCGAATATTTTTTTCAGCTTCCAGCCTGGAAGCCGGTTAGCCAGACGTGCCCCTGCGGCAGCCGTGAAAAGTGCTGGCAAAGCCAGTGCGGCCGCCGCCGTCCAATCCGTCTGTCCATGAAGACCGTAAGTAAAGGCTCCGATGATTCCCGTAAAAACGAGTACCGCAAGGCTCGTACCGTGTGCCCGGCACTGATCGATTTTCATCCATTCGACCATCAGGGGAATCATGATGATTCCACCCCCGAGGCCGATCAAACCGCCCAAAAACCCTGCGGCAAGACCGATGGTAAATGTGATCAAATGATCTTTCATGCTCGTCCTTCATCGTCAACCGTTAAGGCTGACTTGCTGATCATTCTTTATGCACGCGTCCCCTGGCCAATGATGCGAAAACACCCAGAATGCAGGTCACGGCCAGAATGATAAAAATCAACCTGGCGCTGAAAATGAAAAGGGAGCCGGTTTCAATGGTAATTTTTTGATCACCGATGACCCAGGCAAAAACCAGCATAGCGATACCCATGCTAAGCATCTGACCGACCAGCCTCATGGTTGCCTGCATTGCAGACGCAATGCCGTAAAATTTATGGTCCACTGAGCTCATGATCGCGTTAACATTGGGTGAGGAAAAAAGTGCAAAACCAACTCCCAGAATCGCCAGGCAAATGACAATATAATAGATATGCGTATCTGAAGCGATAAAAATCAGCCCCGCAAGGCCGAGGACCGTTAGCGACATGCCGACAGAAGAAAGGATCCTTGGTTCAATTCGGTCAGACAGCCTTCCGGCAGCCGGCGAAAAAAGAGCCTGCAACAGTGGCTCAATAACCAGGACCATGCCGGTTTGCGAAGGCGTCAGCAGTTTGACATGCTGCAGATAAAGGCTCAAAATGAAAGTGATCGCAAACGTGGCACAGTAGTTGATCAGTGCCGCCAGGTTGGAACACGCAAAAACACGATTTTCCAGAAACAGTTTTACGTTGAGAAGTGGGTAAGGCCTGGTCAATTGCTGGCGGATGAACAATATAAAACATAAAGTGCCGATCGCGATCAGTGCGCCTCCCCTCGGGGAGGGCAGTTGAGATAAACCATACATCAAAGCAAACAGCGCCAGCGCGTAAAGTACAGAGCCGGGCAAATCAAATTCCTCACGGCTGTCCTTCGGAATATCTTCTTTTGCCACAAAGACGGAGAGTCCGGCTGCTGCAGCTCCAAGCACTGCACTGAAAATGAAAATGGTTTTCCACCCCAGGTGCTGGGTCAGCAAACCACCGATGAACGGGCCGCACGTGAGTCCGATATAAACCGCGGCAATATTGATTCCCAGAATCCTGCCCCTCTGTCCCTGGGGGTAGGCGGAAACCAGCATGGCTGTTCCCGTACTGAAAATCATCGCGCCGCCGATTCCCTGGACAACGCGCATGGCAATGAAAAAGGCTTCCGTCTGCGAGCAGATGGATAAAAGCGACGACAGGGCAAAGATCAGGGAGCCGGAAAAAAAGAATAATTTTCTTCCATAAATATCGGCCAGTCGTCCCAGTGGCAACAGTGTGATGGATGCAGCCAGAAGAAAGGACGAGGCCACCCAGCTTACAGACAGCGCATTCATGGAAAATTCGTGGGCAATCATCGGCAGCGCGACGTTGACGGACGAACCCATGAAGGGGGTTGTAAACGAACTGATCGTAGTGGCCAGAAGAACGATCGGGAGTCTTTTGTTGATCATGCGGTCACGCTGATAAAAAAAGGATTATGCTTTGGGGAAAAATATTTTCCGCCTCGCGTCAAAACCGTCTTTGCCGCAGGCCATCATCAGGGTCAACGGCATGATGTTGCGGGCCTGTTTCAGCATCCTTTCTGAAAGATTGCGAATGTCCCATTGCGCATGCCGGTCGGTCCGCAGGCGCGCCAGATGGTAGAGTTCCCGCGCGTTGAGCTTCATCAGCACGCGCCTGCGGTGTGCGTTGGTCAGCACATACGGAGCGGCGGCAGGGCTTTTATGCCGGATGATCTCATAAGCGCTATTGGTCTTTTTGATCATAGCCATGAATTCTTTTTGTCGCCCGATTGCGCGAACAGCGGGCGGTAGGGTGACGCCCAGGGAAGGGCTGTAATCCTGGCTGATGAGGGTGGCTATACGGTGGCGCTTGAGCTGCGCGAAACAGCTGGCGCTCATGGTCAACTCGAAGAGCATGTCAACATTTTCAAGTTCACGCAGCACCGCATCATAGGACTGGATGTGTTTAAAGAGGGTCTTGAACAGGGCCTTTGCTTCGGACGGATTCATGCGCCCGGCTTCCTGAAAACACAGGTCGTAACTCATGCCCGATGACGCGAAAAGCAGTGCTGCGGCTGACTGCTTATCAGCATTTTCCGTCGCCTGGACCAGATGGACACTCTGAAGCGGCCGTTTCTTTTTTCCCTCGTCGAACTTTTCGCAAAACCCGCGCAGGTTTTTCCGGGTCAGAAGATCATAGTCGGTTGATCGTGTATAGCGAATCAGCGACGGCGCAATATCTTTGGTGGCGGTATAAAGCTTGTTGCTTAAGAGGTGTGCCTCGGCCAGGGGCAGAGCCGACAGTCTCCGCAGCATCAGCTCCAGATTGCGGGCGTTGACGGTCATTCCCAGCTGTGTTTCCGTGGCCAGAGCGATGCTGTAGCGGGCATCTTCCTTGGCCCAGCCTTCCAGCATGGACTTATTGCCTGGGTTTTCGGCCAGTTCCCGGTTTTTCTCAAATACATGCGGCCGGAGCTGTTCGTAGAGCCGATGGTAGAAGTCATTCTGCAGCTGAATCGTTGCGGTGTACAAATCCGTCAGACCGGCCTGGATGATTTCTTCGGGAACAACAAAGTCCCGGTCAAACAGGACATAACGCTGGGATTTTTCCGTATAGGAGCACAGACGGAATTTTTCGATTTCTTCCACGATCAGACGGGAGACACCGATGATGTCGATGTTGAATACGGCATGCTCGGCAACCGAGCTGTGCCCCATCTCAAAAACAATGTTGCGGTTGGATTTGCGGGCTTTTTCGACTTCGGTCCGGGAATCCCTTCTGAGTGCATCAACCGGCTTGGGGCTGCGGCTGATTCGGGCGTAGGCGGCGGATATGGTTTCGGGAGTAATGTCCTGCCCAAAAGCGCATTTTTCTTTCAGTTCGCGAATAATGTCATAGTCTATGTTGTATCCGGCAAGCAGGATTTTCATTTTTCAACTCCAGAGAAAAATTTTTGGTGATTGCTGCATATGGCACAGGAATCTGCAGTGTCACGTGTCATGCATATTACAGTCTGATCATTTCAACACGGGCGAGTGTCCGTCCGAGAAAACGTTCACCGATTGTCTGAAAACGGTACGGTACATCGCTTACGTAAAACAGATAATCGGGCAACTGCCGGCTGTCATTGCCGAGATTTTCGCGGTGAATCAAGTCGGCGGCAATTTCCGCCATTGCCTCGGCTGAATCGATCAACCGCACGTTCTTGTCAACGATGCTCTGAAAAAGAGGTTTGAGGAGCGGATAATGCGTGCAGCCCAGGACCAGCGTGTCGATCTGCTCGGCCAGAACCGGCTTTAAATATTCTTCTGCGACCAGTTTTGTGGCCTCATGTTCCAGCCATCCCTCTTCCACCAGCGGCACAAACAGGGGACAGGCCTGTGAAAAGACCCTCACATCGCGATCCAGCTGGTGTATGGCACGTGCGTACGCATTCGAGTTGATTGTGGCAGGTGTGCCGATCACACCGATCGCCCTGCTGCGAGTTTCGGATACCGCGAGCCTTGCGCTGGCTTCAATCACCTCCAGAACGGGAACGGGCGACAGGTCCCGGATAGCGCGATAAGCTACTGCCGCCATTGTGTTGCAGGCGACAATCAGCAGCTTAACGTCTTTTTTCAGCAGAAATTCTGTGATCTGCATAGCGTATCGGTTAATGGTTTCCACCGATTTAACGCCGTAGGGCACACGGGCGGTATCGCCGAAGTAAATGATATTTTCAAAAGGCAGGCGTTCCATGACCGCTCGCACAACGGTCAATCCCCCGATGCCGGAATCAAAGACCCCTATGGCGCGATTTGTTTTGTGGTCCATGTTTTTTTCTCTCATATCCGCATAATAAAGTCATCGACTTTTTTGTGCTGTTCGTATAAAAAAACAGTAAAGAAAAGGAAACAAAAAGCCGATCATTAAAAGTTGATGCTTTTTATCATAACTTTCTGAAACATGCCAAAAGTTCTTCATGGACGACTGGTATTGGAAAGTAATGCGACATGAGGCGTTCAGAGAAAAAAATAAAAGATCCAGACGAAATTGAGGCTATTTTACTGGCCGCGCCGGTTTGCCGGATTGCAATGGCCAACGGTGATGCTCCCTATGTTATCCCCGTCAATTTTGCCGTAAGCTCCGGTTTCCTTTATTTTCACTGTGCCGCCACAGGCAAAAAAATTGACATGATGCGCCGGAACTGTAATGTGTGTTTTGAAGCAGATATCCCCGGTGATCTGGTTCGGGGCGGGTCGGCCTGTTCGTGGAGTATGAAATACAAAAGCATCATTGGTTTTGGCCGGGCTTTTTTTATTGAGCAGGCGGCTGAAAAAATGCGGGCACTGGACATCCTGATGAAGAAATATGCCGGCAATGATAATTTCTCTTATGACGATGAATGGCTGGACAAAGTTTGTGTGATTGGTGTAAAAATAGATAAAATATCCGGAAAGAGATCTGATTAGGTGACAGGATCATATCATTATTTTCATAGCATCTGCCATGAAGGAGGAGAGCCATGCAAAATAAAATTGTTATACGCTATGTAGATAAACGCATAGAGAAAGGCATTACCACCGATTTTGCACCCAATAAAGAGAATTTTCATGTGACGCCTGTCGGATTCAAGCCCGGAGACAAACCTCTGGAGGTACGGATTAAAGATTTAAAGGCTGTTTTTTTTGTAAAGGATTTTAGCGGCAATCCCGATTATCAGGACAAAAAAGACTTCGAAGCAGGTAAATCTGTTGTCGGCCGCAAAATCAGGGTGCTTTTCAAAGACGGCGAAGAGCTGGTTGGCACCACGATGGGCTATCAGCCGGACCGGCCGGGATTTTTTGTCGTTCCGGTGGATGCAAAATCAAATATCGAAAGATGTTTTGTGGTGACCCGGGCGACCAGTGAAGTAAAGTTAATGTGACGGTTGATGACAGAAGGAAATTTCGACAGGGTGTCCGAGCTGCCGAACCGTTCTTAGTTTCTTGCCCCGTATGTCCTTTGATGGATTGGATGCGAGAGTCACTGCCGTATTCAGATGATTTTTGATTTCTTTTCATTCTTTCTTATCAGGTTTTCCCAACTTCTTTGCAACTCTGTATGCGATTCACATCAAATTTTCTTGACACACTCCCGATGATTCTATAAAGTGACCGAAAGCGAAAGCAAAAGTGGAAGCAGATGTAATCCCTCCGGCATATCAGTAGTAGCGTGGTGATCCTATGGACATGAAGCGCGATTACTATGAAGACATCGAGCTTTTCAAAAGCAGTACGGTTCTCGTATGGACCATCATCTTTCTGCTTTTCCTTTTTACCTTACCCCTTTATCTGCCTTCTTATAATATTTACCTGGTCAACATCATTCTGGTTAACGTTATTCTGGCGGTTGGCCTCAATATCCTTGTGGGCTATACCGGCCAGATTTCCCTGGGGCATGCCGGGTTTTTCGCCGTGGGCGCGTATGGCACTTCTCTGATTATGATGCACCTGCATTTCCCCTTTCCCGCCGCCATTATCATTGCCGCGCTGATCGCGGCTTTCCTGGGCTTTATCATTGGTCTTCCTGCTCTTCGCCTTGAAGGGCCATATCTTGCCATCGCTACTCTGGGCTTCGGCCTCACCATCATGCACATCATCGGCCGCTGGGAGATTTTCGGAGGCAGAATGGGAATTACAGCGCCACCCCTGGATTTGGGGATTCCGAATTCCTCC
>ERZ795055.2243-NODE-2243-length-14805-cov-7.501831_pt1 | contig 14805 bp, 11 predicted proteins | sample MGYA00375139_ERZ795055 | MGnify/ENA primary metagenome ERZ795055 (study PRJEB30184, sample SAMN05720283) | anaerobic digester metagenome | isolation source: active sludge of municipal wastewater-treating anaerobic digesters | place: USA | collected 2015-01-23 ...
TGAAACACGCTTGCGGCGACTGGTTCATCGTGTTTGACAATGACGAGATCGCCGAACCTGGGTGGCTGGAGGAATTGCTGGTGCGGGCGTCGAGCGCGCCGGATGTGGGCGCGGTGTGTTGCAAGGTGGTGTTTCCCAACCGGCGATTGCAGTTCTCCGGCGGTTTTATCCGCCATCTCGATGACGAGTTGATCGAATTGGGGTTGTATGACCGGGAGCGGCACGTTGCCGATCTGGCGACGGCGGTGTTCCGCGAATGCGAGTGGTGCCCAATTGGCGCCACCCTGTTTACCGTCAATCCGGCCCCGTTCCTGCACGCGGGCTATCCCAATGCGTTCGAGGATGCCGGCGTGTCCATGGCTCTGCGCCGGCAAGGGTTACGGTTGTTGAACAGCCCCGCCTCGTGGGTCTGGCACGAGCACTTTCTGTTCCAGGAGGAACTGGAGATGAAGGAACGCTACCTGCGCAGCCGCTACGATCCGCGCCGGATGTTGACCAGCATTGCCGCCTTTTATGAAGAAAACGGCTTGATCATTCAGGATGAATACGTCTGGCGCGAGAACGGCCTGTTCGCGTTGAGCCGCGCGGAACTGAAACGGTTGCTGATCCAGCAGCGGGCGGCGGCGTGATCCGTCTCGATATTTCCATCGTCACCTATGATCCGGATCTGGCGTTGCTGGCGCGAGTACTGGAGCATCTGGGGCGAGCCGTGCGCCACGCCCGCCAGCAGGGCTGGCTCAACGAGGCGCGGCTGGCGCTGGTGGATAACGGCCCCGGTTCCAGTTGGCGGGAACCCTTGCAACGGGTGCTGAATACCGCCGCGCTGCCCGCTGCGATCAATTTGTTGAGCGGTCACGGTAACGTGGGCTATGGCGCGGGCCATAATCTGGCGTTGCAGACCGGCGATGGCGACGTTTGCCTGATTCTGAATCCCGACGTGCTGGTCGAGGCAGATGCCCTGAGCGCCGGCCTGGCGTTCCTGACCGCTCATCCCGAGGCGGGCCTGATCACGCCGGCGGCCTGGGGGGGAGACGGTCAACGGCAGTATCTGGGCAAACGCTATCCCACCGTGCTCGATCTGGCGCTGCGCGGTTTTGCGCCCGGCAGATTGCGGCGGCAGTTTCAGCGCCGGCTGGACCGCTACGAACTGCGTGATCAAACCGGCGACTCTGTGTTCTGGGACCCGCCCATTGCCAGCGGCTGCTTCATGCTCTGCCGGCGGGCGGCGCTGGATCGGGTCGGCGGATTCCGGCCTGAGTATTTTCTGTATTTCGAGGATTTTGACTTGAGTCTGCGGCTGGCTCCGGTGACGCGGCTGGTTTACGTCCCGGCGGTGCAGATCGTGCATCTCGGCGGAAATGCGGCGCGCAAGGGCGTCCAGCACATCGGCCTGTTCCTGCGCGCGGCGGCGCTGTTTTTCAATCGGCACGGGTGGCGGTGGTGGTAGCGGCGGACTTTTTCCGTGATCGTCCGGTGCTGGTGACTGGCGGGACCGGTTTCGTGGGCCGCTCTCTGGTGACGGCGTTGCGGGTGCGCGGCGCGCGGGTGCGGGTATTGGTCAGGGGACAAGGGACAGGCGCTCCCTCCCCCCTTGCGGGTGAGGGCTGGGGTGGGGGGACGGTGGAAACCAGGGTTGGCGATTTGTCTGACGCCGCCAGCCTGATCCACGCCTGCGCCGGCATGGACGCCGTGATTCATGCCGCCGGCTTCGCTCATGCCGACGCGGCGACGCCGGATTTTGCCGCTCGGCACTGGGCGATCAACGCCGAGGGAACCTTTCGGTTGCTCGATGCGGCGACGACGGCGGGAGTCCAGCGCTTCGTTTTGTTAAGCAGCGTCAAGGCGACTGGCGAACCGGGACCGCGCTGTGTGGATGAACGCTGGAATGCGCCGCCAGAGACGCCCTATGGCCGCGCCAAGCGCGCCGCCGAAGAACGAGTGCTGGCGGTGGGTCGCACTGCGGGTGTTCATGTAGTCAATCTGCGGCTGGCGCTGGTCTACGGGCCAGGCATGAAGGCCAATCTAGCGCGACTGATCGTCGCGATGCAGCGCGGCTGGCTGCCGCCATTGCCGGAAACCGGCAATCGCCGTTCGCTGGTGCATGTGGATGATGTGGCTCAGGCGGTGTTGCTGGCCGTTGCGCATCCGGTGGCGTGCGGTCAAACCTATCTGGTGACCGACGGCCAGCCGTATTCCGGGCGAGAACTGTATCTGACGATTCGCCGCACGCTGGGATACTCCACGCCGCGCTGGGCGGTTCCCGCCAGTGTGCTTTACGGAGCGGCGGCGCTGGCGGATGGCGCGCTGTGGTTGACCGGTCGCCGGGACTGGCCGGTGCGCGCCGCAGTGGATAAGCTGCTGGGCTGGGCCTGTTACGATTCGACCCGGATCCGCACTGAGTTGGGGTATCGGCCCGCCTGGACGCTGGAGCGGGCCTTGTTTGAGTGGCTGGAGAGTGATCCATGAGTTCGGCAACCCGTCGAGTGGCAGCCGACGCTTCAGCAGGTCTGTCGCCGTGGCCGTTCACCGGGGCGGCGCTGGTCGGTGCGGTTCTCACCGTGCTGGGATTTCTGTTGTATTACCTCCAGGGCGGGTTAAGCGCGGCTTATCCGCCGTTGCTCTGGCGGGGCGAACAGATGGTGGTGACGCGCGGTCAGGGGCAACCCGTGGCGGATATGCTGGAAATCCGGCCCGCCGAGGCGGATGACGGAGTTTTTTTCCGGTTTGCCAAAAACGCCTTCATGGCGCGTCCGTATGGCGAATTGATTTGGCAGATCGAAGGCCTCGATCCGGCCCAGGACATTCGCCTGATCTGGCAGATGCAAAGCGACCCTGGCAATGTCCGGCAGGCGCCTGTGCAACGGGCGGATCTCAGCGCCGCGCGTTTCGATTTGCGCGATCAGCCCGGCTGGGAAGGCTACATCGTCAACATCGGGTTCATGGTTCGCGGCGCATTCGCGCAACCCCTGCGGGTCCGGCAGGTGGAGTTGCGGCCACGGGCGCTGAGTGCGGGGGATTTATTAGAACAGGCTTGGGAAGAATGGAGCACGTCCGAGTATTGGAGCCCGCGCTCCGCCCACTACATCAGTGGAGCGCCCTACAAGGCGTTATTCCATCCGATCATCATGGTGGTGGTCTGGATCAGCTTGAGTGCGCTTCTGTATAGCGGCTGGCTGTGGCTGGCGGAGCGACGGTTTCGGCTGGCCGGGTTTGCCCTGCTGTTTCTCATCGGCTGGTGGCTGCTGGATCTGCGCTGGCAGGCGGACTTAATCCAGCGTTCCCTGAAAACATACCCACAGTTTGCCGGCAAGAGCGAGATTGACAAACAACTCGCTGCGGATGATGGCGAATTATTCCAGTTTCTGTTGGAGGTTCGCCGCTATTTACCTGTGAAACCGGCGCGCATTTTTATCATTAACGATGATGCGGTGAATCGGGCGGTCGCCAGAAACTATCTGGTCGCCAGAGCCCGTTACCATTTATTGCCCCACAACAGCTTTGCCGATGTGCTCGATAGCGCCCAGTTCGGCAAGGCCAGAGCGAATGACTATATCCTGGTCTTGCGGCCCGATAAGGGGCTGCGTTCTCAACAGGCCAAACTGCAGTTTGACCCGCGCCAGCGCCTGTTGCAGTGGGAATCGAACCGGTTGCCCGTGCAGTTGCTGTACCGGGGGATCATCGGCGCGCTCTTTCAGGTAAGGGAATAACGATGGCGATGGTTACCGGTGGGCTGGCGGTGCTGGCTTTGCTGTTGCCTGGATTATGCGGGGCGCTTTGGCTGCGCGCGGGCTGGGGACATCGAGCGCCGCCGGGATTCTGGCCGATGGCGCTGGGTTATGGCTACCTGATCGGCATGATGGCGGCGACGCTGTTGTTGCGATTGATGGACGCCGTGACCCTGTCGCTCAATTTCGCCATTCCCGCCCTATTCCTGGCCGGCACGGCGGCGGGGAGCGCCTGGTGGATCTGGAAGACGGCGGACCGCACGGCAACGCCTAACCCTGGCGGGGAAGATCAGCCGTCCTGGCCGCGCTGGCTGTGGGCCGGGTTGCTGGTCTGGCTGGCGGCCAGGTTGGCGGTGCTGGCGCTGGAGACCGTGTGGTTGCCGACGGTTTTTCCCTGGGATGCGTGGAGCACCTGGCTGGTGCGCCCCCGAGTCTGGCTGGAAGCCAGGCAATTGCTGGCCTTTCAGGATGCACAAGCCTGGCTGAATGATGCCAGCGGTCGGGTTTATCACATCGAAGCCTGGCAATATCCGCTGACCGTATCGCTGATCGCACTCTGGTCGGCGTTGGCGGCGGGGCAGTGGCAGGACAGCATAGTCCATCTGCCATGGTGGGCGTGTGGGGTGGCGCTGGGTCTGGGTGGTTACGGCCAGGCGCGTCTTTGGGGCGTAACGCCGTTGCAAGCCATGGTGTTCGCGTGGCTGTTGCTGTCTCTGCCCCTGGTGAATGTCCACATGGCGCTGGCGGGCTATGCCGATTTGTGGCTGACCGCTGCTTTTGGTTTTTCGGCCATTGCGTTCATGCACTGGATCCGATGGCGCGACCGCCGGCAAGGAATCCTGGCCATCCTGCTGGCGGTGTTCTGTGCTTCCATCAAACAGGAAGGTATGGTGTGGCCGGCGTTATTGATCCCGGCGCTGCTGCTGGTTTTATTGCCGAAGCGATACGTGCTGGCGCTGGCCGGGCTGGCGGTGTTGCTGTTTGGATTGATCCTGGGACTTGGCGGGTTGGGTGATTTCGGCTTCGCGGACTCAGCCCTGATCGCCAGTCTGCTCCAGCGGGCGGGAATCAGACAATTTCATCTGGTTTACTGGAATAATTGGCAACCGGTGATTGATAGTCTGCTGATTCTCGATAACTGGCATTTGCTGGGCTATTTGCTGCTGATGACGCTATTGGCCGTAGTGGGTTTGCTGTTTCGTCAGACCTGGATCAGGGCGGCGGGGCAGCAGCGGCGGGCGCTGGGGGCAACGACGCTGTTGATCCTGACCCTGGGCGCGGCGTTTTTTGGGTTGTTCTTTTTTACCCAGGCGGGAAAGTGGGCGGAAGATTTCACCAGCATTAACCGCATTATCCTGCACTTTACGCCAGTGTTGCTGTTCTGGGCGCTAACGGTGTTTGCGATGCCACGCGCCAGCGCGGGGTTGGGCGCTCAGTCGGTGGTCAGCGTCCGCCGATAGAGTTTCGCTACATCCACCGCTACCGGTTCGATGCCGAACCGTTCCTGCAACGCCTTCGCGCCGGCTTGACCGAGAGTCTGACACCGGGCGGGATCGTGTTGCAGTTCCCGCAGCGCCGTTGCCAGTGTGACAGGATCGCCCGGTGGAACCCGCAGACCATGACCGGCCTGCTGCGTGACCCAGCCCGCGCCAGAACCGGGAATGTCGCCGACGATGACCGGCTTGCCAAACCGCATCGCTTCCAACAGCACCAGGCCGAAGGCTTCAGTGCGCTCCAGCGAGGGCAGGCACAATACATCGCAACTGGCCAGCAGGGCGTTCAAATCAGCTTCCGGTTGAAAGCCGGTTAATTTCACCCGGTCGCCCAACCCCAGCGTTTGCACGAGCGCAGCGAGTGACGCCCGCTGTTCGCCGGCGCCCACGATCAGAATGCGGCTATCCGCCAGATCGGCGGCGGCTCGAATCAGGACATCGTGGCCTTTGTAATACGTCAACCGACCAATGGCCAGCACCCGAAAGGGCGGATTCCCCCACAGCGTTGTGGCCCGCGCGTGCGCCGCCGGGTCGGGCGTGGGAATGCGCGCCGGATCGAGACCGAGCGGGATGATGCAGCAGCGTTCCCGCCAGGGCGCCAAGGCAAAGCTGGCGTCCAGATAGGGCGGCGAGGTAGCGATGATCGCCCGGCTGGCGGCGAGCAGCCGTTGTTCCAGTGGCCGATAGAACCGGTAGGCCAGCGCCAGCCGGCGGTCGAGCAGAGACGCCACCACGTCAGCGTGCCAGTGAATGATCCAGGGCAGGCGGCGCGCAGCGGGAACCGCCAGCGCCCAAAACGCCGACGTGTTGGGCAGGTGCAAATGGAGCAGATCGGGGCGGAATTGGCGAATGGCGCGATGCAGCCAGAATGGGAAGGTCGGGCTGATCGGGGCGTACAGCAGCCGGCCATAACAGGGCGCGCGGTAGATCGGTGGAGCCGCGTCCGGCGCGGGCCATTGACCGCTCCGGCGCGGTTGTTCGTCATGCACCAGCGCCGCCGCGGCAATGCCCTGATTGTGGAGAGCGGGCAGCAGGTCGGCCAGGAAATGCTCGATGCCGCCGGCAAACGGCGGGTAGTACTTGCCGATATGCAGGACGCGCATTGTGGCCGGACTCAGTCCGCCCGGTCGGGCGGTGCGGAGTCAGCAGCGCCGGGCAATTGCGCTTCCAGCATCGCCAGCCGTTGCGCCAGCCGGCGAATCAGCCGTTCCTGCCGGGAACGTTCGAGATCCATGGTCAGGATTTTGACCAGCAACATGCTGAAGCCGAGCACGATCGCCAGGATCGGCGGGTAACTGATGCCGAGCTTGGCGGCGAGTACGTCGAACAGGCGGGGGAAGAAGCCGAGCAGGGCGACGGTGGCCGCCGCGCCAATCCACCAGATGGCGTAGGGACCGTGCAGATGGTCGCGGCGGACCAGCAGCAGGATAGTGGCGGCGAAGAAGAGGCCAATCGCCATTGAGGTGAGTTGATAGGTGATCATCGAGCGGTTTCAGTCGTCGGGGGCGGGGGGCAAATGGTTGAAGCCCACCCGGGCCAGGCACAGCAGGCTGGTTTGCAGCATGTATTTTCCCACAACCCACCATGAGCGGAATACCCGCGAAGCGCCCAGCGCGCGGGGCTGCATCGAGACCGGCGCTTCGACAATGCGCAATCCCTTGCGGCGAAGGATCAGGAGCACGCCTACGTCCTGATAATCCAGCAGACTGGCTTCGCGTGAGGCCAGTACGGCCATCGCCGCGTGGTTGTAGGCGCGAAAGCCGGAGGTGATGTCTTCGAGTTGCAGACCGGTGATCTGGCGGAAATAGGACCAGGCGAGGCGGCGAGCGCGGCTGGCGCGTTCAGGGAAAGCGCCGATGACCACGTCAGCGGTGTCGGTGGCGAGCGGTGGCAGGAGCGCGCCGATGCTCTCCGGTTCGTGCTGACCGTCGGCGTCGAGGGTGATGGCGGTTCGGTAACCGTGCCGCAGGGCGTAACGCAGGCCGGTCTGGATCGCGCCCCAGGCGCCCAGTTGGATGGTCAGCGGTAACACGATGGCCCCGGCGGCGCGGGCGGCTGGCGCGGTTCGATCTGTACTGCAATCGTCAATAACTACCACTGGATAGTTCCATAACGCCCGGATCTGACCCACGATAGCGCCGACGGTGGCTTCTTCGTTGTAGGCGGGGATCAGGGCGATGGGGCGGTCGAAGGCAAGCATGGGGTGGCGCGGTTCAGTCTATCGGGCGCGCGACCAGGGCGCCGATCTTGCGATCCAGGCGGTCGAACCGGCTTTCGGTTTCGATGCGGTCGGCGAATTCGCCGCGAGTGATATTGAGAATCCATTGGCGAAATTCAGCATCTTCCCGTAGCCAGCCGGGCAGTTCCTGGCGCAGTTGGTTACGCAATTCCGGAGTCAGGGTGCTCATGATCATTGCCTGGGGCGAAGCGACGCCATAGTGTAACTGATGGGTGGAGCCGATGCCCGGTGTGGAACGGTTCTTTGCCAGAGACTCTTAAGCGGTTTGCACCGTTTTACCAGATCGTTTCGATGTGCTTGAAAAAAGCCGCTGTCGCAGCGGCTTTATAGAGAGCAGAGCGGATACGGAATGGGATGAAGCGTGATCAACCGCTTGAATCTGAACCTCTATTAAGTTCGCAAGCCAATAAAATAATTGGTATTAATTTTAACTCTCCCAGCCTTGGGTACGCTCACGTGTACTTAAGATTGGCAAGCATGAGTGGTCGAAGTCAACAGGCCGCTTGCGCTCTGTTGCCAGATATAGCTGTAGACCTTCTTCGCCGTTTCGGTTTTGTCAGCATCCGAGAACAGTGGGCTGGGCAACAGTGGATACAGGTGATCGAGAATGAACACTTCGACCTCGGCCTGGGTTTGCGCCTTCTGGGTCCATTGATCGAGTGGAGCGAGAAGATTTTGCAGCGCTTGAAGCAGATCGCGGCTGGCCTGTTTGAGCCGCTCGCGTTCAGCCTTGCCGAGATGCTCCTTCCGTAACAGGTCGAACAGCGCCAGTTCTTCCTCGCTCAAGCCTTCCTCCACCGCCCGGCGCTGTTCCGCGTCCAGGTTGTTGGCCAGATTGATCAGCTTGGCGAAGGTTTCCTCGATGGTGACGCGATCCTTTTCCCGGTTGTAGTCGGCGATGATTTCCTGGTAGCGCTTGTCATAGTCCATGCGTTGCGGGTTGCGCGCCAGCATTTCGGCGAGCTTTTGCTCGACGAGGTCGCGGATGTTCTGAAGGGCGGTGGCTTTCCGCTTTACCTTTTTGGCGAATTCATCCCGCAGCTTTTCCAGGTCGATCTGGCTCAGGTCGTAGAGTTTGGGTTCCTCGAAAGCCTGATCGGGGGCCTGCGCGAGGATCGCTTCGTTGACGATGCGGTGCAGCGCCTTGAGCAGTTCCGTCACGTCGGCTGTGTCGCGCCGTTCGCTCAGTTTCTTGTAGATCGCTTCCAGGTTGTCGTGCCGTTCGGCGTAGACGAACGCGGACGGTTCCATCAGCAGCGCCTTGAAGCGGCTGAATACCTGCCGCGCCAGAATCTCGAAGCGGCGTCTGGCTTCGTCGGAGGTGTACACCGCCTCTACCGCATCGGCCAGGGCGGCAATCCGGGTAAAACCTTTGGCGCCGGTCAGTCGGGCCGGGTTAAAACCCAAGCCCCGCAAGTGGGCTTCAGTCGCCTCGATGGCGTCCAGCAGCACCTTGACGCGCTCCTCGACCGGCGCGACGACTTCGTCGGACGGAGTGCCCTGGTCACCCAGCGCGTACTGGGCCAGCGCTTCGCGCAGGCTTTTGAGCATCCCGTTGTAATCCACGATCAGGCCAAAATCCTTGCCCGGATAGCGCCGGTTGGGGCGGGCGATGGCCTGCATCAGGGTGTGCGCCTTCATCGGCTTGTCGAGATAGAGGGTCGAGAGACACTCCACATCGAAGCCGGTCAGCCACATGGCGCAGACGATGGCGATGCGGAAGGGATGCGCCGGATCTTTGAAAGCGGATTCGACATCCACCCGCTGACCGTCCGCCGTCTCAAAGCCCTGCTTCATCACCACCCGGTGGGGGATGATGTCGAAACCCCACTTCCTGAAGTCGGCGACTTCGTTCTGCGCTTCGCTGATGACGATCTCGATGATCGTTTCGTCCAGCCATTTCGCCTTGGCCCGCAACCGGTCGCGCTGGGCCTGGAGCAGTTGCCGGGTGTCGGCGTCCCGTTCCCCGGCGATAGCGGCTTCCTTGACGGCGATCTCGTCGCGCACGGCTCGTTGCTGCTTCCGCCACCGGGGTTCGATGAGCTGGAACATCCGGGCGCAGGTGATTTTGTCGATGCAGACCAGCATCGCCTTGCCGGATTCCCAGCGGGTGGTGACGTGCTTCACGAAGTCGGCGGCGATCTTCTCCAGGCGGTCGTCGGCGGTGATGATTTCGTAGTCCTTGCCCAGCAGTTTTTCCAGCAGGGCTTCCTGGTCCGGACTCAGGTCGGCTTTTTCGATGACTTCGGCCATGCGTTTGTTGAGGTCCGGCCGGGCAATACCCAGTTTTTCGCCCCGATTGTCATAGACCAGTTTGACGGTGGCGCCGTCTTCCTCCGAACGCTTGAAGTCGTAGCGGGAGATGTAGCCGCCGAAGATGCGCCGGGTCAGTTGATCATCCTGGAACAGCGGCGTGCCGGTGAAACCGATGAAGGCGGCGTTCGGCAGCGCCAGGCGCATGTTGCGGGCCAGCTTGCCGGCCTGGGTGCGATGCGCTTCGTCGGAAATGACGATGATGTCGTCGCGGCGGCTGTAGGGTTGGTCTGGGTTCACGTCCTGATTGAACTTGTGGATCAGGCTGAAGAGATAGCGGTGGTTCTGCTGGAGCAGTTGTTTCAAGGCTTCGCCCGAACCGGCCCGGGGGGTGTTGTCGTCCGCCACCCCGCAGCCGACGAAGGTGCGGTAAATCTGACTGTCCAGGTCGTCGCGGTCAGTCATCAGCAGGAAGGTGAAGTTGCCCGGAATCTGGCGTCGGACCTTTTCGGCGAAGAACGCCATCGAATAGGACTTGCCGCTGCCCTGGGTGTGCCAGAACACGCCCAGCTTGCCCAGAGCCGGGTGCGCTGGTTCCGGCAGGCGCACGGTGCGGGGTTCGTCGGGTGCGGCCAGCGCCCGTAGATTGCCGTCGGTGGCCTGCTCGCGGGGCAGTTCGATCATGCGGTAGTTCAGCCGCCGCTCGGGCGGGAACTGGCGCTTGAGTTCTTCCTGGCGGATTACGGCAGCGACGGCGTTGTTCACGCCCAACACCTGATGGTTGCGCGCGACGATCTTGCGGGTTGCGCCCGGCTTGCTGGCGTCGAACAGGATGAAGTTCTCGACGATGTCCAGCAGTCGCGCCTTCTCCAGCAGGCCGTTCAGCAGCACTTCGGCGTCCACGCGCCCGGGGTCGCGTTCGTCCCGGCGTTTCCATTCGGCGAAGTGCTCCCATGCGCTGGTGATGGAGCCGTAGCGGGCGCGATGGCCGTTGCTGACGATCAGGAAGGCGTTGTGGTGGAAGGCGTGGGCGATGACGTGTTCGTCCAGGTAGTCCTTGAGGTTGCCCTCGAAGCCGGCGCGGATGTTTTTGTAGACCGCCTTGAGTTCGATGAAGACCAGCGGCAGGCCGTTGACGAAGCAGACCAGATCGGCGCGGCGGTTGTAGCCGGGGGCGCGCAGGCCGGTGAGCTTGAGTTCCCGCACCGCCAGGAAGCGGTTGTTGGCGGGGTTGCGGAAGTCGATGACCTGGGCCTGGGCGTGGCGCAGATCGCCCCTGGCGTCGCGGTAGCTGACCGGCACGCCATCGCGGATCAGGCGATGGAATTCCTGATTGTGCTGGATCAGCGAGCGGGAGAAGTCGTAACGGGTGAGCGCGCTGACCGCGTCGCCGATGACCTTGGCCGGCAATCCGGGATTGAGTTTGACCAGTGCGGCGCGCAGATCACGCTTGAGCACGGCTTCGCGGGTGTCGGCGCGGCCCAGCGTGCCGTCTGGCCCAAAGGTTTCCTGGTTCCAGGCATAGACGCTGTCCCAACCCAACACCTTTTCCAGATGTTCGGCGAAGGTGGCCTGGACCAGCCGGTCTTCGCTGTTGATGTCGGTGTAGGCCATACGCTTGTTTTCCTTATCAGCCTATTGGCTCGGATATAGCTCATTCAAATCCGGCTGATCTAAAAAAAGATATTTAATAACAATATCTTAACTATATTATAAGCTATAGATTTAGCTCAACTTGGAAAGATTCGATCACTTTTGAGCCAAATCAGAACTTCCAAGGCTTCTACGCCAGCCGATAGCGCGCGCCATTGCGTTCGCCCTGCATGACCACTGTACCGGTATGCACAAGTTCCGCCATAACCTTTTTAAGCTGGGAACGCTTAATTTCCTTGCCGATGCGCTTGTGAACGTCCCCTATTTTGGAATCGGGGTAGCGGCGCAAATCTTCTCTAACCAGCTCCGACAGGCGGTGCGGCTCGATCCGCGTCAACGTGGTGAGCTGCGTAAGATCGGCATCGTGCAGCAAAGGCGTTACGAAGTAGCGCGTTCCTTGGGTGCGGCCACTGGTCTGAACAATTCCCCAATCCGGCAAGCGCCCCAACCAAGCATCAAGGTTTCCGGTTTCGGGTAGCTCCAGGCTCTTCGCCAGCTCGCGAGCGGTCATTCCTTCAGACAGGGCCAGCAATCCCAGCGTGATCCGTTCGCGTTGCGTGAGTTGAAACTGTTTATCAACCGTTTCGATCAGGCGAATCACTGGCGGTTTGAGGATATGCCGTCGCACGGTGACATGGACGGAATCCTGACCCTCGGTCAGCGTCGGCGCCGGTCGGCCGTAGGCAAGCTGGCGCTCGTACATCATGTCAAACCCGCTTCCTTCGCGTTCCATCAGCCCCAGATCGTGAAAGACGCGGGCGAGGGCGTCATTACGGCGGCGGCTGGCGTGGAGGATGGTTTGCGGCGTGACTCCGAGCGGTAGCCGTCCCGGATTGACCACTTCCAGCCGGTCCGGGTGCAGGTTGAGGAAAATATCGCCGCGCTGGGTGTAGGGCCGGTGAACCAGGGCATTGACCAGCAACTCGCGAACCACCTTTTCATCGAACGCTGGCACGTTGCGCCGATACAGACCTTCGGCGATTTCATAGCTCTCGCGAAAGTCCGGCACTTCCTGCCAGATGGCGCTAACCAGTTCCACCGGGGATAGCGTGTAGTCATCCCACGGCAGTTTGTTCACCTTCTGGCCGCGTTCGTCGTACTTGAGGAATTGGACGATGGGGGCCGTACCCAAACGCGAACGGTCGAGCGCGCCGCCCAGCAGCAAGACCCCGAGGTTGGTGAGCGTCGCGCCGTTCGCCAGCCCGTAGTGAGTGAGCAGTTCATCCGGCGTTTTTTCCTTGACCGACGCTTTCACCCGGCTGGATGCCCGAATTCCAGTCACGAAGGCATCCAGTTTAGCGGCATCCACCGCCGTGCGCGGTATGCCGAGTTGGGTCATGGTCTCCCACGAAAACCCCGGCCGTTCGTTGGCGAGCCGCAGCACGTCGTCGCCGACCACTGGCTTGCAGGTGTCGCTGACTCGCAGGAAGTAGCGACCATCGCAGGTTGAAGCGACGCTCAGGGAGCGCGGGATGGTGAGTTCGATGAATTGCCCGCTGTTGTCGGCTGTGATGATTTGGGGCAGGGCTTGGACATTGACGGTCAGTTCGCCGATGCGCTTGCGGAGGGTGTCCAGCAGTTCGGGTTTGATGGTTTGACCGGGCGGAGGCAGGGCTTCGCCGTCTTCGATACCGATTAGCAACCGTCCACCCTGGCCGTTAGCAAAACATACGCAATCCTTGGCGATCTCGTTCCAGTCAGCCGTTTTGCCGGTGATCTTGCGCAAAGACTTCCGGTCGGTGTGCTGGTTTTCCAGACTCATACCGCAATCTCGCCGCTCATCAGGCGCGGCAGTAGCAAATCGCGGGCGGCGCGGAGTCTTTGGTTTTGTTGCCGAAGGTTGTGAATCTGAGCCAGCAACGGTTGCGCGAGTTCGTCGAATGACGCCACCAATATCCTCGACGGTACAAAAATTTCGGCTCGCTCGAAGTCGCCAGCAACGACAGCAGGATAAGCAGCACCTCGCGCATGGTTTTCGAGATAACCGACAAAAGTATCCGTAGTTGTGGCTTGATAAAGATATGAAGTCGGAAGTTCAGTTGGCGTGATGACAGCAAAGCCAGTGGAGGCAATCAGGTTGGAGAGTGGTTGCCAAATCACCGCATGGGACCGCCGATTGGGGCGCACACATGACCAAATGATGTCGCCGTGTCGAACTATCCGACGCGCCCGACTTGGTGCGTTGCGGAAGTTGTAGGTTGTTGTTTCGGTAATATGGTTAGGAGTTACCGAGGAAATATCTACGTACTCGATTTCGCCATCGTGGGCGGCAGTAAGACTCTGTCGATTGATTTCAGCGACCGAGCCGATATTTTTCCTTTCCCACCCTTCCGGCACACCATCAATAATCCGCACGTGTTCATGGCCGGGAAAGCGCAGCCGCACGAACCATTCCCGGTAGAGCAGCCGCGCCGATTCTTCCAGCAACGCCATTCGGCGGCGGTTGTTTTCGATCAGGTCGTCGTAGGTGGAGAGGATGGAGGCAACTTCGCGCTGGACTGGAAGTGAAGGTATTGCAGCAGGAAAACTTGGAAATCTCTCAAGGGGAATTCGATCAACTGTTGCCCCACTTATAACGTTCCCCTCAACGACCTTTCGCCAGCCATGGGATAGAAAGAAATAGAGCAGATAACGACTATCGGTCAGCGATGAATCTGGACGTATTAAGGCAACCCGGCGACCGAGGCAGCCTCTAAATCCGTCTGGAATGATCGCGTATCGATGCAGGGTCGCTTCGTAAGTGAAAACAACGTCACCTGGTTGTGGGCTAACTCGGCGTGTCCATTTCGAGAACTCGTTCTCTGAAACGTGGCGGATCTCTGAGAAATCCAGTCTTCCATCCTCTGTAATGTTCTTGATACCAAGGAAGATTGGGCCATCATCAGAATCTTTCGGTGTGGCGTGAGGACCATCATAGATACCGAGGCAATAGTCTCTTATAGGGCGGACCGAAAGGTGCTTCACATCCCCAACTCCTCAAAATTCTCCTGAATCCTCGCCGCCAGTTCCACCGCTTCCCGATTCAAGTCCGCAAGTTCCACATGAATGTCGCGCAAGGTCTGCTCGAAATCGAAATCCTCGTCCACTTCCGGCGGGGCGACGCCGACGTAGCGGCCCGGCGTCAAACTCCAATCAGCCGCCGCAATCTCGGCGCGGGTCACCACCTTGCACAGACCCGGCACCGCCCGCATTTCAGCGTTGGGGAAGCGCTCTTGCAGCCAGACAATTTGCCGGTGGAAATAGGCGGCCGCTTTGAGTTGTTCCACCGCCTGCTTGCGCTCCTCGTCCAGTTGCTTGAGGCGTTTGCCGGCGAGGCGGCGGTCATAAAGCTCGGCGGCTTCCTCGACGGCCGCCAGTTCTTGCGCCAGTTGCCCGCAGCGGGCGGCGAGCTTGTAGAGCAAATCCACCTGCTTGACCAAACCCTTGATCCTGTCAGCCAGCG
>ERZ795055.2244-NODE-2244-length-14803-cov-4.747627_pt1 | contig 14803 bp, 14 predicted proteins | sample MGYA00375139_ERZ795055 | MGnify/ENA primary metagenome ERZ795055 (study PRJEB30184, sample SAMN05720283) | anaerobic digester metagenome | isolation source: active sludge of municipal wastewater-treating anaerobic digesters | place: USA | collected 2015-01-23 ...
GAAAGCCGCGACAGTGACCAAGCCGCTGCCGTGGACGCTCACGCAGAAGCAGCGAAAACGCCAGTGTAAGACCTTGTGACAGCGTTTCCCAAATGTAGGCGCGGTGCAATGCGAGCGGTACGGCCAGGGGTCTCAACGGAGTAGCGGCATACCTCGCTATGATCTCTAGAGCACTATCGCCTCTGATCAGCCGGTTGCGAATCGTTAGAAAGGTGTGGCGACGGCGCCTTTGGCTCTCAGTAAGCCGCATGTCGCCTCTGCGGAAGTCCAGGCCAAGTAAGCCCTTGATGAGCGTCTGCTCAGGGCCGGAAATCTCGCTCAAGCACCAAGGGTGCCGTCCACGGCTCGCGGCAAATGCGTCGGCAAGCTCGTGGCCGCGTCGAGTCAGCTCTGGCCGCATTCCAGAGTTCAGTAGGCCAAGTCGACGCAGCAATGGGCGATATGCGGCAAAGGCTGTGTTCTTGTACAAGCGCTCAGGGCGCTTAGGCCGAGTGCCTTCGTTGTTCGCGAGGTAGTTCGTTGCTCGCTGGCGCCCGACGATATCAGGGCAAACCCTCGGCGAATCGCCGAGATGGAGCTTCGCTTCATCGCAGGCAAGACCAGCTTCCAAGCGGTGGATTGCTCGGATCGGCGCGCCAGCCTGTTGGACTTCGTGAACAGCCCAACAAAAGAAGCTGAGGTATCGCGCACGACGCGTTAGCACCGATAGTTCAGGTAGCAGAGTGTCGGCAATTCTGTCGGCCTGAATGCCAAGGCCGAGCGCATCCACAGCGCGCTCCCGCGCCGGATCGGCTTCAACCCAACGCAACCGAACGTCGAGTTCAGTCCCGGTGACTTGACCCTTGGTAGGGCTACTAGCTCGCATTTCCAAACAACCTCGACAACTCGCCAAACAATTCGCCCCACTGCGACGTGAAGCCATAAGCCCCCAACCGCAGGGCTGCCGGCCGGTTCTCTCGAGCATTCTCGGGATTGGCAAAGACGATGACAGGTGCCCAGAGGTCAGAGGCCCGCATCCCGCGAATGAGTTCCTCTGCACTTGAGCAGACGACATCGTCGGGCCTTCTGCCCTTCATGAATCCCCAACTCGTAATCACCGCGTCAAAGGGGCCGCGATTGCCAAGCGCACTCAGCGCGTCTGCCGGCTTACTGACGTTCACGATGGTGCAGTCATTGCCGTTGCCGCTGGCCGCTTTCTCCAGAAGCTTACGGCCGTCATCGTTGTTCTGCGGGTTGGCGTCGACCCAGAGAAGCTTCTTGCCGGCCAGTACCTTGCCAAGCTGCGCCCGAGGGCTGGTCTGATCGCAGATGGCCTCCAAATACTCGTCGAAGCCGCGAAAATCCGTGCAGTTCTTGCTGTCGTAGCTAAGTAACTCGACGCCTTCGTGCTCGCGCCAGTATTGAGCCTCGACACCGCCCACGTCGTTCACGATCGCGTAAGCAATGGGGCGATTCTGTGGCAATGGCCCCAAAAGTGCCAAGACTTCAGAGCGCAGCTCGTTCAAATAGGCGTCGGTGAATGAAAAACCGATGTAGAGCAAGGTGCGTGTGCAAAACAACGACCGGAGAAAGGTCGTGTAGCTGGGGTCGCCATGCAGTCGACGACGGTAGTCTTCACGCGTAAATACGATGGTGGCGGCGTCATCATGCTCTACACAGCCGTGCAGCTTGACGACCGAGGCCGCGCCCCTTTTCTCCCAGACATTGGTGCTCCACCAGAGCTTGTTGGGTAACCGCAAGACGTTGGCATAGGCTTTGGAGCTCGCAACCTCGCCGCTAAGAAACGGGTCGAAGTTCGTCGTCAGCACGGCACGAAACGGCGTATGTGCCAGCCAGTCGCGACGTCTACTTATGGAGGCGTCGTCTGGATTCCGCACCAGCGCGGCTCGAAGTGCGTCGTGAAACCCCTTGCCCAGCGCATCACGCAAAGTTTGCGCCGCGGCCTCCAAAGTCAACGAGTCTTTGGGCTTGCGTTCGAGCTGCTTTGATACGTTGTCCCTAAGGTCGGCCGGCACCTCGGGCCGCGCTGCAAGCCGTCGCAGCAAGCTCAACCAGTCGTGTACGCCACCGGCCGAAAAGCCAGCCCCGACAAAGGCCACGCAATTGCCGTCGCGTATCTCGTGAAGAAGTCCTTCTGGTATATGGCGGGCCACTCTCACCCCCGTTGCGCCGCTAGCGCGGCAAGTGGTTCAACGCGGCAGACAAGCTCGCCAAGATTGCTTCTGGCGGCTCTTGTTTCCAAGCGTACCCGGCACCACCGTCCATGCCGGCCATGGCGGCTAGATCTAACCGCTCATCATCAAAGGTGGCAGCGGTGGTGTAGCCCCCCTCGAAGACGACAGCGACGCGAGCGCGTTCTTCCAGCTCGCGCAGTACGAACTTCTTGTCGGGTCCAGACAAGCCGTCACACCGCAAGAATAGAATCTCCGAGTGTGGCCGGGCGGCTCGCCCCAAATGTGGTGCCAGTGCCTTTCGATGCTCCGCCAACTCGGAACCGAGTGCCGCGCACTTGGTCGCAAAATCGGGCGTCTCGACGCCATTCACCAGCACCTCAAGAAGCTCGCTCAAGAATGCCATGAGAGCAGCTGAGTCCCCACGATGTCGTAGCCACTCAACAGCGTTCAAGTACCCTAGCCCTCGAGCAGTGCAGGAGAATCCTTTACCGGGAGCATCGGCAAAACGGGCATCTTCGTCAGAACCGGAGTAGGGATCATGTCCGCCGCGCAGATACTTGGCAGCAGCCATGCACCCATCAAAGTCGGCGTGCGCGATGATTCCATCAACAGGCCCAATCCGCTGTACCAAGGCTGAGGTGATCAATTGGGGGCAGGCGCGTGCGTCGCGTCGAGGCACCAAAACGAAACGCGGGTCGCCCTTCATGGCTGGCCACTGCGGGTGGTCGTGGTGGTCGAGCCAGAGAGCAATTCTGTCGCCCGCCTCCCTGAGAAATGGCTCGGTGGCCCGCACAAACCCGTCACGGCTGGCGAAGGCTACGTCCAGGATTACGATACGGTCACCGGCCAGCGGCGGTAGCCGATCGGGCCTCTCGACAAAAGTCGTTGGTATCAAGGATCCCCCCCCCGACATCCTCGCTCGCTCTATTGCTTGCGCGCCCAGCGTCGTCGCCAATAGTTTGCCCAACAGCCCGCACGGGGCAAGGCCAGTCTTGACTCTCACGCATTGGTCGGACGGGTGTCCGATTCCGGCGCTTGCCATACAGCCAAGCGGCCCAAGGTTTCGGCCTCAAGGACGCGCTTCACCCAGCAATCAACGAGATGACAGGCCCACCACTCGTAGCGCGCCTTGCCATCTAGAGTTTCTGGACCTTCGGCGTGGTGGTAACGGTCGAAGGCCTCGGCCAGTGAGCCTTCTGGTTCAAAAGTGCCACCCGGAACATCGACGACCCCGCTGACCAGAGACTCCGGAAAGATGTCGAATTCCAACTTGAACATGGCTCGAAATTTCGAATCGGATAAGAGCGCTATCGCCAGGACGCTCATCGTGCACGCCACGCGCCTCTCTGACCGTGGCTTCGGAGCAAGCGCCGCTACTTCGGCATCTTGCGGAACGACATGAGGATTTGCCTTCCGTGCCTTGCACCGGTTGCGGGCCGGGCTATTGCCGAGCGTTTTCTTCATATGCCGAGCATAGCTTCCCGCCGCGACAGAATACGTCGCACTCACTATCCCTCCTCTTCCTGGCAGATTTTTGGAGGCGTACACTGGCTCTCGCTCATGCAGACGAGCTGAGGGACCAGGCCCTTTGACGCTCGACCAACCTACCCACTGAGGCAAGGTGGCAATGCCTGACGTCGGCGCTGGAGTGCGACGCCGCCATGAGGAGTTGACCACGATCTCAACGATTCCAGGATCAATTGAGACTGCCTGCAACTTGTTGATTGCCGTGCGACGTTCGGTCGTTCAAGTGGGGTGCGTCGATTCTTGGGAGGTCGAAGCGTGAGCAAACCAAATCAATCGAGAGAGCACAAAAACGACGCGACGCGGATGGTTGTTCATGGCTTACAGGCGCTGCCAGCGGCGCCGTTAGAAGCACTTTTCACCAAGAACTACAACGCCATCGTCTCAGCTTACTCCTGCGCACCGGGGCCTGGGTGCGTCGCCCTTGCCTTCGACCAGGCTCACGCAATTGCGGCCACCGAGTTCATGAGTTGTGCTGGTGTAGTCGAGGGCGCGGATACGCTCATCGTAGGGCGACATGAGCGCGCCACGCTCTCGTTGAGCAACGATGCTAGCATGGCCCTGCGCCACCTGATGGTGCGGTACACGCTCGATACAGAGGGGCCATGTCTGCGCGTTTACGATCTCAAGACGCGCCAGGGCTTCTTGGTGCCGGACATCGGCCTTTGCGAAACAGTGACAGCCACGGGCCCGCTGCATATCACCGTCGGCGCGTATGAGATGTTTTTCTTGCCGGTGACTGAGCCGCGCATCTGTTGGCCCGATACCGCTGCCGCGGGATGGGCAATGTTGCCGTCGTGGCAAATTCTCGATCGGCGACCGCCATGCCTCGAACCAAACGCCATCGAGATGTCTGAACGCATGGGCATCGCGATGGTTGGCAACAAGACACACATAACGATTCTGCCGGGAGTCACCGAACCATCGGTCGTAGCCAATCCCGAGGCCCATCCGTCTGACGCCGTGGCTGTGTTGACTGTTGCTGGGCCCACCGGAACCGCAACCTACGCCGTAACCGCATCACAATTGAAGCTTGGCCTGCTACTTGGCCGCTATGATCGTTGCGGCGTTGGCGGGTCGCATCCGTTTTTCGATGAGACGGTGTCTCGGGTGCATGCTTTGCTGCTGCAGGAGAACACGACAGTGATGGTGTTCGACACGGCATCCACGAACGGATTGCGTGTCGACGGAATGCCTACGGTAGCTGGCTGTTTGGCCGATGGAGCCGAGATTGAGTTAGCACCAGGGAATACGATCCGGTGGCATGAGGTCTGACGCGCTCTGAGTTTTAGGTCGATTGGGCCTGGAAATGTTGTCACGGGCAAATGGAGGAACCAAGATGGCCGTCAAAGTCCCACGCGTCGCGCCCGCGACTCAGATTCCAGAGCAGGGCAAGCTCGAGCCGTTGATACTCAAGCCGGCCAAAGCCGAGCGCAACCCATCGAGCGAGACCGATCGACTTGTTGCCCAAATCGTCGGCCCAACCCGGGAGGACCGATTGCGATCGCTCTTGCTCCTAAGGGCTGGGCAGGAATCCGAATTGGATGGCCTGACGGCGTTGGAGTCCAAGCTACGAGTTGGGTGGTGGGCGAAACACCCGGAGCAACCGATTCTCGACGGCCAAAGACCTGCGGTTCAGCGGCGCGACTTCTTTGAGATCGTCGATAATTTTCAGTGTGAGACCCTGCTTTGGGACACGACAGGATGGCGACCTTGGACGAACAAGGTAGTGCTCACGGGTGTCGTTCGTATCGACGGTCAATGCCGTGATGTCGTTGAGTTGTTTGGACCCGAGTCGACGACGATCTTTTTGCGGCTAACACGAGCGGCAAGGCTCTACCGCCCTAGCATCGCTGTGTTCAAGGCCTTCAACCACCTCGCCAAGGGGGGCGCGTTCTCAGCACAACGTTGTGGCAACGGAACCGCAACTCTTACCTGGAGAGTCGCTCACGCTCCGTTAGCACCTGAGATGATCAAGAACGCCAGGATGGGCATCCGAACCCTGGGAGCGCGGCTCGCCGCCGCTCTCGATAGTGCGCACCAAGAGCTCGCCTCGGTCGGCGATCAACTCGAGCTGGGCAAGGTGGCTGATTTCGAATGCGTGAGTGAGGTGTATCACTGACGACGTCGACAACAGCCGTGCGTCAACCGTTGAACTACCCGGCAAGTCTGGGGGAATCCTCTCCTGGGCATTGCGGCCACGTTCATCCACATCTTGCAAGATTGCGCGTCGAAGTGCCTCTTCAGGCAACCGCCTCTGCCAACGCCTGCCTCACCCGCACCATCGCCTCCGTATCCTGTCCGCAATACTCCAAAAGGCCCTGATGGATCTCGTTGCGCCGTTTGGCGTCGGGCGTCATGAGCGCTTCGACGTAGAGCCGCGCTGCCTCCTGACCTTCTTGCACCGCGAGCTTGTCGTAGCTCATGCCGGGCACGAGCACGGGCAGCACCTTCTTGATCGAAAACGAGCCGTGGAAATCCGGGTGGTAGTAGTGGTCGCGAACGAGCGCGCACAGATCCCAGCACCGGGCCTCGATGGCGGCGAGTTGCTTGGCGTATTTTGGGAGTGCCTTGGCCAGGTCGCGCAGGATGCGGATCTCGTAGCTGGTGTAGATGCAGACTGTGCCCTTGGTTCCCAATGACTCGATCACCGTCTCGGCAAACTCCTTCCGCGGGTCCTCATCGGTACGGCACAGATATTCGTCGTGCTTGAGTTTTCCGGCGCTCGTCTGGATGTGGTTCGACCATTGAAACGGTAGTGTCTGGAAAGGGCGCGTGCCCTTGTACCGCGGCAAGGCGACCATGAAGGTCTCGAAGTCCAGGTGATGCACTGGGTGTTCGACGTCGGCGAGCGCCGCCGCGAGCCCAGGGCCCACGTGGTCTTTCCCTGAGAGCACGCACTTGCGCACCCGCGCTTGCAGTTCGGTTAGTTCGAAGTCCTTGGGCACGTCCTCGATGGATTCGACTTCAAGCGACTGAAGCAGCGCCCGCTTGTTGGCGTGCAGTTTTGGCAGCTCGTCGAACGGGTGCTCGGGGAACTCCATGTCGCGGGTGCAGTGTTCATAGAACGGGCAGTCGTAGGGGTCGAAGCACTGGTCGCCTGGCTCAATTGCGGGCGCCTTACCGGCGGCCAGCATGGTGTGCATGGCCTTGACGTTTTTTGCGACGTCTTTGGCCATCCCGGGCACCAGGTCCGAGAGGTCGTGCAGTTTGAACAGCTCCTGCACGTCGTAGCGTTTGCCGTCGTAGATGTACTCTCGATTGAGCGTGAGGATGCCGGCTTTGCGGATCTTGAGGCCGGCGCCAGTGAGCACCCAGTGCTGTACCGCGAGATCGTTGACGTTCACGTCCTTGACGTCCAACGCCGACTTGACCTCGATGAGGTCCCACGGCCCTCCCCTCACGCGTACCAGAATGTCGGCCCGGCTGCGCACGCCTTGGTGCAGGAAGGAGGCCTCGAAGATGGCCGGGACCTTCGGGTTGGCCATGGCCTCGAGTGTGGCCGCCACGGCTTCTTCGTGATGGAAGTGGTCGGCCTTGATGAGCACGCCGCCAGGATGCCGGGTGGTGGCGAGTTCACCGACTTCGTGGCCGGTGTCGAAGATGGCCTGCGTTCCGGCATCGATCGCGCCCATGAGGCCGCGCTCGTAGCACTCGTACCAAAGCTTCAGGTGGCACTGCAGGCCAGAGAGATAGCGAGATTTGGAGAGCTTGGGCGCGCTGCGTTTGGTGTTGGGCACCATGATTCCCCCTGTCCATAGGTGCTGCCTGCCCCCCGAGGATGGCGCCGGCCATCGACAGAATACGTCCGATGATGAGCTGCTACGCCATGAGCTTTAGCCGAGCCTTGCTATGCTCATGGCATCGTTCAAGTGTCGCAGCAAGACGCCTGATTTGCCCCCTGGCATGAGCCTTGGGGGCCACATGGAGGTGGTTGGATGTGTCGCAGGCGCTCGAGAACGCCGATGAGCAGAATCCGGCGTCAATGGACGGAAGCAAAGGAGAGACGTGCACGCCCGAGGGCATTTTCCTACTACCGGCGGCTCTATCGCCTGGCAAAAGCGGCCACGGCGTTCAGGCCGACCCATGTGAGGGCTTGGTCCTTGAGGGCAACCTTCGCAGACTTGGCGGCCATCCAAGGAGGCGACGATGCCCTGGCCCTTTGGCGCGATGCCATCGACTGCGCACGCATGCTGGCGTCTAATTACCGGCGTAAGTGCCCCAGCATGACGACGCCGATGAAATACTCATCGCAAGAGCGCGGTACATTCAAGGCGGCAGCGCGTGGAAGGTACGCCGCACAGAAATCAACCCGCGGTCCAGCCCACTTCTCAGCAGGCGCAAATCCTACCGTCTCTAGCCGTTCTAGTAGGCACTGTTGCATGGACGTAGCGACGGTGCTCCGGCAACTCTTGGGGACCCTCGGCGCAACGAACGAGAGGGCCACACGGTGATAACCATGTTCGCCCTTGGCCGTACGTTTCGCCGCCTTTGATGCGGCTTTGAGCGAGCGCCCCGCCGCGCTCCAGAGGTCAGACAGTAGGGAGTGTTCCGAGCTGACCTTCGGGAAGGTTGCCTTGGCTTCGACAAGATAGCGTGTCTTGTCATTCCCAAGGAGCAGGTCGCACCGGCCTTCGTACTCCTTCACCTTGGTTGCGGGCGCAGTCTTGGCTCGTTTCTTGTGGATGGAGAACTCCTCGAGCGCGGTCCATCCCGAGCTTACGGCGCCAGCAGCAAGCATGCCGATATCGGCGCGCTCGGTGTACCGGTAAGGCAGGTCGAACTTGTAGCCGTTGTGGGTTGTCCACCCGACATATGCCCGCTGTGCCTCAATCCATGCCCAAAGCAGAGCTTGCCACTGGTTGGCCGCATCCGCCTGGGGCCATACCTCTCCGTCGTGGACCCTAACGACCTGGTCCGATGTGATGATTCCGCCGCGTTGCCTACCTTTCTTCATAGTCTTTGTGTCTCCCCGCAAATTGTCGCCAGCCAACTTCGCACTTGAGCACTCCGGGTACGCACCATCAACGCCAACATCACCCCTCAAAGGACGCGCGTTGTCGCGGCACGGGACGAAGTTGGTGGGTCAGTGATATGAAGCGATGCAACCGCCCCACGGCTCTATAGGACGAGTTCGGCTCGCCATCCTCGTCGAAGTTGTGCAGCCGTGGTCGGCGCCATGTCGGGTACCGCGCCCAAATACCTACTGGGCGACCATTCTCAACTCGGCCTTCTTCGATGAGCTCGCCGTGTGCCGCCCACATTCGGTAGATGCCGGTGCCACTGCGAAGATCCACCCTGCCGATGAGTTTGCCGCGTTCATCCCAGGTCTCCTCAACGCCACGGTACTCCTCCGTCCAATCTCCTTCGACGAAAGGCGCACCGCTAAAATGCCAGCCGCGTAACTCACCCAGCCTTACGCCGTTTGACCAGTTTGCCTCCTGAAGCCGTTGCCCTTGGTCGAAGTTGGTTTGGATGCCATGTAGCCACCCATTCTTGTAGCTGCACACCAACTGGGGCTTGGAGGCGCCGTCGAGGACAACAAACGGTCCGTTTGCCCAGCCGTGGTCGTATTGCCCGATGACTGCCGGGTCAGTGCCGAGAGCAGTCTCTGTGCTCGGCTTGTGCCACAGGCCATGGCGATAACCGTCGACGGTCTCGCCTACCCAACCGTCCTCACTGGCTGAGGTGAAACACGCCACATCTAAAGAGATACCCGAGCGCGCTGACCTCCAATATGGTCGGTCCAATAAGAGTGCGCGTCCCGCCAGCAGGCCGACGGGCGCATGAGCGCACAATGCCAAGAAGCTGCGTCTGTTCTCGAAACCGATGGATGCAACGTCTGCAGGGACTGTCATCCGCCGAACATAGGGGTAGCTGGCGACAGAATATGTCCGACCTCAAGGAACGCTCGTGGTCGCTTTAAGGAGGTTTCTTAGCCGATCAGCTTGCCCCTTTTGTATCCACACGGTCATGCGATGCTTCGCACGGGAGAAGGCCACGTAGAGGTTCGCTGGCACGCAGGTCTTGTGGTCGAGGTCCACGTCAACGAGCAGCACAACGTCAGACTCCAGGCCTTTGAAGCTCTGCAGCGTGGCGTAGCGCACATCGTGCGGCCCCGTCGGCTCGCCCTCCCACGCAAGGTGGAACTCGCCCAGGTTCTCGCTGTCGCTCAGACAGGAGTTCGGAAACCTCCGCGGCGAAAGAATGGTGATTGCGCCAGCGGGTAGCTTCTGGTCTTTCACGAGCTTGCGGAGTCTCGCAAGCACCGCACGCGGGACTTCATCGTCTCTGGAGTACGCCGCGACTTCGGGAGCCTCGCCCTCAACACCGCTGCTTTCGCCAGGGAATTCGACTTTTCCGATCGCACAGGCGGCGCGGTTCAAGGCTGCCGTCGAGCGGCAGTTCTGGGTGAGTACGGCCGGCGGCGTCACGATGGGGATGGCTGCGCCAGCGTTGAAGATGTCCTGGTTCGGGTCGTAGAAAACCACCAGGCGTGCATTTGGAGTGCCGAGCAGTTCCACGAGCGCCCACCAGTCGGCCCTGAAGTCCTGACCTTCGTCCACAAGGATTGCGTCGTAACGAGTTTCGAATTTGTCGATGTGCTGGAAGGCGATCTCTGGGAAACGCTCGGTCCAGAATTGCCGTTCGTCAGCCCCTGGCTCTGGGGTTGGCTTGGGGACGCCAGCGGCGGCACAGATTTCGTGACACAGCGTGTGGAAGTTGCGGACGGTGATGTTCGGGGCGCCCTGAAGCACCTTGCCCAGGAACTCGGCCAACAGCCGGTTGAAGACCATGAGCAGCACACGCCTGCCGTCGGCACCGAGGCGGCGAGCTTCGGCAACTGCGAGCAGAGTCTTGCCGGAGCCTGCGCACCCCATAACTTTGAGCCGCGGAAAGAGTCGCAGCATCTGCATGGCTGCGATCTGTTGGTTCGTGAGTTCCACGAACCGTTGTTCTTCGTCGGCGATCACTGCCGACAGGCACATGGCTCGCGTGGCTCGGGGCGACAGGCGAGCGTTTAAGTGTCGCCACTGGGGCACTTCGAGCGGTCGCCTTGGCGGGAAGCGCCCCGCCCAATACTCGAAGGCAGAAGCGATCGCTTGAGCGGGCGAACGCAGGGCATCGGCGTCCAGCACCAGCTCCCGCGGCCAATGCAAAGGCAGGTCGCTGGGCCGCCAGTTGGTATGAGGGGTCACGACGGCGTGGCCAATCGGCAGCGGAAAGCCTCCGCCATGCGATAGCACGGGGTCCTGTTTGGCGAGTTCGATGAGGTGCCGCGCAGTGATGGCGGCTTGCTTCATGGGATCTTGGATACCGCGCCGTGTCCCGGTGCGGTCGACGGACCACCAGGCCTTGGTTGCGAGGTCGAAGCCTATCCCCCCACCCTTCACTTCCAGGACCAACACACCGTGCTTGGGGCTGCAGACGAGGATGTCGGCCTCCCCCTGAGCGCGACCGGGGGCTTCATGTGACAGCGCCGCCCAGTCGACGTTGGCGTGGAGGGTGTGGTCGTCGACCGACAAGGCCTTTGCCAAGGTCGTGTAGACGTGCTGTTCGGCGGTTGGCGGTGGCATTTTTAGCTTCGCACCGGGTTCTTGATCCACGAGTCGAGCTTCGCCGCGAACATCTTCGCGAAGGTGTCTCTGGCTTCCAGCGTGTGCAGATAGTCTGCAAATTGGCTGAGCGACAAGCTTTGGAACCCCTCTTGGAGCTGCCGTCCCTTCTTTGCCGGAGGCTCGATGTAGACCACATGCGCCACGATTTCAGCAGGCAGGCTGTGATGTAGATCGAATTTCTCTTTGCCCTTCTCACCAACGGTCTTGGCAAGCAAACCCACGCTCATCAGTTTGTGCAGCAGGCTGAGATACTTCTTGCTCGCGTTCTCGGACCTCGCGATCTCGAGTACTCCCTGCAGAGCGTCCCGAAAGTTCTCGCCGGCGGTTTTCCTGTACAGCTTCTCCTGTTCAGAGTCGTGGGACGCCGCATCAGTCTTGAGTTCCACAAGGTAGGCCGTGGTCTTGCTCTCGGTCACCAGAACAAAGTCGACCTTGGAGGACATGAAACTCTTGACCCGCTTGCTGTTTTTGATCGCCTCGGTCGGCAACCTTATCGGAAACTCCGGAATGATCGTCGGTTTGAGCGCCACGCCCAGGCGATTCTCAAGAAAGCCCCTGAGGTACACCGCAAAGAAGATGTCGACCCGCCGCTCAAGTTGATATGCCGGGTAGTGCCGCCATTCGTCGAGGAAATCGAAGGCCGTGCCAATCGCAGACGGTAGCTGGTCGGTCAAGCTGCTCTTACCTTTCTGGGGTTGCGAAACGCCGCCGCATGGCGGGCTCGAACCTTCTCTCGGAGTTCCTTCGGGGCCAAAACTTGGACGTCGGGACCGTAGCCCGTGAGCCAATGGACCAGTTCGTAGCTGAGCGAGACGGTCATGCAGACCTCGAGGCCACCGCCTTTGCGCGACTTGGTGGTCATTGACTTGTGCCATCGGCGGCTGGACACGTACGGCGCCACGGCTGGGGAGAAGTGCAGTCGAACCTTTACGGGGCTGTGCCCCGCAGCGATACCAAAGGCGGCCTTCAGCACGACGTCTGGATCGTAGCGCTCGGGGTATTCGAAAGGCTCGCCTCGCAGCCATTCTGCCCTCTTGATGCGCTCCACGGCATACGTCCGACGGTCCTGCGAATGCTCCGAGAAGGCCACGATGTAGAGGGCATTGTTGTTCACGACGAGCGTGTACGGATGCAGAACGTCCCTGTACGGCTCCTTGCCAACGAGGGCATACCTGACGGCGACCTTGTTTTCGTCAAGAAGGCCCGTGAGCAAAGCATTGAGGACATCGGCTGAGGCTTTGTAGGTCTTCGGGAAGCCGCTGGTGCAGTAGAGCTTCTTTGGCAACTTCTTGTGGTGATCGACGTTGTGCGCACACAGGCGCGCCGCAAGCTTCTCGTACAACGAATCCATCGCTGCTTTGAGTTCGGTGCCTTCGGTGAACGCGAACATGTTCCGGCCCATGTAGAGAGCGAGCATCTCGGTTATGGTGAGCTTGAGGATTTCAGCGCGCAGACCGGTCTTGATTCGAAACGTCTTCTCGTTGGTGTCAGTGCGCTCGCCCTCCTCGATGGCATAGGCTTCCTGCAGCGTCGCCATGTCACGTTGCACCGTGCGGCTGGTGATGCTGAACTCGTTCATCAGCTCGGCGATGGTAATCTGCCCGCGGTGCTGCAGTAGCTCGTGAATCTTCAACAATCGCAGCGCTTGCGAGTACTTCTCGTTCGGTCGTCCGCCTATCATTGGCCCCCTACCTGCTGGTCGCACGCTTGAGTCTACGTTCCGCAGGCAGGCAGCACAATTTCGAGGTGGCGTGGTGGCAGACATATCTAGTCACGGGACCCGACCCACGGTCGTGAGGGGAAGGCCACTTGCCATGAACATCTGAACGAAGCGACACGCCCACGCCGGCACAGGGATGATCTGCTTTGGCGTGGACGAGCCAGGCGACTCGCCCCGTTTCATGGGCTAAGCCACTGACCTCTGGAGTTCCACCTCGCTAGAGAACCTCCTGACACCAAGGGCAGAACAAGTATACGTCCCGATCGACGGGCCAGTTGCACTCAGTACATGGCTCATCGTCATGGGCATCGTCCGGAGGCTCCTGGGTCGCACCGCAGCTCGGGCAATATTGGTGGTACGGTTCTACCCCCGAGCCACACGCAGGGCATTCATCTGACATTCGCTTGCCCGTATCGTAGCGGCCGCCGTCTTCATCAAAATCGGCCCGGCACCAAGGACAAACAGAGTACCCAGGCATGACTGGTTGGTTGCAGTCTTTGCAAACGTAACCGTGCCGATGGGAGAAGTCGGACAGCTGTGAGCACCAGGGGCAATAGCGCATTTCTGGTGCAACTGGACCGCCGCAGTCGCCGCAAGGCGAAGCTGGACGGAACAGCGGCGCGTACTGTTTGCGAAACCTTGCCTGTCGTGCCGTGATGGCCTGGCCAAGCGAGATTTCCACGGCACGAACGGTACGCACCGCTGGCTGGCCGGCTTCCATCGCGTATTCAAATACCTGGACAACACCCTCTTTGCCCGTGGGATCTGAATCCTCGGCGAGACCAATCGATCCAGGATTTGCATCTACTAGGTTGTGGGTCCCTCCCCGATCGACGTCGGGCGCATGAGCGTGGCCGTAGAGTACAGCGTGTACGCGACCGTCGATGACGCTACTGAGTTCGTCGTCGTCCTCGATGCCGAGTGTTTCAGGCTCCGCTTCCCGGGCGTGATGAAGTGCCAACAGCACTGCATGGTTCCGAAAGCGCGGGTTGTACTTCAGTTTGGAAAGAATCTCGTTCAAGTTCTCAAGCTGTTCTGGCCCTATCTCGCCACGTTGCCTGACGTCATCCTGCGTTGAGTCCACTCCGACGAGCACCACCCCGGCCCGCGACAAGACTTTGGCAAAAGGAAGCTCGTAATCCTGAAACTCACCGGTCGATTGCATAAGTTCGCCGAAGCACTGCCGAAACAGCTTTGTGCGGAGGGCGTAGGTCTTGGGAACGTGTTGTTTGCAAAAAACACGACCGAACACGGCGAGCGCATTGCATGCCTGATCGTGGTTTCCTGGAACGACAGTCAAGAGTCTGGGATCCCAGATTGGTCGCAAGAGCTGCCGAGCGAGCTCCATCTCCTCTCGGCTCCCGCAATCCGTAATGTCGCCCGTAATCACCAGATGCCAGTCGCGATCTCCCCTACGTAGCCGCTCAGCAAAGTGGCCAACCAAGGCCTCACCACAGAGTCGAGTGTGGAACTCCGGGTCGTGAACAAGCCTGACGATCGTACTGCCTCCGGGCGCGGTTGGCCCCCAGGTAAGGTGAAGGTCGGTTGCATGATAGATAGCGGGCTTCATCGTCGTAGTTCCCTTTTCAGCGGTAGGTGCCTATTGCCTGCTCAGCGTGATCTCGGTTGGCGCCTCCCCCATTGACCGTTCGACGTCGGCACAGAACTCCGCAACGTCGTCGACGAGCGCGGCCAAGGCGGCGTCGTCGGAGAGCTCGCCATGGCACCGTTGTGCCAGCTTGACAGCTTGGTCGCCCAACGGACTG
>ERZ795055.2247-NODE-2247-length-14787-cov-4.587904_pt1 | contig 14787 bp, 11 predicted proteins | sample MGYA00375139_ERZ795055 | MGnify/ENA primary metagenome ERZ795055 (study PRJEB30184, sample SAMN05720283) | anaerobic digester metagenome | isolation source: active sludge of municipal wastewater-treating anaerobic digesters | place: USA | collected 2015-01-23 ...
AAAGAACAGCGCGAACACGGGCGACCCCCGCAATGTCATGGTCGTGCGCAAAGGATCGACCTCCGAATCCAGCAGCCTGGTCAGCCGCGAGCACATGCGCACTCTCCAGTACTTCCCCGAGATCGCCGTGGACGAACAGCGGCGTCCTCTGCTGTCCGCCGACGCCCTCACGCTCGTGACCCTGCCCCGGCGGGCTGGGGGCGGAGAGGCCAACGTGGTGATTCGCGGGGTTTCGCGAAAAGGGCTGGATCTGCGGCCGCAAGTGGCCCTGGTGGAAGGGCGCTGGTTTACGCCCGGCCAGCGGGAGGTGGTCGTGAGCCGGCGCCTGGCGGAGCGTTTCGAGAGCTTTGACGTCGGCGATTCGTTCAAGGCGGGCCCTGACTATCTCAAAGTGGTGGGTTGGATGGACGGTCAGAAGAGCGCATTCGATTCGGAAGCCTGGATGGACGCCGACGAATTGCGCAGCCTCTTCGATCGGGAAGACATGTATTCGAGTTTCCTGGTCAGGCCCCTGGATGAAGCCGCCCGGACCAACCTCATCCGGCGCATCGAGGAGGACAAGCGTCTCCAGTTGCGCGCCTTTGGGGAAGTCGAGTACTACCGCTCTCAGACCATGACCGCCGCCCCCATACGCTGGCTGGGCAATTTCCTTGCGTCCGCAATGTCCATCGGCGCCATCTTTGCCGCAATGAACACCATGTACGCGGCCGTCGGGGCCCGCACCCGCGAGGTCGGCACGCTGCGCGTGTTGGGCTACCGGCGGCGCAGCGTTGTGGTCGGGTTTCTGATCGAGGGCGCCTGTCTGGCCCTGATCGGCGGCGCGATGGGATGCCTGCTCTCGCTGCCGATGAATGGCTACGCCACGGCCACGATCGGGTTCGAGACGTTCAGCGAAACGGTGTTCGAATTCCGGATCACGCCGTGGCTGATGTTGAAAGGGATGCTGTTCGCCTTGATTGTGGGCGTGATGGGGAGTCTGCTCCCCGCGATTCGGGCCTCGCGGTTGCCTGTGATCATGGCCCTCAAAGCGGTATGAATGAAGACAAGCTCAGAGAACTCAGGATCCATCCGTCCGAGAAGCGGCGGTCGGCGCGATCCCTGTGGATCATCCTCCTCGTCGTTGCCCTCGTTGCGGGCGCGGCGGTCTATTACGCCATCCCGCGGGCTTCGGACGCCGTGCGCGTGATCCCGGGCGGCCAGCCCCGCCCCTCAGGCGATACGAACGCCGCGCCCGGCGCGGCGCCGCTCGGGGCCGGCGCGCGGGCCCTCGCCGGCTCGGCGACCAATGTCCCCGCGCCTCTCCCGATCGAGACCGGCGATGTGGTGCTGACCGTGAGCGGCTACATCGTGAATCACGAACGCATCGAGCTGAGCCCGCGCTTCATGGGATTGGTCCAGTGGATCGGCGTGCGCAAGGGTGACACGGTCACCAACGGTCAGGTCCTGGTCCGGTTGGACGACACCGAGTTTCGCGCCCGCCTCGCCGAGCAGCAAGGCCGGCTCGCCAGCGCCCGGGCCAACGTCGAGAAAGCCCGGCTCGTCTTCGAGCGCACGCGCACGCTGGCGCGCGACAGGGTCGAGTCGGCCCAACTCGAAGACGACGCGCGTTTGAACCTCGATGCGGCTCAGGCGGCAGTCGAGGAAATCGAGGGTCAGATGGCCCAGACGCGGGCCTACCTTGACTGGTGCACCATCCGGTCTCCGATCGACGGCGTCGTGCTCGAAAAGCTCGTCGATGCCAACGAATTGGTCACCCCTCAGAGCTTTGGCGGAACCCGCGGTCCAAGCACGGCGCTGGTGGCCGTGGCCGACCCGAAAGACCTGCAGGTCGAAGTGGACGTGAACGAATCCGATCTCGCCAAGATCCGGATGGGACAGCGCTGCCGCGTTTCGCCGGAAGCTTACCTCGAACGCCACTACGCCGGCCGCGTCGTTGAAATCGCGCCGGAAGCCAATCGCCAGAAGGGCACCCTGCAAATCAAGGTGCAGATCGAAGCCCCGGACAAGTTCCTCACGCCGGAACTGAGCGCGAGGGTCGAGTTCTTAGCGAGGCGTGCCTCAGACCAAACCGAGCCCTCATTGCCATGAACAGTCCCCGTGTTTCCCCGCCCCTCTTTCCCGCGCCTCGCTCCATAGAATCCTTGCCGAACGAAAGGGAATGCAGAGTTTGAGCTTTGACGATCCACAGTTTCACAGTTAATGTGTCGGCATGAAGAACATCACCCTGAGCATCGACGACGAACTCTATGAGCGGTCGCGCGTCCTCGCTGCCCAACGGAAGTCGTCGGTGTCCGGCCTGGTGCGCGCGTATTTGCAGAGTCTCTCCGACGCCGAGCAGCGGCGGGAGCAGGCCCGGCGCGAGATCCGAGCCATGATCGGGCATTTTGGCGGCAAGGTCGGTCGGATGCCTTCACGGGAGGAGCGCAATGCCCGCGGTTGAGGTGCTGCTTGACAGCGATGTTCTGCTGTACGCCCTGTCCGATGCGCCGGGCGAGCGCGCCAGGCGGGATCAGGCGGTGTTCCTGATTGCCACCGAGGACTTTGGGACCTCCTACCAGGTGGTGATGGAAACGTGGGTTGTCGCCACACGCAAAATGGAGCGACGGGTTGCCCCGGCCAAGGTCTCGGCCTTTCTTGAGAGGATTCTGGTGTTCCCATGCGTCGCCGGCACGGACGGCCTCTACCGCCAGGCTTTCCGGTTGGCCGAGCGCTTTGGCGTTCACCCCTATGACGCAGCCATTCTGGCCGCCGCACAGGAGCTGGGCGCCCGGCGCGTGCTGTCGGAGGATTTCAACGATGGTCAGGACTACGACGGGGTGAAGGTCGTCAACCCCTTCAGAGGACCGAGGGATGGGCCACGGTGAGTTGCTTCCCATGGAGTTCGACATGGAGAGCGGCGCTGAAGCGCACGCACTCTCCCGCAATGCGCGTACGCGTCAACCTTGGGGCGGCTGAGATGCGGACCTTGCACGGAAGCTGCCCGAGCACGAGCGTGTTCGGTCGCGCGGAGCGCTTGGAGTGCGTGTGCTTCAGCACCGCTTTGGAATGGGAACGTACGGAGGACGGTCCTCGGAAAGCGGCGGTCAACCGCCGCACTCCAGACGCTTCGCGACCTCGGAGCCGAACTGAGCAGAGGCGACTGCCACAACGAACACCGGCCCAAGGAGTTAGACACCCTCGACAGCGCTGGTCCGAGAAACCAATCAGGAGCTTGACCTAGGTTGACGCGCATGCGCAGTACGGGACTTTGCGACGTCGAGCGCGTCCAGCGTGGCGAAGCCTTTGACTTGAGTCAATTCGGGATTCGCAACGGTCGGATTCCGTGCGTGAAAGGCGGCGCGGGCTGGCGTACACTCCGCGCCGCGTGCAAAGCGGCGTCATTTTCAATATCCAGCGCTACTCGACTCAGGACGGCCCGGGCATCCGCACGACCGTTTTTCTCAAGGGTTGTCCTCTCCACTGCGCCTGGTGCCACAACCCCGAGAGCATCTCGCCGCGCAGGGAGATCGTCGTCCTGGAGACGCGCTGCGTGGGCTGCGGACAATGTCGGGAGGCGTGTCCGTTCGGCGCCGCCGTCCCGGGCACCGGGCCGCTGCCGCCGCGCATCGACGCCTGCACCCTCTGCGGCGCGTGCGCGGACGCTTGTCCCACCGGAGCGCGCCAGTTGATCGGACGAACGGTGACCGCTGATGAGCTTGCGGGGCAACTGGCTCGGGACCGGATCTTTTTCGAGGACTCGGGCGGGGGCGTGACGATCTCGGGCGGGGAGCCCCTGGCGCAGCCGCGTTTTCTCGTCGCCCTGATCGAGGCGTGCCGCGCGCGCGGTCTGCGCACCGCGCTTGACACCGCGGGGTTCGGGCGCTGGGAGGATCTGCGCGACGCCGCGCGCCTAACCGATCTTGTGCTCTACGATCTGAAGGCCTTCGACAGAGAGCGGCATCGGCGTCTGACAGGCGTGTCCAACGGCCTGATTCTCGAGAATCTCAGGTTGTTGGCGGGAGAGCATCGCCGCGTCTGGATTCGCCTGCCGGTAGTTCCCGGCTTCAACGACGATCTCGAGGACCTCGCGCGCATGGCGGAATTCGTGTCGCGTTTGCCTCACCCGCCCCTGGTGAACCTGCTGCCGTTTCACCGCACCGCGTTGCGCAAATTCGCGCGCCTGGGCCTCGATCACGGCCTGGACGGCGTCGCGACCCCGTCCGCCGAGGCGCTGGCGCGTGTGCGGGAGGTGTTTGCCGACGCCGGGCTGTCGACGAAAGTCGGCGGCTAGCCCGGTCATTTCTAACCCGCATGGCAGTCCTCTTGCGAGGTCTGACCGCCCTGTGCACAGACTCCAGGAAAGATGCAGACCCGGAAATCTCACCCACGGACCGTCAGGAATGCCGCGACCGCCCCACTGGTGAGATTTCCGGGTTAGGGGCCGATTCTTGCCTTTCGCCGGCGGCTGGGGGCTGGTAAGGTTGCGGCCATGACATCGCGAACGGAACGGCTGCGTCGGCGGAGTCTCGAAACGCCGCCCAGTCTGACTGCCGAGCGGGCCGTGTTGGTCACTGCGTTCTACCGGGTTCATGAGGGCCGGCACTCCGTACCCGTGATGCGGGCCAAGGCCTTCCACCACCTTTGCGAGCACAAGGCGGTCTGGATCGGCGAGGACGAACTGATCGTCGGCGAGCGCGGGCCTGCCCCGAAGGCGGTGCCGACCTTTCCCGAACTGACCTGCCACAGCCTCGATGACCTGCGGATCCTCAACTCGAGGGCCAAGACCTGGTACCGGGTGCCGGAGGAATGCCTGCGGGCCTACGAGGCGGAGGTGATTCCCTATTGGCACGGGCGGTCGATGCGCGACAGGGTTTTCGCGGAGCTGCCGTCCGATTGGCACGAGGCGTATGGCGCCGGGCTGTTCACCGAGTTCATGGAGCAGCGCGCGCCCGGGCACACGGTGCTCGATGGGAAGATCTACGCGAAGGGCATGCTGGATTTCAAGAGGGAGATCGCCCAGGCGATCGGGCGGCTGGACTTCCTGGCCGATCCGCTTGCGCTCGACCGGCTCGAAGCGCTCAAGTCGTTCGACATCGCGTGCGACGCCGTGATGCTCTTCGCGCGGCGCCACGCGGAGCGGGCCCGGGAACTGGCGGGGCGGGAGAGTGGTCCGGGGCGGCGGGCCGAGCTGGAGAAGATCGCGGCTGTCTGTTCGCGCGTGCCGGCGCATGCCCCCCGGGATTTCCACGAGGCTCTTCAGTACTACTGGTTCTGCCATCTGGCTGTGATCACGGAGCTCAACGGCTGGGACTCGTTCAACCCGGGGCATCTCGATCAGCACCTGCAGCCTTTTTTCGAGCGCGGCCTTGCGGACGGGACGCTGACGCGCTCGAGCGCGCGCGAACTGCTCGAGTGTCTGTTCGTCAAGTTCAACAACCATCCCGCCCCGCCCAAGGTGGGCGTGACGGCGGCGGAGAGCGGCACGTACACCGACTTCGCCAATATCAACATCGGCGGACTCCTGCCCGATGGTTCCGATGGCTCGAATGAAGTGTCCCACATCCTGCTCGATATTGTCGACGAGATGCACCTGCTTCAGCCAAGCACCAACATCCAGCTCTCGCGCAAGAGCCCCGACGCCTTGCTCGAACACGCGCTGCGCGTCTTGCGCAAGGGATACGGATTCCCGAGCCTCTTCAACGCCGATGCGGTGGTCCAGGAGCAATTGCGTCAGGGCAAGACGCTCGAAGACGCGCGGGCGGGCGGGTGCAGCGGATGCGTCGAGGTGGGCGCATTTGGCAAGGAGGCCTACATCCTGACCGGCTATTTCAACATGCCGAAGGTCTTCGAGTTGGCGCTGCACAACGGCGTGGATCCCAAGACCGGCAGGCGGCTTGGCCCCGAAACGGGCGCCCCGGGTTCTTTTCGAACATTCGACGACCTGTTCGCGGCGTATCGGGCCCAGTTCCGCCATATCCTCGAGATCAAGCTGCGGGGAAACCAGATCATTCAGCGCATGTACGCCACCCGCATGCCGGCCCCGTTCCTGAGCGTGCTGACCGATGACTGCATCGAGCGCGGGCTCGACTACAATGCCGGCGGGGCGCGCTACAACAATACCTACATCCAGTTCGTCGGCCTGGGCAGCCTCACCGACAGCCTCAGCGCCGTCCATCAGGTCTGTTTCTCCCCCCCTCGAGCCGCGGATATGCCCTCGAGCCCGAAGCGCGGTCCCCGGCTCGATCTGGGCCGGTTTGTGGGCATACTCGATGCCGATTTCGCCGGCGAGGAAGAGTTGCGGCAGCATTTGCTGCACAAGATGCCCAGGTACGGAAACGACGACGACCGCGCGGATGCCATCATGACCCGGGTTTTTAACACGTGCGTCGAGGAACTCGACGGGCGCCCCGACACCAAAGGGGGCCGCTACCGGGTCGAGATGCTGCCTACGACCTGCCACGTCTACTTCGGCAGCGTGACCGGCGCCTCACCGGACGGACGAAAGGCCGGGCGTCCCCTCAGCGAGGGGATCTCGCCGGTCCAGGGCGCGGACCGCAACGGCCCTACGGCGGTGATCAGGAGCGCCGCGAAGATGGACCATATCAAGGCGGGCGGCACGCTTCTCAACATGAAATTCGCGCCGTCGTTGGTGGCCAACGAGGATGCCTTGGGCAAATGGGGGCACCTGGTGCGGAGTTACTTCAAGATGGACGGACATCATGTCCAGTTCAATGTCGTCCGCGCCGACACGCTCCGCCAGGCCCAGGAACGCCCGGACGAGCACCGCGACCTCATCGTCCGCGTGGCAGGGTACAGCGACTATTTCTGCGATCTCTCGCCCGAGTTGCAGGAGGAAATCATCGAGAGAACCGAGCACGAAGAGTTCTAGCCCGCATGTTTCATGGACTTGTGACCACGGCGAAGCCGGAAAATCCGAAACGTGGACTCATGCGGGCTTTTCAGACCTGGGTTGGCCCGGATCTGGCTTTACACTGTCGTTTGTCCGGGATCGGGTCCGGGGGGGCTTTGGCGGGCGGCTTCAAGGGCCGTCTTCATGTCGTCGGTCTCAGAAGGGCGCGCCGCCTCGGGCAGGTCGTCCGGGCGGAAGATAACTGGTTGCGGGGGAAGCTCCCGCAGCAATGTCGCGACCTCCGCTGCGGTGCCGAACACGTACTCGCGGCGGCGGTCCGCCACGGACATCCGGAAGAAGTCCGCGGTGGAAAGCCAGCGCCCTGATCGTCCCAGGAGAAACGTGTCAGGCGTCATCTTGACGTCCTGGGGATCGTATCCCTCTTGGGCCACCATGAAAGGGCCGCCCGGATCCCGCGGGACGATGGTCGAGGCGATCCTCGATTTGCGCAAGCTGACCAGGCGGACGCATCGAAAGTCATTTGTGACGCGACAGAGGTTGGCGGGGCTCATGGCTGCGCTGGTCTATGGCGATCGATGCATGGACATCTCGATCGGATGATGGCGGAGCCCGGCTCCCGGCGCAAAGCGTAAGTTTGTGCTTGGAAAAGAGGCCAAACTCACGAATACACAGAGGGTCGCTGCGTCTGAATGCTAAGAACCATCGCTCGGGGATCCTGGCGGATGCGCGGCGAGAAGGTTGTTTTGGATGAAATCACGCGTGGTCATGCTGACGCTGATCGCCCTGGCAGTGCTGCTGCTGGTGGGTGACGCGTTGTTGATCCCTTCACACGTCCGCGCCATCGATGCGCGGGTGATCGACCTGGCCGGACGCGGCACACCGACTTCGGTGGATGCCGGCCTGAAGTTTGTGTCTCTCGAGAAGACCGGGCCGGCGGAGCTTTGTCTGGCGCTTGCGCGGCGGCAGTCCGTGCCCGGATATGAACGGCTTGAGGAGGCGTTGCAGGGGGGAGGGAGGGATCACCTCAACGGCGTCCAGTGGGGGGGTGTGGATGCGGTATTGAGTCACATTCTGGGCGGCAAGGGCGATTTGGACAATCCGCCGCAGACAGTGGTCGAGCTGCTCGTCAATCCCGTGCGGCGGGAAACGCTCCTCGATGCGTTGCGCCGGTCGCGCCGTCCCGCGGTTCAAGGGATTTTGGAAATCCTGACCGTCACCAACCTCACCCTGCTACCGCCGGCTTCGGGCCCGGGCGGCCAGGCCACCGAGTTGGTGGTCGGGGTGCTCGGTCTATTGTATCAGGGCGACTACCTGACCGGCCAGGTCCGGGATGCGCTGGCGGCCATGGTCGATCAATCGATCAATGGCGGCGCGGTTCGCCCTCTTGAAGAAGTGCTGCTCGATACGCTGGCTTTGGTGGCGCGCTTCGATTGGGTGCAGTTGACGAGTCTGTTGAGCGAGGTGACCGACCTGGCCACACTCCATGAATTGGCAAGCCTCTGCCAGAGCGCCCCGGGCCAGACGCCCACTTTGTTCGTTGGCGTCGTGATGTCGGGACAGCCGGCGAAGGTCGTGCGCTACGTGCGGCGTTGGGGCCCGCCCGGTTTTGTCGACCTCGAGTACGCGCTCGGACGGGGCAAAGGCGGGGTCGAGGAATTGCTGCGGCGCGAGCAGCGGATTCATTATCCTCGGGCGCGGTCCTGGTTCGAGAGCCGGCCTCCGCTGGCGCAGATTACGCCGACCCTCACGCGCTGGGCTCATGACTGGCCGACAGTTTCGTTGGGATCGAAGTATTTGCTCCTGCTGCTTTCGGGCTGGTTGTTGGCCTGGGGCTATCGGCACTCGTCGGGAACTTACGAGGTGCCACCCGTGCCGGCCCTGGCCAGCCTGGCTGCCGGGCGGCTATGGCTGTTTGCGCTGACATTTGTGCTGGCGATGATTGTGCTGAGCGAGCCGTTTCTCGCCCGGAACATTCAGGGGGCGGAGTATCCGCTTCGCGTGCAGATCCCGGTGTTCCGGAGCGCCGCGCTGGCCGCAATGGTAACTCCAATCAAACCCTATATGGACCAAATCAGTCTTGTGGCCTTGGTGTCCTTCTTTGTCTTGCAGCTCATCATGTATGTGCTGAACCTGATCAAGCTGGCGGAGATTCGCCGCCAGCCGATAACCGCGGCGCTGAAACTCAAGTACCTCGAGAATGAGGACATGATGTTTGACGCCGGCCTCTACATTGGTCTGGCTGGATCCGTCTTGTCCCTGGGCTGCCTCGCCCTGGGCATCATTAAACCCAGCCTGGCTGCCGCGTATTCCTCGACGCTCTTCGGCATCATCTTCGTCGCGATCCTCAAGATCTGTCATGTCCGCCCCGCCCGGCGGCGATTGCTGCTCGAACGCGAGCAGGAAATGGTATGAACCGCGCCATCCTCATCATCATCACGGACTTCTGGATTCTCAGCCTCCTGGTCCTTGCCAAGTTCGACGCGCCCGATGTCCAGCGGCCGCAGACCAACCCGACCGTCTCCCTCCAGGGCACCAGCGCGGGGGAAAAGGATGTCGTCGAGGTCCTCAAACTCGCGCTGAGCGAGGAGCAGAAACGGCGCGACGCCCTCGCGTCCGAGCTGTCGGCGACGCGCCAGAACCTCGATCTGCGGGAGCAGACAGTGGCGGCGCGCGAGCAGCAGTTGCGGGCTTTGCAGCAGTCCCTGCGCGAGAAGGAACAGCTTGGCGTTCAGCTCTCCGAGCAGCGCACCAACCTCATCGAGCAGATGGTCCTGGCCCAGACCAATGTGGTCTTCCTGCGCGACCAGTTGCAGACGGCCAGCACCGAGAGCCTGCTGACCCAGGAGCAGTTGAAGCTGCTCCAGACCCAACTGGCCCGCAAGGAGGAGGAACTGACCAAGACCCGCCAGCGTGTCGAACAACTGGATCGCCAGCGCGAATCCACCCTCATGGAGAAGGCCCAGTTGTCAGCGCAGTTGCAGGTGGTCGAGACCGAGAAACGCCTGGTGACCCAGCAGGTCAGCCACCTCAGCAACGAGGTTCAGATCGTGCGCGCCGAGAAGAGCACCCTCCAGCAGCACGCCACCCAACTCGCCCAGGGCGTGGATGCCCTCGCCGAGAAATCCACCGCGCTGGTCCAGGGCGTGGATGCGCTCGCGGAGAAGTCGACCGCTCTCACGCAGGAGATCCGTGAAAACCGCGAGCTGGCCGCCAACGCCATTTTCGCCGAACTGGCCACCAACCGGGTCACGCTTCGGTTCGCCGCCCAGCGCAAGGGCCTTTTCGGCATCCCCGTCCAAAACGACAAGACGGTCCAGACAATCCTGGTTTCCCACGCCAATCAGTATTTTGCCCTCTGTCATGTCTCGGACACCCCCCTGACTTTCTCGACGCCGGGATTCGGATTCGACTCGTTTCAAGTGAGCCTCGAACACGGCACCGTGGCGATTCCCGCGGCCAAGGTGATGTTCCTGTCCATCGACCCGCGCATTCTCATGGTCCCCCTGAGCGAGGCGGAGGCGCGCCAGTTCGGCGTGCGGATCTATCAGATGGCGGCCGATCCCCTCAAGTTCACCGAAGCGGTTCTCGTCGGCGCAACGGAGGGCTATTACGGCGAGTCCAAGTTCCAGATCGACCTTTCGGCGCCGCTCTATGTCCGCATGGATCGCAGCTCGTTCCGGATCTTCTCGAGCAAGTTCAACCCCTCGCGCGGCGACCTCGTGTTGAGCAAGACGGGCGAGTTGCTGGGCGTGATGGCCAACAGCCAGTACTGCGCGGTGCTCAACCGCCTGAACACCATCGGCGAGGTCGCTTCCGCCTCCGAGACATCCGCCTCGGCCATGGGCTCCATGCTCTCCCGTTTCGACCGCGCCTTGCAGCAACTGCCGATGAAGTTGCAGTAGCCCGCATGTTTCATACCCCGTGAGTGCACAGGGCGGTCAGACTTCGAAAGAGGGCTGCTACGCGGGTCAGAATCGGCGCTCGCGGATGGACTCGAGGATCTCGGCGACCACCTCCGAGCGCGGCCTGACGCCCTGTTGGCCTTTCCCGTGGATGCGCACCGCGACGGCGTTCGCCTCGCGCTCGCGTCCGCCGACCACCAGGATGTGGTGGACGCGCGCCGCCTCGGCGCGCTGGATGCGCCCCATGAGCTTGTCGTTGCTGAACTCGATCTCCGCGCGAACCTGCTGGGCCCGCAATTCGTCCACAATCCCCTTGGCGTAGTCGATTTGCGCCTCGGTTACCGGCAGAACCCGGACCTGCTCGGGAGCGAGCCAGAGGGGAAAATTGCCGGCGTAATGCTCGATCAGGAATCCGATGAACCGCTCATGCGTCCCGAGCGGCGCGCGGTGGATGCAGAGCGGGGTCTTGTCCGTGTTGTCCCGGTCGCGATAGGTCAGGCCGAACTTGGCCGGCACGGCGAAATCGACCTGGTTGGTCGCCAGCGTGAACTCGCGTCCGATGACGCTCCAGACCTGGACGTCGATCTTCGGCCCATAGAACGCCGCTTCGTTGGGCACCTCGATGTAGTTGATCTTCGAGTCGATGAGGACCTGGCGGACCATCTCCTCGGTCTTCACCCAAAGCTCCGGTTCGTTGACGTACTTCTTGCCGAGCCCTTCCTTGCCGTGGGTGCTGAAGCGCATGACGTATTTCTCGATGCCGAAGATCTTGAAATACTTCAGGTACATGTCATTCACGGCGTTGAATTCCTGGGCGAACTGATCCTCGGTGCAGTAGATGTGCGCATCGTTCATGTTCAGCGATCGGACGCGCATCAGGCCGAAGAGCTCGCCGGACTGCTCGTAACGGTAGCAGCAGCCGTACTCGGCCAGCCGCAACGGGAGATCGCGGTAACTGCGGGGCTCGGCCGCAAAAATGCGGTGGTGATGCGGGCAGTTCATGGCCTTGAGGTAGTAGCGGTCGACCGGGGGCGGGGCATCCTTCGACTCGGGCGCCGGCACCTGGGCTGTCTCGTGCATCTCCATCGGCGGGAACATGCTCTCGGCGTAGTAAGGCAAATGCCCGGAGGTCCGGTACATTCGCTCCTTGGCGAGGTGCGGGGTTCGGACGCGCCGATAACCGGCGGCAAACTCGGTTTCCTTGGCCAGCTTCTCGAGTTCCTCGACGAGCACGGTCCCGTTCGGCAGCCAGAGCGGCATGCCCGGCCCCGTGTAGTCCGGGTCGATGACGAACAGGCCCATCTCGACCCCGATCTTGCGATGGTCGCGCTTCTTGGCCTCCTCCTGCATCTCGAGCCACTCATCGAGCTGGGTCTTGTTCTTGAACGCAATGCCGTAGACCCGCTGAACCTGCGGGTTCTTCTCGTCGCCTTTGTAGTAGGCGCTGGCAACGCTGTTGAGCTTGAACGCCCCGATGTTGCCAGTGCGCATCACGTGCGGCCCGGCGCAAAGATCGATGAAATCGCCGTTCCTGTAGTACGAGATCGCTTCGCCCTCGGGGATGTCTTCGAGGTTGCCGATCTTGAACTTGCTCGCGACGGGGCGATCGCCCAGGGCGGCCAGCCGCCCCCGCCTGGCGTCGGCCAGTGCCTGATCGCGGGTCACCACCATGCGCTCGAAGGGCTGATTCGCCTTGATGATGGCCTTCATCTCCGCCTCGATGGCCGGAAAATCCTCGGGCGTGATCCGGTGTTCGAGTTCGACGTCGTAGTAGAAGCCCTGGGCAACAGGCGGTCCGGCGGCAAATTGCGCGTCCGGCCAGAGCTTGACGATGGCATTGGCCATGACGTGCGCGCACGAGTGGCGAAGCCGCTCGAGGTCGGTCATCGCGTTGCGTTGATCGAGGGTCTTCCGGTCAGCGGGAGGTTGGTTTTCGTTGGACATAAAAAACAAAACGCCTCGAACCAGTATGCAGTGCGAGGCGTTGCGTTCACGGATGACCCGTGAACGCTAAAAAGTCGTCGTGCTCGTTCCAGAATTCAAATTCATCAATCCGGGCGTTATGTTATCCGCCACCCCCCCGCATGGCAAATGGAATCTCGGACAATGGAGTCTCGGGCGTTCGCAGCATGCGTTCCGGGGTCCGGCTCAGCTACATCCCGGTGTCCGTGGTGATGGGGACTTTGTAGAAGAGAACCCAATCGCCGCTGGACGAGCCGACATCGATGGTGGCGCGGGCATTGTCGAGGTTGAAGGGACGCCATTGGACATGGCCATCCTCGAACAGGAAATTGCCGCCGCTGGGCTTGCCACCGCTGACTCGATGGCACGCTGTGGGCACGGTCTTGCCATCCGAGACGGTGGTCCATTTCACGCTCCCTTTGTTGGCCGAAATGCTCCACGACCCGATCGCCTGCAGCCGATCGACCAGCACGGGAGCGTTCCGGTAAGGCCCGCCCATCTTCGTCCGGGCATGCCACTCCTGAATGCCGGCCGAATTGTAGGGCCACCCTCCGGAGATGTTGCGGTGGGGCAGGAAGAAGTAACCGGTCAGAATCGGTTTGGACTCGGATGTGGGGTCGCTGTTGCGCCAGAGATCGGCGAACCGATGCCACTTGTCAGTCGGACAGAAGGCCACATGGAACTTGTTCTTTTCCTCCTTGGTCTTATGCGACTTGATCAGGTAGGTGTCCCAGAACTTGACCACGTTGGTGCCCACCCAGCTCAGGTCGTAGCCGTCACGGTTGTCGGGGAAGAAATCGTTGTTGTCGACCGCGTACATCTGCAGCGCCACGCCCCACTGGCGGCAGTTGCTTGAGCAGAGGGAGCGATCCGCCTTGGCTTTCGCCCCGCTCAAGGCCGGCAGGAGCATGCCGGCGAGAATCGCGATGATGGCGATCACCACCAGCAGCTCGATGAGGGTGAAGGCGCGTCTGTGTCCGACTCGGGCCGCGCGCGTCGAGCGTGGGTCGTTGGATTCGACAAACAGACCGAACACCCGGTTCGAAGGCATCGGGTTTTGCATAGCAGTTATGGAGTTCGAGCACTCTTACCACGCGCCCGCCCAGCCGTCAAACCTGAGATGCGCCCGGATGCGCACGGAGATCATGAACCGATTCGTCGCCGCCGACGTGAGTCGGCGCTGATTCCTGTCTTTGCGGAGTGAGACGGCGCGGACTCGCGTCCGCGGCCACGGAACCACGGTTCACGGGAAGCGCGCAGTGCCCTTTTTCGAACAGGCCATTTCGAACAGTTGCCCACTGCCGGTCCTTGGTGTAACCTCGCCGTCTTTGATTTACGGTCATGAGCAAAGAAACGAGTCCAACGACTGAGAGCCCGAGGGATGAAGCCGCGCCTGGCGCCGAGGCGCTGCCGCCGTGCGAACCCGCGATGGCGGCCGAGCCGGCGGTTGCCGCCAGCGGGGTTGATAGTGCGGACACCGTCGCCCCAGCGGCCGGTTTGGCGCTGAGCGCAGCGGAGGTCGAGGCCCTGCAGGCGCGCGCGGCCAAAGGCGACGAGAGTCGGGATCTTTACCTGCGCACGGCCGCGGACCTCGAGAATTTCAAGAAGCGGGCTGCGAGGGAGCGGCAGGAATCGGTTCGGTACGCGAACGAGGCCCTCCTGGGCAAGCTGATCTCCGTGCTGGACAACTTCGAGATCGCGCTGGCTTCCGATCCAGGCGCGGACGGGGCGTCGGGGGAGTCGTTTCGGGCGGGTGTGGCGCTGATCCAGAGCCAGCTCCGGAACGTGCTGGCGGAGGCCGGTCTCGAGGAGGTGGACGCAGCCGGGCAGCCGTTCGATCCGAACCTGCACGAGGCGGTTGCGCAGCGCGAGTCATCGGAGGTTTCGGACGGGCATGTGCTGCAGCAATTGCGCAAGGGCTACAAGTATCGGGAGCGTCTCCTGCGACCCGCCTCGGTTGTTGTGGCCAAGGCGCCGGCCCCGCCGGCATCCGCCGACTGAGGATTTCTTCCACGGCAAGGCGATGGCCAAACGCGATTACTACGAGGTGCTCGGTGTGGAGCGGGCCGTCAC
>ERZ795055.2266-NODE-2266-length-14723-cov-4.584197_pt1 | contig 14723 bp, 13 predicted proteins | sample MGYA00375139_ERZ795055 | MGnify/ENA primary metagenome ERZ795055 (study PRJEB30184, sample SAMN05720283) | anaerobic digester metagenome | isolation source: active sludge of municipal wastewater-treating anaerobic digesters | place: USA | collected 2015-01-23 ...
CGACGCCGGTGCGACGACGGTGAACATACCCGATACGGTCGGCTACGCGATCCCCGAGAAATACGGCGCCCTGATCAGATACCTGAAAGAGAACGTCCGCAACATCGACAAGGCGGTGATCAGCGTCCATTGCCACAACGACCTGGGGCTGGCCGTGGCCAACTCGGTCAGCGCGATCGCCAACGGCGCCGGGCAGGTTGAGTGCACCATCAACGGTATCGGCGAGCGCGCCGGCAACGCCTCGCTGGAAGAGATCGTCATGATCCTGAAGACGCGCAACGACATTTTCAAGGGTTTCACGACCGGCATCAACACGAAGGAGATATACCGCTCGAGCCGTCTGGTCAGCCAGATCACCGGCATCATGGTCCAGCCGAACAAGGCGATCGTTGGCGCCAACGCCTTCGCGCACGAGTCGGGGATACACCAGGACGGCTTCCTGAAGGAACGGACCACGTACGAGATCATGCTGCCGGAATCGATAGGCCTGACCGAGAGCAAGCTCGTCCTGGGCAAGCATTCCGGACGTCACGCGTTCAAGGACAAACTCGAGGCGATGGGCTTTACGCTGTCCGAAGAGGACCTGAACAAGGCGTTCGAGCGCTTCAAGGACCTGGCCGACAAGAAGAAGGCGCTCTACGACGAAGATATCCAGGCGATCATATCCGACGAGATCGCCAACGTCCCCGAGACGTACCAGCTGGAATATATGAGCGTGTCGAGCGGCACGAAGACGGTGCCGACCGCGACGGTCCGCCTCAAAAAAGGTGACGAGGTCTTTGAAGACGCCGCCTGCGGCGACGGCCCCGTCGACGCGGTGTGCAAGACGATCGACCGGATAACCGGCATAAAGGGAAAGCTGTCCAACTACTCGCTCCGCGCGGTGACGTCGGGTAAAGACGCGGTCGGCGAGGTCTTCGTCCGCGTCGATTCCGAAGGGCAGACCGTCAGCGGCCGCGGGGCCAGCACCGATATCATCGAGGCGAGCGCCAAGGCGTATCTCAACGCCATCAACCATCTCCTCTTCATGAAGGGGAAGAAACAGCCGCGCAAACCCACGCCGATGTGCGATTAAGGCGATGAACATCACCGGCAAGACCCACATCTACGGCATCTTCGGCTATCCGGTCGCGCACACCGCGTCGCCCGCGATGCACAACGCCGCGTTCGGTCATCTCGGCCTTGACTGCGCCTATCTCCCGTTCGAGGTCGCGCCGGCGAAGCTCGGCGATGCGGTGAAAGGGTTGCGCGCGTTCGGTATCCGCGGCGTCAACGTCACGGTCCCTCACAAAGAGACGGTCATTCCCTTCCTCGACGAAGTTACCCGGGAGGCGAAGGTCATCGGCGCGGTCAACACGGTCGTGAACAACGGCGGCCGTCTCACCGGCCACAATACCGACGGCGCCGGGTTCCTGCGGTCGCTGAAAGAGGAATGCAGGTTCGATCTGAAAGGCAAGCGGATGGTCCTCGTCGGCGCGGGCGGGGCGGGGCGCGCGGTGGCGATACAGTCGCTCCTCTCCGGCCTGAAGCAGGCGCTGATCGTGGATATCGACCGGAAAAAATGCCGCGTCCTAACCGCCTATATCAATAAAACGGTCCGCCCGGAAAGCGCGGTGTTCGCCGCTCCCGGCGATCGGGGACTGGACGAAGTCGTCGCCGCGTGCGATATCGTCGTTCAGGCCACGCCGTGCGGGATGAAGAGCGCAGACCCGCTCCCGCTGGACCCGTCGCTGTTGCGCAAAGGCCAGCTGGTCTATGACCTCGTCTACAACCCGCCGGGGACAAAGCTCCTCAAGGCCGCTGCGCGCAAAGGGTGCGCGGTCTCAAACGGCCTCGGGATGCTCCTGTATCAGGGGTGTATCGCGTTCGAGATATGGACCGGCAAGAAAGCGCCCGTCGCCGTGATGAAAAAAGCGCTGGCGCGTCACGTGTACGGGCGATAGACGGGTGATCTGTTGGACTTTATCGTAATACCTTTCGTCTTCCTGTTCGGCCTCGCGGTCGGCAGCTTCCTGAACGTCTGCATTTATCGCATGCCCATCGACAAGTCGGTCGTCAATCCGCCGTCGGCCTGTCCGCAGTGCGGGACGCCGATCAAATGGTATGACAATATACCGGTCTTGAGCTACATCCTCCTTCGCGGCAGGTGCCGCTCCTGCAAGGCGGGGATATCGGTCCGGTATCTGATCGTTGAGCTGGCGACGGCGCTGCTGTTCGTCCTGTTCTATACGGCCGGCGTTTCCCGCGGCGGCATCCCGCTGGCGGCGCTCTATCTCGCGCTGACCGGCGCCCTGATCGTCTGCACCGGCATCGATTTCGAGCACTACATCATCCCCGACGCGATCACGCTTCCCGGCACTGCGATCGCCGTCGCCGCCTGCGCGATATTTCCCGGGATGATCGGCGCCCAGACGCACTGGGGCGGCGCGCTCCTCTCCGTCGCCGGCGCGGCCGCCGGCAGCGGCATCCTGTTTGCCGTCGCGAAGACCGCGGAATTTATCCTCAAGAAAGAGGCGATGGGGATGGGGGACGTGAAGCTGCTGGCGATGATCGGCGCCTGCATCGGATGGAAGCTGACGCTGATGACCATATTCTTTTCGTCCATGATCGGCTCGTCGGTCGGCATAGCCCTGATGCTGACCGGCAGGGCAAAAATGCAGAGCGCCATCCCGTTCGGCCCCTACATTTCCGCAGGCGCGCTCCTGTCGGTCCTGATCGGCGACCCGCTGATCCGCTGGTATTTCTCCCTTATGTTTTGAGCTCCTGAATGAAGACGAAAAAGGGTTGCCGCAATAGTTGACAACCGCTCGTCCTGTTGTTAAGATTTTCCACACAAACCATCATCGTATGCGCGAGGTTTTCGTATGTTACGGTATCTGACAGCAGGCGAATCGCACGGCGAACAGCTGACGGCGATCGTTGACGGACTGCCCGCGGGGTTGCCCGTCGACAGTAGATTGATCAACGAAGATTTGGCGCGCCGCCAGTCGGGGTATGGTCGCGGCGGGCGTATGCAGATAGAGAAGGATACCGTTCACATCACGTCGGGCGTTCGCAAGGGGATCACCATCGGTTCGCCGGTGACGGTCGTCATCCGCAACAAGGACTTCAAGATAGATCAGCTGCCGGCGGTAACCCATCCGCGGCCGGGGCATGCGGACCTTGCCGGCGCGATAAAATACGGGCGCGGCGACATACGCGACATTCTCGAGCGCGCGAGCGCGCGTGAGACGGCCGCGCGCACCGCGGCCGGCGCCCTGTGCAAGCTTTTCCTCCGGGAGTTCGGGATCAGGGTCGTCAGCCATGTCGTCGAGCTCGGCGGTATCCGCATAGCGGTGCCGGGCATGGCGGCGGCGGAGATCCTCAAAAGAACGTCGCGCTCGAAGCTCAACTGTGCGGACCCCGCCGCCGAGACGGCAATGATCGCGCGCATCGACAGAGCTATCGAGGAGAAGGACACGCTGGGCGGCGTCTTCGAGATCGTCATCGAGAACGTGCCGCCCGGGATCGGGTCGCATACCCAATGGGACCGGCGCCTCAACGCGCGGCTGCTGCATGCGCTCGGCAGTATTCAGGCGATCAAAGGGGTCGAGGTCGGGATCGGCTTCGAGGCGGCGCGGCTTGCCGGAACCGAAGTTCACGACGAGATAGGCTTTGCGAAAGGGAAGGGGTTTCGCCGGCTGACCAACCGCGCGGGCGGGATCGAAGGGGGCATCTCCAACGGCGAGCCGATCGTGTTGCGCGCGGCGATGAAACCGATCGCGACGGTGGGCAACCCGCTGGGGTCGGTCGATATCAGGACGAAAAAACAGTGCCGCGCCACGGTCGAGCGCTTCGACACCTGCGCCGTATCGGCGGCGGGCGTCGTCGGCGAGGCGGTCTGCGCGTTTGTCATCGCCGAGGGGATGATCGAGAAGTTCGGCGGCGACTGCATGGACGAGATACAGCGTAATTACGCTTCATTCAAAAAATACCTGAAGACCTTCTGATCGTCAGTATGTCCGTTTGTTCCTGAAGAGGCACGCCGGGTGAATGCGAAAGATACGCGTAATATAGTCCTGTTCGGTTTCATGGGGACGGGCAAGAGCGCCGTCGGCAAGGTAGTCGCCGAACGGCTGCGCCGCGAGCTGATCGAGATGGACGCCGTCATCGAACGGCGCGAGGGTGTCTCGATAGGCGAGATATTCAGGACGAAGGGGGAGCCGCATTTCCGTCAGCTTGAGCGCGCCCTGGTGCGGGAGTTGTGCGGGAAGTCCGGCCTCGTGATCTCGACGGGCGGCGGCGTCGTGATCGATGCGGCGAATATAGAGGATTTTCGGAAGACGGGCATCTCCTTCTCGCTGACGGCCGAGCCGTCGACCGTCTATGCGCGGACGAAGGACTCGACGCACCGGCCGCTCTTGAAGACGGAAGACCCGGTGAAGCGGATCGTCGAGCTGCTCGAGGCTCGGCGCCCGTTCTATGAAAAGGCCGACCATCTGATCCGGACCGACGATAAGCCGGTTGCTGCAGTGGCGGAAGAGATCATCAGGATATTTTCAGACGAGTGCACCAAGAGGTACACGGAGCGGTTATGAAAGAGATCAAAGTCAATCTCGGCGAGCGCTCGTACAGGATCGTTATCGGCAGCGGCCTTATCAGAGAGGCCGGTAAGCTGTGCGGCCGCGTTGTCAGATCGAAGCGCGCGGTGATCGTCACCAACCAGACCGTCGCCCGCCATTATCTCGATCCGGTCGAAAAGTCGCTGGAGAGCGCCGGTTTCGTCGTGAGCGTCGTGAAGATCCCCGACGGAGAGCGGCACAAGACGCTCCGGACGCTCGAATATGTCTGCGGCCGCTTTGCCGGGGAGCGGCTTGACCGCGCGAGCTGCGTCGTCGCGCTCGGCGGCGGCGTGATCGGCGATCTCGCCGGGTTCGCCGCGTCGGCGTTCATGCGGGGGATCGACCTCGTCCAGGTCCCGACCACGCTCCTCTCGCAGGTCGACAGCAGCGTCGGCGGCAAGACGGGCGTCAACCTCAAGGAGGGGAAAAACCTCGTCGGCGCGTTCTATCAGCCGCGCCTGGTTTTGATCGACCCGGCCGCGCTGAAGACGCTGCCCGTGCGTGAGCTCAGGGCCGGTTTCGCCGAGGTTATCAAGTACGGTGTCATCTGCGACAAGAGTTTCTTCTCGTTCCTCGAGCGCAATATCGCCAAGGCGCTATCCTGCGACCCCGCCGTCATGGAGAAGATCGTGGCGGTATCCTGCGACATCAAGGCGAAGGTCGTCGAGGATGATGAGCGCGAAGGCGGGTTGCGCGCGATACTCAATTTCGGCCATACGGTCGGCCATGCGGTCGAAGCGGCGACCGGTTACCGGCGCTACCTCCACGGCGAGGCGGTGAGCCTCGGGATGGCGGCCGCGGCGCGGATAGCCGTCAAGCTGGCGATGATCGACGCCGCGACGCTTTTGCGCCTGGAGAATCTCCTCCGCGCGGCGGGCCTGCCTGTCGCCGGGGACGGCTTCAGCGCGGCGGCGGTCATGAAACATATCGTGCATGACAAGAAAGCGTCGGGCGGCAGGCTCCGTTTCGTCCTGCCGCACGAGATCGGGCGGGTGGCTGTCAGCGACGCCGTCCCTGTGGCCTTGATAAGGGAGGCGGTCCGCGAGATCTCCGGGTGAAATCATGGATTTGGCAAACCGTGATGCGTTACTGATCCTGAACGCGGTCGAGCTGCTGGGGCCGGTCCGCGTCCGCCTGCTGGTCGAGGCGTTCGGCGCTCCGGCGGCGGCGCTCCGCCAGCCGAAAGAGGCGCTGAAGCGGGTCGCGGGGATCGGCGAGAAGATCGCGCAGAACATCGTCGACGGAAGGGCGTCGTTCGATCTCGATAAGGAGAAGAAGCTCATCCGGGAACACGGGGTCTCGGTCGTCACGCCGTCGGATGACGGTTATCCCGAGCTCCTCAAAGAGATATACGACCCGCCGGTGGTCCTGTACGTGAGAGGGAAGCTCAGCGCGGCGGACCGGTACTCGGTCGGCATCGTCGGCTCGAGGTTCGCGTCCCATTACGGCACCGAGGCGGCGCGGGTTTTGAGCCGCGACCTCACCCGGCGGGGCATGACGGTCGTCAGCGGCATGGCGCGCGGCATCGATACCGCCGCGCACGAAGGGGCGATCGCTGCCGACGGCAGGACGGTCGCCGTCCTGGGGAACGGGCTGGCACGCTGCTACCCGCCCGAGAATAAAGGGCTGATGGAGCGGATCGCGAAGCGGGGTGCGGTCGTCTCGGAGTTCCCGATGGAGACGATCCCCGACCGGAAGAATTTTCCCCGGCGTAACCGCATCATCAGCGGGATGTCGCTCGGTATCGTCGTCGTCGAGGCCGCGCGGCGCAGCGGGGCGTTGATCACCGCGCACCATGCGCTTGAGCAGAACCGGGCGGTTTTCAGCATTCCCGGCAGGATCAACGACGCGTCGTCGTCGGGCGCGAACGACCTGATCAAACAGGGCGCGAAGATCGTGACGGGCGCCGGCGACGTCATTGAAGAGTTCCAGTATGTGCTGCCGAAAGAGATGGCGGCGCCGGTGCGCACGGGTCCGGCGGAGCAGTCCAGCGTTCCTGCGGCGGCGCTGACAGACGAGGAGCGGCTGATGCACGGCTGTCTGTCTGTTGACGTAAAGCCGATCGACGAGCTGATCAGGGAGAGCGGATTCCCCCCGGCGCGGGCGAACCACCTGCTGCTTTCGCTGGAGCTGAAGGGGTGCGTCCGGCAATTGCCCGGGAAACAGTTCGTGAGATGTTGAAAAGTCTGGTGAATTATAGTCACGTACAACAGAACGAAATGACCGATTGCCAATTAACCAATGTCCGACAGGCATGAAGCGATATTGGGATTCACTCATTGATCATTGGTCATTTTTCTAGTGAGGGCATAATGGGAAAATCGATGGTCATAGTCGAATCGCCGGCCAAGGCGAAGACGATCAACAAATACCTCGGATCGAAATACATCGTGCGCGCCTCGATGGGGCACGTGCGCGACCTCCCCAAGAGCAAGCTGGGCGTCGATATCGAGAAAGAGTTCACGCCGCAGTATATCCCGATCCAGGGGCGGAGGAAGCTCATAACGACGCTGAAGAAAGAGCTCGCCGGCGCCGACGGCCTCTACCTCGCGCCCGACCCCGACCGCGAAGGGGAGGCGATCGCATGGCACCTCTCGGAGCTCCTCGGCTTTGACAAGAAGAAGACCTTCCGCGTCACTTTCAACGAGATCACCGAGCGCGCGATCAAGGACGCCTTTGCCCATCCGGGCAAGCTCGATCACGACAAGATCGATTCCCAGCAGGCGCGGCGCATCCTTGACCGTATCGTCGGCTACAAGATCAGCCCCCTGCTGTGGAAGAAGGTCGGGGGCGGGCTGTCCGCCGGCCGCGTGCAGACGGTCGCCGTCAGGCTCATCTGCGAACGGGAAGAGGCGGTCCTCGCGTTCGTCCCCAAGGAATACTGGTCGATCGCCGTCGAGCTGGAGAAGCTGACCGGCCAGAAAGAGCGCTTCATCGCCCAGCTGAAAAAGATCGGCGACAAAAAGATAGAGATCGCCAGCCAGGCCGAAGCCGAAGCGGCCGTCGCGGCGGCCCGCTCGCTTCCGTTCGCGGTGAGCGATATCGCAACGCGCGAGAAATCGGAGACGCCCTATCCGCCGTTCATCACCAGCCATATGCAGCAGGCGTCGGTCAACAAGCTGGGATGGTCGATCGTCCATACGATGAGCGTCGCCCAGCAGCGCTACGAGGGGCTCGAGCTCGGCGCCGACGGCCTGGTCGGGCTTATCACCTATATGAGGACCGATTCGTTCTCCATCTCCAAGGGGGCGCAGGACGAGGCGCTCGCGTTCATCAAGGAGCGCTTCGGCGACGCGTACGCGCCGCAGACGCCCAACAAGTACAAGTCCCGCAAGGGCGCGCAGGAGGCGCACGAGGCGATCAGGCCGAGCTCCGCCTACCGCGACCCGGAGTCGATCAAGCAGTACCTGAGCCCCGACCAGTACAAGCTCTACAAGCTCATCTGGGACAGGTTTATCGCCAGCCAGATGACCCCCGCGCGCGTATCGGTGATAACGGTCGATATCTCTGCCGACAAATACCTGTTCCAGGCCGGCGGTTCGACGGTCCTTTTCCCTGGGTATTCGGCCGTCTACAAAGAAGAGCCGAAAGAAGGCGACGAGGAACAGGCCGACGATGCGAAGGCGAAGATACCCGAGCTCGCCGTCGGCGAAAAGCTCAACCCGGTCGACTTCAAGCCGGGACAGCACTTTACGAAGCCGCCCCCGCGCTATACCGAGGCGACGCTGGTGAAGGCGCTCGAAGAGGAGGGGATCGGCCGCCCCAGCACCTACGCGCCGACCATCCAGACGATCATCAAGCGCGTGTACGTGAACAAGGACAAGACGCGGCTGATACCGACGACGCTCGGTATCGCCGTCACCAAGCTGCTGGTCGAGAACTTCCCGGGCATCTTCGACGTCGCGTTCACGGCGCAGATGGAGAACAACCTGGACAACATCGAAAAGGGGAAGATCGGGTGGGTGCAGGTGCTGGAGGATTTCTATAAGCCGTTCGCCGAGACCTACGCGACCGCGGCAACCGCGATGAAGGATATCAAGCAGGAGGTCATGAAGACCGACGAGGTGTGCGAGAAATGCGGCAAGCCGATGGTCCTCAAGATGGGCCGCCACGGCCAGTTTATCGCCTGCTCGGGATACCCGGAATGCAAGACGACGAAGTCGGTGCCGACCGGCGTCAAGTGTCCGCAGTGCGGCAGCGACGTCGTCAAGCGGCGTTCCAAAAAAGGGACGACGTTTTACGGCTGCAGCGGCTATCCGAAGTGTACCTTCGTCGCGAAATTCCTGAGCCAGGCGAAGGCCGGCGCGAAAGAGAAACCGGCTGCGGAGGGCGGCCAGCCCGCGGAGGCAAATGGCGCTGATAGCGGACAAGGTTGATCAGTTCATCAGGTATCTCGAGGTCGAGAAGAACGCCTCGGTTCATACGGTGATCAATTACCGTGAGGACCTGTCGCAGTTCGCCGCGTTCCTGGACGCGCCGGCAAAGGATGGCGCCGCTCAGCCGCGTCTCGGCGACATAGATCATTTCATGATTAGGCGCTTCCTTGTCAGCCTCCAGGACAAGAAATACGCGAAACGCACGGTGGCTCGCAAGCTGGCGTCATTGCGGTCGTTTTTCCGCTTCCTGATCCGCGAGGGGCTTCTCGCGTCCGACCCGATGGCCGGCGTGAGCTCGCCGAAGCTGAACAAGCCGCTGCCGAAATTCCTTGACGTGAACGAGATGACGCGGCTGGTCGAGGCGCCGGAGCAGGGCGACCCCGGGTGCCTGAGAGACCGCGCGATACTGGAGATACTCTATTCGGGAGGGATCCGTGTGGGCGAGCTCGTGTCGCTGAACCGCGACGCCGTCGACCTGATCGGCGAGGTCATCAAGGTTCGCGGCAAGGGGAAGAAAGAGCGGCTGGTGCCGGTCGGCGGCAAGGCGGCGCAGGCCCTGTCGGCCTACCTCGCGGGGAGTCCGGCGGAGAACAAGGCGGTCTTCCTGAACAGATTCGGCAAGCGGCTCACGGCGCGCAGCGTCGAGCGGATGGTCGAGAAGTACCGCCGGCAGGCGGGGATCGACAAGAGGGTGTCGCCGCACGCGCTGCGGCATTCCTTCGCGACCCACATGCTGGACGCCGGCGCGAACCTGCGCGTGGTCCAGGAGCTGCTCGGGCACAAGAACCTGTCGACGACGCAGATCTATACGCATGTCACGGCAGAAAAAATGAAAAAGGTCTATGAAAAGGCGCACCCGCGCGCATAAAGGCTGAACACCATGATGTGGATCATCTACAACGCCGGCATTTACATCTATTTCATACTGCTGCTGCCCTATTATCTCGTCAACCTGCTGTTCCGGGAGAAATACCGCGCGGGGCTCTTCTCGCGCTTCAGTATGAACGCCGCCCGCGTCGCGGAGGCGTGCCAGGGGACGAAGACGATGTGGTTCCACGCGGTGAGCGTCGGCGAGGTGCTCGCCGTCCTTCCGCTGATCGACGCGGTGCAGGCGAAGTATCCCGATTACATGATCGTCCTGTCGACGACGACGCTGGCGTCGAACCGCCTCGCGGCGGCGCGCGTGAGCCAGAATAAGATCCAGGTGATCTATTTCCCGCTCGATTTCACCTGGGCGGTCCGCCGGATGATCGACGCGGTGCATCCCGAGCTGATCGTCCTGACGGAGACCGAGCTGTGGCCGAACTTCCTCAGGTGCGCGCGCCAGTGCTTTATCCCCGTCGTGCTTGTCAACGGCCGGATTTCGCCGGCATCGTTCAAGAGCTACTACGCGATACGGCGGTTCTTCTGCGACTTTGTGCAGGGGATAACGATTTTTGGGATGCAATCGGAATTATATCGTGATAACATCGTAAAGCTGGGCGTTGATCCTTCGCGGGTCGTCATCGCGGGGAACCTCAAGTACGAAGCGATGGGCCGCGGGCAGGAGGCGAAGCCGGAGCCGCGGGGTTTGCGGTCCGAGCTCGGCATCCCGCCTGACAGCGTCGTCATCTTCGGCGGCAGCACCCATCAGGGAGAGGAGGAGATCCTTCTCGACCATTTCGTCTCGCTGCGAAAAAAGCGGGACCATGTATTCCTCTGTCTTGCGCCTCGGCATATCGAGCGCGTTCAGGGGATCGTCGGCGCTGCCCAGCAGAGAGGGCTGCGCATCGAGCGCCGCTCGGCGCTGCAGAGGGCGGAGCATTCTCCGTACGACGTGATGGTGCTGGATACGATAGGCGAGCTTTCGAGGCTGTATGCGACGGCGGACGTTGTGTTCGTCGGCAAGAGCCTTTCCGCCTCCGGGGGCCAGAACATCCTCGAGCCGGCCAGGTGGGGCAAGGCGGTGGTGTTCGGCCCGCACATGGACAATTTTCAGGACGAGGCGCGGGTCCTCATCGATGGCGGCGGCGCGGTGCAGGTGCAGGACGCGGCCGCTCTCGGGCGGGTGCTCGACGAGCTGACGGACGATGCGGACAGGATGAAGCGGATGGGGGCGTCCGCCGCGGCGGTAGTCGACCGTTACCGCGGGGGCGTTCTCGAAAAGAATCTGTCGATCATCGCCACGGCGATGCAATAGGGCGCTATGGAGATCATCAAATACCTCAGGCAGGACGCGGTCTTCCTCGACCTCGACAAGTTCACCAAGAGGCAGGCGATCGATTTTCTGGTGACGCGGATGTGCGCCGCGTACGGTTTGAAAGGCGCCGCCGGGATCCTGGAGACCGTCTATGCGCGGGAGGCCGACAAGTCGACCGGGCTGGGGAGCGAGCTGGCGGTGCCGCACGCGCGCACCGACCTCGTCGACCGTATCTACATCGGCATGGGGGTGTCGCGGCACGGTATCGAGTGGGACTCCGCGGACGGGCTCCCGGTGAAGATCATCTTTCTCGTCGTGGGGACGGTAAAGGCAGCGGAGGAATACCTGAACGTCCTCGCCGACATATCGCGCATCATCAAGCGCCACGAGGTCAAGCAGGCGATCCTCGATGCGACGCATCCCGAGGATATTATATCCGTCATCGGGGCGGCAAAATCGAGGACGCATCAGCACGACTGACGGTGAAACGCTATGGCGTGGAATATCGAGCGCTATTTTCTTGATGTGATCAACAACCGTACGCCGGGCCTCGCCGCCGGGTCGCTGCGCAAGCTCCTTTTCGTCCTCTCGAAGATCTACGGGTTCATCGTTCTCCTCAGGTATTTCTTCTACCGCCACGGCATATTCCGCAGGAAGACGCTCGGGTGCGTGATCATCAGCATCGGCAACATCACCGTCGGCGGCACGGGCAAGACCCCGCTCGTCGAGATGTTCGCGCGGGCGCTTTCCGACGGGGGGAGAAAGGTCGCCGTTCTCTCTCGCGGCTACAAGCGCAAAAAGCGCAGCCGCCTGTCGGGCCTGCTGCGCGGCGAGTGGCATGAGCCGCCCGGTATCGTTTCCACCGGGGAGAAGCTCCTGATGACCTCCGCGGACGCCGGCGACGAGCCGTATATGCTCGCCCGAAATTTAAAAGGCGTTTCGGTCATCGTCGGCAAGGACCGCGTCAGGTCGGGCGGGTATGCGATCGAGATGCTCGGCGCGGACACCCTGATCCTCGACGACGGGTTCCAGTATTTGCCGCTCAACCGGCGCCTCGACATCGTGCTTGTCGACGCGACGAATCCGTTCGGCAACGGGCATTTGCTGCCGCGCGGTATCCTTCGGGAGCCGAGGCGCAATCTCAAGCGCGCCGATATCTTCTTCATCACGAAAGCGAAAGAGACCGACACCGCGCCGGTCCGGGAGCGTATCCGCGCGTATAACACCCGCGCCGAGATCGTCGAGTGCTACTATGAGCCGCGGTATTTTGCGGACGTTTCCGGCACGCAGAGATACGACCTGTCGTACGTGCAGGGAAAACAGGTCGCCGTGATCTCTGCGATCGCCGATCCCGAAGGGTTCGAGACATCGATCAGGAGGCTGGGCGCAACGGTGCGGGCGACCTACCGGTACGCGGACCATTACCGCTATACGCGTGAGGATATCGACGTGGTTATCCGGGAGCTGGGAAAAAACGTGGACTGCATCGTTACCACTGAAAAGGATTCGGTCAGGTTCCCGAACGCGTTCCCGGGAGCTCTGCCGATGATATACCTGCGGGTCGACGTGAAGATCATCAACGGCTCGCGCGATTTCAGCGATTGCGTCGCGCGCCTCTGCAATTTCTAGCGCTCCCTTATTTTCTGACCTTCAACTTTTGCCCGACCCGAACCGAGTTTGCGTCGGTGATGCCGTTGAGTTCCATAAGGTCCGACACCGCCATCCCGTAACTGCGCGCGATCTTCGAGAGCGTTTCTCCGGGGCCAACCTCGTGCGTCTCATCCGGAGCGGGGGCGGCTGCGTCAGTGTCGCCAGATTTCTTGGCCGGTTCTTTTTTCGCTTTTTCCTTTTTCGGCTTCGAGCCCTTCTCGACCTTTGAGAGGATCCGCTCGTTTTCTTTGGTCACCTCTTCGAGGATGACCTGCATCTTTTTATCGAGCTCGGCCTCGAGCTTCAAGTGTTTCTCGTCGAATGCCGCGATCTTCGCGTGCATCTCGGCGAGCTTCTGCTCGTTTGCCCGGCTGACCTCTGCGAGCTGTTTTCTGAGGGAGCCGACCTCTTTTTCCAGGTCTTCGGCGCGCTTGTTGGCCTCTTCGACCTGCCATTTCATCTGGTCGGAGACCGTTTTCACTTCGCGGAGCTGTTCGTTGATGTCGGACCGTATGCTGTTGTAGTCCGCCGCGCAGGCGGCCGTTGAGAAGGCCAGGACGGCTGCTGCTGATAGGACGAAGAAGCGATATCGGATCATCGGGACGGTTCCTTATGTGGGACGCATTATCGTTACGTTCGTCGAAAAAAAAGAACCGGGGAACAACAACGGTCCCCCGGTTCCTTTTCGCTGCTCTCTCTGTCTGATCGCTTACCGGGAGATCAGGAAGTGCCCGCGCCTGTTCTTCTCGTATGCCGCCTCGTTGCTGCCGGTATCGATCGGGCTCTCTTCGCCGTAGCTGATCGTATGGACGCGCTTCGCCTCGATGCCGAGGTCGACGAGATAGCGCCTCGCCGAAAGGGCGCGCTGTTCGCCGAGCGCGAGGTTGTATTCCTTCGACCCCCTGTCGTCGCAATGCCCTTCGATCATGATGTACTTGTTCGGGTTCTGGTTCATCCAGCTGGCGACCCCTTCCAGGATCGGTTTCGCGTCTGCGCGGATATTCGACTTGTTGTAGTCGTAGTGGATGTCCTCTTCCAGGAGCGGTATCCCTGCCGGCTCCGAGAAGCTGATGTTCGCCTCGTCGAGCGGTATGTCTTCGGACTTCAGCGACGACGCACCTGACCCGGAGCCCTTCTTCGCGCAGCCGGAGACGGCGACGCTCATGACCAGGGCGAAACACAGAAACCACACACTTGCCTTTTTCATTGGCGATCCTCCTTTTTACGCCGCCTCGTACGCCCGGCGGCGTCAGATACTGTTTCCTCTTGCGTAGGAGAGGGTAGTTGTTCGTCGTGCCGCTATCGCGACCAGTCCGGATTCAGCACGTTCGCTTTCATGTCGGGTAATTGTATCGGATTCTTATCGAAAATATCAACGATAAATACCGCCGACCGCCTGCCCGAGGTGGAGGTGTAGGTTATGTGCCTGCCGTCGGGAGCCCATGACGGGTCCTCGTTGTTGCGGCTGTCGGAGGTGATGGTGTCGATCTCGCCGTTGTCGACGTTCACGGTGCAGATCTGGAACTCGCGCCCGGCTATCGTCTGATAGGCTATCAGGTCGCCCCTCGGCGACCACGCCGGCGTGGTGTTGTATGAGCCGCGGAAAGTGAGCCGGCGCAGGCCGCCGCCGTCGCGGTCCATGACATAGATCTGCGGCGAGCCGCTGCGGTTGGAAACGAACGCGATGCGGTTGCCGTCAGGAGACCAGGCCGGCGAGGAGTCGACGGACCGGTCGTCGGTGAGCCGCGTCCGGGAGCGGTCGTTCAGATCGATCAGGTATATTTCGGGATTGCCGTCCTTGCTCAGGGTGAGCGCGATCTCGTCGCGTGTCGGCGAGAAAGCGGGGTTCGCGTTCAGCCCGGGGCTTGACGACAAGAGCGACCGCGAATTCCTCTGCGTGTCGATAAGGAAGACCTC
>ERZ795055.2267-NODE-2267-length-14719-cov-5.740453_pt1 | contig 14719 bp, 12 predicted proteins | sample MGYA00375139_ERZ795055 | MGnify/ENA primary metagenome ERZ795055 (study PRJEB30184, sample SAMN05720283) | anaerobic digester metagenome | isolation source: active sludge of municipal wastewater-treating anaerobic digesters | place: USA | collected 2015-01-23 ...
ACACTCTTTCCCTACACGACGCTCTTCCGATCTTCTTCCATTGTTTATAATTAGCGGTTTTCTGTATCTGAGATACTTCAAATATGAGTTCTATGATTTTTTGATCTCCGAGGATTCGATATTTGAGTATTTTCAGGCTATTGCATATTTTTCAACAGGGGTAATTTATATGCTGATAGCATTTAAGTGTACGGGAGAGACAGTACGCCTGCAAAGAATTCTTTTTATTACAGCAGGTCTCGGAGCATTGATAATTGCGATGGAGGAAATCAGTTGGGGTCAGAGGCTATTCGGAATAAATACTCCTGAGTGGTTTCAAAAACACAACATCCAAAACGAGCTAAGCATTCATAACCTGAAACCGGTACAGAAAATCGTACACCTTCTTTATGCCCTGACAGGATTCGTTTTGTCCTTTGGCTGGATTTCTCTCGGGGAGAATTTTCCATATCAGAAACTGCCACCAGGGCTGATTAATATTGTCAGGATGTTAAAACCTAAATGGTTTTTAATGACATATTTCCTTCCCCTCTTCCTCTTTTATACTTCTTTATTATTGACAGGCAGTCCTGGCAATTACTTTACATACAATGATCAGGAAGTTACAGAACTGCTACTTTCGCTGGGTTTGTTTTGGTATTCTTTTTTAATCCTTGGTTCCCTGAAAAGGCGGGTGTGCGACGATCAGGCATTATTCCACGGTTAATCAAATCTTTGATTCAATAAATTTCAGTACTCTGTTTGCCTGATAACTGTTATTGAATACGGATAACGCGAGTTCCCTCCCTCTTCTTCCGATCAGGAGTGCTGCATTATAATTATCAAGGGCATACATCATTCTTTCTGTAAAGCTTTCCGGGCTGCCAGCTTCTGCAATATAGGCATCAACATCATCAGTAAGGTAATTCGGGATCTCGCCGACGGCTGTGACCACTACTGGTTTTCCGGTTGCCAGGTATTCAGTAACCTTTGAAGGAAAGCCTGCGTCAGCCACCATGCTTTTTGGACGGGCAAGTGTAAGGATCTCTGCATTGCAAAGGTATGCGGGGACTTCATTCCTGGGGAGCTTGCCCGTAAAGTGTACGCGTTCTCTTATTCCAAGGGAAGTCGCCAGATCTCTAAAGAACATTTCATCTTCCTGGGTATCTGCCCTTCCAACCAGAGCGAGATCCACGTCTTTATACCGGTTAGCCAGTTCGGCATAGCTTCTAATAAGTATATCTACACCATCTTTAAGCATTGTGAGACTTCCGCAATAGCATATATATTTTCTGGCTATCGGCCTTCTAAAAGATCCGATGAACCTTTCTGAGTCGACAGTGCTTGGCACTTTGTACAACTTTTCCTCTCCTGCACCACGGGCATTGTAGAATTCCATCAGATAATCTGATATGCAGAAAATCAAATCAGTAAACCTGATCTCAAGGGCTACCCTGATTGTACCCCTTAATCTTAAAGCAGCTTTACTCTTATAATCCTTGAAAGGGTGCTCACTGCGCTCAAGCACCAGCAGAAATCCCAAAATTCGTGAAAGCAGATACGCAAACAGCTGTGTCGAAAATGATTTTGTATAACAAAGGACAAATACGTTTCTGTCCTTTCTTTGTATCTGCCTAAGGAGTTTAAAAGTCCTTGCGAATTTAGCTGCAGAATGCATCCTCCTAAGAATAAAAGAACTGCTTCTGAGACTGCGATTAAAGGGATGATAATAGCTGATGCCCTCAGCCTCTCCCGAAGAGCCCTGCTGATAAGTATTCCGGAAACAGACGACATGAACCTCAGATCCATGATCAAGAAAGCCCCGCGCGTAAGCGTAAACCCTGTTTGTTGAAGCATCTCCCTCAGGAAAAGTAAAAGCGTCGCCGAAGATAATGCAGGTCATGACTGGGGAACTGTAAATTTCATTGAAAACTAATAGTTACAGGGATCCGATAAAACTAATAATCCTACGCGCCTGAAAACTGTAATTGAAAATGCTATCAGTCAATTCTTTGCCCTTTTTGGCTATTAAAACAGCAGATGGATAATCATCTATCACACCCTCAATCTTTCTGGCTAATGCCAACTGATCACCAGGGGGTACAAGAAAAGTATTGATCCCGTCTGTAAGATAATCCGGGATTTCTCCCACATTTACAGTAATCAACGGTTTCGAAGCAGCAAGGTATTCCGTAAGCTTTGAAGGGAAAGAGGCATCTGATTCCATGTCCTTGCCACGAACCATCACGAGAATATCTGCGCCTTTTATGTACTTTGTGATCTCATCCCTCGGCATATAATCCAGGAGTTTGAATTTTGAGGCTATACCCAACTCCTTCGCCAGGTCAGATATTGATTGTCTTTCGCTCTTTGTCCCAAGTCCGCCGATAACCAGATGATAATCAGGATACTTCATCATTAGAGGTTGAAATGCCTTCAGCAACAGGTCAACATTGTCCCGTTTAAAGGTCAATGCCCCAAAATATCCAATATATCTGTAAGACAGCGGATTATTCTCAACTCCCTCAAATCTTGACGGATCCACTGTGCTCGGCACCAGCAAAAGCTTTGACGGAGGGAATCCCTCCTTGAGGTGGAAATCAATAAGGAATCTGGAGATACAGATTATTCCATCACAGAGGTATGCTTCGCACCTGAACTTGATATATCCGTAGGTCCTGCGTAAATAATTCCCCTGGTGGAGTCTCAAAGGATGTTCACTGCATTCCTTTATCAGTTTTGCTTTGAAAAGCCTGGCCAGAAACCATGCAAAAAGATGGGTTATGAATCGGGTTGAATAAACAGTCAACTGTTCAACATTATCTTGCTTGCAAATCTTCCCAATTAAGTTGATGGTAGACAAATATTTCTGAAGTTTCTGCCAGCGTCTTACGAAAAAGTTACTATGCCTTACCTTCCGGTTAAATGGGTGAACATACCTTATACCGTTAATCTCTCCCTCATTAACAGATAAATAATCATTCCTGAATCCTATTACGAGAACATTAATCCCATTTTCAACAAAGCCTTTGGCGTATGTAAGCACCCGGTTTGTAGCGGCATCCCCATCCGGAAAAGTATATGAATCACCAATTATAATATACATTATCTCAGTATTTGTCACTAATTATTGGTTTGTTCAATCTTCTCTACAATATTAATGAGCTTGTTTACAAATACATCAGGATCTCCAAGCTGAGTCACCCTCTGGTAAAGCTGTTCGCCAAATTCATGTCTTTTGTCGGGATCACCGAGTAGGTCACTTATTTTTTCAGCCAGAGCCACATGATCACTCATTTTAATGAGAAATCCATTATTGCCTGAAGAAACATATTCCCTTAATGTATATGAATCTGTTGAGATGATCGGTTTACGCATAAGTCCAGATGAGAATATTACAATAAGGCCAGCTGGTGCCTCCGTACTCAAGGGTAATGCAACAATGGAACAGTCCTGAATCAGTTTCTGAAACTCTTTGTATGGCAAATTATAAGCATAATCGATATTGTTAGGGATTGGTTCTCCAATGGTATCTCTTTTAGGTCCGATAACAACAAATCTGACGTCAGGCAAAAGAAGAGCAGCTTTTTTCAAAGTTTCCCAGTCACGGCCATTAATTCCACCGCAAAAGACATAATTGCCTTCCCCATATCGCCCTTCCCACTGATCCAAATCTCCATAACAGTCATGAATCAGATGAAACTCTTTATCAGGAATATTAAAAACCCTTTTATAGATCCCAGGCAACTCTCCTGATGTTACTGTTGGATAAACCCTCCTGCTTCGAAGCATGACTTTATATAATGCCTTTTTTACTGAAGTCAGTAGATCGGGCCCTTCGTTAAACATTATGTTTATAACCACTATTTGTCTTTTCTGCAGCAGCACTTTTGAGAACAGGAAAACGTATAGTCCGAGAACATCGAGGAAGCAAATAATGATATCACCATTCCTGCTCATGAAAAGGCCCTTAAGTGAAACTCTGATATACCTTGAATGAAGGCTCAGAATTCTACTTATCCTGGACTTGGTAAGCAATCCTGGAGGGTGGGCCATTCCAAGGAAACTGACAGGGAAATTTCTCTTTTTAAACCCCTGGATCAGCCAGTCATTTATCCTGCTGTCTTTAAGAAAGTATACCTGCTTTTTCATTCACTATAAGCAGTACCGGAAAGCATATTCTGATAAATGTCGCTGTATGCCATAACCATTGAATCAAAAGAGAAGTTCCTGATTACATATTCAACACCTTTGTCTGCCATTCTATGATGTTCATTATTCCTGATGATTGCTATGGCCTCAAGCAACTTATCTGCCAGCATTCTTTGTGTCCCATTATAAACCAGTCCATTGATTCCATCTGTAATGAAGTGATCGGAGTTGGCCCCTTCGGATACCACACAAAGGCATCTTGACAGCATTGCTTCCAGAAGAGCATTGGGACAACTTTCATTTATTGATGAAAGGACAAATACATTAAACCTTCTATAGAATAATTCCACCTCTACCTGTGAATCAAGAATTGTTACAAGACCGCCAAGCCCGTTATCAATTACAAAGCGCTGATTATCAATGTAACTCTCCTTCGATTTGTCTCCAATTAAAAAAAAATGAATTGGTACTGTTCCGGAGATACTCCTGATTGCCTGCAATATCTGAATCTGGTTTTTGAGAATTGTCTGCCTTCCGACTGTCCCAATTATAATCTTTTCACCCACAACCGCTGGCTGGTCAGTAGCAAATCTTGAAACTTCAATTCCGTTGTAGATAGTCACAACCCGGTTCCGGTATTGTGCTCCCATCACTGAAATATATTGTTCCCGAACCTTATTGCTGTTAGTCACCACATTTGATCTGCCAGCAAGCAGTTTCTCTGCAAGTCGTTCATAAAAAGGAATACTCTCAATGCTATTTCTGATTGAATAAAGTATCCTGCGATTGTATTTCCCCGGAGCAAGTAATCTTACCCAAAAACCGTTATGGTACAACAAAGTATGCAGAAGATCAAAATCATTGCTCTTCAGAACTTTCCTAAGGAACAGGGCGTGATTAATATTTCGGATTAACTTATGTGACCTTGAGGCATTATTAGTGATTAGTTTGATGGGTAGCGCATTTACCTCTTTGTAAAAGATTTCTGAATTTGCATATAGAATCAGGGTAATTTCATATAAATCCGGATCAAGGCCTTTGATCAGGTTTAGCGTCTGTCTTTCAGCACCACCCTGAGGAAGATGCGTAAGGATGAAACATAGTCTAATCTTATCCATCACTGATTAGTGATATTATTATAAGCTTCAATAAATTAGTTGTTAACCGTGTCCATTCTTTTGCTGACAAATATTCGGTGACTTAATGCTTGAATGATCAATTGTCAGATTACTTCAGTGGATTCTTCAAACTCACTCCCTTCATCATGATACTGGATTCATCCAATCCCAATGGCGTAAGGAGAGCAAACATCCAGAATACCATAAGCAATGGAAGCAGTATTATGCCATAACTAACAGATATAAAAATAACCATAAGAAAAAAAAGCCACACTCCCTTGAATTTAAATGTTTTAGCATAGAAAACAGAGGACTGATAAGAAGCCAGGATAAAAAAGAAAAAACCTACCAGTCCATGTTGTGCTAAAAGATTTCCAATTCCGGTAATGGTTGATACGTTTGCGCCTGCCTGTACGGTCCAGCTGGCATCTGCATTGCCGCCTATTCCAAGGATAGGATGTGCCAGAAAGTCCCTGAAAGCGATCATAAAGGATGCAAACCTTTGCGGGGCAATTGACGTTTCCCGACCTATGCTGCCTTCAACCATTATGTCAATCATCTCAGCTTCCCGGTAAAGACTTACAATTTTATCACTCATAAATGGAAGAGTGAATGCTACAATGATTAAAACTATTACTGCAGGCCAGAGCAGAATTACAATTTTCTGCTTCTTATTGTAGTAGAAAAATAACAGAATTAGAATGAAAATCAAATATCCTGTTGTTGATTGACTGGACGCAAGAGCCAATGCAAGGACCCAAAAACGGAACCGGCTTTCTTTATCTGTTGAGAAAAAGAAAAGATTTATAAACAAGGCAAGAGCGAGAAAAACCGCAAAGCCTCCCGGTTCCCAGGCAAATCCGCAGTTTCGTGGCGGCAGAAAATCATACTGGATAGACATAGACGTAGGCTGAACAGAATATAAAAGTACACTGTACCCTCCACCACTGACATATGACCATGTATCAATACCGGGAATCAAGGCGAAGTAATTAAACAGCGTGTCGCCTCCAAGGGCAATCTGCACTATCCAGAAAGACAACCCGATTATCGCCAGATAATACATAACCACCTCATACAATCTGAAGAAATTAATGTTCAACGCTTTAACTGCTACATATACAGTAAAGAACAGCAGAAGATAATTAATGAAATAGGAGGGGCGAAATTCATTAAACTTGACGGATATGGCAAAGAAGTAAATAAAAAATCCCAAAACCAACAGGTATATCTGCTTATTAAGGACTATCCGCCATCTCAGAGCAAGGATACCGCTCAATAGAACCGGAAGAATTACCCACAACGGATTCTCAAGAACTGAGGTAGAAGTTACCTGCCTGATGGCATGTGCTGCGTAGACGAGCAAAACAAAAACAAAAAAATACTCCAGGAATCCGATTCGCTGGGTCTTAAAAGCGACAATTGCTGGGTTGACGGGTCTTTCAATCTTCATGGCAGAATCAACTGGATTCCTGTAAAATATTATTCAAGATAGGATTTCCCTGATTTTATCTGTATTGTTTGAATCAGCCTAATGATCAAATGCGAACAAAACCTTCTTGAGATAAAAATTAATGGAATTATCCCAAGGAAAATCATCCTGATCAGAATTATCTGCCTGATTCCTTTGAAACCGCTAAGGGCTTGGCGGTGTCTGTTTAGCTTGCCAGCGGCCGCATTGCGTCTTCCAGTCCAGATTAATCCGTATGCTTCATACAGCACCGTTACTGTATCATACGGTGAATCTCTATAGCCTTCTGCTGCAATATCAGCAAGCTTTAAATAATCTCCTGTTTCAATCAGCATTGGCGCCAGCCTGTGGATGCAATCTGGAATTGCAAGGTATTCAACAGCCGTCAAAAAAGATTCCAAAGCTCTTGTAGCATCATTTCTCCGGGTATATATATATCCTTCAAGTTCATGCGAGAGGTGCAAGAAAGATCTCTCCTGATATTCTTTGCCTTCATTATGAACCACTTCCCACATGTAGGCAGTTATCCTTCGGCCATCACATGTGTTTCTCTTTTCAATAACGGGTAATACATATTCTCCAAGGAGTACGGGTGCCTTCCTGCCACGATGAATCCCATTCTGCAGCAAAGCCAATGCTTCATCATATTTCCCTTCACAAAAATTAATCCTTGCTTTAAGGTAATATGTCCAACCATAGTCAGGCAAATCAATCTCCAATTGGTCAAGATATGACATTGCCAAAGACTTTCTTTCTAGTAGAAATGCCATTCTTGAAGCCTCCACCAAAGGAAGGATCCTATCCTCAGACCTCTGAGCGGATGAGATTGCTTTTTCAATTCTCTCAAAATATAGTTCTCTCCAGTTATGCGGAAAATCCTTTCCGTAATCATAATTGTAAAGGAGAGGGGTAGCTGTCCGATGATGAAGCTTATGAGGCTCCAGCGACATATTATAATTTACTCTGCCAACGATATCTGTTTCGGAATCATATGCTTCACATATCCTGTCCCAGGCCATTGCGCCCCAGGTTGCTGGCATCCCGATCATCTTGATCTGCGCCCTGGAGGCAACCTGCGCCGAAAGTTCCGGATTTTCAAGGTACTTGCTAATCAATTCCGGCAGACTGGACTCGTTGTACGGAATATACTCTTCCCAGGGCACCCAAAACTGTTTCATGACTGAGTTGTCCTCATGGCTGAATAGCAGGCAGCCGTTGAGAGCTGCTTCATAGGATCGGTTAGACAGGGTATGAGCCCAGTCAATCACAATTTTGCTTCTTTGATAGTAATTATAGATTTCTGACCTCTTAATACTTCTGAGAAACCTGATGTCATACCTTTTGCCCATAGCATCAGCCAGCCTATAAAAAACTTTGTGCCGTTCATGGTAGAATGAGCTATCATAGTTTGCTATAGCAACCACATCAATATCTCTTTTCTTAAACTCTGAATTTACAGCACCGGGGCCCGGCGTAGAAACAGCAAACCCACGCAGCGGAAGCATGTTGACTCGAAATGAAGTGTAGGCGGTCCGATCAACGGTGGATGAATTAAGAAAATCAAAGAACTCTACCAGCCCCCTGTTGAAAACAGTATCTGACCAGGAGTCTCTTGTGAATATTAACGTTTTCACCGGGCACAGGTAAATATCCGGGACATAGTTTAACGCTGAAGTATCACACGATACTATGTCGGGGTACCATCCGGCCGGTAATTGACTGAACAGATTATTAACCGAAGTCTCCTCGAATACGCGGAGAATTGGAATCTCCTTCCCGTCATAAACAAATTGCCTGTCCGGGACAGGGCCCCATAGAATGATATCCTGGTCAAACAATGATTTGAACCCGTCAGCTTCCCAGCTAAGGACCCTGTGTTCAATAGTTCCCAGGTTAAAAAGTAGTATCTTCATCAACTCTGTTTCTTTTTCAGAAGCTTGTCTGCAATCAGCATCTTCAGCCCCACCCGCCTGTCGAGCTCTTTGTATGACAAATAAACTGACACTGATATTAAAACTGTCCCCGCGAGATATAAGTATGGCGCACTCAAAAATCTACTGACAATGAAACACGAAATTCCTAACATAAACTGTATAACCGTTATCCTGGCAAATGCCCACAAAAAGGAAAAAGAGTACTTTTTCCGGACAATTGTAAAAACCTGGACAAGATAAAGGATATAACCAGCCAGGTAAGAAATTCCGAGCCCCTCAAGCCCCCCCCATAAATAACCGAGTATATTGAAGCCAAGCATATAAATATGCACGGCCAGTTCGCTCGCAAAGAACGTTTTTGAGTCTCCCTTTGCAATTATCAGATATGCAATGGGCCAGCTAGCTGCCTTAAAGAATATCCCCAGTGCTGCCCAATGAATCATATTTACAACAGGCAGGAAGCGTGTAGAGTATAAAAGAATAACAACCCAGTTTATGAAAATCAGAAAAACAGCCAGGATGGGAGCAAGTATGAGTATGGCTACTTCTGCCTGTTGATTTATTACGTCACGTGTCTTCCCAATGTCATGAGCAACTCCTGACAACCGAGGGAAATAATCAGTTGACATGGCGGTAAATACCATTCCTACATAAGTATTGATAATGGCGAATCCCGCATTGTACAATCCAACCTCATCAACACTGCCGGCATGGCTTATGTAAATCCTGATCAGGTAGGATGAGGCCATTGCGATAAGGGAACTGAGACTAAGCATGAATCCCAGTTTAACCATGTCACTCCCTTCTGCAATTACTGTTTTTTGGTCGACCCTGCCCTTTTCAATGCTGACTTTTGAGCTGAAGTACCAGGAGATAAGAAGTGCGACTATGGAGCTCACAATAATTGCCGGGATAATACCGTCGAGGCCCCATACATAATATATGGGAACCGAAATAAGCAATCCTGCCATACTTCCGGCCAGATTTGCCCTCGCAAGGTAATTGATTTGGCGCATCCCTTGCAGAACGACCATCTGGCCAGCAGTAATTTGTGTGAGAAGCAATGTAATCGCGACCCATCTGAAACCAATTGTATAGTCTCGGTTTCCAAAGGTCAGGTCACTTAACCATGGTGCTGCGAGAAATGTAAAAAGAGCACCGGCAATACCAGTAATCCATACCAGGCGTCTCAGAACGGACACGACAGTCCCGATTCTCGATTGGTCTCCTGACGCATTTGCTGCGGCAACATTTCTTACTGCGCTTGTACTTAGTCCAAGGTTTGTGATCTTTTCTATGAGCCCAGTAGTAGATGTAAAAAGACCGTAAATCCCCATCCCACCAGGACCCAGCAATACTGCAACAAACTTTGACCGGATAATGGATATGATAATATTAATTACCTGAACACCTCCGAAAATTGAGGTGGCCTTCATTATCTGGCGGTAGGAAGTGTTTTCTTCAGACATCAAGAAGTGTATTGCAGGACAGACTTACGATGCGCTTATATTCTCAGATTCAAGGTTTAAAACCGTTTATAATCTCTACAACACGTGCGACTTCTTCGTCTGACATGACCGGACTTATGGGCAGACTCAATACCTGCTCATGTATCATTTCAGTCACAGGGAGTGATGGATTACCCCACTCTTTGTAAGCCCCCTGCCTGTGTGGAGGAATCGGATAGTGAATCACGGTCTGAATTTCGTTTTCAGCAAGATATTGTTGCAATCTGTCTCTGTGATGGGTACGGATGACAAATAGATGCCAGACATGTGACAGCTTATCCGGATCCGAACCTGGAACTGATATAATCGGCTTTTTGATCAACTCGTTATTAATGTTTTTGAGATAGAACCAGGCTATTGCATTCCTGCGTTTGTTGTCTTGATCAAGTCTCCCGAGCTTCACGCGCAGTATTGCTGCCTGTAATTCATCAAGGCGTGAATTTAATCCCTTATAGATGTTTTCGTACTTCACTCTTGATCCATAATTGGCAATTGCCCTTATTATTCCAGCCAGTTCCTCATTATCCGTCGTAACTGCACCCGCATCACCCAGTGCGCCAAGATTCTTTCCGGGATAGAAACTATGGCCGGCAGCATCTGCCAGTGAGCCGGTCCGCTTTTCCCCGAAGAAACATCCCTGAGCCTGTGCATTATCTTCTATGATAACAAGCTTGTATCTGGCTGCAAGTTCAGAAATAGATTCAGTCATTGAATTCTGTCCATAAAGATGAACAATCATTATACCTCTTGTGCGAGGTGTAATCAGATCTTCCAATAGAAGCGGATCGATATTATAAGTTTCAATGGAAGGTTCAGCCAGAACCGGCGTCAACCGGTTATCAGTAATGGCCAATATGGAGGCAATATAAGTATTGGCTGGAACGATTATTTCGTCCCCTTCTGTCATATATCCAATTTCAATATATGCTTTCAGTATTATCCTGAGTGCATCCAGACCATTGGCTACACCAATGCAGTGCCGGGTGCCAATGAAGTTCGAATATTCCTCCTCAAAAGCACGGGCTTCATCACCCAAAAGATACCATCCTGATTCAAGTACCCTCTTTACTGCAGATGAAAGGTCAGGTTCAAAGCTTTCATTAATCCTTTTTAAGTCAAGAAATTTTATCATATCGCACTTACCAATCCGTTTTCAAGTTTATACTCTTTACCGCAGGCCTGGCATTTCATTTTGTCGCTCAGCCTGTTACCGCAATTACAGACATAGCCTCTTTGACGGGCAGGATTCCCTACCCATAAAGTATTCCCGGGGACATCCTTTGTAACAACACTTCCGGCTCCGATCAAAGCATACTCACCAATGGTCACACCGCACAATATTGTAGCGTTGGCTCCAACGGAAGCCCCTCTCCTCACAGTGGTTTCCATAAGTTTGAATTTATGTTTTGATCTTGGATAAAGATCATTCGTAAATGTCACATTTGGTCCCAGATGTACACCATCCTCAATTGTAACCCCATCCCACAGGTAGACGCCGCATTTTACAGTTACATTGTCTCCTATTTTTACTTTATTCTCAATGAAACAGTGGGAGTTTATATTGCAGTTCCTGCCTATAATTGCTCCAGGCAATACAATGGTGAATTGCCAGATCAGGGTGTCAGGTCCGATGTTCCTTGACTGAACATTGGACAAAATGTAATTATCCATTTTATGATGATTAGAATTATTGCGGACTTATGACTGTATCAGGCCAAGGATCGCACCCTTCGGGCCGGAATCCCCATAGCCAGGGTATTACTGTCAATATCCCTTGTTACAACAGAGCCTGCACCCACAATGGAGTTGGTCCCAATTTTAACATTTGGCAGAAGTGTTACTCCTGCGCCAATTTTAACATTATCTTCAATTCTCTGACCCAGTATTGCATTACCATCATAGCCCTCAGACCCGAAGCTATTGTCATTCACGGAGTTTACGCCAACGCCTATCACAACATTCCTGCCAATAACAGAATTACCGGTAATGTGAGTGTTAGTCATTATTTTGCTGTTCTGTCCGATTTTCACGTTGTAAAGAAGTGATACATGCCGCCCGATAATACAATGAGCATCAACACTGCATCTTTCCCTGATAGCCACTGCATCACCAATCAGACAGTCCGGACCGATTGATACGTCGTAGTAGATAATGGAATTTGGTCCTATTGAAGAGTTCTTTCCGATTTCGATGAATTTCGAAAACTGTGGCTTATGGTGCAGACTGCCAGATAACTGAGGCTGTTTTCCAATAACTGCACCCGAAAAAATCTCTACTCCATCAGCAATTCTGACTCCATCATTAATAATGACATGAGGATGAATTACTACATCATTTCCAATAATAACATCCTTTCGAATAACACAATATTCTGAGATGCTTACATTTTTGCCTATCGCTTTGGTCTGTACTGTTGATTCACTGCTTATCATTACTCGGCTTTAGAGTCTTATAAAATGAGTTCAATACTGTAATAAACTGCAGAAATGGCCAATTGTTTCATTGATCTCCAATGCACTCTTCCTTATACTTTATGAATGCTGAGTAATCCCGGATATAATCATTGACATCATACTTCTCTGAAGCAAGGACCAGACATATAGCTCCGGACGAGAAATTAATGATTTCACGCCAGATTCCCGGTTTGACATGAAGTGCATAATAGGGTCTGTTCAGTTCCACTACTTTCTTGTTTTTACTATCGTCAAGCACAACATCAAAGCAACCGCTTGCTGCAATTATCAGTTGCTCCAGCCCTTTATGAGCATGACCACCCCTCTCGGAGCCGCCAGGCACATCGTAGAGGTAATATACCCTTTTCACATCGAAAGGATGCTGTCCACCATTCTGTACTATAGTTATGTTGCCTGCCACATTGTGGATTCTAGGCAATTGAATAACATTACAGTTATAGATATCCGAGACCATTCTTTTCATTTTCTTTTCAATTGACAGAACTGATCAAAATCGCGTATATAATCATCCTTATCAAAATCAGTTGAAGCAATAACAATAGCCAGTGAATTTGTTGAAAAATTTTCAAGAACCCGCCAGTTCATTGACGGAACATAAAGCCCGTAATAGGATCTGTTGAGAGAAAACCGCAACTCCTTTGATCCATCATTGAGGATCACATCAAAACTGCCTGAAAGAGCTACTATCAACTCTTCTGTCAATTTAAACGCATGTCCTCCACGGGATTCACCGCCCGGCACATCATAAATCCAGTAAACCCTCCGTATTTTGAACGGCAGATGAGTATCTTCCTCAATGAACGATAAATTACCTCTTTGATCAAGGAACTTGGGCAAATTAATAATCTGTGGAAAATTAAATTCCGTTTTCATACAATTAAACTAACGCATTAAATACAAAAATCGCATATTTGTAACAAATATTCCCTTTCAACGTAGAAAAGGGTATGTTAGTCAATATTTTTAAAGCATTCGTCAAAATAGGTCCTTATAGATGAGAACCCTTTTCTTGTTGTGTATTTTCGCACTGGCCACAAGTGCGTCCGGCTCAGTCTATTACTTGTCGCCCCAGGGGAATGATCTGTTGGGAGACGGAACTATCAATTCGCCATGGTTTACACTTGAGAAAGCATGGAATGCGGCCGCTGCCGGAGATACTATCTGGCTGAGAGGAGGAACCTATCAGTACACAACCATGCAGGATATTACCGGAAAAAGCGGACTAAGCGACAGGAGAATCAAATTCTGGGCTTACAACGGAGAATTACCTGTCATTACAATTAGTTCCAACTTTGACAGGGCTACCCAGTCAAATCTGATATACTTTGAAGCCAACTACCTGCATTTCAAAGGTCTGGAAATATGCAATTTCACACAAATCCCGGGATTACGGGCATCTTCTGCCCTATTTGGCTTCACCAGCTATTCGATCTTCGAAAACATAAATTATCATCACAACGGTCTGGGAATGGTGATCAGAGGCAACTCTACCGAAAACCTGATTTTAAACTGTGATTTCCATCACATTTATGATCCGTACAACACTGATCCGTATTGCCACTCTGATGGACTCGACATTGCAGAGATCCCGGCAGGGACAACAAATACTGTCAAGGGTTGCAGATTCTATAAAAATGGAGATGACGGATTAGACTTATGGAACAATGAAGGCACGGTGATTATTGATAGTTGCTGGACCTGGAGTAATGGTTACAGGGAGGATGGCTTCACCGCTGGCGGCGACGGTTCAGGGTTCAAACTCGGTCAGACCACAACCACTGATTATTCTACCTATAAGAGAATTCTCACGAACAACCTGTCCATATCCAACAGAAATTTTGGGATTACCCAGAATTCCGCAAAATGCAAGATGTTTATTTGTAACAATATACTTTATGATAACAGACAGATGGGGATCTATTTTTCAGCATCATGGGGCGATGCTGCCCATCTTATCAGAAATAATATATCCTATAAAAACGCGAATGATGTCGCTATTGGAATTAAACTACCCGTGGTAGATCACAATTGCTGGCAACCAGGTTACACTGTGGATGATAATGACTTTCGAAGCATAGACCCA
>ERZ795055.2270-NODE-2270-length-14711-cov-4.070005_pt1 | contig 14711 bp, 8 predicted proteins | sample MGYA00375139_ERZ795055 | MGnify/ENA primary metagenome ERZ795055 (study PRJEB30184, sample SAMN05720283) | anaerobic digester metagenome | isolation source: active sludge of municipal wastewater-treating anaerobic digesters | place: USA | collected 2015-01-23 ...
CACATGCGTCAGCAGCGGCCGGCGGCGGCCGCGGAAGTCCTGGCCGCGGCGCTGAAGGTGTCTCCGCAGGACCCGGTCCTGCAGAACGACCTGGGCGTCGCGCAGCTGGCCGCCGGGCGGCACGCCAAGGCGCTGGAGGCTTTTGAGCAGGCCCTGGCCTTGGCGCCGGGACAGGCGCGCTACCAGGCGAATGCGGCATTGGCGCTGGGGATGCTGGGGCGGTACGACGAGGCGCTGAGGAGCATGGAAAACGCCGTCAAGTACGCGCCGGAGGGGGAAAAGACCGCGCTTCAGGAATATGTCGCGTACACGGCCACCCTGTCCGACCGCTCCCGCGCCTGGGAGAATGTCGCCCAGCACGTGGACTTCGCCGAACGGCACCGGAAAAACCGCCGGGTCCGCCGCCAGATCGCCGAATATGCCGTGGCGCTCGCCGTGGCCCCCGAGGTCGCCGAGGGCGACAAGGAGGGCTCCCTGCGGCTCATGTGGATCAACCAGGAGGTGGGCACCCAGTACAACTACATCGAGGAGCCCGACGTCGCGGTGGACTACTTCCTCGTGGCACTGGACCACGCCCAGCGCGGCGAAAACCGCGAGAGCGTCATGCGCAACCACCAAAACCTGGCCATTTCATGGCGCATGCTCTACGACCGCGACCCCGAAGCGTACGCCGCGAACATGGAGCGCGCCGCCGCCTCCTGGCGGGACGCCCTGGCCACGGCCCGGGAGATTTCCCACACCGACTACATTCGGTACTGCCAGGGCCGCCTGCTGGAGACGCTCGCCGCCGTCCGGCCCCTGGACGATCCGGAGATCACCGCCCTGCGCGGGCTGAACGACAAGGAGGTCCCCTGGAAGGGCCCCGTGAACGACTTCTTCACCGCCGAGGCCGTCGCCGGGGAGCTGGCCTGCCGCCTCGCCGAGGGGGACAATGCGGGGGCGCGCATTCTGGCGGAGATGGCCCTGCCCTACTACGAGGGGTCCACCTATCTCAGCGACTTCCAGCGCGCGGTGGACCTGTATCTCAAGCTGGCCGCGGCGCTGAACCGCCAGGGGCACCCCGAAGACGCCCTGGCCGCGGTCGAGAAGGCCGAGGCCAAGGCGGCCGCCGGACGGCAGTTCATGGACGCCGACGCGTTCAACCGGGGAACCGGCCAGCGCATGCTCCGTTACGCCGCCGTCGCGCGCGTCCGGGCCCTGGCCGCGCTGGGGAGGCATGAGGACGCCTTTGCGGCGCTGGAAACCTTCAAGACGGCCCGCATCGCCAACCTGCTGGGCGCGCGTATTGCCGACGACTCCGCCCGCACCGACGCCTCCAGCGAGCGCGAGGCGGTGCGCCTGCGGATTCCCTGGGTGGAGGCGCGCCTCCAGGCCGCCGAGGCCGCCGGAGACGCCGCGGAGACCGAGCGGCTGCGCGGCCGTCTCGGCCGCGATGTCGAGCGGCTGGCCTGGCTGGACCGGGCCGTCGAGTTCGTGACCCCGGAGAATCTGAACTACCCGGCCGTCCAGCCCGGCGACCTGGCCGCCCTGCGCGCGGCGCTCCCGGCGGAAACCCTCTTTCTCGAATGCGCCGTGGACACCCACGGCGCGGTGGTGGTGGCCGTCGGGGCCGATTTCGTCGAGGCGCGCGCGCTGGACCTGAACGAGACCGCCGCGCTGTCCGCGGGAGGCTTTTTGCGGGACGGGTTGACCACATCCGCCCCATTCGCAGGCACCACGACAGGATTTTCCATGGGACTGCTGGATCCCGTTGCGGAGCGCCTCGCGCAGGCGCGGCGGATTATCCTGTGCCCGGACGAGGTGTTGTCCCTTTTGCCCTGGCCTTTGATGACGGCCGGCGGGACGCCGCTTGGCCAGTCGCACGCCCTGACTTTCGCCGAAAGCGCCGGCCTGCTGCTGAAGGCGGTGGAGAAGCCCCCGGTCAAGGCGGCGCGCCTCCGGGCTTTCCTGCCCGCCGACGCCGCCGGTGACGCGGCCGGCCTGCCCGAGGGGGACCGCGTGTTTGGCGCGGACGCGACCCTGAGCCGCCTGCTGGAGGGCGCCGCGCCGGAGGATCTGGTGTATCTTTCGGCCAAGGTCAATCTGACGCCGCCCGACCCGATGCTCTGTCCGGTGCTGCTGGGTGGGGACGGGGTGCAGGGCGAGACCCCGCCCGCGCGCATCCTCGGGCTTAACCTGCCCGCCGCCGCCGTGATGCTCGACTGGACCCCCGAGCCCGCGGGCGCGGCGCTCCGGTCCGACCTCGTGTCCGTCGCGGCGGAGGCCTTCCGCCACGCGGGAGCGCCCTCGGTCATCCTCCCGCTCTGGCCCGTCGCCCCGGCGGCGGCGCGGGAGTATCTCACCGCCTTCCTCGCCGCGCAGGCCGGCGCGGACCGCGCCACGGCGGCGCGCGACGCGGCGGAAGCCCTGCGCGCGGCGCACCCGGAATCGCCGGACTGGGCGGCCTTCCGCCTGACCGGCGACTTCCGCTGACCGGAGGCCCGCGCGATGCCCTCGTTCGGCGTGCGTCCCGAGAAGGAGGCCGAGCTCCGCGAGCGCATGGCCCGCTGCGGCCTGCGCGAGGAGGACCTGCGCGAGGCCTTCATCCGCGGAGGTGGCCCCGGCGGCCAGAAGATTAACCGCACCGCGTCGTGCGTGCAGCTCCGCCACCTGCCCACGGGGCTGGAGGTGAGGATGCAGGAGGCGCGGTCCCAGGCCCTGAACCGGTTCTACGCGCGGCGGCGCCTGTGCGAGCTGCTGGAGAACCAGACCCTCGGCGCGGACAGCCCCGAGGCCAAGAGGGCCGCGCGCCTGCGCAAGCAGAAGGACCGCCGCCGGCGGCGCGCCGCACCGCCGCGCGCGGCGGGGGAAGAGGAGGCTTCCGATGATTGACCTGCGCAGCGACACCGTCACCCTCCCGTCCGAGGGGATGCGAAAGGCGATGGCCGACGCCGAGGTCGGCGACGACGTCTATGGCGAGGATCCCACGGTTAACCGGCTTCAGGAGTATGCCGCCGAACTTCTGGAAAAGGAGGCGGCCCTCCTCCTGCCCACGGGCACCATGGCGAACCTCGCCGCCTTCCTGTCCCAGACCCGGCCCGGCGACGCCGTCATCCTCAGCGAGGGCGCCCACCCGTACCACTACGAGAGCGGCAACCTCGCCATGGTCGGCGGCCTCATGACCCGCACCGTGGCCGACCCCTTCGGCAAGATGACGGCGGACCAGGTGGCGGCCCTGGTGGTGCAGGCCGACGACCCGCACTACGCCCACACGACCCTCGTGTCCATCGAGAACACCACCAACCGGGGCGGCGGCGCGTACTACCAGCACGGCGAGATCGAGTCCATCGGCCGCCTCTGCCGCGAGCGCGGTCTGCGGCTCCACTGCGACGGCGCGCGCCTGTTCAACGCGGCGGCGGCGGCCAACATGGAGGCCCGCTTCCTGGTCCAGCCCTGCGACACCGTGTGCTTCTGCCTGTCCAAGGGCCTCGGCGCGCCCGCCGGGTCGCTCCTTCTCGGCGACCGCGAAACGATCCACCGCGCCCTGCGCTTCCGCAAGATGCTCGGCGGCGGCATGCGCCAGGCCGGCATCCTCGCCGCCGCGGGGCTCTATGCCCTTGAGCACCATGTGGACGGCCTCGCCGACGACCACCGCCGCGCCCGCCGCCTCCGCACCGCCCTCGAGGGGGAGGGCGTCCGCTTCACGCTCCCCTCGCCCACCAACATCCTCTACATCGAGGTGGACGACGCCGCCCGCGTCGTCCGCGAACTCCGCGAGCGCGAGGTCCGCGTGCTGCCCCACGGCGCGCGGCGCGTCCGCGCCGTCTTCCACCGCGACGTGGACGACGCCGCCACCGAAAAGGCCGTCGAGGCGTTCAAGGAAGTCCTAGGCAAGGGTGCCGCGTCCGGGTGACCCCGGATGAACGATTGCCCTTGTGTCCACGCCAGGGCGCAGCAAGCAGCGCCCCTACAAGAGGTTTTCCGGCGTCTCCACAAGAACCCAATGCATGGGCATGTAGGGGCGCCGCTTGCTGCGCCCTCTTCTTGACTCGCGGAACGCCCCTCCGGTATCCTGCCCGCGTCGGTTCGCGTGTCCGCGAGGGCGCGCGCTAAGAGGGAATCCGGTGTGAATCCGGAACTGCCCCGCAGCGGTAATCAGGAACGAACGATGCCGGGAGCGCCCCCGCGCTCCAGACGCACTGGGCCCCGTGGCCTGGGAAGCAGCATCCAGTAGGACGCCGCCCGTAGCGGCCCGCCTGTGAGTCCGAAGACCTGCCGACAGGGCCCGGGTGTCCCGCGCGACCCCGGCGGCCCTCCTCGCGGGAGGTGACGGATCCCGTGGAACGCCCGTTCCACGCCGGTGCCGGAGGCGTCCCGCCGGGAAGCCCGCCGGTCCTGCGGAACCCCCGCAACGAAACGAGGGTTTTCGTCATGTCTATTCTCCGTTCCCTGTTCCCTGTCCGCTCCGTTCTCTTCCTTGCCGCCGTGCTGTTCGCCGTGGCCGGGGCGGCGCAGCCCATCACCCCGCTCACCGGGTACGCTTTCGCGCCCTATGACACCGCGCCCGCCGGAGAGTCCGTGGTCAGCTTTGACTTCGATAGCTCCGGTGACCTCTACACCCTGACCGGCGACCCGGGCTGGGCGCTGGGCCTGACGGTCTACCGGGGCGTCGGCGCGGGCCGGACGGTCTTGCACGACAGCGATGCGGCGCTCCCCGGGTCGCGGGTGACTGTCATCGGCCCCTGGCTTTACTTCAACGACGGCGGCGACGGCGGTACCCGGTGGGATTCCAACTACTATGTATTGCCCCTGTCCGGCGGGGCGCCGATCCTGGCCTATACGACTGTCGAGGGCACGCCCAGCCTCTGGGGTGCGGACACGCGAAACGGCGCGCAGTTCTTCGCCTCCGGCGCCACGGGCTACGGCCCGAGCGAGATTTTCCACATGCCCCTGTCCGGCACCGGCGCGCTGGACAATCTCGTGAGCATCGGCCAACCCGGTGACGCGTCCGGTCCCCTGGCGTTCGATGCGGACGGCAACCTGTTCTACGCCCCGGGCTATGCCTATTCCGGCCAGCCCAATGTCTTCCGCTGGACCGCCGCCGAGGTCGCCGCCGCGCTGTCGGACCCGGCGGGTGCGCCCCTGCTTCCCGCCGGGCATGTCTGGGGAGAGATCCCCGCGCCCTTCACCGGGGCGGCGGGCATGGCGGTGGACGCGGCGGGCAGTGTGTATGTCACCGCCAACATTTGGGGAGAGCCCGGCGAGCTGCTGGTTTTCCGCGCCGACGCCGATGGCGGCAGCCAGCCGCCCGTTGCCCTTGGCCGCCATGCCGCCGCGCGCCTGGAGACCCTCCGCCTGCGCGGCGGCCGCGTGTATGTGAACTGCGCCGAGGGTGTGTACAGCATCCCCGAGGTGCTGACTGTCCGCGCGGACGGGCCGCTGGAACGGTCCGCCGTGGTGGGCGAGCCGGTCAGCTTCTCCGTCACCACGTCCGGCGGCTCCGGAGACACGGCCTACGAGTGGCACCGCGTCACCGCGGGCAAGGCCGACACCCGCGTCGGCACCGACGCGCCCGTTCTCACCGTCACCCCCCAGTGGGGCGACGACGGCGCGCAGTTCTACTGCCTCGTCTCCGACGCGGGCACCACGGCACTCGCCTCCCCCGTGTTCACCCTTGATGTCACGCCCATGCTGCCCGCCGCGGAAGGCCTCGGTCTGGCGATCCTCGCCGCCGCCCTCGCCGCCGCAGGCGCCCGCCGCGCCCGGCGGTGGCGCGGATAGCACCCGGCGTCCCCGCCCGCGAAGACCGCTGGCATTCCCATTGACCCAGACATTGCGCCGTGCGGAGCCCCTTGGAGTGCGGCAGCACGCTGCCGCCTTCCAGACCGGACGCGTTGGTCCGGAAGCGGTGAATTGGGCGCGCCCTATGCTTGCCGTCACGGCGATAAGGAACCAAACCGAACACATTCATTCCGTGCCGGACGGAGTGGGCATTGGACATCTTGCCGTGTCGGCCTCTGCGTGCTATTCTTTCGCGGAAGCCTTTTTCCCGCCGGGGAACAAAGGTCAATAGGACATGCAAGGAAGAACTATGGCCGACTTTTCATGCCCATCAACACGCAGACGCGGTTTCGATGCTTGTCCGTGAGACGGTCCAGGGCGGGAGTTCCCGAAGTATGCCAATGTGAAAGTCCCCGAAGGGGACAAATGTGAATAGCCGGAGGTGACCGAAGGGAACCTCCGGACAGCGGGACGAAGTGGGAACAACCCCGCAAGGGGTTGAATATTTTGGAGGCGGCAACATGTCAACCTTCACACAGATTTACTACCACATCACCTTCTCGACCAAAAACCGCAGCCGCGTCCTTGACGCCGACCGGCGCGAGAAACTCTTCAAGTACCTGTGGGGTGTCATCAAGAACCACAAGAGCCACCTCTACCGGATCAACGGCGTGGAGGATCATGTCCATCTGCTCATCAGCCTCCATCCCACAGTGGCCTTGGCGGATTTGGTCAAGAACATGAAGGTGGCCTCATCGGTCTGGGTCAGGGAGGGGGGGATTTTTCCGGCGTTTGAGGCGTGGCAGGAGGGATACGGGGCGTTCACCTGTTCCCATGGCGAGAAGGATGCCGTCATCACATACATCAAGAATCAGGTGGAGCATCACAGGGAGATGTCATTTCAGGACGAACTGAGGGCGCTCCTGCGGGAGGCGGGCGTGGTCTTCGAGGAACGCTATCTGGCCTGAATAAGGCAGAGCAGCGCAGTGGCCGATTCTATGTGTTCTGCGCCTGCACGGGGCTGGGTTGGATGCCCATCCACGAGGGCCTCCACGGCGGATGTCGTCGAAGGAGGCCAATGTGAAAGTCCCCGAAGGGAAAGAATGTGAATAGCCGGAGGTGACCGAAGGGAACCTCCGGTGTGCTCGAAGAAGGAATCCAACCCCGGAGGGGGTGAATGTGAACTGGTTCGTGGATATCCTGCCGAAAAACATTCAACCCCTCCGGGGTTGTGGTTCCTCGGGCCTCTGTCCGGAGGTTCCCTTCGGTCACCTCCGGCTATTCACGTTCGTCCCCTTCGGGGACGCGCTGATTGCTGGGCTTCGTGCTTATTAGCAAGGGTCCGGTTGATGGGGAAGAGGGTGAGATTTCGGACGGTGGTTCTCGGCTGTTCTATTCGCTCCTTGGTGAAGACTGGAATCGTCCGTTTTTTGTGTTTTCCCCCCGTTCCGGTGTACATTTCGGGGCGTTTCCCCGGGTTCCCCGGGGCTGTTTCCAGCATGCAACAGGCCGCGGCCTTATTCAGGAGACCCCAATCATGTCCGACGAGCGCAAGATCATCCATGTCGTGTCGAACTCCCACTGGGACCGGGAATGGGGCTATCCCTTCGAGGAGACGCGCCTGCTCCTGCTGAAGTTCATGGACGAGCTGCTGGACCTGCTGGACACGGACCCGGAGTTCCACTCGTTCACCATGGACTCGCAGACCCTGTGCGTGGAGGACTATCTGGAGCTGCGCCCGGAGCGGCGCGCGGACATCGAGAAGCATGTGAAGTCGGGCCGCCTCATCGTCGGCCCGTGGTACTCCCTGCCGGAGGAGTACATCTGCAACGGCGAGTCGCTGGTGCGCAACCTCGTGGTGGGCCACCGCAGCGCGGACGCCCTCGGCAAGGTCTCGAAGATCGGTTACACGCCGTTCAGCTACGGCCAGACCTCGCAGATCCCCCAGATTTACAACGGCTTCGACATTGACACGATCATCTTCTACCGGGGGATCAACACGCCGAAGTGCGAGTACATCCTGGAGGGGCCGGACGGCTCGCGGCTGTTCGGGTCGCGGTTCGGCACGATGAGCCGGTTCAGCTACTACATCTACGTCTACCGCGTCCTGCGCTACGGCTCCGACGACGTGTTCACGCGCTACGACTGGGACCGGGGCGCGGCGCCGTTCCGGCTGGCGTCGGACGCCCGCCCGCGGGAGCACTACTACATCCTCGACGACAAGAAGAAGCAGTGGAACGACGCGCCCATCCGCGAGCAGCTCCTCAAACTGGTGCGGGACGAGTCGGAGCACTTCTCCTCGCGCCACATTGTGGCCATGCAGGGCTTCGACTCGTCGAACCCGGACCCCGAGGAGACGCGGATCATGAAGCTCTGCCAGGAGCTGCTGCCGGAGCACGACATCAAGTTCTCCAGCCTGGAGGAGTACATGAACGGCATCCGGGCCGAGGTCAAAGACCCCATCGTCCTGCGCGGCGAGTTCCGCGACCCCGGCGCCACGGGCAAGTGGACCCATCTCTTCGGCGACGTCATCAGCGCGCGGCCCCGCCTGAAGCAGGCGAACCACGCCTCCGAGGTCAACCTCCAGCGGCGCGCCGAGCCCTGGAGCGCCGTCGCCTCCATGGCCGGCGGCGAGTACCTCAAGACCGCCCTCGACCGCTGCTGGCGCTTCCTCCTCCAGAACCACCCGCACGACACCATCACCGGCGGCGGCATTGACCAGATGGAGAAGGACTCCCATTTCCGCTTTGACCAGATCAACATCATCTGCGACGGCCTGTCGCGCCGCGCTCTGGAGGCGGTCCAGCGGCAGGTGGACAACGGGGACCTGTCCCCGCGCGACAGCGTGCTGACGGTCTTCAACCCCTGCCCGTTCCCGCGCAAGGGCGTCGTCTCGTGCCTCGTGGACATGCCGCAGAACATGGGCTACGAGGCCTTCAGCCTCGTGAACCCCGCGACGGGGAAAAAGCTGCGCATGCAGAAGCAGGAGCGCTTCCCCATGGGCGTGCTCGTGCGCAACCTCCAGGACATCTCGGTCGAGGTCCGCACGGAGCGCGTGCGCTGCCACGTCGAGCTGGACGAGGTGCCCGCCTACGGCTACGCGACCTACCATGTCGTCCGCGAGGAGATGTTCGACCGCGCGCCCGGCAGCCTCGCGCCGGAGGTCAACGTGCTGGAGAACGCCTTCGTGCGCGTGCATTTCAACAGCGACGGCACCCTGGACCTCCTGCACAAGGAGACGGGCCGCGTGTACACCGGCCTGCACTACCTCGAGGACTCCGGCGAGACCGGCCACTCGTGGATCCACATGGAGCCCGAGCGCAACGAGGTCATCACCTCCCACGGATGCCCCTGCGAGATCGCCCTGGAGGAGGACGGGCCCCTGCTCGCGCGGATGCGCGTGGACTATCATCTGAACATCCCCGTCAGTGTCGAGGACGAGCCCTATGTGGACTTCCGCGAGGGGGACCTCAACGACACGGGCCGCACGAAAGAGCGGCGCGGGATGGTTGTCACCAGCCGCTTCACCCTGCGGGCCGACTCGCCGCGCCTGGACATCCAGACCTCCTTCGAGAACACCTGCAAGCACCACCGCCTCCGCGTGGTCTTCCCCACCCGCCTCGCGGACTGCGACCGCACGGACGCGGAAATCTCCTACGATGTCATCGGCCGCGACATTCATGTGAAGCAGGGCAACGCCTACTTCGGCAAGCCGAACCCCCAGTACCCCATGCACCGCTTCGTGGACATGACGGACGGCACCCACGGATTCGCCGTCCTCAACAACTCCGGACTCCGCGAGTACGAGGCCATGGACCGGGCCGACAAGCCGCTCGCCGTCACGCTCCTGCGCGCCTTCACCTTCCGCAACTCCCCCGTGTTCGGCCGCTGGGAGACCTTCCCGGACATGGAGCTGGCCCAGTGCATCGGCAAGTTCGAGTGGACCTACGCCCTGTTCCCCCACAGCGGCGACTGGACCAACGGCGTCTACGCCCAGGCCGAGGACATGAACCTGCCGCTGGAGCCCGCGCAGGCGGGGCCGCACGCGGGCACCCTGCCCAAGGCCCTCAGCTTCCTCACCCTTGAGGGCGACAACCTCCAGGTCACGGCCTTCAAGCAGGCCGAGGACCGGCCGGGCAGATACATCCTCCGCGTGTTCAACCCGACAGCCAAACCCGTGGACGGCGTGGTGCGGACCCACCGCCCCCTCACCGGCGCCTGGCTCACCAATATGAACGAGGAGCGCCGTGAGACCCTCGCCCCCGAGGGCGCCGCGCTCACACTCGCCTTCGGCCCCAAGAAAATCCTCACCGTCGAGTTCACCCTGTAAGCCCCATTTCAACGCCGCCGGTGGTCCAAGGCGACTGTCGGCGGCGGAGGGTCTCAGGCGCCGGCTTGCGGATACGGCCAGCTCCCCACCACCGATTCCAGCGGCAGGGTGCTGGCCTTGTCCGCCAGGGGATAGGCCCGATCCCCCGGATAGAGCACCCAGAGATGGGCCAGGTCCAAATCTTCCAGGGCGTTGGTCATGGAGCGGGTCATTCGCGGGGCGTCGGCGTATTTGACCTCCACCGCCCAGTTTCGGCCGTGTTCCTGCCAGAAGAGGTCCACTTCGGCGCCGGAGTGGGTGGCCCAGAAGGCCAGTTCCTCGCTCCGTTTTCCCAGGACGCGGGCGGCGGCCTCCAGCGCGAACCCCTCCCAGGACGCCCCGAGTTTGTTGTGCGCGGCCAGGTCCCGCCCGGAGCGGACGGAGAGAAGCGCGTGGAGCAGGCCGGAGTCGCGGAAATACACCTTGGGGCGCTTGACCAGCCGCTTTCCAATGTTGGCGTGCCAGGGCTGCAGCAGCCGCACCATGAACGCCCCCTCCAGGATGTCGAGATAGCGCCGCACCGTCGTGTCCGAGACGCCAAAGGAGCGCGCAAACTCGGAATAATTCAACACCTGGCCGTGGTAATGGCAGAGCATGGTCCAGAAACGGCGCATGGTGGCGGGGGGCAGGTTGATGCCCAGTTGCGGAATGTCCCTTTCGAGAAAAGTGGCGATGTACTGCTCAAGCCACAGTCCGGCGACCGCGTCGGTCGGGGCGGTGAAGGCCCGCGGAAGCCCGCCGCGCATCCACAGTTTGCGCCACTCCGCTCCGCCGACATCCTCCAGACGCAATCCCCCCAGCTCATGGTAGGCGATGCGTCCCGCCAGCGATTCCGCCGATTGACGCAGGAGGTCACGCGACGCGCTTCCCAGAATCAGATAACGCTGCTCCGGGCGGGTGTCCACAAGGTGGCGGAGCAGCGGAAACAGGCCCGGAAGGCGCTGAATCTCATCTATGACGATGAGACCGGAAAGCGCTTCCAGCGCCAGTTGCGGCTCTGCAAGGAGGGCGGCATCCCGGGGATTCTCCAAATCGAAGAAGTGCTCCGCGCCGAATTGTCTCGCCAGGGTGGTCTTCCCGCACTGCCGGGGTCCCACAATGGCAGTGACGGGGAAGGCTGCCAGCAATTCCTCCAACCGGGCTTTGTCCGTCTGACGGGGTATCATGCCCTCATGGTACCAAAAGATCATTGAAATTTCAACTCTCCGCGTTGAAATTTCAATAATGAAAGCGCGCCCGCCGGTCAGATTTTGATGATTTTGCCCCGGCGGTGGAGGGCATGGGCGAGGGCGTAGCAGGCACCGAGGACGCCCGCGAGGCTCGCCAGGGCGGCGGCAACGGAAACGTCCGAGGGGATGAGCAGTTCCACAACCACCTCGGCGAGCAGCGCCTGGAGCAGGTAGAGCACGAGGGGGTTGCTGCCCATGACGGTGAGGGGCGGGAAGGAGAGGCCCGCGCGGTCGCAGACCAGGTGGAAGGCCAGCACGGTCAGGAAGCACAGCCCGGCGGAATAGACGGGGTAGGGCGCGCCCATGCCGTACTGGGAGAAGGCCCAGAACGCCTTGACGCCGGGCCATTCGGCGCGGAGCGCCCAGCCGGCCGCGCACAGCGCCACGCCCCAGAGCAGGCAGTTGCGGGCGAGGCGAACCGGGTCGCGCAGCCAGTCGGCCACGAGCGTGCCGAGCAACAGGATGAACATCCACGCCAGCGGGCCCAGGGGACCGCCGTTGATGCTGTGGCCGAGCACCCATGCCCCGTAGCCCGTAAACGAGTACAGCGCCTGATAGAGCGCGAGGCCACCGAGCGCCGCAGCCACCCGGACCAGCGGACCGGCATTAATGAAGGCCAGCGAGAGGACGCCCGCCGCACCGATGTCCATGAGGGCGTCCCACACCCCCACGAGCAGGCTGAACCCGCCGTAGCAGAGGCCGAGCCCCATGAGGATGCCATAGCGGCGGAGGGCGTCACGGCGCGCGCCGCAAAGCCCCTTCTCAACGGCGCGCCGCTGAAAGGACATGCGGAAGCCCATGCCCACGAGGAAGATGAACAGGGGCGCGATGGTGTCGGCGTAGGACATGCCCTCGTGGTGGTGCTTCACCATCCACGGCATGCGGTCGAAATGCCCCAGGGTGTTCACGGCGATCATGCCCGCGATGGCGTAGCCGCGGGCCTGGTCCAGCGCCGTGATGCGCGCGTTGCCTGTTTGCGCCATGCCGTCTCTACCGGCCCAGCGCGCCGCGGAGCGACTGGATCACCTCCATCGACGCCTTGTGGATCGCCGGCGCGGCCTCGGGGCCGAAGGAGTTCTCCTCGCCGTACTGGTCCTCCTTAAGGCCGTAGGCGAAGGGCGGCTCGGCGTCCCACTGGCTCTTGGGAACGATGTAGCCCAGCTCGTCGTTGGCCAGCCCGAAGATCATGGTGAGGTCGCCCTTGAGCTGGGACCGCAGCGGCGGCACCTCCACCGGCGCGATGGTGAAGTCGCGCCCGGCGGGGGCCTCCACGCCGCCCTCGCAGATTTCCGGGTAGATCTCGCCGGGGATGGTCAGGATTTCCAGGTTGCCCACCCGCAGGGCGTTCACCTCGGTGCGCACCTTGCCGCCGAACCAGCCCGGATGCACCAGCCCCACGAACACCGCGAAGTTGAACACGGGGTTTCCGACAGGGGCGAGAAAGGTCTTCGCCGCCACGGCCACGGAACTGTCCGTCATGGGGCGCGCGCCGTCGCGCAGGGCGCCCAGTGTTAGCAGGGCCAGGTTCTCGCCCAGGGCCTGCGCCTTTTCAAAGGTGTCCTCGCGCAGCATCGCCCCCGTGTTGCGCTGGGGCACCGTCGTGTGGAGCTGGGTCATCAGCCCACCCACCTGGCCCTGGAAGTACAGGCACATGCCGCCGACGCCGGGCATTCCGTTCGGTTCGGGCACGCCCTTCTCGACGCCCTCGCGCAGGAAGTGCGGGAAGTCGCTCGTGAGCAGCGGGTTCTTGCTGCCGACGGTCTCCGGGTGGTTCCCCCAGCAGAGCATGGTGGCGATGGTCTCCGCCGTGGCGGGGTCCTCGAAGCGGGCGATGCGGACCACGTTGTCGTAGACGTGGGGGATGCGGCTGTCGTCCACATAACCCTCCGGCCCCGCGGTCACCTCGGCCATGTGCCCCTTCGCGGGGCGCAGGTTCCGGACCGCCTCCTCCGCCGCCTCGACCACCGACCGCTTCACCAGCTCCATGTACCCGTAGTCGAAGCGCCAGTACGGCTTCTCCAGCCCGACACTCCAGATGCCCATCGTGTCGGGGGCCTCGTGGTCATGGGTGGACGACACCACGAGGTGGTCTATCTTCAGCGACGGGTCCAGCCGGTTCCGCATGTCAATGATCTTCTCGGCGAATATGCCGATGCTGTCCACCGTCACCAGCACCACGCGCACCCCGTTGTTCTCGAACGCGATGGCGCGCGCCCACAGCGGGTCGTGGACGCCCTGCGCGGGCCGGTTGTTCCCGAATCCGGCGATCCACACCGCGTCCAGCTTGCCGTTCTTGTTCGTGTCCTCGAAGCAGTCCCCCTTCTTGGGGTTGTACTTGTTGTCCCCGTCCTTGTCCACGAACTTGTCATAGGCGTCGAGGACCGGCGTGATGTCGCGCTTCGCCACGCCCACGAGCAGCGGCGTTTCCGGCGGCGCGCCCTGGAGCGAACCGGCCTTTGCGAAGTCGAGGCTGTAGTCCGGATACGGCCCGCCGGACTTCAGGTACCAACGCCCCAGGGCGAGGACGGCAACCAGCAGCACGAGACACACCCCTGCGGCGAGGATGAGGGCGGCAATCTTCAGCAGGCGTTTCATGAAAGGCTCCTTTTGGCGGGAATCCAGGATGACGGGGCCGCCGTCCCGGAAATGCGGGGGACGGCGCGGCGGCTAGTTTACCTCTTTCGCCAGGGCCGATGACAGATCGGCGGCCACGGCGGTGAAGTAGGCGCTCTTTCCGGTCCGGACGTTATAGCGCCCCGTGACGGTCTCCAGATGGCTCCAGTTCCTCCAGATGCGGATGTTTTCCGGCTTCGCCAGGGTGTGTGCCGCGATGACGTCCAGGTTCGGCCGGAGCGGGGTGTCCGGGAGTGTCCGCCCCAGCACGGTCCGCGTCTCAAAGACAGGCGCGGTCTGCCGCCCGTCCAGGAACACCTGGCTTTGCATCGGGATGAACCCGTCGTTCAACTGGTAGGCCCCCATCGGCCACCCGCCCCCAACGGAGTCGAACAGCGCCATGAACCGGCCGCAGACAAAAAGGGACAGGTTCTCCAGGAAAACGGTCTTTCCCTTGACCACCCCGTCGTTGCTCCGGCGGAGCAGGTCGAAGAGCCGGAGTTTTCCGTCCGTGTAGGACGCGTGGATGATGAGCCGGTCGGTGTAAAGACCCCCCCGTTCGGACGGGATGACCAGGTCTGCGCCGCCGCACCAGGTCTCCAGCGGCGGGTCCGGGACGAAGGTGGTGTCCTCCTCGAAGCCCGGCAGCCCGCGCGCGTCGGACCGCGCCGCGTCGCGCGGGGAGAGCACGCGCTCCTTCCTCCCGCCGCCGGGCTCGTTGGTCGTGAAGCGCCGCAGGG
>ERZ795055.2271-NODE-2271-length-14692-cov-4.123318_pt1 | contig 14692 bp, 17 predicted proteins | sample MGYA00375139_ERZ795055 | MGnify/ENA primary metagenome ERZ795055 (study PRJEB30184, sample SAMN05720283) | anaerobic digester metagenome | isolation source: active sludge of municipal wastewater-treating anaerobic digesters | place: USA | collected 2015-01-23 ...
CAGGCCCTGGAGAAGGCTGCGGCGTATGACGGTTGGACGGTATCTGCATACGGTTCGCACTTCCGAAAGGCAATAGGGTCAGATCCGTACTATTGACAAATGGCACCGCTGGCGAAAAGGCAATAGGGTCAGATCCGTACTATTGACAAATGGCACCGCTGGGGAGGTGGTTGTCGGGGGGCGAGCTGAGGCTGCGGGCCTTGGAGGCAGGGAATTCCCGAGGTCGAAGCCGCCCACTCTCTGGGATCAACCTGCGTTCCGTCCTGAATCGGTGTGCAGTCCTTCGCTCGCATCTTCAGGGCGGATACAAATTCTCCGGCCATGGCCTTCTCCGCGCTCTCCGTGTCTCTGTGACTCAATCGTAAGCGGTCAAGGGGGTGCGGTCTATTCAGGGTGATGGCAACTGGTAGAGTTGGGGGATGAACAGACATCGAATAGACAGTGTGAACGCGAGTTCGGAGGAGATTGCCAGCATCGTAGCGCGATACCGAGGGAGCGGGCTTGGACTCAAAGCTTTTGCTGAGGAAGAGGGTTTGCCACCGGGGCGATTGCACTACTGGATTTACGAGAAGTCAGTGCGGGGCAGAGGCCGAGGGCCGACCCAGCCACCCCCGGCGGCTGCGGCTGCGCTGTTCCAGGAGGTCAAGCTCCCCTGCCGACCGCAGTGGGACTGTGGTTGGGCGGCCGAGGTCGGTTTGCCCGGGGGCATGGCGGCCCCGTGGATTGGTTCAGTGGTTCAAGCCCTCCAGACGCCATGCTGAGCCTCTGGCCGACCACGCGGGTGTTTGTGGCACTCGAACTGTAGGCGACCGCGCTGTAGGCTGAAAACGGGAGGCGAGTATTTCATGCTCAGCACAGCATGGTTCCGCCAGCCTCCGTGCGGAGTATGGTGAGGATTGCGGGGTAAAGTCTGCAACGACAATTCGCACCATCAGCGACAATTACAAATCACGGGGTGGTGAATTCTAATTGTCGTTTGGCAGGTAAGGGAGGGATCGGTCGTTCCGTTTTCTCCGGGCTAGCGGCAGCCTTGGGAATGCAACGCATCTACGAGACTGAGCTCACCCCGGATCAGTACTACCAAACCCAAGCCCACCGCGAAGTGATTTGTGAATCGGTTTGCCCGCGGTGCGGTCAAGCCGACGGCCTCCACAGTCACGGGACGTATGCACGGTGGATTACGGACTTGCTGGGCAAGCTCTGGCGCATCCTCATTGCCCGCTTCCTCTGTCCGGGATGTCGGCGCACGGTGAGTTACTTACCCCATTTTGCGCTGAGTTATCGGCCGATCCAAAGCCCCACCGTGGAAGCTTTCTTCGAGGGTGAGCGGGACCGACGCGACGTCCAGACCTGGCTGAGTGTGCTTCGGCACTACCCACAGTGCGTGGAGGCCTTTGCCCCGGAAGTCATCCGCACGGTGGGAGCCGGCTGGCACGGGCCTCCGTGTAGCGTCTCAGCCGAGCGCAGCCCCCTCTCGTTTGCTACTCTCAGGTGGCAGTGCGCCACCGCCCCGCCGAATTCCAATGTGGTTCAGGCTTTCGCGTGGTTGTTGAACGCCACAGCCCGTTCCTGAACAAGCCACGCCGCCATGCCAAACCGCGACACAAGAGAATCGGCAGGGTATGAATGGCTGCTGGGTCTCCTGAGCCGCGCCGATTGGGACCCGTGCCGGAAACGCATCGAAGCTCAGCTTCTCGCCACCACCCAGCCGCAAACCCGGCCGGTTAACCTGGGTGAATTGCAGTCCCTCTGGCGCAGGAGTCAGCGGGTCATCGCAGGGCTAAGCAGATTTCTTCCGCGTGCGGAGCAGTCTTCGGATCGTACGAGGGTTTCGTCGGCCATCCAACACCGCAATGACGATGGAACGCGCCGGTTCCTGGAAGAAATAGACGACAAAATAACTGCGCCTCAAAATGACCCGCTGGATTATCCCGAACTTGCGCGAGAACATGTCGGGGTTCCATTCGATCCACTCCACCGCCTCGAAGTACTTGCGCAGAATCTCCTCGCCGCCGCCCGGTTTCCACGATTCGTAGAAGGCGCGGGCATATTCGAGGTCGGCCTGGACGACTTCCAGGGCTTCGACGGGTTTGGCGCTCACTTGACACCCAACCGCCGTTTCAACTCCGGGGTGGAAATCGTCTTGAGCTTGCCCGCTTTGAACGCTGCCATGCGCTCGGAGAGCAATTCCTCGTGCCACGGGGGAACCGGCAGGCTTTCGTCGTTCACGCCGTCATCCCAAAGCTCTTCAGCGAGGCGGAGTTTCTGCCGTGCGGGCAGTTGCCTGAGTTTCGGAAAGTCGGCCAGTTTCATGGTCGGCAATCTGCCGCGTGGAGAATTCAGTGTCAAGATCCGGAGGGGCAGAGGGGCGTCTGCCGCGCCTGCCAGCGCGGCAACTTTGCGCTGCGTCTCGCTCATGCCCGCCTGGCTTGTCTGCCCTCACGGCAGCTCCGGCTCGGCCAAGTGCAGCCCAATCCCCGTTCCGTCCCCCCAACCCACAGTGTGCTACTGCTCTGCAAAAGTGGGCTGTGGATCAGCCTTTCGCGCTGTTGTTGAACGCCACAGCGCGTTCCTGATCAAGCCACGCAGTCGGTCGAAGGCCAGTGGGTCAGCATTCGCGGAAGCGCGGTGGCCTTGGAACAGGGTTCCGCGCCACCGGGTTGCCCCCCTCGGACACAGCCGCGGACGTTGCCGACATCTGCCGACATTTGAAGTCGCGAAGCGATGTACAGCGGCACCGCAGCCCAGGATCGGTAAACTCGCGCTAAACCATTGTAAACATTGGGGATTGTGTCGTTTTGGCCGGTTTCCTCAAAGGTTGAGGATTGTTTGTGCGGCACAACCCTCGAGAGCGGCGTGACCGTGTGAAAAATCGCTCCGTTACGCTGCCACGAGGCCGGTCGGAGCCGCCACCTTCCAGAGATATGAAGTTGGGACTGGTGGCCTGGAACGCGCGAAGCTTGTCGGCCGGGCAACTCTCCTCGAGCGAACAGCCGGCGTCGCGATCCGGCAGAACCACCGTCTTCGTCGGGTCAGGATCTTGGCCGTTTCCGCCATGAAATGGACCCCACAAAAGGCGATGACGTCCGCTTGGGTCTTGGCGGCCTCGCGGGAGAGGCCGAGGAAATCGCCGACGAAATCGGCGAGATCCTGGATCTCGGGGACTTGGTAATTGTGGGCGAGGACGACGGCGTTGCGTTGCCGTTTGAGCTCGAAAATTTCGCGGACCAGCGGGCTGGTGCCGACGGTCTGGGGCGGTGGCGGCGAGCTTGCAGCTTCCATCCTTCCCGCCTTGGTTTCAATAGGAGGCACCATGGCTTGAAGCTAGGGCAAGGAGGTGAGGGCGTCAACCGACGGCGCCTACGGCCAGAGCCATGAGGCGAGCCACGCGAGGGCGTAGCCGAGGAGTGCCGTGACGGGAAGGGTCATGATCCAGGCCCAGACCATGCGTTCGACGACGGTCCAGCGGACGGCGTTGAGGCGCTTGGTGGCGCCGACGCCCATGATTGAGGAGGAGATGACATGGGTGGTGGAGAGGGGCATGCCCCAGTGGCTGGCGACCTGGATGATGCTGGCGGCGGCGATCTGGGCAGCGAAACCGTGGATCGGCTGCAGGCGGACCATCTTGCGGCCCATGGTGGCGATGATGCGCCATCCGCCCGCGGCGGTGCCCGCCGCCATGGTCAGCGCGCAGACGACCTTGATCCAGACGTATACGTGAAACTCCGGCGCGCGCAGGAAGTTGAGCCAGCCGGGCAGCCCATCAAACACGCCGGGCGTGGTGGTGGCGGTGAACAGGGTGAGGGCAATGATGCCCATCGTCTTCTGGGCATCGTTGGTGCCGTGGCTGAAACTCATCCAGGCGGCGCTCAGAAGGTGGATCCGACGGAAGGAATTCCGGATAACAGCCGGGCGCCAGCGATGAACCCAGCCAAGCAGGACGCCCATGAAGAGGAACCCAAGAAGGACCCCGAAGAGAGGGGAAAGCACCATGGGGCGGATGACTTTGGGCCAAAGACCGACCATGTGACCAGTGGCGGGATCGAGCACCGACCAATGGACCACCGACCAGTGCCCGGCAGCGGCGAGCGCGGCGCCGCAGAGGCCGCCAATCAGCGCGTGACTGGAACTCGAAGGCAGTCCCCACCACCAAGTCAGCAGGTTCCAGATGATCGCCGAACCCAAGGCACAGAGAATGACTGTCGGGGTCACGTAGTTGGCGTCCACCAGGCCCCTTCCGATGGTGGTGGCGACGGCCGTTCCGACGAGCGCACCCAGCAGATTGAAGACGGCGGCCATCATGACTGCCTGCCGCGGCGTGAGGACCTTGGTGGCCACGGTCGTGGCGATGGCGTTGGCCGTGTCGTGGAAGCCGTTGATGAACTCGAAGGCCAGGGCGACCGCGATGATTGTGAAGACCATCAACATAGGCATCCTGCCCGGCTACTCGATCCAACCCGTCAGCCGGGAAAGGCGCACCAGGAGATAGCCGGTCAGACCACTGGCGGGAATGGTGAGAACCCAGGCCCAGATGATGCGTTCGACGACGCTGAGTTTGAGCGTGTTGGCGCGCTTGGCGCAGGCCACGCCCATGATCGAGGTGGTGATGGCGTGGGTGGTGGACACTGGCATGCCGAAGTGGGCTGCGGTGAAGAGGACCGTGGCGGCGGTCGTCTCGGCCGCGAAACCGTGGACGGGGTGCAGGCGCACCATTTTGTGGCCCAGCGTCTTGATGATGCGCCATCCGCCCGCGGCGGTGCCGGCCGCCATGGTCAGCGCACAGACGACCTTGATCCAGGTGGCAATCTCCAGCGACTGCCCCGCGGCCGGTTCGGGGGTGTGCAGGAAGTCGAGCCAGGCCGGAAGACGGTCCAGCGTCCTGGCGGCGGTGGCGGCCATGAGGGAGAGGGCGATGATCCCCATGGTCTTCTGGGCGTCGTTGGTGCCATGGCTGAAGCCCATGGCCGTGTCGTGGAAGCCGTTGATGTACTCGAAGACGAGCGCGACCAGCAGCACGATCAGGACGAGCGTCATGGGGCGCGGCCGGCGTCAGGAGTCTTTGAGGGCGATTTGCACCACGACGTTGCCGGCATCGCGGCAGCGGTCGATGACCTTCTCCAGCAACTCATACAGGTCTTTGACGACCAACACTTTGAGCGAGTCGTAGCGTCCCCCATAGAGGTCGCGCAGGAGATTGACCATGAGCTTGTCCGCTTCGCCTTCGATGTACTGCAGGCGATCATTCAGTTCCTTCACCTTCTCGAGTTCCTTGATGTTGCGCAACTGGCGGACCATCACGAGCACCTGGGCGGTCGCCTTCTCGAGCATTTCAGCCTGCGGCGCGAAATCCACGTCCCGCATGTCGGGAGGCGCGAGGCTGAAACGTTCGGCGAACTTCTCGACGGCTTTGGGGATCTTGTAGAGGACGCTGGCGAGGGCCTCGATGTCTTCCCGCTCGAGTCCCGTGACAAAAGTACGCACCAACTCCTCGCTAATCTGCGCCGCGAGCTTCTTCTCTTTGCGGCGGGTGAGAACGAGGTCGTCGAAGCTCTTGGACTCGCGGGGCGACTTGAGCATCTGCAGGAGGAACTGGACGCTCTCATGGGCTTCCTGGGCGCTGGCTTCGAGGAGGTTGAAGAAGCGATCGCCCTTGCCGAAGATTGCCTGAAGCGAAAACATAGCGGCGGATTTCTCACACACCCACTGGAAATCCGCACGCGAAATCTGCGGGCGTGCGCGGATCCTGCCCCCGGAGTCGGAGGTTCAGAGGCGCGTCCCGCGGGTGGGGCGGTTACCTGTCGGGGCGTCGGGCGGGTAGTCCAGGAGACGGGTTGGAGTGCGCCCCCTCGTGCTGCGGGCCGCGCTCCGCGGCGGTGCCCGGCCCAGCGGCGAGAGCGGCCTTCCACTGGTCGCCGAGTTCCTGGACGGTGTGTCCAGTGAGATCACCTTGCCCGCCTCCGTCACCTCGATCATGCGCGCCTGGGAGAAGGGACACCGCAGGAAATACTGGATCAGGCGCTGCACACCTTCCTGATCGCCGGCCTCCAAGCGCACGCTCTGGTCCACACTGAACCCGGAGTGCTTCCAAGATCGGATGTTCGCCACGATCTCCTCGGAGATCTTGCTTTCCGCCAGGAGCAGGGCGAAGACCTCCTGTTCCAGAGCTTGAGGAAGGGCTCGGTCGCGAGCTTGGGCAGCGGCAGGAATGTGCCGTCGGGCAGGAACACCCCTTCGGTCACCAGCGCGTGGATGTGGGGATGGGCATGGATGAGTTGACCGAACGTCTGGATAGCCCCCACCATTCCTGGCACGGCGTCGGGCCGGCCGCTGGCGGCGCGATAGACCGTGATCACCGTACGCGCCGCCGCCCGGCACAGCTCTCCGAGCAGCCGACGCTCGAACCGGAAGTAGAGCCGCATGCTGCATGATCTCTTCCTCCACTGAGCCGCGCCGCTCTATGGGCGCGCCCGCAAGCTCCTCCATGTCCAGCCGATGGACTACGCCGCGTTTTGCGCTGCCTGCGGCCTGCGACGCGGCGACGCGGATTCGTTCGAGGAATTCGCCTGTGTTGGCGGCATCCCGAAGTATCGGGAATTTGTCGAGGCGGGGCAGGACGCCGTGGTGCTCGCTGAATCGCTCGACTTCGATGACGCGCCCTACATGGAGCAGGAACCGCAGCGCCTCCTGCGCGACGAGGGCGTTATCGGCCTGAACGCGGTGGCCGTGCTGGAAGCGGTGGGACGCGGAGCCGAGCGGCCCTCGGAAATCGCCAGCCGGCTCGGCACAGCGCAGACCAATCTATCGCGCCTGCTCCCGCAGTTGCTCGACGCCACAATTCTGGGCGTCTGACGGCCGAAGGAGGGAGGGCGAGGGGCAAGTGATCAGTGGCCAGGAGTCAGTACACGCAGGAGGTGGGAAGCGAAGTTGCCCACGAACGGCGGCGACCAGCTTTTCCGCATGTTCCGGCTTCACCGTTTCTTCAGACTCAGCGATAGCCCCGAGCCGCCCACGCTGACGAATACCGAGTCGAGGGCTGAGTTTGTTGTGATGGCGTTGATGAAGGCCGGATCGGCCATGCCCGCAGTGATGTTGTGGGCGACAATCAGCCCGCCCGGGCGCACCTGGGGCAGCAGCTTGTTGAGGTAGTCGGCATAGCCCTCCTTGTCGGCATCGAGGAAAACAAGATCGATGGGACCCTTGATCTTCGTTACCTCCTGATGGGCGTCTCCTTCGATTAGCGTGACCAGATTGCCGACTCCTGCGCGTTGGAAGTTCTCCCGCGCCGCGGCCGCGCGTCCTGGGTCGATTTCAAACGTGGTCAGTTTCCCGCCCGTCGTGCGCAGGGCGAGACAGAACCAGATTCCAGAGTAGCCATGGGACGTTCCCAACTCGACGACGTGTTGGACACCGGCGCCCTCGGTGAGCAAGCGCAGCAGGCGTCCGTCGTCTCGAGGGACGCTCATGGTGCCTCGTCGCTGGCTCTGATCCATCTCGTCGAGGACATCGAGAATCTTCCTTTCCGCATCGTCTTTGGCCAGAGGGGCAGCGGCGAAGGCGGATGCCGCGGCGGGTCGGCGCGGCGGGCCGCCGAAGGGCTGGGCGAAGAGAATGAGGCTTGCCTGGGTGAGGGTGAGGGCAACGAGGATGGTGCGCACGATCGTCATGAATTCAAGCAGGCCACAGTCCAAGCACAGGAGCAAGGGAATCCGGCCTGCGATTCCCAGGATGCCGCCATCGGGCTGGGCGGCTTGGGGAATCGGCCTCCTGCCGATGGTGTACGGTTTCTTCCTGAGAATGGGTGTGCTGGCCAATTCGGACGTCGTCCTGTTCAGGGGCGGTTCTCCGATCTGGACTGAGTTTCTCCGGCATCCAACTTACGATGGCAACTGGTAGAGTGAGGGGATGAAGAGACACCCGCCTGCTCGGCCGCTTCGCGTCGACGGTATTCATCAAGCATGGCGGCGGTGGCGGTGGCGCCGCATCGAGTCGCCCCGAGGTCGCGGACCCTGATCAGGCCATCGAGATCGCGCACTCCGCCGGCGGCCTTCACCTGCACCCTGGGGGAGACACTTGCCCGCATGAGGGCCAGGTCGTGCTCGGTCGCCCCCTTGTAGTTGTAGCTGCCATCGGCTTGCTTCACGAAGCCGTAGCCAGTCGAGGTCTTCACCCAATCGGCGCCGGCGCGTTCGCAGATCTCGCAGAGCCTCCGCTTGAAGGCGTCGCTGTCCAGGCCCGCGCCGCCCCTGTCGAGGTAGTCGTTCTCGAAGATCACCTTCACCTTCGCGCCGCGTCGATGGGCCTCGTCACAGACCGCCTTCACGTCGCTCTCGACGTACTCCCAGTCGCCGCTGAGCGCCTTGCCGATGTTGATGACCATGTCGATCTCGACCGCACCGTCGCGGCAGGCCAGTTCGGTTTCGTAGCGCTTGGATTCGGTCGTCGAGTTCCCGTGAGGGAAGCCAATCACCGCGCCGACGTTGACTCCGCTCCCCTTGAGCAGTTCAGCCGCGCACCTGACCGCGTACGGTTTGATGCAGACGGAGGCGACGCCGTATTGGACCGCGAGCCGGCAGCCATCCTCGAACTCCTGATCCGTCAGAGTCGGGTGCAGGAGCGAATGATCGATCATCTTCGCCAGTTGTTCGCAGGTGTATTTCATGCTCTCACCACCAACAGCTCGATCAGAGTCAAACCGCCGCGATGCTTGGTTTTCATGCGATGAGAGGAAAGATCGGAGCAAAACGTACCCGACCCCGAGCCCTGATGCAACCGCATGTCACCGCGGTGTCGCGGCGTTCGGAGAGACCGGCCCTGCTAAAAGTCGGAGGCTTCGAAAAGGTTGCGACCACGACCAGTTCTTTGTTGACTCGCGCAGACGAGCGGTTGAATCGCTGCTCGAACGCCAGACGAACCGCATCCCGAGAATCTCGATCGTGTTGCCCGTGCGCAATGCGGACGGCACGCTCCCCGCCGCGCTCGGGAGCATCCGCGCCCAGACGTTCGCCGCGTGGGAACTGGTGGCCGTGGACGATGGGTCAACGGACCGAACACACCGCATCCTGAGCAGCGCAGCGCGCGCAGATGCCCGCATTCGCGTGTTGTCCCCGCGGCCTGTCGGCATCGTGGCCGCGCTGTGGGCGGGCTGCGAGGCGGCGCGCGGTGAGTTCATTGCGCGCATGGACGCGGACGATCTGATGCTCTCCGAGCGTCTGGAACGGCAGGCGGAATTCCTGAGGCGTCATCCGCGCATCGGGGTGGTGTCCTGCCGCGTGCGGTACGGGGGCAACCCGGCGTTGCAGGCGGGCTATGCGGCGCACGTGGACTGGATCAACGCGCTGCTCACGCCGGAGGACATGGCGCTGCGGCGCTTTGTGGAGTCGCCCGTGGCGCATCCGAGCGTCATGTTTCGCCGCGAACTGCTTGCCCAACACGGCGGTTACGCGGAGGGCGATTTCCCTGAGGACTACGAACTGTGGCTGCGCTGGATGGACGCCGGCGTCCGCTTCGGCAAAGTGGGCGCCGAACTGCTCGTGTGGAACGATCCGCCCGCGCGCCTGTCTCGAGCCGACGCGCGCTACCGCACCGAGGCGTTCTACCGGACAAAATGCCTGTATCTGGCCCGCTGGCTCGAACGTCACGTCGCGGCGGACCGGGAGTTCTGGCTCTGGGGCGCGGGCCGTGTGACGCGCCGACGATTTCTGGCCCTGGAAGCGGCCGGGATTCACTTCGCGGGCTTCATCGACATCGACGCGAACAAGCTCGGGCGCACGCGCGATGGGCGGTGGGTGGTCGGACCGGACGCATTGCCTGACCCGGCCCGCGCGTTCATTCTCGCCGGCGTGGGCAAGCGGGGCGCGCGCGAACTGATCGCCGCCGAATTGCGTCGCCAAGGCTGGCGCGAGGGAAGGGACTACCTGCTCGTGGCGTAAAAGCTCAGCATCGCGCCCTCGGTCTGCCTGTCGTTGTGTGGCAGAAGTGCAAAGTGGTGGAGAGACCTGCCTGAGTCTCGGTTTCACCAGTCCGCTATTGGATTCCATGCCTTCTGATTCGGAACTCGCCACGTCCTCGTCGTGCCGGATCGATGTGAGCTGGCCTTAAGCCGCCCCGTACTGCAATCGGTCACAGTCTTGCATTTCCAGCAAGATTTCCGCGCTTCTATTCACCAGCGCTGCGCAGCAGCGCCGGCGCAGCGCGGCGACCAGGGCGTTCGTGGGCACGGCCGGTGCAAGAGTACCCGTTGCTTTGGTTACGGCTTTGCCGCGCTGCGGCTTGGCGACTCCTTGTTGGACGCGTCGAGCAAGATGTTGGCGTGAATCCGGCAGCACTCCTACCACTTCGCGCGCGCCTTCTTCGCCTCCGCGATGACGGCGTGGAAGGCGGGCTTGGGCTGAGAGTTGGCGTCAAAAAGCAGCGGTTTGCCGCTGGCGCGCCAGGAGTTCGCGTCGTTCGGCCCCCAGAACGTGACCATCTCGACGTGCTGATCGTGCTTGAGGAAGGCCCGGAAGAGGCCCGCGTAGGCGTCGGCCAATCTGCGGTCGGCGTCGCTCACCAGGCCGCCCCGGGTGGTCGCGGCGTTGTCGGCGATGTCCGCTCCCAAACTGCGTTGGCCGCCCTCTGCGCTGTTGACATCCAGTTCCGTGATGTGAATGGGCAAGCCGAGCATCGCCATGTCCGCCAGCGCCTGATCCATGGTCTCGAAGGTGGTCGAGACGTTGACGTGGGCCTGAGAGCCGATCGCATGCACCGGGACCTTCTGTTCCTGCAACGACCTGATCAGCGCGATGAGCTTCCGGCGTTTCGACGGATTCTCCAGGCCGTAGTCGTTGTAGCGGAGGATCGCCGCGGGGTCCGCTTCATGGGCGTAGTGGAAGGCCTTGGCGATGAAGTCCGGACCGATGATTTCCAGCCAGAGCGAGTCCCGCAGGATGTCGGTGCCGCCGTCGGCGAGCGCCTCGTTGACAACGTCCCAAACCCTGATCCTGCCCTTGTAGCGACCGACGACGGTGTGGATGTGATCGCGCATCCGATCGAGCAGTTCGTCGCGCGATGCGCGCGGCCCCGTGTAGCGGCCGAAGGGTCCGCCGCCAAATCCACGACCGAATCGCCCACGGTCGAACTGGTCTGTCCCGGGCGCATTCGCGCTGGCGAAGGGGTTGGGCGCGGCGTTGGTGACTCCTGGCGGCGGCGGATTCGTGCCGGCAAACACCCAGTGGGGCGTCTGCGAATGCCAGACGAGCGTATGCCCAGCCAGGTCCATCGTGTTGCTCAGCCCGAAGCTCACGAAGGCGTCGGCAGCCCTGAAGTCATAGCCGTCCGCACCCGGCCGCGGGTGAAGGAGCGCCCATTTCATTTCGTTCTCGGCAACGAGCTGGTTGAACTGCGCCTTCACCAGAGCGATGTCCTGCTTCACCTGCTCAGGGCTTCGGCGGAACCCTGCGCCCATCGTGATGGCGCGGTTGACGGCTGTCCCCACCAGGAAGTGGTCTTTAAAGACATCCTTGAGCGCGGACGTTTCGGCGGACCAGGCGGTGCCGCCAATGGCCAGGAGGGCTGCCGCGAACGAGGCGATTCGCACGTTGCGAATTGAGTGTCGATTTGGGTTGTGGGATTTCACCATAGATGTGCCAGCTCACAGTCTAGTGTGTTCGGGGAAGCTGAAATAGGTGCTGCGGTTGAAAGCAATGTGGTCAGGGGCGGTGATGCCGACGCTCTCCACGAGGTGTTTGATCTGGGGCCTGATTTCGGTGTCAGCCGGATCATGGTCTCGTCGGATCGGGGTGGACGGCCTCGTGGCTTCATTTGTTCGGCATCTTGAGTGGAATCGTCGTCATGGCGCCAGGGTAATCCGTGCCACCTGACCGGGCAATGCCGGATTCAATCCGTGATCTCCCGGGCGTCAATCATCGTCACCCGCCGGCCATGACTGGCGGGCATTTCGTTCCGCGGCAGCCAGGTGGAAATGAAGACTCTGCTTGAAGACGTGTTGCGCAAACAGGCATAGGCTCTTTCTCCAGTGGGCCGCGTCGTGGCCGATGTCGTCCACGTGCCACACGTGCGGGACTCCCTTCGGGTCTTCTTTTGAGGACTGCCCCCAGACCGGAGGCTGTTTGAGGCCCATCAAGTCCAGGGGCGACCATCGGAGGAGAGTTTTCATAGCGGTGTGACGCCCCCTTGCGGGAAAGCGATCCAGTCCGTAGCATGAGCCCGTGAATGTTGCGGATGAAATCCCGCCTGACTGGCTGGCGGACTTCGAAGCGGCGGCACGGCGCCCCCTGGCACAGCGCTTTCGCTACGCCTTTGTCCGCACCTACAAGCCGGTGCTCGACGACGCCCGCTATCGTTCGTTCGACAGCATGGCTGAATACCGCCGCTGGTGTGAGCAGAACCTCCCGGATTGGCTCGGCTATGGGCGCGTTTGAATATCGGCAGGCGGAGGAAATCCGCGACGTCTTCGCGCGGCACGGTGTGCGCTATCTCTTCCTCGGCAAGTCGGGCGCCATCATCCTCGGGTATCCCGACACGACGCAGGACGCCGACATTTTTCCCGAGCGCACCCCAGCCAACGGGCGGGCGCTGGTGGCGGGATTGCGCCAGTTGGGCTTCGCGCTCACCGACACTGAGGCCGCCGAAATCGAGCGCGGCAAGGATTTTGTCCAGTTGAAGAATGGTCCGTTCGATTTGGACTTGGTGTTTGCCCCGGACGGGATCGAGCGATTCGCCGACGCGTGGCAACGGCGTGTGGTCGTGGACGGATTTCCCGTTTGCCACCCCGACGACATCATCGCGAGCAAGGCCGCGGCCAATCGGGCCAAAGACCGCGAGTCCCTGGACCGGTTGCGTGGTTTCCGAGATTACTGGAAAAGCAAGCGCAAGCCCTGACCCGTGGTGTTGCAGGCCGGCGGCCTGCCGGGCCGGGTTTAGTGTTCGGTTCAACTGGTGCTGTCCGTGCGCGTCCGATTGCGATTCTCGAAGTTGGCGGCTTCCGCGCTGCCATTGCTGACTGGCTGTCTCGCCGCCAGCGCCGGTGATTTTGCGAGAAGCTCCATGTCCATTCCCGCACCGAGGCGATTCTGAAGTTCCTTGGACGCTGAGCCCTCGTTTGGGCATTCTCAGCCTCGCACATGAACGCAACGCACACCGATCCAGTTCGCGCGGCGCAAGCGGTTGATTCCGCTCAGGCGCTCGCCGCCTCCAAACCCGTCATGGATCCTCCGGCCCACACCATCAAGCCGCGGGTCGCCACAATCGCCTTGCTGGCCGGTCTGTGTCTGCCAGCGGGCGCCGGCGAGCTCTACCAGGCCCCGCCGCCCGGCGCGCACACGCGCTGGGTCAGCCCCGAGAACCCAAGAGGCGCCAAGGGCGAAGGCGGCAAGCTCAATCGCGGAGCCAAAGGCATGGCCTTCATCGTGATCCCGCCCGGCGAGACAGCGGTGCTGGCGAACATCCCGGGCGCCGGCATCATCCACCGCCTGTGGCTGAGTGGCACCATCCCGCGCAACGAGGAGCAGCGCCGCCTCGTGCGGCTCGAGATGTACTGGGATGGCGCTCGCACCCCCGCCGTCGCCGCGCCCATCGGCGACTTTTTCGGTGTCGGGCTTGGCCTGTTGGTGCCGTTCGAGAGCGCGCTGTTCTCCAGCCCCGAAGGCCGCTCCTACAACTGCACCATCCCCATGCCCTATCGGAAGGGCGCCCGAATCCGGCTGGTGAATGAGTCGAAGGCGCACGCCCTCGTTTGGTACGACATCAACTACACCGAGGTCCGCCGGCATGCGGCCGACACGATGTACTTCCACGCCGCATGGCGGCGCGAGCCAAGAACCGAACTCGGCAAGGACTTTGAGATTCTGCCCAAGGTTCGCGGCAAAGGGCGTTATGTCGGCGCGAACCTCGGAGTGATTGGCAGCCCGGAGTATCGTGGCACCTGGTTCGGCGAAGGCGAGGTGAAGGTCTATCTCGATGGTGACACGACGCTGCCCACGCTCGTCGGCACAGGCACTGAGGATTACATCGGCTCCGGCTGGGGGCAGGGCCGGTATCACGGACGCCTCCACGGTTCGCTCATCTCCGACGACCAGAATGATCTCTACGCCTTCTACCGCTTCCACCTGGACGACCCGGTGTTTTTCCACCGGGACTGCCGTGTCACGATCCAGCAAATGGGCAACACGAGCACCGAGCGCGTCCGCCAGATGCTGGCCAAGGGCGTGGAGTTGCAGGCCGTCTGGGTGCTGGACGCGCACGGCGATGACGTCTTGAACCTCACCGGTCGGGCGCCCGATGTCCATCTCCTGCTCGACCGCACCGAGCTGCCCCCGTTCGACGATCCCAAGCATCCGCAGGGCGGCTGCAACTTCTACCGCCGCGACGATGTCTCGGCGACGGTCTATTTCTACCTGGACCGTCCAGAAAACGGTCTGCCTGCGCTTGCGCCGGCGGCGCGCCGCGTGCAGGACATGCGGGACAAGGTCTGGGACAAAGCCGGCAGTGCCCGGTGACGGCCGGGTCCGGCATTCTGAGCGCCGCCATTGCGGCGATGAGCACCTTGGATTTCGACAATTCTCGCTGCAGTTCGACGCGAAACCGACGGCCGACGGTCCGTTCCCGACGGCGGTGTGCCTGGGCCGATACGGTTCCGGAGCGGCATTTGCTTATCATGCGGGCGGGAATTGGTACGTTCACAAGAACGGTGTGG
>ERZ795055.2274-NODE-2274-length-14683-cov-124.210213_pt1 | contig 14683 bp, 13 predicted proteins | sample MGYA00375139_ERZ795055 | MGnify/ENA primary metagenome ERZ795055 (study PRJEB30184, sample SAMN05720283) | anaerobic digester metagenome | isolation source: active sludge of municipal wastewater-treating anaerobic digesters | place: USA | collected 2015-01-23 ...
CCACCGTCGGCCTTGGCGCCTGGCGGGCGAACAGCCGGTTGACCGCCTGGGAACATACCATCCACGTCGCCATCTACCCGATTGCCGGCGACGATTCGGCGGCCACCGCACGCTTCGTCGGCGAACTGGGCGCCGACGATTTCGCCGACATCCCCCGCTGGCTACAGGAACAAAGCGACGCGCACGGACGCACGGTTCTACAGCCGGTCGCCATCCGCGTCGCGCCGCCGGTCGCTGCCTTGCCGCCCCCCGCACCACGACAGGCCAGCGCGTTCGACGCCATCGTCTGGAGCCTGCAGATGCGCTGGTGGGCATCGCGGCATGACCGGATCGCCGGCCCGAAACCGCACATCCGCCTGTTCGTGCTTTTTCACGACCCCGAACGCAGCAACCGCCTGCCCCATTCGACCGGCCTGAGCAAAGGCCAGATCGGCGTCATCCACGCTTTCGCCAGCCGCCAGCAGCGGCGGCAGAACGCCGTGGTCATCGCCCACGAAATGCTGCACACCTTCGGCGCCAGCGACAAATACGATCTGGCGACCGGCCTGCCGCTCTGGCCGCAAGGCTATGCGGAACCGGACAAGTCGCCACGCCTGCCGCAAACCAGGGCCGAAATCATGGGCGGCCGCGTGCCGATCGACGAACAGCGCGCCGACATTCCCGCCAGCCTCGCCGATACCGTGATCGGCGCTGAAACTGCCCGGGAAATCGGCCTGTCGCGGTCGACGCCGTAAAACTGCCAGATTTCAAAAACAGATTCGCCAACCTGGTACCGTCAAGACGCCGCACCGCCGGATTCGCTCGCGATTCCTGCCCCGGATCGGCACATGGGCACGCTCAGTACCACGGAAAGCAGTTCCGTCTGCTTCGAGGTCATGGTCTTCTGCATGGCGGCCTGCAGTTGGCTACGGACGGTTGCAACGCTGACATTCAAGGCCTCCGCACATTTTTGCGCTGACTCAACCTGACAGCGCACCAGGCAGGTTCGCGCTTCGGCCGAGGTCAGGCCAAACAGAACTATCAATTGCTCCGGGCTCGGCAATTGATGCCAACCTCGCTCCTGCACCATGAGCATAGCGCCGCCGCGACGCCCGAGAATACTCAGGCAGTCACTGGCCGCCCGCATGGGCAGGATCTGGATCAGTAATTTGCCGCATGGACTGCTCCAGATCTCGCGCACGCTGCCGATTTCCTGAACCACCCGCGCCAGGCCACCGCGCAAGCGGCATTGCCGGCCGCCTTTTTCCATTACGTGGTAGCCGACCACCAGTGAATACAGGCTCAGGAGCTCTCTGGCGCACTCGTTCGCATACATGAGCTCACCACTCTTGCGGGAGAAGGCAATCCCCGTGCAGACCAGATCGAGTGCTCCTTCGAGCATGGCAACATTCCAGGGATCCTTTGGCGAGCCGACACTATTCATTTTTGATGGTGGCTTACGCGATTTGACAGAATTTGGAGTTGGTCGCCGGCTCGGAAGTTCATCCATTCTGATGATGACAAATGCGGAGCATCCGGAACAGACTCCACATCAACGATGCGCTTGTTCCAATCTCGACCCGGCCCACGCGCCGAGTTGTTCGAGCCGCATCGTCAACCAGGCAAATTTTCTACCAATGGAAGGGAGAAAATCATGTCACCCAAAGTCATTGCCGTAGCGATCCTTGCCTTGGGTGTGGCCGCTCCAAGCCTTGCCGCCACAGTCAAGGAAATTCCCAATCATCAAACCAGCGCAGTTCATAAAGTCGCGCACCATCACGTTGGCACCAAATCCCGGCATGCAGACAAGGAAGCCGTATCGGTTCAGTACGCAGCACTCCAGGAATCCAGTGCAGTACCCCGCGAAGTCAGAACGCAGAGCGCAGAGGAAGTATTCACGCGCAATTCGTGTTGCCCCTGATTTCGTGTCGAGTTCAGCCCAATCACCCACGTGACGGGCAGCAGGTTCGCCCCTTGGCGTTATTCCACGCCCCGGGGCGTGACTCGGCGCCTGCCGCAAAGCAAGGTCGCAAGCATGGGCGGCCGGTTGTCGATTGACAGGCAGTATGCCGAATTCTCCGCCAGCCTCGCCGCTACCGTCATCGGCAGCGAAACCGTCCGGGAAATCGGGCTGTTGCGGTCGACGCCGTAAACCGGGCGATTTCCGGCGCCAGCCGGCCGGGAAAGGCATAAGATTGGCGCCATGCGATCAAGTCAGTCCACGTCCGTTCCTGGCAGGATACTGCGCACCATCATCCTGCTACTGACGGCCGCCCTGCTCCCCTTGGCGGCTACGGCGCAGGTCTTTTCGAGCGAACTTCAGCAGTTCCGTGCCGTCACCCTCACCGAAAACCTCGAACACCCGTGGGGCCTCGCTTTTCTGCCCGACGGACGCATGCTGGTCAGCGAGCGACCCGGTCGCTTGCGCCTGGTCGGCGCCGACGGCAGACTGGATCCGCAGCCGGTGAGCGGCCTGCCGGCGATCGCCGCGGTCGGCCAGGGCGGGCTGCTCGACGTCACGCTGCATCCCGACTACGCCCGGAACGGCTGGCTCTACCTTTCCTACACCGGCGAAGGCTCCGGCGGATACGGCACCGAAGTGCTGCGCGCGAAGCTCGATGGCCATGCGCTGAGCGACGTGCAGGTCATCTTCCGCATGCAGCCCAAGTCGACAACCAGCCATCACTTCGGTTCGCGCCTCGTGTTCGACCGCCAAGGCTACCTTTACATCACCCTCGGCGACCGCGGCGAGATGGAGCGCGCCCAACGGCTTGATGACCATGCCGGCTCGGTCATCCGCCTGCACGATGACGGCCGAGTGCCGGCCGACAACCCCTTCGTCGGCAAGCCGGGAGCGAAGCCGGAGAAATTCACCCTCGGCAACCGCAACATGCAGGGCGCCGCGCTGCATCCGCAGACCGGCGAAATCTGGGCGCACGAACACGGCCCGCAGGGCGGCGACGAGATCAACATCATCCGCGCCGGCGTCAATTACGGCTGGCCGGTCATCACCTACGGCCGCAACTACGTCACCGGCACGAAGATCGGCGAAGGCACGGCCAAGCCCGGCATGGCGCAGCCGCTGCTCTACTGGACGCCGTCCATCGCCCCCTCGGGCATGGCTTTCTACACCGGCGAACGCTTTCCCGGCTGGCGCGGCAACCTGTTCGTCGGCGCGCTGGCCGGGCAGATGCTGGTGCGCCTGCAACTCGACGGCGAACGCATCGTCCATCAGGAACGCCTGCTCGAAGGCGCGCTCGGTCGCATCCGCGACGTGCGCCAGGGCCCCGACGGCCTGCTCTACCTGCTGATCGACAGCGCGCAAGGGCGCATCGTCCGGCTCGAACCGCAGTAAGGCGGCAAGCAAAATACCCATGACTATCAAGGGGTTGATTTTCTTGACCTTCTCGGCGATAGTTCGTCCTCGTCAATTTTTTTTGCCCTGCCCATCCCGATGAACGCCCTTCGACCCTGCCGCGCTGCTGCCATTGCCGCCAAACCGGTCGTCGTACGCGTCATTGTCGTAGACGTCGTTACGCACGCGTCGCGGATCGGGTAAGCAGCACAAAGCACAGTATTTCTCAAACCCCCGCCGACGCAAACGGCGGGGGTTTTGTTTTGCAGGCCCCGCCGGAAGCGCCAACCCCGAAAGGAGCCTTGCATGACCGAAACCCTCACCGGCGCCCAGATCGCCATCCGCCTGCTTGAACGCCAGGGCGTGCGTACCGTAGCCGGCATCCCCGGCGGCGCCATCCTGCCGATTTACGATGCGCTCGGGCAGTCGACCGTCATTCACCACGTGCTGGCCCGCCACGAACAGGGCGCCGGCTTCATGGCGCAGGGCATGGCGCGCGCCACCGGCCAAGCCGCCGTGTGCATGGCCTCCTCCGGCCCCGGCGCGACCAACCTGCTGACCGCCATCGCCGACGCCAAGCTCGATTCGATCCCGCTCGTCGCCATCACCGGCCAGGTGCCGCGCGCGATGATCGGCACCGATGCCTTTCAGGAAGTCGATACCTACGGCCTGTCGATCCCGATCACCAAGCACAATTTTCTGGTGACTTCCGCCGAGGAATTGCTCGAAGTGATCCCCCGCGCCTTCGAGATCGCCCTCTCCGGCCGCCCCGGCCCGGTGCTGGTGGATATTCCCAAGGACGTGCAGGCGCAGGCCATCGAAGTCACCGACTGGCCGGCACCGGGCATCCGCCAGATGCCGCCGCCAGCCGATGCTCTGGCAATTTCCGAAGCGGCGGCGATGATCAACGCCGCCAAACGTCCCATCCTCTATCTCGGCGGCGGCGTCGTGCACTCCGGCGCCGCGTCGGTTGCGGTCGACCTCGCAAACAAGGCCAATTTGCCGACCGTGATGACGCTGATGGCGCTCGGCGCGATGCCGGTCGACCACCCGCTGTCGCTCGGCATGCTGGGCATGCACGGCGCCCGCTGCACCAATCTGGCACTCGATGAATGCGACCTGCTGATCGCCGTCGGCGCCCGCTTCGACGACCGCGCCACCGGCAAGGTCGCCGCCTTCTGCCCGCAGGCGAAGATCATCCACATCGACATCGACCCCGCCGAACTGGACAAGATCAAGACCGCCCACGTCGGCATCGCCGCCGACGTGCAGGAGGCGCTCGAACGCCTGCTGCCGCTGGTCAGTGAAAATGAGCGGAAAATCTGGGTCGACCGCAGCAATGCCCTGAAGCGCGAATTCCCGCAGCACCTGCCCGATCTCGACCAGCCGCTGTCGCACTTCGGCCTGATCCGCAGCGTCGCCGCCTGTCTCGACGACGACGCCATCGTCGCCACCGATGTCGGCCAGCATCAGATGTGGGTCGCCCAGGGCTACCCGCTGCGCCGCCCGCGCCAGTGGCTGACCTCCGGCGGGCTGGGCACCATGGGCTTCGGCGTGCCGGCCGCCATCGGCGCCGCGCTGGCCGAACCGCAGCGCACCGTCGTCTGTTTCACCGGCGACGGCTCGATCCTGATGAACATCCAGGAACTGGTCACCGCCGCCGAGGAAAACGTGAACGTCAAGATCGTGCTGATGGACAACGCCTCGCTCGGCCTGGTGCACCAGCAGCAGACGCTGTTCTACGGCGAGCGGCTGTTCGCCTCGCAGTTCAAGGCGACGCCGGATTTCATCAAGGTCGCGCAGGGCTTCGGCATCGCCGCCGTCGATCTCGACAGCGCCGCCAACCCCTGCGCCGCGCTGATGGAAGCCATCGCCCGCCCCGGCCCCTGCCTGATCCACGCCAGCATCGACGTGCAACAGAAAGTTTTCCCCATGGTGCCCCCCGGTGCCGCCAACCGCGACATGATCGGAGCCTGAAATGAACGCCCTGACTAAGAACGAACGCCAAGCCCTCTCCCGCGCCGTGCTGGAAATCGACGTCAACAACCACCCCGGCGTCATGTCGCACGTCATCGGCCTCTTCTCGCGGCGCACCTACAACGTCGAAGGCATCCTCTGCCTGCCGGTCGGCGACGGCGCGTGCAGCCGCATCTGGCTGCTGGTCAACGAAGACGCCCGCCTGCCGCAGATGATGAAGCAGGCGGAAAAGCTCGAAGACGTCATCGCCATCCGTCGCCACCATGCGGATCATGCGGTGTTCAGCGAGCTGGAGGACTTCTTCCGGCCCTAACCCCCATCGGCATCAAATCGGACAGGCAGCGCCTGCGGCTATACTCGCTGCCTGTCCGAACCTTCAAGTAAAGCCATGCCCCACCGCCTCCCCGCCTGGCAGCCCCAGGCCGACTATTCCGACATCCTTTACGAAGCCGCCGAAGGCATCGCCAAGATCACCATCAACCGCCCGGAACGGCGCAACGCCTTCCGCCCGGAAACCGTCAAGCAACTGATCGACGCCTTCCACCGCGCCCACCACGACAACGCCATCGGCGCCATCATCCTGACCGGCGCCGGCAGCGAAGCCTTCTGCTCCGGCGGCGACCAGACGGTGCGCGGTGCCGAAGGCTACATCGACGAAGGCGGCACGCCGCACCTCAACGTGCTCGACCTGCAAATGCAGATCCGCCGCTGCCCCAAGCCGGTAATCGCGATGGTCGCCGGCTTTGCCATCGGCGGCGGCCATGTCCTGCATCTCGTCTGCGACCTTTCCATTGCCGCCGACAACGCCCGCTTCGGCCAGACCGGCCCGCGCGTCGGCAGCTTTGACGCCGGCCTCGGCGCCGGGCTGATGGCGCGCACCATCGGCATGAAACGCGCCAAGGAAATCTGGCTGCTCTGCCGCCAATACGACGCCGCCACCGCGCTCGATTGGGGGCTGGTCAACGCCGTCGTGCCGGTCGACAAGCTGGAAGAAGAAACCGTCAACTGGTGCCGCGACATGCTCAAGCTCTCGCCGATGGCCCTGCGCATGATCAAGGCCGGCTTCAACGCCGACACCGACGGCCTGGCCGGCATCCAGGAACTCGCCGGCAACGCCACCGGCCTCTTCTACATGAGCGAAGAAGGCCAGGAAGGCCGCAACGCCTGGCTCGAACGCCGCCCGCCCAACTTCGGCAAATACCGCAAGCGCCCGTGAAAATCGTCGCCGCCGACTGGCTGCCCTACTGCCTGCCGCTCAAGCGCCCGTGGCAAACCAGTCGCGGCAGCATCGGCGAGCGGCGGGGCAAGCTCTACCGGCTGCAAACCGCCGACGGCCTGACCGGCTGGGGCGACTGCGCCCCGCTCCCCGAATTCGGCATCGACGAAGCCGCCGCAACCGCCTACGCCGAAGAATGCGCCACCCTCGACCTCGCCGCCCAGCGCGCCGGCCTGCCCCTCGCCGCCTGGCTCTCGGGCGAACGCGCACCGGCATCGGTTGCGGTCAACGCCAATTTTGGGCCGATTTCCACCGTCGACCGCAACAGTCTTGAAAGCGCCGCCCGCGCCGGCTACACCATCGTCAAGCTCAAGGTCGGGCACGCCCCGCTGGCAGACGAAATCACCGCGCTGCACCAACTCGCCCGGGCGCTGCCGCCCGGCCTGTCCCTGCGCCTCGACGCCAACCGCGCCTGGACAATCGCCGAAGCGGAACGCTTCATCGCCGCCTGCGCCGGCCTCCCGGTGGAAGGCCTCGAAGAACCGCTCGCCGACCCCGACCCTTCGCAACTCGCCCACCTTCAGGCGCGCGCCGACTTCCCGCTCGCCATCGACGAATCCACGCACCTGCTCGACCCCCAATTTTTCCGCCACCCGCCGGTGCGCCGGCTCGTCATCAAACCCGCCCGCCACGGCGGCCTGCTCGCCAGCACCGAACTCGCCCTGCGCGCCCGCGCCAGCGGCCTCGAAGTCATCGTCACCTCAGCCCTCGAAAGCGCCTGTGGCATAACCACCCTCACCCACCTCGCCGCCGCCGTGGCGCCCGATGCGGTACACGGGCTGGCGACGGCGGACTGGCTGGCCAGCGACACCTGCCTCTCGCCACCCATCGTCGAGGGGCGGATGCGATTACCGGAAAGCAACGGGATTGGGTTCGCGATAAAAAGGAAATGAATTCCTCAAAATCCCCGCTCAGCTGATGCCTGGATAACGGCTTACAAGCGAGTACTTCATTTCACCCTGTCGGCCAAGAGCGGCCGTCGATTAACTGTCCCCAAAGCAGACAATCGGTTGCATTACAGTTATGCTGTCGGCGTTAATTTCTCGGCCGCCAGCTGAAGTGTGAGCCTGGCCCCTTTAATTCCCGAATCGAGCGGGCCTTGTGCGAAAAACCGCGTAAGGCCAACTCATTTCAATCGTAGGATGCTTTGGCGTGCGCGTAATCACGAGAGGAAAGAAGGTCGGCCCCTGCAATATTTGTGGGACGCACAGCCTTCTCACGGATGATCATATTCCGCCGAAAGGAATCTCGCGGCTTGGTCAGGTTGCAATGATGGACATTGTTGATCTTCTTTCTGTTCAGCGTCCGAGCAAGAGCACGAGGTATTCGCAGAATGGAGTGAAGTACCGCACGCTTTGCAAGAAATGCAACAACGAACGACTTGGCCTCGGCTACGACCCCACGCTCATATCCCTCGCCAATGATGTTCGCGCCTTCCTTGAGTCGTCGCTGCATCTGCCTACTGAGATGCATATTCCAACCAAGCCCAATCGCCTCGTTCGAAGTGTCGTAGGACACCTACTCGCTCACGGGGTTGACGAGCACCGAAATGGAACAATGATCGAAAGGCTGACAGACTATTTTCTCGATGAAAGCCTTCCCTTCCCACCCGAACTAAAGCTCTACTACTGGATTTATCCGTATAACGACCAAGTTATCGTCAAGGGTGCGGGCGTCTCCCTGCACTACTGGAATTCGTTTGCCGTGTTCATGCTCTTAAAGTTCTTTCCGTTGAGCTTTTTCTTCGTGCTCGATGAGCCCCCCGAATGGCGAATCCCATTTGTACGCCTCGACACTTTGCTTACCGATCGCATTGATGATGAATTCGACGTCTCGGTCAGCTTCACGGGGCTTCCGCCGCAGCGGTGGCCGGAAGCTCCGGGAGATAGTGGTATGGTTCTATATGGGGAGGGCGCTACAGGTGCCATTCCAAGAGCATCCTAACCCAAATGTTAGGCGTCAGCTTTTATAAAGCTCGACAGTCCGGATTGGATCAAGAGTGTGAGACCGTCGATTCGAATAGCTGACTTCCTGCTGATTGGCAGCGAACCGATGGATGCCGGTCGATCCAGGTCCGCAGAGGCTGACCCGCCCTAGCGATGCTCTGCCGGCAATGCCATCTGATGCCACAGGAGCATCCCGCCATGCAAGTTGGCGACCTCGATGAAGCCGGCCTCGCGCAGGATGACGGTCGCCTGCCCGGAACGCATCCCCGAGTGGCAGACGGCGATCACCGGCCGGTCGCGTGGAACCTCGTCGATCCGCCCCTTGAGTTCGCCGAGCGGAATCGAGCGGGCGCCGGCGATCTTGCCGAGTTGCCCGTCGATTTCCTCGGGCTGGCGTACGTCGAGGACGCAAAGTGCATCAAGGTGCTGCGCCACCCACTCCGGGTCGATTTCGAGCAGGCCTGCATAGCTCTTGCGGACCGGCCCCCAGTCGGCTGGCTGCGGCACCTTGCCGTCCTCGGGCTTGCCACAGCGCAGGTTGGCCGGCACGGCGATGGCGATTTGCTTGGGGTGCGGCAGGTTCATGTTCTGCATGAAGCCGACGAAATCCCGTTCATCAGCCTGGCCGCCGATACGCGGGTTATGCGCCTTTTCCTCACCGACCGAGGTGACGGTGCGGCCGCTGTAGTCGTGGCCAGGGTAGATCAGGCAATCGTCGGGCAGGCTGAAAATCTGCTCGGTGATCGAGCGGAACAGCCGGCTGGCGTTGCCCTGCTGAAAATCGCACCGGCCAGCGGCCCGGATCAGCAGGCAGTCGCCGGTGAAGGCCAGGCTGTGGTCGTCGCTGACGAAGGTCAGGCAGCCGTCGGTATGCCCCGGCGTGGCCCGGACTTCGAGGTGGCGATTGCCAAAATCGACGCGGTCGCCGTGATCGAGCAACAGGTTGGCCTCCGGCACGGCGGCGCCATAGCGCTTCGAGACGCCGATCAGGCAGCCGGTGGCATGTTGCATCAACCAGCTACCGGTCACGTGATCGGCATGGCAGTGGGTATCGAGCGAAGCAACCAGCGTCAGCCCCAGTTCCTGGATCAGCGCCCGGTCGCGCAGGTGCTGTTCGAACACGGTGTCGATGATGACGGCCTGGCGGCTGACCAAGTCGCCCAGCAGATAGGTGTAGGTGGACGACGCTGCATCGAATAGCTGCCGAAGAATCAGGTTGCCGTACATGGATAAATACCCTCCGGGGATGCGACAAGGCAATTGATGGGGCGAGACGCATGCGACAGTTCAAACATAGCTTGCGTGCAGGCCGTATTTCAAGCCTCCCGAGCGTTTTTTCGGCTGGGCGATGCGAACTGCGAACCGGGGAAATCCGAATCGCCCCGGCTTTCCCGGGTACGCTGTGCAAAGACTGGTGAGTCAGCGCCCGGCAAGCGTATTCTTTCCCCTTCGCCCATGCCGCCGCCCGAGGCTCCACTCATGCCCTACCTGTTCGAATTCACCTACCACAACCCGACCCAGATCGTTTTCGGCCCGAACAGCTTCGCCAAGCTGGGCAGCCTGGTGCCGGCCGAGGCCAGGGTGCTGCTGCTCTACGGCGGCGGCTCGATCAAGGGCAATGGGGTCTACGACAAGGTGATTGCCACGCTGGCCGGGCGCGAGGTGGTCGAATTCGCCGGCGTCGAACCCAACCCGACGCTGGAAACCCTGTCTGCTGCGGTCGACCTCGCAAAAAGGCAGAAAATCGATTTCATCCTCGGCGTCGGCGGCGGCTCGGTGGCCGATGGCGCCAAGTACATCGCCTGTGCCGCGCTCTACGACGGCGACGGCTGGGACATCGTCAGCGGCAAGCACTTCCCGAAAGTGGCGCTGCCGGTCGGCATCGTGCTGACGCTGCCGGCGACCGGCTCGGAATCGAACGTCGGCGCCGTGGTCACGCGCAAGGCGACGCACGAGAAGCGGGTGTTCTACGTGCCGCCGGCGCGGCCGCGCTTCGCCGTGCTCAATCCCGAGGTGATGTCCAGCCTGCCCGACCGCCAGCTGGAAAACGGCGTCGTCGATGCCTTCGTGCATGTCTGCGAGCAATACCTGACCTACCCGGTCGGCGCGCTGGTGCAGGACGGTTACGCCGAGGCGGTGATGAAGGCGCTGAAGACGCTGGCCGACACTTTCGAGCAGCGCCGCGAAACCGCCTGGCAGCAGAACCTGATGTGGGCCGCCAACCAGGCCCTGTGCGGCATCATCGGCGTCGGCATGCCCACCGACTGGGTCACCCACCGCATCGCCGTCGAGCTGACCGCGCTGTGGGGCATCGACCACGGCCGCACGCTTTCGATCATCCAGCCCGGCCTGCTGCGCGAGCTGATCGAGCCCAAGCGCGCCAAGCTGGAGCAGATGGGCCGCAACGTCTTCGGCCTTGCCGACCCGAGCGCCGAAGACACCATCGCTGCCATCGAAGCCTTCTACCGCAGCCTGCGCATGCCGGTGCACCTGCGCGAGGCCGGCATTACCGATCCGGATGCTGCCGACCGTGTTCTCGCCGCCGTTCGCGCCCACGGCAACGCCGCGCTTGGTACGCACGCCGAAGTCGACGACGCGAAGACCGAGCGCATCATCCGCCGCGCCTGCGCCTGAGCCGAAAGACCGCAACCGAACACGGCGCTGATTTCTTGATTTGTCTCGCCTTGGCGCTACGCCCTGGCTGTCTATAATCGCGAACTTATGAAGTCCGCCGGATCGCTCGCCCACCATCTCGCCGCCGCTGCGCGCCGCACGCCGCAGGGACTGGCGTTGCGCTTTGGCGAGCAATGCTGGACTTTCGCCGCGCTGCTGGCCGACGCCGCCGCGCTCAACGATGGGCTTTCCGGCTCGCGCGAGCCGTTCATCCTGCCCGCCGGCAGCCTCGATCTGGCCCGCCATGCCTTTGCCTGCAGCCTTGAAAAACGGCCCTTTTGGCCGGTCGACCGCAACCGGTCGATTCACTGGACGGAGACGTTGCCGCCCAGCGTGGCGTTGGTGATTTCGACCAGCGGCAGCGAGGGCGAGCCGCGCGGAGTGATGTTGAGCAACGCCGCACTAGACGCGGCGGCGGCCGCCGCCAACCGGCATCTGCCGCTGCACGCTGGCGATCTCTGGCTGGCCTGCCTGCCGCTCTACCACATCGGCGGCCAGGCGATTCTCTGGCGCTGCGCGCGCGCCGGGGCGGGCGTGCTGCTGCATGACGGCTTCAATGCCGAGGCGGTGGCGGCCGACCTGCGGCGCTACCCGGTCACCCATATTTCGCTGGTGCCGGCCATGCTCGCCCGGCTGCTGGATGCCGGTGCAACGCCACCGGCCAGCCTGCGCCATGTGATGATCGGCGGCGCAGCACTCTCGCAAACCCTTTTTGATCGTGCCACCGCCGCCGGCTGGCCGCTCAACCCGAGTTACGGCATGAGCGAGACCGCCGCCCAGATCGCCACCTGGACGCCCGCCGACGGCCCCTGGCACGAAGGGCTGGTCGGCCGCCCGCTGGCCGGCAATGAATTCGCGCTGGCGGCCGATGGTCGCATCCGCATTCGCGGCCCCCAGCTGATGCTCGGCTACCTCGACGGCAACGGCATCGACGAGGACGGCTGGCTGACCACCGGCGACCTCGGCAAATTCGATGCTTTCGGGCGGTTGACCGTAACCGGCCGCGCCGATGACATGCTGGTCAGCGGCGGCAACAACGTGCACCCGCTGGTCGTCGAATCCTGCCTCGCCGCCTGCCCCGGCGTGCGCGATGTCGCCGTTACCGGGCTGCCCGACCCGGTGTGGGGCGACCTGATCGTCGCGCTGGTGGTCGGCGAGACGCCGCGCAAAGACCTGCTGGCGTGGTGCCGGTCGCGCTTGCCCGGCGCGGCACAGCCGCGCCGCATCGTGCGTCTGGACGCCCTGCCGCGCAACGCCGCCGGCAAGCTGGAACGCGCCGCCCTGCGCCGCCTGGCGCGCGAGGCCGCCTGATGCTGAACACCCTGCGCCAGCGCCTGGCCGAACCGGCACTTGGCCGGCAACTGCACACACTCGCCGCTGGCGCCCCGGCCTCGGCGCCGCTCAGCCTGACGCTGGAACTCGGCCGCCACGCGGCGCCCGACTGGCTTGCCGCGCTGCCCGCCGGCGCCCCGTTCTGGTATCAGGCGCGCCCGGCCCAGGGCCGTTTCCAGCTGGGAATCGGCCACGCCCTGCAACTCACCAGTGCCGGCCCCAACCGCTTCGCCGCGCTCGACAACGCCTTTGCCGGCCTCGCCGGCCACTGGCGGCACAACGGCCGGGCGCTGGCTTTTTGCGGCTTTGCTTTCGACGAGCACAGCCAGGAGCCACTGCCCAACGCCCTGCTGGCGATCCCGTCCATCCTGCTTGAAACGCACGACGGCCGTTGCCTGGCAACGCTCAGCACGCCCGCCGGCAGGATCGCGCAGGCACCCGCCTACTGGTTGCGCCTGCTCACGCCGCGCCCGATGCAGGCGGGCTTTCACATGCTGCCGCCCGCCGAACACACGCTCGCCGACCGCGCCTGGATCGCCCGCGTGCATGCCGCGCTGCGCGCCATTGGTGAGCAGCGGCTGGAAAAGATCGTGCTCACCCGCAAGCTAGCCTTGCAGGCAAGCAGCCCGATTGCTGCCGCCCAGTTACTGGGCACCCTGCTCGAACAGCAGCCCGACAGCCTGATCTACGCCCATGGCCACGGTGCCCATGTGTTTCTCGGCGCCACGCCCGAGCGGCTGGTGCGTCTGCACGCCGGGCATTTCGAGGCCGATGCCCTGGCCGGCACAGCATGGCCCGGCTCACCCACGCTCGATGCGCCAAAGAACAGGCACGAACAATCGCTGGTCGTCGCCGCCATCGTCGCGGCGCTGGAAAAATGCTGCGCCGGCCCGCCGCGCAGCAGCCCGGCAAGCATCTGCGCGGCGGGGGAAATCAGCCATCTGCGCACGCTGGTCAGCGGTCGTGCGGCGGCGGGCGTGACGATCCTCGATCTGGTGCGCGCACTGCACCCGACCCCGGCCGTCGGCGGCTTTCCCACCGCTGCCGCGCTCGACTGGCTGGCAGCCCACGGCGAACGGCGCAGCGGCTGGTACAGCGGCGGCTTCGGCAGCCTGACGCCAGATGGCGACGGTGAATTTTCGGTGGCCCTGCGCTCGGCGCTGATCGAAGGAAGCAGCATCGAGTTGCAAGCCGGCGCCGGCATCGTCGCCGGATCCGACCCGGCGCAGGAACTGGCGGAAACCGAAGCCAAGTTCGGTACCTTGCTGTCGGCACTGGCCGCACCGCCCCGCGCTGAGAGAAATTGCCTCGGCTAGCAGGCTGTCGAGTCATTTACCTGTAACACAAATGCAACAAAATGACGGACTTGAAGCATATACTTCAAGGAAAAGAGGAGACTTTCCATGACCCGTCAACATTCGACGCTGCGCTTTCCGGCCGAAGAATATCTGAACCGCGAACTCAGCATGCTGGCCTTCAACCGCCGCGTGCTCGCCCAGGCGCAGGACGAGCGCATGCCGCTGCTCGAACGCCTGCGCTTCCTGTGCATCGTCTCCAGCAACCTCGACGAGTTTTTCGAGATTCGCATGGCCGGGCTCAAGGAGCAGATCAAGGCGCATGTGGCGGCCGTCACCACCGACGGCAAAACGGCGCATGAAACCTTCCGCCTGGTTTCCGCCGAGGCGCACGCCATCGTCGCCGAGCAGTACCGCCACCTGAACGACGTCATCCTGCCGCTGATGGAGGAACAGGGCATCCGCTTCCTGCGCCGCTCGAAATGGACCGAGGCGCAGCGCGAATGGATCCGCGATTACTTCGTGCGCGAAATGGTGCCGGTGCTGACGCCGATCGGGCTCGACCCGTCGCACCCCTTCCCCAAGGTGCTCAACAAGAGCCTCAATTTCGCCATCGAACTGGAAGGCAAGGATGCCTTCGGCCGCAGTTCCAACGCCGCCATCGTCCAGGCGCCGCGCGTGCTGCCGCGCGTCATCCGCCTGCCCGCCGAACTGGCCGACTGCGAGTACGGCTTCGTCTTTCTGTCGTCCATCCTGCACGAGTTCGTCGGCGAACTATTCACCGGCATGACGGTGCTCGGCTGCTACCAGTTCCGCGCCACGCGCAATTCCGACCTTTTCGTCGACGAGG
>ERZ795055.2284-NODE-2284-length-14626-cov-7.327706_pt1 | contig 14626 bp, 11 predicted proteins | sample MGYA00375139_ERZ795055 | MGnify/ENA primary metagenome ERZ795055 (study PRJEB30184, sample SAMN05720283) | anaerobic digester metagenome | isolation source: active sludge of municipal wastewater-treating anaerobic digesters | place: USA | collected 2015-01-23 ...
AAGGAACTTTGTCCCCAACGTCGTTTAGGTGGGAAGCTTGGTCTCCGAAAAGGAGCTGTCGTCCCGACCATTATCATCAAAGAGGAGGATAGAGAACCATTACTTGCTTGGCAAAAATCCAATGGCGTTCCGATTCACGTATGGCATGCATTTTTTGATCGTGCCTATGGATTAGCTCTTGATGAAGCTGAACGACTTGTGTGCGCAGGATTAACAGAGCCGACTACCCAGACATTTCAAGCGCCTGGTGGTCCAACGACGACAAAGATTATCTATAAGCACTATTACCGGTATGCGTATCCACTCGGAACCAGTGAATCTGATCCAACCCTTGTTCCAGATTATATTGAGGACAAAAATGGTCATATATTGCCTTATGTCCGCTTTACCGGTGGTAGCCTTAAGATCACCGATGAGGCTCTGGTACAGTTGAATAATCTATCAATGCAGTTATGTGAGAAGAGATCAACCCTATGAACCAGGTTGTTCCGGTCAGTGGACCCGTTCGAATTCGTCTGCGTGAGAAGGGGCAATTTTGGACACCCTCATGGGTTGCAGACCCCATGGTCCGTTACGTGCTGGCCGCGGGTGCTCAAACCCTCTTTGATCCCGCAGTGGGTCCCGGCACTTTCTTTGTGACTGCACGGGCACAGGGCTTTAAAGGCGCATTCAGTGGTTGCGAACTCCACAACGAGGCGCTTGAAGAGAGCAGGCTGCATGGGCTGAACTCTGCCGATCTTGCTGATATTTGGACGGGAGACTTTCTCTCGCTGCCATTTCGACGAGTGCCCGGCATCGTGTCAAATCCGCCCTATATTCGCCATCATCGAATCCCTACCTCAGCAAAAGCCGATATTCAAAAACAGGTGCGAAATGATCTGGGGCTTGCAATCGATGGACGCGCTGGCTTGCATGTTTATTTTTTCATCCGCTGCCTCCAAATGTTGGAAAAAAATGGCCGGCTTGCCTTTATCGTTTCCGCTGACATTTGTGAGGGTGTCTTTGCGAAAACATTATGGACATGGGTAACAGACCATTTTTGCCTCGATGGCGTCATCACATTTTCCCCAGATGCGGCCCCATTTCCCGGTATTGACACGAACGCGGTCATTTTCCTGATCAGGAACGAGGAGCCACGAGATAGATTCGTATGGGCACGGGTGCTGAAACCTGACGCTGATTCGCTGACACGGCTGTTTATGGATCTTGACGCTGCCCAAGGTACTGATTCTATTGAAGTGAATAAAAGGGATATCTCGGAGGGAATCGCCACCGGCCTCTCACGCCCTGCGTACAAGCCCAATGGAAATATACTGCCACTGAAGGACATTGCGGACGTTATGCGGGGAATCGCTACTGGCGCCAATGACTACTTTGTAATGACCACCGCGCAAATGAGGGAGCGCAAACTGGATAAATCCTTTTTTGTACGTTGCGTCGGACGAACGCGCGATTGCCCAAGTGATCGGATCACGGAAGCCCGACTGGCTGAATTGGATGAGGCGGGCCGTCCTACCTGGTTGTTGAATCTGCCTGATATGCCTCTGGATCAGTTATCAAATCCCGTGCGACGATACTTGCAAATTGGAAAAGAGCAAGGCTTACCTGACAAGGCTCTTATCAAAAGTCGCCGCACTTGGTATCGAATGGAACAACGCAAAGCGCCGCCTTTACTATTCGCCTACCTGGGCAGGAGATCATCGCGCTTCATCCTGAACGAGGCTGGCATTGTGCCATTGACGGGATTCTTATGCGTCTACCCAAAACCGGATGTGAATATCTACGCTCTGTGGCGGGTATTAAATGACGCCGCAGTGATCGAAGGATTATCCCGGGTGGGCAAATCGTATGGCGATGGCGCGATCAAAGTGGAGCCGCGTTCTCTCGAACAACTCACCATCCCGTGCTCAATTCTCGAAAACCTGGGGATCAGAGTCGATGCCTCAACTTCCCAACTGCCCCTGCTGGAGCTGAGGCAGAAATATCAGGTGAAAGCGGTTCGTTCGCGCGGATCGCGGTAGTTAATCCCATGTAACGGGTTGACCGCCCCCCAAAGCCGGCAAGGTCGCCACCACTGGATCGTGGTCGCTGGCCGGCTCCGGTGCGCCGGGCGCAGCGTCGCTGTTGAGGTGCGGGATGCGCGCTGCTGCTCCGCGCCGCAGGGCTGGACTAACCAGAAGGTGATCCAGCGCCTGCGGCTGGCCGCCGTGCCGGCGGGTGTAGGCCTGCCCGCGTGGCAAATCTTCCAGCAGGTTGTGGAACGACTCGCCTCTAAGCAGTTTCAGGGTTTTGGAACCCGGTACATCATTCAAATCGCCCAGCAGCACGATGGCCGCCTGGGGATCACAGGCCAGCAGGTCGGCGGCAAAATAGTGGACGATTTCGGCCTGCGCGTGACGCTGCTTCTTGGCGTAATCCCCTTCGCGGCGGGTCAGGGAGCGCATGGACTTGAAATGGCAGACAATCACGAAGAGCCGTTGCCCCTGAATCTCGAATTCCGCCGCCAGAGCCTTGCGGCAGGGTACCCAGTGGCAATGTGCGTCGCCAGCGAAGGCGGAATGAGCAGGGGCGATACGCCCGGGATTGAGCGTCAGACGAGGTTGACCACCGTCGAGGCGGATACCGACGCTGTCCTCCGGGCCGGCTTCACCCCGGTCAGGAAAATGCACCGTCGCCGGATTAAACAGCAGCCCAACCCGGATATGGGCGCCAGCCATCCCACCATCCTGATGGGCCAGCGGTGGAATCTCCCGAAAAGCATAGCGTGGACCGCCTGCCTGGGCGATAGCGGCGATGAGCGCCTGATAGGCCGGATCAGCGGGAACCGCGCCGTTGACCCGCACCGGACCTTCCCCCTTGACTTCCTGCACCGCCAGAATGTCTGGCCCGGCCAGTTCCTGGGCGATGATCGCACCCAGGCGCGCCAAACGGGCGGGCGACGCATCCGCGCCGAAGTTGCACAGATTGAAGGTGGCAATGGTCGGCATGGCGAGTCCCTGTTGTCGTTGGCGGTTCGTAGTGCAAGGGTAGCCGCAAAGTCGCCAATAGGCCAAAGCGGTTCGTAGATAAAGGCATGGATTTAGCTGTTTCCGGCCTGAAATCGCAGCCGTGCTCGCACCCGCGCGCCACCCAGCGCGCCCTGCCCGATCTCCAGCCGACCGTAGTACACCTCCTCGACCAGATCGCGGACCACCGCCAGCCCGATGCCCTGACCGGCGACCGTGGGATCGGCGCGCTGGCCGCGATTGAGCAACAACGGGGCCTGGTCGGCGGGAATGCCGGGACCGTCATCCTCAACTTCCACCACCAGCTCCATGCGGCCGTCGTGGTCGGCGGGATGCGCGCGCACCACCACCTGCCGATGGCACCACTTGCAGGCGTTGTCAGCCAGATTGCCGAGAATTTCCAGCAGGTCGCCCTCGTCGCCATAGAACACCGTCGTTGCGGCGATTTCGGCGCGCAAGTGCGGCGCGCGGTTGGCGTAGACCTTGGCCAGCGAATCCAGAATCTTCCGGGCGACGGGTGCGACCGGCAGCGGCGCGCTCAGGGCAATGCGGCCAGCGGCGGCGGCCCGTTGCAGTTGATAGTCCACCGTGTGGTTCATCCGCTCCATTTGCTCGCTCAGAGTTCGACGCAGTTCGCCAGGATCGGCATCATTTTCCAGCGCACCGCGCGCCACGGCCAGCGGGGTTTTCAGGCTGTGCGCCAGATCGCCCAGGGCGTTGCGGTAGCGTTCCAGATGGGTGCGCCCCTGGCGTAACAGTGCATTCAGATTCATCGTCAACGGCTGCAATTCCTCGGGATAGCCGCCGCTCAACTCGTCCCGCCGGCCGGTTTCGATCTCCTTGACCTCAGCGGCGACCTGGCGCAGGGGTTGCAAACTCCAGCGCAGGATCAGGCCCTGCGCCGCCAGCAGCACCCCGGTCGAGGCCAGCAGCCAGCCCCACAGCCCGCGCCGGAAGCTCCAGACCTGATCGTCGAAATCCTGGCGGGCCTCGGCCACCCGAAAGGTGTAAAGCTGATACTGATTGCGGGTGATTTCCCAACTGACGGTGAAGGCCAGCACGAACAGCGGCGTTCCGTCGGAGGCGTCCAGCGGGGCGAACTGCGTGTCGCCAGGATTGCGCACTGCCGGGAAAAAGGGCAGCGCCAAGCCCAGCGATGACGGCGAGTGCCACACCAGAGCGCCCTGGCTGTCCATCAGGTCCGCGTACAGGCCGGAGTCCGGAGTAGAGAAGCGGGCCTCGGGCAGGGCCTGCGGCAGCGTCAGGCGATTGAAGGCGTCCGGGTTGGCTGCGCCCAACAGCATATAGACTTGCGCCCGCAACCGGTCCTGCACGGCGGCCAGAGCGCTGTCGCGGAACGCCCGGTCCAGGCTCAGGCCGGTCAGACCGAGAAAGGCCGCCAGCACGATACTGGCGCCGATCAGCAGGCGGCTACGCAGGGAACGCATCGGCGCTCAGCCGGCAGTGCGTTCCAGCCGAACCCGATACCCCCGCCCCCGCAAGGTTTCGATGGGATTGAGCGTGCGGTCGGGGTCGAGCTTGCGGCGCAACCGGCCCACCAGCACTTCCAGCACATTGCTGTCGCGGTCCTCGTCTTCCTGATAGAGGTGCTCGGTCAGCTCGGTCTTGGAAATCACTGTACCCGCGTGCAGCATCAGGTATTCGAGCAGTTTGTATTCGTAAGCAGTCAGTTCCACCGCCTGCCCGGCGAGGGTGACCTGCTGGGCGCCGGTGTCGAGAGCGATGGGGCCGCATTGCAACACCGCCTGGGTCCAGCCGCCGGTGCGGCGGATCAGCGCCCGCAGCCGCGCCAGCAGTTCTTCCGTGTAAAACGGTTTGACCAGATAATCATCGGCTCCGGCTTCCAGCCCCTCAACCTTGTCCTGCCAGCGACCACGGGCGGTCAGGATCAGCACCGGAAACGTGCGGCCCGCCGCCCGCCAGCGCCGGATGATCTCGATACCCGACAGATCGGGCAGGCCGAGATCTACGACCGCCGCATCCAGTGGGTACTCCTGGCCAATGTACAGCCCGGTGCGGCCATCGGCGGCGCTGTCCACAGCGTAGCCTTGCTCGCGCAACTGGGTGGTCACCCGCTCCCGCAGGGCGGCTTCATCCTCAATGATCAGAATGCGCATGGTTCAGATAGGGTCACAGGTTGGGAAGGCGGGCGGGGATTCATTCGCGCACCGCGCCGCTGCGCGGGTCATAATGCAGACTGCGCACCCGGCCATCCGGTTGCAGGATGCGGACCCGGTAGCCGTTCTGGCCATCCTGATCGCCGCCCTGCACGCCCAGCACCCGGCCGCCGGTGGCGTTGCGAGCCGCGTTAGCGGCCCGGTCGGGATCGGCGAAGGGACGGGAGGGTGGCGGACCTTGCCGGCCAGGCGGTGGCGCATAACCTTCGCCGCGACGCCAGGATTGCGCCTGCGCGCCGCTGGCGGCCAGCAAACCCGCCAGCGCCAGAAGCGCCAGCCGGGAGAATCGCCGTGACCTGTCAGACATGTCGGGAATTTCCGCAGGGTGATGAAATTGTATGAGCTTAAAGCTTATCGGGTTAAGAATGAATCGGGACTGAACCCCAGTGGACTGCGGCCCTGCGGGAGCCAGGTTCAGTATGGATTCAGCCGACTGTTCTTAGGCTGAACGACGTATTGAAAAGTGCGATGGCGAGTCATCGCGGACGAACGAACAACCAGGAGCCGATTCGATGAAAAAGCAATGGTGGGCAGGATTGATGGCGGCCTTATTGCTGGGGCCGACCGCAGTCTGGGCACAGCGGTACGGTGGCGATATCGAGGTAACCGTGGTTAGCGACCGGGGTCGGACGTTGCCGCAATATCCAGTGCGTGAGGGCCGGGGCGGGGTCTACAAGGCGTATCTGGAGGCGGTGCGCGGCCAGAATTACTCCGTGCAGATTCGCAACCGCACCAACCAGCGCGTTGGTGTAGTCATCGCCGTGGATGGCCGTAACATCATTTCCGGCGACCGTTCCAATCTGCGGCCGGACGAGCGGATGTATGTACTCGGCCCCCATCAGCAGGAGAGTTATGACGGCTGGCGCACCGGCAAGAATCGGGTCAACCGGTTTTATTTCACCGACGCCGGCGATTCCTATTCAGGCGCCTGGGGTGATTACTCGGCGATGGGCGTAATCGCGGTAGCGGCGTTCCGCGAGTCGGCGCGGGTTCAACCGCAACCGTGGAGTCAGGAAGGACCCGGCTATAGCGATCAGCGCGGGTTGCGGCGCGCCCCGTCTGCGGCGGAAGGCGCGGCGCCGCGTGCGGCGCCGGCAGAGCCGGGCACCGGCTATGGCGAAAGCGAGTGGTCGCCATCGCGGCGGGTCGAGTTCGAGCCAGAGCGGCGGCCGTTTGCCCAGGTGTTTCTGAAATACGCCTGGCGGGAAACCCTGTGCCGCCAAGGCGTGGCGGATTGTGATGGCGACAGTCGGCCGCCGCGCGGCAACCGGTTCTGGAATGAAGGTGACCGTTATACGCCGCCGCCGCCACGCGATGAGCGGGAGGAATGGCGTTAAGGCGATTTCCCTAAAAGACCGTACCAGGCAGGTTCCCTGTAGGGTCACGGCGGCGCCGTGTCCCTACAGGTCCCACGGGTATAATCCTTGCGAGAAATCACCTTAGCGGAACCACCAGTTCGAACCACAAGGGGCTTGCCGGCAACCGCTTCGCCCGCAGCCTACCGCCGATCACATTCAAGCAAGGAGTCAGCCCGTGCAGCTTAAAGGTTCCAAGACCGAAGAAAATTTAAAAGCCGCTTTCATTAGCGAGGCACAGTCCAACCGCCGCTACCTGTATTTCGCCAACAAGGCGGATATCGAAGGACAGAACGATGTCTCGGCTCTATTCCGCTCGACGGCGGAAGGCGAAACCGGCCATGCGCATGGCCATCTGGATTATCTGGCTCAGGTCGGCGATCCGGTGACCGGTTTGCCAATAGGCTCTTCGCGCGACAATCTGAAGTCGGCCATCGCCAGCGAGACCCACGAATACACCAACATGTACTCTGGCATGGCCAAGACCGCCCGGGATGAAGGCTTCGACGAAATCGCCGACTGGTTCGAGACCCTGGCCAAGGCCGAGCGTTCACACGCTAACCGCTTTCAGAAAGCCCTGGATGCGCTGGTTGACTGAGAGGCGTTTTCGACAGCCTCTGAAGCCGATTCCACGGTCAAGTTGTCAACATCCAGCGCCCGCCCGCTCCAGAAAATACGCCGCTTCCGCTTCCAGCCAGGCCCTTTCCTCCGCGTCCAGGGTTTCGACCGGCCCGCCCAGACTGAATGCGCCCCGCAATCCGTCCGCCCCAAGATCGAAGCAGAGATCAAGCAGGATCGGCCCCGCTACGGTTTCCTCCCGACCCTGGGGATACAGCGCCATCTCCAGATCGAGTGACATCGTCGCCGCCTCCAGCCTTATCATCGCCGCCTCGGCCCGCTGATAACCCGCCGCCCGCCACCGCTCGGTCAACGCGAACCCCAGTTCACGGGTTGCCAACGCCCGCAGGCATTCCAGAATCCGGCTCAGTTGTGTTTCGGCCTGACGCAACCGCTGGGAATAGCTGCGCTGGTGTTCGTTTTCCAGGCGGATCACCGCCCGAAGTTCGGCAAACGCCTTGGGCAGCGCGCCCGAATGGAACCCTGGCCGGAGCAGGGTGCACAGCGTCTCCCCCTCGGGGCCGAAGCGCGCCGGTTGCGCGTGGTCAGGATGGTTGGCGCGATACAGCTTCCAGTTCTCATTCAGTTCCCAGGCCAGAAATCCGAACAGGCCAGGCGACAACAGCACGGTCACGGTCGCCAGCGGCACGCTGAGAAAGCGGGGCAACACCGGGTCCAGCAGCGCCAGCAGGGCGGTCGTCAAGGCGGGAAAGAACGGCAGCATCAGCTTGTCCGCGACGGTGACCACCGGGAAATGCTTGATCGGGTTGATCTGGGGCTCGACCAATACGGCCGCGTAGAAATGAATCCCATCGCTGATGGCCCGCCACACCGGGCCGAGGATGGCCTTGGCTGCCATCACGCCGCGCCCTTCGCCGCGATGATGGCTGACGGCTTCATCCACCCGATGCAACGCCTGTTCGATGCTGTGCATCAACCAGCCGAAGAAATCAACGACCCAGTGAAACAGCCCGGTCAGTAAGGCGTGATGCACCCGCCGCCAGAAGGTCGCGAACCCGGTGATCACGGCGTCCAGCAACCGGCGTCCGGACTGGCTGTTGCGCAGCAGGCTGCCCAGGATGAAGCCGAGCGTGATCAGAAAGGCGGGAAGCCCGGCCGGGCTGAAACCAAGGCTGCCGGCAATCCCGATCAGCGGCAACGCCAACGCCAGGCCGATCAGCAACGGTTCCAGCAGATAGCGGAAAGTGCGCCGAACTCGTGGATACCGCCACCAGCGGATGGTCCGCCCCCAGCGCAGCCACCGCGCCACCCGCCGATTCAGCAATTCGGCGAACAGCCAGCGAAACCCCCAGCCCAGCGCGGCGGCGGTCTTTCGCCCCGGCTCGGTGTAAAGCATAACCGCCAACCCTGCGCCGACCCCCAGCACGGAACCGGGATTGACCAGCCGTACCGGAGCCGACGCCAGCGGCATCAGACTCAGCAGATAGCCCAGCGCTTCCAGCCCGATGAAGGCGACGCCGAGCGGAAACAGCAGCAATCGGGTCATCGCCCGGCCAGCAACTGTGCCAAACAGCGGGGCGATCAACTGTTGCAGGCCCTTCAGGTAAAATTCACCAGGCCGATACACCCCTGGCAGGGCAGCGCTGGCTTGGCGATTAAAGCGCGCCAGCCGATCTCCCAGCAACAACTCGCGCCAGCCCGGGTCCGGCAGGCGTAACTCGTGACGGGCCACCGCATCCCGCAGGTCGGTAAAGCGCAGATGCCAGCGCCGCAGGATCGTATCGAACAGCTCTTCCTGAAGCACATGCCGCGCGACCTGCTGCCGGGAATCCGCGGGGCGGAAGCCGGCGCCATCCAGCAGGGTGCGCAAGCGCGGGAGTAACTGCTGGCGGAGCCGCTGGCTGATTTGATCGCCCAGGGTTTGCAGCGGCGCGGTGAAATGGGCGACCTCCGCCCCGGACCAGGGTAACTGGTCAAGATGGATTTTCGCGGCGTTCAGGGCGCGCAACGCCTTGAGCGGTCCCTGAAACGGCAACCCCAACTGCACGGGTTGCCGACCGCCGCTCCACAACCAGCGAATGGGTTGCAACCGGTAATATTCGGTCTGTCCTTCCAGGACAATTTGTTCCAGGTCACGCAACAGGCGGGAGTAGGGGCCGGAAAACCGGGCGGTGGCGGATTCGTCCAACACCCGCTGAATCAACTGCTCCAGCAGGCGCGTGGACCGGGCGTTCACCTTCCAGGTGGCGGCCAGGGTGTGGGCCAGCGCTTCGACGATGTCGTGCTGATGCTGCTCCAGCGTTCGCATCACGGCGTCCCCCCCACCCCAACGCTCCCCCACCAGGAGGGACGAAGCCAGCATTGCCCAATACTGGCGCCGGGCCATGCTTAAACAGCGGAGCGCCGCGCCATAGCGGCCGGCCATTTCGGCCCTGAACGCTGCCTGGACCCCCTGACGGAAGAGGCGCAAACGTGCGGTGACAATCCACGCAGGCGGCGCAGCACGGCCCCACGCGCCCCACTGACCCTCCAGCCACTCGGCCAACTGTCCTGCGGCTGGCGTCAGGCGTCCAGTCAGGTCGCGCCAGAGCACGGCCAGCCCGCCCGGTTTGCGGGTCAGGGCCAGAGCCTGGCGCAATGCGTCCTGGCTACGCGCGGCGATCAGCCGGACGCGCGCGGCGCTATCCGCTACGCTGGCCGGGGCCGGTTGTACCGGGGGTTCCCGACGCAAAACAGCCGTGGGTTTCACCGCCAGCGGCAGGATCGTATTCACGCCATCGGCCAGATCAGGGTCATGGTGGCCAAAGGGCAGGCGCAGCGGCAGTTCCGGTTCGTAATCAGGAGCGCCGTTAAAACCGGAGGGGCGGCTTCGGGCCAGAAGCTGCGGGCGGCGGCTGCCGTGCCGGGGCGGCGGCAGATCCAGCCCACCGTCCTTGAGCCAGCGATCCAGCCCAACCCAGTCCTGAATGGCGGGAAAAAAGTAGGCGCGCGCGCCGGGGACGAAATAGCGCAGATACACGACAAAACCGACGAAATGCGGGCACAGCGTTTCGTCGTCCTGATCCAGCGCCACGCGCCGGTCCTGCTCAAGCAGGGCGCGCGCCTCGTGGAATCCCCGTTCGCCAATCTGCTGGGCCAGGCCCCGAGCGCCGAACGCATCGTAATCCTGATTATCCTGACGGGCCACCTGCCAGGCGCGCGTCACTTCCGCCTCGAACCGACGGCCCCAGTAGTCGCGCAGCCAGCGCGCCGCCTCGCCTGCGGCCAACTCCTGCGCCGCCGGCATGGGCAACAAAATCACCCGATCCGGCAGGTTCAGTCCCTCGATCACCGCCAGCACATCGGGATTTTCCTCCTCCAGGCCGGCCAGAAAGGCGGCGCGCGGCATCAGATAATACCCCACGGGCGGAATAGCGAGACCCGGCGCGCTGTCGCTCAGGTGACGGCGGATCAGGCGCTCCATCATCCGGGGATGGAACAGAAAGACGCCCTCCGTGGGCCGGAGCACCCGCCGCCGAAAGGTTCGCGCCGTCAATCGGGAAGACATGTCGTTCACTGACACCCTGAAAGCTGGTAGAAGCCGGCCGGATCCAGTCCACACCGGCAACATTTTGTTGCCGGGACTTGAATTGGCGCAACCCAGCCCCAAGTATTTTATGCTTTTCCCGGCGTCCGGTAGACGCGCGACGCTGGTCTGATAGGGTTATCCAATAGCCGGTATTTGGATAATCAATTAGATCAATGCAGCATTTGCGCCTAGACTTTACGCCATCGAATTCACCAAACCGTTCTATCAACCCCTGGAGATGACGCGATGTCCCTGATCAACAGCGAAATCAAGCCCTTCAAAGCGACGGCCTACCACAATGGCAAGTTCGTCGAGGTCACCGATGCCAGCGTCAAGGGCAAGTGGTCGGTGTTCTTCTTCTACCCCGCCGACTTCACCTTCGTCTGCCCGACTGAACTGGGCGACATGGCCGATCTGTACGCCGAGTACCAGAAGCTGGGCGTGGAAGTCTACTCGGTGTCCACCGACACCCACTTCACCCACAAGGCCTGGCATGACGCTTCGGACACGATCAAGAAGATCAAGTATCCGATGATCGGCGACCCCACCGGTGCGATCACCCGTGGTTTCGATGTCATGATCGAGGAAGAAGGGCTGGCGCTGCGCGGCACCTTCGTGGTCAACCCGGAAGGCCAGATCAAGGTGGCCGAGATTCACGACCTGGGCATTGGCCGCGACGCCGCCGAACTGCTGCGCAAGGTCAAGGCCGCCCAGTACGTTGCTTCCCACCCGGGCGAAGTCTGCCCCGCCAAGTGGAAGGAAGGCGAAGCCACCCTCAAGCCCTCGCTGGACCTGGTCGGCAAGATCTGAGCCGACTGATCCGCCCGGGCGCCGCCCGGGATGCCTGTCCCACAGCCGGCTTCGTGCCGGCTGTGTTTTATGTGCGCCGCGTTGATGCGGGCACAGCCCCTTTTCTCGGAAGGAATCGCCATGCTCGACGCCAACATTAAAACGCAACTTAAAGCCTATCTGGAAAAAGTCACCCAGCCGATTGAAATCGTCGCTTCGCTGGATGACAGCGCCAAATCACAGGAAATGCAGGAACTGCTCAACGATATCAGCGGCCTGACCGACAAAATCACCCTGACCGAAGTCCGCGACGATGCTGAGCGCAAGCCCTCGTTCTCGCTCAACCGCAAGGGCGCCAACCTGGGCGTGCGCTTTGCCGGCCTGCCCATGGGCCACGAATTCACCTCACTGATTCTGGCGCTGCTGCAGGTGGGCGGCCATCCGCCCAAGGCCGACGCCGAGGTCATCGAACAGATCCGCAATCTCGAAGGCGAATTGAACTTCGAGACCTACGTTTCGCTGTCCTGCCACAATTGCCCGGATGTGGTGCAGGCGCTAAACCTGATGGCGGTCATCAATCCCAGCGTGCGCCACACCATGATTGACGGTGCGCTGTTCCAGCAGGAAGTGGACGAACGCAAGGTCATGGCGGTGCCGATGGTCTTCCTCAACGGCCAGCTCTTCGGCCAGGGCCGGATGGAACTGGGCGAAATTCTGGCGAAAGCCGACACCGGCGCGGCGGCGCGCGATGCGCGGAAACTGTCGGCCAAGGATCCCTTCGACGTGCTCGTGGTTGGCGGCGGACCGGCGGGCGCCGCAGCGGCGATCTATGCCGCGCGCAAGGGCATCCGCACCGGCATCGTCGCCGAACGGTTCGGCGGGCAGGTGCTGGACACGCTCGGCATCGAAAACTTCATCTCGATCAAGGAGACCGAGGGGCCCAAGCTGGTAGCGGCGCTCGAGGAGCACGTCAAGCAGTACGAAGTGGACGTCATGAACCATCAGCGCGCCGCCAAGCTGGCGCCCGGCGCGCTGGCCGAAGTGCATCTGGAAAACGGTGGGGTGCTGAAGGCGAAGACGGTGATCCTCGCCACCGGCGCGCGCTGGCGCAACATGAACGTGCCCGGCGAAAAGGAATTCAGCGGCAAGGGCGTGGCCTACTGTCCGCACTGCGACGGTCCGCTGTTCAAGGGCAAGCGGGTCGCGGTGATCGGCGGCGGCAACTCGGGCGTCGAAGCCGCGATTGACCTGGCCGGCATCGTCTCCCACGTCACGCTGCTGGAATTCGCCGAGGACCTGCGCGCCGACGCGGTGCTGCAAAAGAAGCTCTACAGCCTGCCCAACGCCAAGGTGATCAAAAACGCGCAGACCACGGAAGTGACCGGTGTTGATAAGGTCAGCGGTCTGATGTACCAGGACCGGGCCTCGGGCGAGACGCACTGGATCGAACTCGAAGGCATCTTCGTGCAGATCGGCCTGCTGCCGAATACCGATTTCCTCAAGGGCGCAATCGAGCTCACCCGGTCCGGCGAGGTCATCATTGATGACAAGGGGCACACCTCGATGCCCGGCGTGTTCGCCGCCGGCGATTGCACCACGGTGCCGTACAAGCAGATCATCATCGCGATGGGCGAAGGGGCCAAGGCGTCGCTGTCGGCCTTCGATCACCTGATTCGCACCTCGGCGCCAGCCTGAGCGACTGGCCAAAAGCGATCCTTCAGCGGGAAAGGTGGTCTGCACCCACTTTCCCGGCTATAGGTCAGCCCACAGGGCGGGCGCGACCCGTCCTGTGGCAACGTCGGATCATGCAGAAGGTGGGCGGCGCAAACCCTGCCTGGCTTGCCTAAATGGCGTAGCGTCTCAAGGGGGGGAAGTGCGCATCAGTCATTGGTGCCGGGAGAGAGACTCGAACTCTCACGGTATCGCTACCGGTGGATTTTGAGTCAAATAGCGATCAAGCAAATCAATCAGTTAGCGCGGGTTAATGGGCTGGAATTGGCTGCAATTGGCGCTATTTGGCGCGGTTTGGTCTAAATCGCGCCTACACCTCCACCACCACCACCTCCGGGCTACTGGCCTCCCCGTCCAGCCGCCCGTCGCGGATGAAATAGCTCTGGCCCACTTCACCCGCGCCTTGCACCCGCTGCTGCGAACCGCCCGGAAACTCCACCGTGCAATAGCCGAACTCGGCGGCGACCACGGTGCCCACCGTCACCAAGCTGGGCGGGTTCGCCAACTGCTGAAAGCGCCGCCACAGGTTCACGATTCCACCTCAATCGCCCGCACGTCGAGCGTCTGCGCCGCCGATCCGAATCCGACGTGCACCGTGACGGCGGTAATCAGCTCCACCCAGTTCTTCCCGCCGTCCTCGAATCGCGCCAGCTCGCCGACCGCCCGCAGCGGGCTGGGGCCGCTGACAGAAGACAGCGGCAGCGCCAGGGTGAAGTCCACCCCAGCGATGGCGTCGCTGAGCAGCGCGATTCCGCGCGCCCGGCAGGCGTCCAGATGGCACAGCAGCGGCTCGATGGTGGGGCTATCGGGCAGGCTCACCCCGGGCAGGCCGGTGCGCACCACCTTCGCCAACACGCTCGCCCCATCGCCCAGATAGACCGCATCCCACGGTTGGCCCAGGCGCGGCTTCCAGGCCAGCGTCGTCAGAAGGGCGCGCGGCAGGATAATGTCCGGCTGCATCGCGCTCCAGGCCCACGGCGCGGCGGGATAGCGCGGCGTCACCTGAATCCAGTCCAGCGCCGGATCGGCCTGAATCCGCCCGCCCGCTGTTTCGACGATCTGGCTAATGACCTCGATGGGCGTCTTCTGGCTGTAGCTGAACGTGCGCGCCGGCACCAGCCAGTCGGGGAAGTCCAGCGGCCAGTCCAGTTGCCAATTCGTGCCGGTCAATTCCTGTTCCGCCAGTTGCCGGGCGGTCTTGGCGTCGGTTTCGTAGCCATTGGCCGGCTGGGCCACGTCCGGCCCCAGCAGCGCGGCCCGCCCGCGCCCGCGCGTCTGGCCGCCCGTCTTGCCGAACTCCGCCGAACCGGACACTTGATCCAGCCGGAATTGCCAGACGTTCCCGTCCACGGTCACCTCGATCTCGACCGGGGTGATCACGATGGGACGCAGCAGGTCTAC
>ERZ795055.2286-NODE-2286-length-14617-cov-4.158220_pt1 | contig 14617 bp, 15 predicted proteins | sample MGYA00375139_ERZ795055 | MGnify/ENA primary metagenome ERZ795055 (study PRJEB30184, sample SAMN05720283) | anaerobic digester metagenome | isolation source: active sludge of municipal wastewater-treating anaerobic digesters | place: USA | collected 2015-01-23 ...
GGCTTGTCCACGCCCCCGTCACTGATCACGCTTTGGCCATGATTGATATCACAGGAAGAAGGAGCGCAGCGCGCGTCGGCCACGGGCGGTCGATTGTCTGCCCCCCCCGAGGCATGCACCACCACCAAGTCGGGCAGCGATTCGCGATCGGGGTTCGACACCGTGAGTGTCACCAAATAGTCGCCGCTCAGGTCGGGCGTCAAAACCGGTGTCGCTGTGGTCACGGCAAACAGGTCGCTGTTACTGCCAGGCGGGACCGACACCAACTTCCAAGCATAAGTGAGCGGACGATCGTCGGGGTCGTGGCTCTGGCTGCCATCCAGGCGCGCCTCCACCCCCACCAGCGCCTCACGATCGAAACCAGCGTTGGCCACCGGCAGTCCCGCAATGTCAGAGCCGTCGGTGCAGGCCGAAAGCCCGAAAAAAGCTAGGACAACAAGGTTTGTACTTGGGTTCGTCACGCTGCGCATGGCGTTCTCCGCGATGACGTTTGGCATAGAAGTCGGCCGCAACGACCGCACTGGCATCGCTAACCAGAAGCGCTACCACACGGGGGTGGGAAAGGCCAATGAGCGGAGAGATCGGGCGAAACGGTTAAGCTACCAACGGATTCTAAGGGCGAGGTCTTTCAACCATGAGCCAGTTGGCGGTGAGGGCACGTAGGCACCGGCGGCAATGCTCTTCTGCATAGCCTCGTAGGCCTCGTCGACGCTCTTGCCTTCGCGAACCGCGTTAAATGCGGCGTTCAACGCCGGGTAGCGATCGCCGGCGTCGATCACAACCCGAGCCTGCGCGATGTCGGCGAAGAAACCCGTTTGGGTCTTGAACTCGTTGAAGGTGGTGAGAATGCTTTTGAGCTCGCTCTTGGTAATGCGCACCGAGTCGACACTGGAGGGTTCTATGGCACGCTTGATGGCCGTCGTAACGTTAGCGCCAACGGTGTCGGCGCTGGTACTTGCTTGGTTGATAGAGCGAATGGTTTGGCCAACAACATCCAGAAAATTACTACCTGCCATATTTCACCTCTTTTGGTTATTGCCCCGACCCGAACTCTCTGTCGACCGCGGCCTCAAAGATACGCCTGCCCCCGCGTTTGGTCTAGGGGCAAAACCATCGGAGAGCGGATGACGTTCCCCTAACGCCTGTTGTTCACTTCGCACCCTTTTGGAAAGCTCGTCAGCGCGCTCTTCGTGAAGGCCGGCAGCGCGTGAGCGTGTCTGCAAGGCCTCCGCCAGCGGCACCACCATTGATGCGTACAGACCTAACGCTGCGTACGGCGCATGCTGGCACACTTCTAGGTAGGCCGCGAAGTCCAACAACTCGGTGACAACAGTGAACAAGCCCCGGTCGGTTTCTTCCAACGCACGCTTACGCAGCCGCTCGATGTCCTCGGGGCGAAACACCAAGGCCCCCTCAGCATCTTTGCAGAGCACCGTTGCGAGTTCTTCAACTGTCGGGTGCGGCATCGCTCCCTATCCTTCAACCCGAAAAGGAGCCTCAAACGCTGGCCCCCGGACCGAACCTACGGCCCAAAATAGTGCTTACATTGCGCCGTTGTTACGAATGAACGCCCCGAGACCCTCTGGGGTGGGTGCTGGATTGCCTTTGAAGTAGTCGAACACCTGCGCGTTCACGCTCGACAACGATTTGGCGAACATGAGCTGCTGAGCGGGGTCGTTCGCGGCCGCTTGAATGGTGGCAAACTCGGCGTCGCTCAACGCCCCGCCACGACCCGCTTTCTCCACCACTGCCACAATGAGGTTTGCGGTCTGGTTGTTTTTGGCGGCGCCAGCCATGCCACCCTTCAGGACGCCCGCAAGTACCACGGCGGACTGCGCCATCATTTGTGCCGTTTCGCCCCCCGGTAGGTCGCTGGCACGTAGCTCGCGCTTGGGCTCGGTGGTGTGGCTCAGATCCCACCTCATTTGCGCCGCCGTGTATGCCGACCAAACCGACAAGTCGTCTTGTCCCTCGCGCGCGGCACGCAGAGCTTCAACCAAGGCGGGCTTCTGCGCCGCCGCGTAGGCTTCGACAGAGGCGCGCCCATCTAACCACCGGCCTTCGGTCTTGCGATAACCCGTGACAATCTCGCCCAGTTCCGTGTCCGAAATTCGGGACACGTTGTCTGGATCGGGAGTCAGCGCGCTATTGATGAGCGACTTCACGCCGCGGGCGCCGCTGAACGTTTCGGTGACAGAATTGGGGAGCTTTGCTGCAAATGCCTGCACGAAGCCACCGAGTTTGTCGACCATTCTACTTCCCCTTATTGTCGTTGCCGGAATAACCCGGCTTTGAAGAACGCTGCAACTTTATGCCGGCTCGCGTCGAAGGTCGAGGGGCCAGCGGGTCGTTCAAGTGATGGCGCTCGTTAAGAGCCTTGTGTTCGCTGCGCACGCGCTTGGCCAGTTCGTCCGCCCGGGCCTCATCAGAGCCCGAAGCCCGCGCGCGAGCTTCAAGCGCTTCCATCAGCGGCCAAATCAACAGAGCAAACGCCACCGCGGCCGCCTTGGGCGCGCGCTGAGAGACCTCTAGGTAGGCTGCAAAATCCAACAGCTCGGCCACCACCCCAAACAAGTGCCGGTCTGACCCCTCCAGGGCCCGAGCGCATAACCGCTCAAGCTCCTGAGGCCGAAATGTCAACTCGCCCGCGGCGTCTTTGCACAATGCCGTCGCGAGCTCGTGGACCGTGGGGTGCGACATCACCGAAATCCTTCCTAGTGCGGGAGGAGCCTACCACAACAGAACCTACCGGCATGGATTATCGGCGTCAGCATCCTACGAGTTGTCTACGCCCGAGTGCCAGTCCCTCCGGAGTTGGCGCCTCATGTTCTGCGCCTTCGTCAATCCTCAGTAGCGCCGAGGTAGCCGGCACGATTGAGTTGTGATTCAATAGCCAGCCCATGAGCTTGTTGGACAAGGATAGACTGGCTAAGGATTTCGACGACCAAGACATGCCAAGCGGCCTCGCGAGGCGTCGGCCCAGTGGCCGCCGGACCGAGCTGCACCCAAGTCACACCGGTCGCCGCGACACTCTTTCTGAAGTAGAGGTCGTGATGTTCGGGCAACACTATCCGGTGCGCGACCTGAGCATGCGCAGCTTCTCTGTCTACCTGGGCGATAGTCCCAAGACGCCCGTCACGCCCTCGGGGCCTGTGGCCATCACGATGATCGTAGACGCTAAGCCGATCGAGCTTACCGCGGAGCTACGTCATTGCAGTGGCGCACAGTTGGGGTTCGAAATCGTGAAAGGCGCACCCACGTGGGCCTTTGCCGTAGCCCGATTGTTGGCCCCTGAGCGTCTGGGGCGCTCCCTGGAAGCCATTCCACTCCCGGGCGTCATGGCGCCCGAATTTGGCGGCGCGGTGCAGGGCTTTGTCGGTACCGCCTGTTCATTGTGGATCTGGTCCAACGCCCAAGCCCGAGTCGTCGCTGCTCGATTGTTCTTCGGCGACGATGTGGTCGAGTGGTTTCTCGGCCGCGCCACAAAATCCGGTCGCCGCCCCGCGAGCTTTTCGGTGGGCCCAGCTTATGGCAAAGCTGATTCTTTACAGCTCCATAGCCCAGCCGACCCGGCGATCCTGCAGGTGGCAATGGCGGTGTTGAAACAGGCGAAGTTACCGGATGCGTTGGCCACACTGGTAACTCAAGCGCCGGTGCAAGGCCCGCCGATCCGCTAAACTGCAGCCGTTGCCAGCGCGGCACAAAATTGACGCACCGCACCCAACCCACGTACGATAATCAACACGATAGGCCAATGAAAACGAGGGATTGTCGATGGACGCAGCAGGGGTAAAAAACGGCTCGCCGCTCACAACGTCGCCCACGCTCCAGCGTGCAGATGCTGACCCAAAGGCCGCGAAGGTCAGCAAGGCCCGCGCGCCGAAGGTTCCCCAGACAATGGCGCTCCCTCAAAATACTGACATTTTTGAGAATACGCGTCCTTCCGAGCCACGTCAGGCGGTTACAACCCCTGAGCCTCGCGCCACCGACACCTACCTCAACACCCTATCGGCGGTTCGCATCGGTATGTATGCCTTTGGGAATCGTTCCAACCGCGTGGAAATTGAGGAGTTTCAAAACGGACGGTTGGTGGCACTGGTCGACAGTGAAGCCGCTGGCACCAGCCAGCTTAGAATTCCATTGTCGGTGGTGGATGGCGAACTCAAAGGTGAGACGATCAACGCTGGCGGGCAGCGCATAAGCGTCGCACTCAGCCGTACGCAGGCGGGATTTGCGTGCCGACTTAGCACCCAGGCAGGCAAACTTGACCTTAACTCCGTGTCAAAAAGCCAAGACCGTTCGTTGGAAAAACTGCTGACGGCAGCTAAGGCGGAAGCCACCAAAAACACTGCAGCACAACTGGCTAGCGACCCCACGATCCCCCCAATCCAGCGCGAGGCGATGCGCACAATTGTGAGTCTGACTGAGGGCCCTGGCGTCAGCACGGCCAAGTTCCTACAGATCTTGAAGCAACGCCCTGAACTGACGGCCACCGATGCCGCGACAGCACCTTTGCTGTTTGCCTGGGCAACCGCGGGCTGCGGGAAATGCAAACACGATGCTGATTGGGAACATTGCGCGGCCTCCCTGCGCTCGAACCTGACGCAAATCCGCAATTCCCTCCCAGAAGGGAGTGGCGCACGGCGAATCCTGGATATCAGTCTGTCTGACTATGACCCAGAGGTTCATGTCGGCAGTGTTGGAGTCCATATCCTCGAAGCTGGTTTGGTTGGCGCCCGGCTTGCGCTGGCCGAAACCGCCCCGAGCGACCCGACCTGGTTGAGCCGACAATTGCAAAAGGGCTGGGAGGTGAGCCTCCTGCAATCGTACGACCGCGATGTCTCGCCAAATCAACATACCGAAATACTGAGCCGGTGCGCGAATGGCATCGCCCGGAGCCTGCCCGAAGCCCATCCGGCGCGCGAGGCGTTGCTGGCCGCCATCGGGCAACTGCCATTGTACTTCAGCGCCGACACGACCGGGCACGAGCTCGCGTTGGCATTGGGCCAAGCCTGGTCGATGCTTGGGCCCAACAAACCGGCCGCTGTGAGCAACCCAACGCCGAACGCCGAGGGCATGCCGACCTTGCCGCAACAGGCGCAGGCCCTGCCGGTATTCGTCCGGGAGGTCACAGGCGAATTGGGCGCAACGGATGCCAGCTGGCAGGATGTCGGGCAAAGCCACAAGCTGGGCGATTGCTGGTTTGCCTCATCGTGGTTGAACACGGCGCTGACGCGCCCCGAAGCCATCGCCGAGCGAGTGCAGGTTTTGGAGCCAGATCCAGAGAGCCCCAACAACGGCCGGCGGGTAGCTGTGACGCTCAACTACCCCGATAAAAACGGCGTATGGAAGCCGACCCGCGTGGTGGTGGATGGCCGCATCTACGTGGACGCTGACGGCAAGCCCTTGTTGGGCGCCGATCGCCGCACCGAACCAGGAGCCGATCGCCGCTTTTGGTTCTCAATGGTAGAGAAGGCGGCCGCGGCAAGCATTCACCACTTGGAAAGCAACCGCATGGGCTACAGCGGCATGACGGCGGGCACGGCGGTAAACGCCCTCAAAATGATCTTTGGGGACGTGGTACAAATCTTCGAGATCCCGGAGCACACCCCTCAAGAAGCGCTGGCGCTCATCCAAAGCGGTCTCGAAAAATCGCAGCCACTCATGGTGTCATCGTCCTCTGACTGGGAAGCGCTCCGGGGCTCTGGATTGACCAACGGCCACATGTACTCACTCACCGGTTTAGAAAAACGGGACGGCGAGTACTACGTCACGGTCACCGACCCGTATCCGGCGCGCACGGTCACCGAGGCCACGAACCTCTACGAGCACGTGTTTAGGGAGTTCGTCGCCAACGGTGAGGCCCGCTCCGACATGAACAAGCCATTTGGCCAAGTGACGATGCCGCTTACGCAGTTTATGCAGCAGACGCGGCGCATCACCTGGGCCAACCTGCCTGCCAAGATCACCGAAGAATCCCGACGGCGAGCGGGGCTGTGACGACACGGCACCTACGCCGGGCGACTTGAGAGTAACTGCATCGTAATGAAGATGTGGCAGTTGCCGTGGGACCCGGAACGCCGTGCCCCACGGTGCATTGAACTGCGAGCGCTTAGCCTACGCGGAACAAGAAGCCCGCGATGATCATCCAGATGCCCAAGCCGATAGCGATGAGGCCAAACAAGCCTTGCTTGGGAGCGAGCTTCGCGATGGTCTGATCTAGCTTCGCCACGGCCGCTGGCGCCTTGATAAACTGCTTCAGCACGCCTACGCCCAAGAGCAAACCCAATGCGAGCTGCAACACCGCGTCGGCAAGGAAGGTGGCCCAGTAGATCGGCCAATGCGCGATCCAACCGATGCTCAGGACCGCACTGATGATGCCCCACGCACCCCAAATTGCCGAAACCGCGCCGATCCAACCTTGGTACGGCGTGATCTTGTCTAACAGCTGTTTGGCATCGGGTTTCTTGGCCAGGATCAGGTTCGGAACCGCCAACACGCCCAACAACGCCAGCCAAATGCCACTCACGAGACCCATCGTTCACTCCTGAATAGGTGGTAACGCCCGCCGGAGTTACACAGAACCCAAGCGATGCGTTCCAAGTTAAATTTCCCGCCTACTCTTGGCTAAAACAGCCCGCAACACCAGGGCCTAGTTACACAACAAGCGCCCGCTGTCTCTTTTTCAAACGATCCGCAAAACTGCCGACACGGTGAACGAGCCTAAACCATCGGTGGGTGGCTCTGGTCCGCTCAGCCGCTTGGCGCCCTGACACAGGTGTGGGAGGCTCTGCCATGGCCGACCTGCGCTTAACCCACACCTTTCATGGTATTTCCCTAACGCTGCCGGAGGGCAGCGAAGATCGTTCGATCTACCGTTTCACCCTGCCACACACAAAGAAGCGCTCACCCCAACTCGTCAGGCACGCTGCCGAGCCCGCCTTTCAGGAAAACCTGGTGCTAGGCCTACAGCCGGTCGCGCCCGACACCACGCTTGCAGAGCTTTTTGTGCAACCCAATCGGGCATCCTTGCAGCAGACACCTAGTTTCCGCGTGCTCGCCTGGGGCGTGCTTGAGCAGGCCGCTGAGTCACTGGCATGGCAAGACGTTTGTTTCACCGGCCCCAACCAAATGCAGGTGTTTCAACGGCAGCTGGCGCGCTTAGCATCGCCCACGATGGCGGCAGTGTTGGTATTGACCTCAGCGCACAAAGATCTCGATGCGCTCGCCAGAACACTTGGGCTGCCGACCTGTGTGCGCGAAGCCTAAAGCCGGCGCAAACGTCGTACGAGTGAACAAGCCCCTGCTACACAAAGCCTTGTGCGACGTTGTGGGTGGATTGGCCATGATCTGGCAGATCTCGCGCATGGTCGTAGATCTCGGCGATGGTGCGCGCATGACGGCGCGCGATCTCGGCGCGGCGCAGCTTCAACGAGCTGGTCAGCTCGCCCCGTTCAATCGACAACGGCCGTTCAAGCAGCGCAAAATGGCGCACCCGCTCGTGCAAGGGTAGCGCGCCCCCCAAGCGTTCGAGCTCCGCTTGTACCCGCGTTTGCAACACCTTTGCTGTGCTGTTGGCTTCGGCTTGGGCTTTGATCAGGGCGACCGGGAACGCCTGCCCCAATCCCAACACCACAACCTGCTCAATCACGGGGCTCTGGCGATACAGCGCCTCCAACCGCGTCGGCGACACCTGACGGCCGGTAGAGAGCTTGAACATCTCGGCCTTGCGGCCGGTGAGGTAGAGAAAGCCATCCGCGTCGAAACGCCCCAAATCACCGGTGCAATAGAACCCATCGTTAGTAAAGTAGGCGGGCGTCTCAGCATGGGCATAGCCCGAAAACACACCAGCCCCGCGCACCTGCACCTCGCCATCGGCAGCCAGGCGCACCTCATTGGCCGGCAACGGTTTGCCCACCGAACCCCGTCGATGCTCGCGTGGGCTGTTGGCCGTAACCGGTACGATATTCTCGCTGACACCATAGGCTTCGAGCACCGGCAGACCCAACGCTTCGTAGAAGCACAACAACCACTCAGGCAGCGCCGCCGAGCCACTCACCAGCCACCGTACGTTCGCGCCAAACAGCCTCCGCACGCGGCTCAGCACGCGGCGATCCAGAAATGCGTGACACCGGCGCAAAAGGAAATTGGGGCTTCGACCTTGGCTACGGCATTGCGCGACCCAGCTGCCCAACTGCAAAGCCACGCGCAAGAGTGCCACCGCCAACGGACCACGACGGCGCAGATTTTGCCAAACGCTGTGGTAAACCTTTTCGAAGAAACGCGGCACCCCGGTGATAATGGTGGGCGCCACCACTTCAAAAACATCAACGATTTTAAGTGGATCGGAGACAAAGTGGGTGGGTGTTCCGGTTTGGATGGCCACCAGATTCAACACCCGTTGGTAGAGCGCGGCCATCGGCAACCAGGCGATGGCTTGGCGGCTGGGGCCTACTTCAGCGCCAAACAGGCCAGCGAGTTGCACGCTGGCTAGCACCAATTGATCTTGTCGGTAACACAAGCTCTTGGGGGCGCCGGTGGTGCCCGAAGAGAAGACCACGGTGGCGGGCATGCTTGGCACAGGGGGAGGCGGCAAAGCTTGACCCCTCCCGCGCGCCAGAAACGCTTGCCAACTCGGGTCGCGATCGGGAGGCAGCTCCAGGTCCAACAACACTGTGGGGGTTTCGCTGATGCAGCGCCTCAGGCTGGTCGCGGTGCCAACCAGCAGCGCGGGCTGGGTGATCAAAAGCGTTGCCTGGGTCTGTTCCTGCGAGGCATGCGGCTCGACACCCGCGAGCCGCACTCCCAAGCGCACGCAGGCCAGTTCAATCAGCCAAAAGTGCGGCGAGGTGGGGGCGCACACCAGCACCAAATCGGCAGGCCGCACGCCTGAGCCCAACAATGCCGCGGCCACCTGTTCGGCGTCGCGCTTAAGCTCGGCCCAGCTCGATCGCCACCCAATGCCCTCGCCGCTTTGCCATGACAAGGCTTCGGCTGCCGGCGTGGCTTGCACGCGCTGCACGAGCAACTCCCAGACACTGCAGACGTCGGGTGAAATTGAAGTGGGCTGGGACATCGGGCCTCCTAAACCGCCAAGGCGACAGCGGGCGCGAACACAGGTTGCGTACGGCAGGGGATGATTCAGATGGTGAAACCGGCTCACCTTGGGCCTGTGAGCCACAAAATCGACTCGCGCATCTTGTGCCCAAAGGAGCGGCCTATGACGTCATCCCAGCCAGTCGCCCAAAGCTTTGTGCCACGTGCCCAGGGGGTCGGATTTCTCCTGCTCGGAATCCAGAATGCCTTGTCAAAACAAATACTTATGCGCGTTCCAGAGCCGCAATCGGTGATGGCCGACCCAAGCCAGGTGGCAGATTACCAGTTCGCCTGTGAGACCTGGATGAGCCTCTACTACGCGCTGACTTGGGAGGCGTTGTATTGCGCCGGAGTCGCGCCCCATGGCACCGCGTTGGATTTGGCGTGCGGCAGCGGTTGGTTCTCGCGAGGACTTGCACATTACCTAGGCCAACAGGTGGTTGGGGTCGATTTGGCCGAGCCGATGCTGACGGTAGCGCGCAAGGCGGCGCGGGATGTGAGCTGTGAGCACCAGCTCCAATTTTTGGCGGGTGATGCCACAAAGTTGGCGCACATCCCTGGCCTGCCTCAAACGTTCGACCTCACCTGCATGACGTTGGCTGCGCATCACTTGGACTCGATGGCGAACCTGTCGGCGACGGTGCAGGCGATGCATGCGCGCACGGCGCCGGATGGCATCGTCTGCATCATGGATCTGGTGCGGCCGCGCACCCAGGCGCTGACCGAACGGTTTCTGGCACTCACCACGCCCGACTACGCCCGCGCGGGCAAAACCTCGCTGGTCGACGACACCCGACATTCAATGTACGCCGCCTGGAGTCCTGAGGAATTTGCGGCCGCTCTACCTAAAACCCCTGGTCGGCGCTTTTGGCAAATTGTCTCGCCCGGTGTGCCGTTGGTGCAGCTCCTGGTGGGGGTACCGGAGACACGCACAAAGCTTTTTGTACGCACCGGAATGCCGTGGACCGATGCTTTGCACCCTGTGCCGCGCGCTTTCCGTCGGCAGTGGCGCATGTTGCGTTGGGCCACCCTTGGGCGCCAACGCCTGCTTTGTTAGGATCTCGTCAGTGGCGACCTAGGAGACGTATGGGGCAGCAGCAGAAACGACGCGTCGTTTTAGCCCAACCAAAGTTGGCGCCGTCGGCCGCGCGTATGGCCGTGTGGATCGTGGGATGTGCCACCGCGGCGTGTGGTCGTAGCGACGCGGTGATAGCCATTGATTGCAACGGCCTGGTGCTGCCGCCCTACTGCCCGGCTCCGCAAACTCCGGTGAGCACGACGGGTTGGCCTGACTTTGTACAGCAGTTGCACCTCCCTGCATGCCCGACGCCCAGCTTTCCGCCGCTCGTGGTCGACACCACCGAGATCGTGAGCAATCCCGCCACAACACTGGAAGCGGCGGGGGAGACGTTGGCCTTCAATGAAGCCATCGCGGTGGCGGCGGCACGGGGCGGCATTAATACCATCACCTTCGCGGCAACAACCTTTCCGATGAACCACCCTGGGGTCATTCGTTTTACGGGGCCCAGCGAGTACGTTGCGGCGTTAACCGACGTCTGTGTCGATGCGCGCGAGCGCGGTGTGGAGGTGGTGTTCGAGGACCTCGCCAACAGCTGCGGCAACTGGGGCAACTGTGCGTTGGATTTTCGCGGCAACACCACCGGCAGCCTGGCGGTCGGGTTGACCTTCATCATTCGCGCTCCAGGTTCTATCATTGCCGACAAGACCCAGTTCGCCGGTTGTCGATTTTTGGTCGCGGCTGATGGCTACGCTACGGCGGTAATGGTCGGTAACGATGCAGGCACGTCGGTTACGATCGGGCCCGGGAACGTCATCACTGGCAGCTACGCGGGAATATGGTCGTATGGGCTGGCGTCGTTGAGCATCTTTGGCAACTACTTTGGTTTCGACCCGAGCACGCGGACGTTGTTAGATTCCGGCAACTGGGTCGTACGTTTGAACCACGGCAGTGCGGAGCTTTTCGATAATGTGTTCGCGCTCGGCGGCATGGGAGCCGGCTTCGTGTTCACCGATGCGCGTGCCGCCGCCACCGTGATTGACGTGCACGACAACTATTTTGGCGTGCTCCCTGGGGGTGAGTCGTTGGGGGGCGACCTCATTGGCCCCACCATCGGCGTGCTCGCAGCCGTTGGGAATGATGGCCCGGTGCAGGTGACGTTTGGCCCTGGCAACGTTGTGCGGGGTGCCACCTACATGGGCGTGGGCTATCGGTGTGAACACCAACAGATTCGGGTGACTGGGAATTCGATTTCTGGGAGTGGACTTGCGGGTATTTACTCGGATTTGGGGGCGCCCGCGCCGGTGATTAAAGAGGTGAGTGGCCTCACAGCAATAGGCACCTGTGCCAACGATGGCAACGTAGAGCTGTTTTCAGACACCGAAGACGAAGGCGCGACCTATCTCGGCTCGACGCCCTGTGTGGCGGGCAGTTGGCAGGCAGAGCTCAATCTGCCAAGTGGCAAAAACCTGACTGCCACGTTTACGCCAGCGGTGTTGGGCTGTACCAGTGGCTTCTCGGTGCCGGTGGCGTTGCCGTAAGCTAGCCGGTGGTCAAATCGCTATCGCGCCGCAGGCAGACTCGCGATGAGCCCCATCATCAACGCCACGCTCGTAGGTTCGTCATCGTGCCCCGGGTTGACGTGCAGCTCGTGGATGAGCTCCAGCGCCTCCGAAAGGGCCACGTTGTAGCCGACGCTCAATCCTCCAAAGCTTGCGGCCTGCTCGCGGGCGTTGGCCCACACGACCTCAAACAGCAGCTGGTGGCCTTCGTGCACGGTCCAATAGGCACCGGGGTTCCAGGCCAACTCCGCGGTGGGCGCTGCGTCGGCGTCGGTGGCGCCTGCGAAGGGCGCGCTCAAGCGCAAGTAGAGCCCCACGTTTTGCCGTTCGGCATCGGCATCCAAGTTCAGCTCAACGGCAGGTGTGACGGTGAGGGTGCCCGCGGGACCTTGGGTGGTGGCGGTGTCCAAGAACAGATCCAAATCCAGGTGTTGGGTGTCTACCACGGTGCCAAACAGGCCCACGTAAAAGCTAGGCTCGGCCGCGCCCAATCGGCCATTGCCTGCCAACGTTGTGCCTAGATAAGCCGACAGGCGCTCACTCAGGCCATACCCCAGCATCATGTCGGTGTAGGTGACTCCATTTTGGCTCTTGCGCCCGCGGGCTTCATAGCCCACGTAGAAGTCCACGTCGGTGGCTCCCACCGACCAGGTCTCCACGGTATCCGCCGCGCGCGCGCGGTGACTGGACACGATGACGAAACCTGCGGCCACGAACGCCAAGCCAAGGTGACAACGCAAAGATTGAGGGTTACGCACGACATCCTCCAACGTGAGATGAGTTGGGGCGCCGGACGCACAGGTCGCAGGCCGCGAGGTGAGTAGAATCCTTTAGAGTTTCAGGGTGATCCAATTCCCCTGTGGGGCGTTTGGGGTCCAGGCGAGCACTGCCTCCTGTTTGCAGCGAGGGCAGCGGAGGAGCACCTGCTTGTCGTCTAGGCGCGCCAGTAGCCGGTGACAACGGCAGCGCAACTCGGTGGCCGCGGGCGCCGCCACGTCAAGCTCCATGGTTTTCACGGTGTGCCCTCCCCTGGTGGGTTTTGTGAAGCCAAGATCGGCAGACGGGTGCGGCGACTCGGATCGCGCGGTACGGCATCGCTACATCGAATGCTGCCGGCATGCGGGTTGGTTAAATCAGCGCAACCACCGCTACATCCGGCACAACCGCCACGTGCCGCAGCGGCGGCGGGCTTGAGGGTAAAAAACAGCCGCTGCCCGATAAACCCGGCAGCCGCAGCAACAATGAGAATGACAACCAGGGTTTCCATGCGCGTGACTCAGGCGCTCAACAAGCTGCCTAGTTGATACACCACCAGGGCCAACAGGTAGGCGAGGGTGGTGAGACCGAAGAATTGCAGCAACGCCCATTTGTTGCTGCCAGACTCACGACGGGTGACGGCAAAGGTGGCCATACATGGGGTGCCGATCAGCAAAAACACCATCATCGACAGGCCTACCCACGGGGAGTAATGGCGGGTGAGCGTTTGACGCAGGTCGTCGGCACCTGCCTCTTCGACATTGCCCATGGCGTAGACAATGCCCATCTGCGCGACAAACACCTCCTTGGCGGCAAACGCGCCAATCATCGCGGTGACGATTTTCCAATCGAAGCCCAACGGCGCAAACACCGGCTCCAATGTCTTCCCCACCCGCCCGGCAAACGACTGTTCCAGCGCTTCGGCGGCACGCAGGTTGGTCAGCGTGGTATCGTCAGAAACGGTGAGGGTACCCGCGGCGATGTCGCGATCCACCTTAAAAGACTCAGGTTTTGGATAAGCGGTCAGCACCCACATCAGGATCGAGATGCCCAAGATCACGGTGCCAGCCTTTTTGAGGTACAGCCACGAACGCTCGGTCATCTTGCGCACCACGGCCTTCAGGGTGGGCAATCGGTAGGGCGGCAACTCCATCACGAACGGCGCTTCGGCGCCGCGCAGCACGGTACGACGAACCACGAGGGCGAGCAGCATCGCCAGGCCAATACCCAGCGCATAGATGCCGAACATGGCCGGCGCGCGCCACGGGGCGGGGAAGAAGGCGGGCACGAGCAGCATCCAAATCGGCAAGCGTGCACCGCACGACATCAAGGGCAACACCAACATCGTCGTCAGGCGATCACGCTCATTTTCGAGCGTGCGGGTGGCCATGATGCCGGGGATGGAGCAGCCGAAGCCGGTGAGCATCGGGATGAAGCTTTTGCCGTGCAAGCCGAAGCGGTGCATCACCCGGTCGGTGATGAAGGCCGCGCGCGCCATGTAGCCGGTGTCCTCCATGAAGGCCAGGCCGAAGAACAGCAATAAGATGTTGGGTAAGAAAACCAGCACACCGCCCACGCCAGCGATGATGCCATCCACGAGCAACGAGCGCAGCGGCGACTCTGAGCCGGCTTGCCACAGCGAGGTGACCCAACTCCCCAGTGCCGCGACCGCGGTTTCAATCCAACCCATCGGGTACTCGCCCACCGAGAAGGTGAGCCAGAAGGTCAGGTACATCGCCGCGGCAAAAATGGGGACGCCCAACAAGGGGTGCACGATCACCGCATCGATCTTGTCGGTGAGCTCGCGGGCATTGGCGCGCGCCGGATGTAGCGAGACTTCGCGCAACAGCCCATCGACGAAACCGAAGCAGCGCTCGGCGGTGTAAACTGCGATCTCCAAGCCCGACAACGTCTCCAGGCGCGCCCGTTCTGCCAACGCGGTGGCAATGACGCCTTGACCACCCTTGCGTGTGGCGATGCGCGCGGTGTGCGTCGGATCGCCGACCAAGAGCTTGAGCGCCACCCACTCATGGGCGCGGGCGTCTTCCTCGGTTCGACCTTCGCCGGCAAGGAAGGCACCGCGGCCCTGTTCGACGCCATCGGCCAGACCGTCCCCGCGGAGCTCGAGGCGCTCGGCGTCCCGGTGCCCGCGCTCGGCGTCACCGCCAAGCTCGGCCTCCCCTTC
>ERZ795055.2291-NODE-2291-length-14600-cov-8.250877_pt1 | contig 14600 bp, 10 predicted proteins | sample MGYA00375139_ERZ795055 | MGnify/ENA primary metagenome ERZ795055 (study PRJEB30184, sample SAMN05720283) | anaerobic digester metagenome | isolation source: active sludge of municipal wastewater-treating anaerobic digesters | place: USA | collected 2015-01-23 ...
ACATCATTTACCGGAAATACTCCACAATATTCCGGAACAGCTGCATGTTCATTGACTCAGCAGGAAGGGCAACACCGGCGCGTCTCATCTGTTCCCTTAAAAGCGGCCAGTCATAAAGGTTGGTAAACTCCATTGCCCGCTCGGGATGCGGCATCAGGCCGAGCACCTTCCCGTCCGCGGAGGTGATGCCGGCGATATCTTCCAGGGAACCGTTGGGATTGTAGGGATACTCGCCACGGGCAGGGGTCAGGTCATCCCGGCAGTACGTGAACGCGATCATCTTCCGGCGCCGGATCCGGTCAAGGGTATCCTTGGAACAGAAGAAGTTCCCCTCCCCGTGGGCTACCGGGCAGTACATCCGTTCGATTCCCCGCGTCCAGAGGTTGTCCGCCGCGGGTTTCAGGTTCACAAACCGGCATTCCAGTACCCCTTTCTGATTTGGCATCAGGGCTATGTCGCGCTTGTACTGCCGGTCAAATGCCGGGACCAGCCCGAGGTTCGCAAGGATCTGGAACCCGTTACAGATCCCGAGGACGAGGTTGTCGCCTTCAAGGAATTCACCAAGATCCTTCCAGAGATTGTTCCGGACCCGGTTTGCATAGGCATTGCCGGCTCCGGTGTCATCCCCGTACGAGAACCCGCCGGGAAAAACCAGCAGCCGGTAGTCAAGAAGATGGTATCTGCCATCGATCAGGTCATTGATATGGACAATATCGGAACCCATGCCGGCGCGGGCGAGCACCTCGTGCGTCTCCATCTCGGAGTTTATCCCATAACCGCTCATGATGAGGGCCTTATCGGGAATCGGATCGGTAGCGGCAGTCCCCTTGGGCGCAACGGTGCTTTTCTGACCTGAATATCCGGAAGTCATGATCTCAGTACCCCCAGAACGGAGCCTTGTAGGCAGCTTCGAGTTCGCTGACAGGCAAATCCACCACGGTCGTTTCCTGCGTGATCCGCAGGGATGAGCCCCGCACACGCCCGAGCAGGTGGGCATCATCCCCCAGCGCCCGCTCAAATGCCCGCTTGTTGTCCGGGGCAACGGTAACCACAAACCGGCCGAGCGATTCCGAGAACAGGTAATGGTCCGGGCGCATGCCGGCGGGAATCGTGATATCCATACCAAGCCTCCCCGCGATGGCGACCTTGGCAACGGCGATCCCAAGACCCCCGAGAGTGACCGGGAACGCCGACGCCACGAGCCCGTGCCGGATCGCTTCCGTCATTTTCAGGTAGCGCTCTTTCAGGGCTGCAGTGTCCAGGTCCGGGACGGTATTTCCCACAAAGCCGAGGTGGGCGAAGTACTCGGACCCGCCGAGCTCATTGGCTGTTTCACCGATGACGTACACGAGATCCCCGTCAATCTTTGCGTCCATGGACACTGCCTTTGTCACGTCCCCGTGGACACCGATGGATGAGATGAGAAGGGTGGGGGGCACGGAGATCTTTACGGGATTGTTCTCCGCATCAAACCCGGAAAAATCATTGAACATGCTGTCCTTCCCCGAGATAAACGGGGTACCGAATGCTACGGCAGCATCGTAACACCCGCGGGCTGCCAGTTTCAGCTGCCCGAGACGTTCGGGATCATCCGATGAGCACCAGCAGAAATTGTCAAGGATCGCGATCTGGTCAAGCGGGATTCCAAGGGCAATCAGGCCGCGGATGGCAGTGTCGATTCCGGCACACGCCATGAGGTAGGGATCGATTTCAGAGTACGAGGGGAAAAGGCCCTGCGACAACCCGACACCTTTCTTTGAGCCGGGAATTACTTTTGTCAGGCTGGATACGGCCTGGACCCGCCCCCTCCCCTGCACCGGGCCAAGGACATGGCCTCCCTGAACGACATGGTCGTACTGGAGGGAGATGTACTCCTTGGAGCAGAGATTCCTTCGCCGGAGCATCGCAAGAACTGTATTGTCAAGACGGTCGGGGCACACGGTCTCCGGTTCTTGAAATACGTTCTTCGTATACGAGGTTTTCAGGTGTTTTTTCGGGAGGCCGTCATGCAGGAATGCAAGTTCGATATCCATCACAATGTTTTTATGGTATTCGACAATGCACCGGCCGGAGTCCGTAAACTCTCCGATCACCGTGGCCTCGACATCCCTCCGCTGCATCAGGTCCATGAAGGGTGTGATCTGCTCCGGGGGAACAGCGAGCGTCATCCGCTCCTGCGACTCCGAGATCCAGATCTCCCACGGGGCCATCCCGGGATATTTCAGCGGGACAAGATCGAGCGTAACCCTGCAACCATTGCACTCTTTTGCCATCTCCGCAACCGAACAGGATATGCCCCCGGCACCATTGTCCGTGATGCTCCGGTAAAGCCCGAGGTCCCGGGCTTCCTTGACGATCACATCAGAGAACTTCTTCTGGGTGATCGGGTCACCGATCTGTACCGCTGTCACCGGGCTCGCCGGGTCGAGCGCTTCAGAAGAGAAGGTGGCTCCGTGGATGCCATCCTTTCCCACCCGTCCGCCTACCACCACGATGAGGTCGCCGGCCTGTGCTTTCTTCTCAAAAAGCTTCCTGCCGTCGTGGTCACGGGGCATGATACCGACCGTCCCGGCAAATACGAGAGGTTTTCCCCCGTAACGGTCATCGAAATACACAAATCCCTGGGGTGTCGGGATGCCCGAGCAGTTCCCCCCTACCCCGACACCATGGACCACGCCATCAAGGATCCTGCGCGGGGAGAGGACCGGGTTCTTCTGCCCTTTCCCTCGGAACAGCAGCCGATCGGTATCGGGATCACCGACACAAAAGCCGTAAACATTGATGCAGGGTTTTGCCCCAAGACCGAACCCGATCGTGTCGCGGTTGACCCCGACGATTCCCGTGAGGGCTCCGCCGAACGGGTCGAGGGCAGAAGGGGAGTTGTGCGTCTCGACCTTGTGGGTGACGAGATACTTGTCATCAAAGACGATCGCACCGGAATTGTCGGTAAATACCGTTACGCAGATATCACGTTCTCCTTTGTCCTTCCGTATCCGGTTTGTGGCTGCCTGGATGTATGTCTTATAGAGCCCGTCCGGTACATCGTCGTCAAGTGCGGAGGCAAAGATTGTATGCTTGCAGTGCTCGCTCCACGTCTGTGCAAGTGCTTCGAGCTCCACATCGGTCGGCTTTTGGCCTTTCTTTGAAAAATACTCCCGGATCGCGTGCAGCTGGGTGAGGTCAAGGGCCAGCGGTCCCCGGCGCTGGCCGGTACCCGGGTCGGATATTCCCTCTTTTCCAATCCGGGACAGTTCCTGGTCATCAATATCCAGGTCAACCATGGTAACCGTCTGCAGTTCATGCAGCCGTACCTCCGGTACGATAACATCCATCCCGTTCGTCCCGTATTCCTGCCGGGTCTTCCGGTGAACACGGTTCACGAGAGGGTTTGCAAGGATTGCAGCAAGCCGATTGAGATCCCCTTCCGACAGTCTGCCGCAGATAAAATAGATCTGCGAACTGTACACCGATTCACCGTTGCCGAACTTCATGGAGAAGAAGTCCTCGATGGTCTGGCGGGCGGTCATACCCACATTGTCGGTAACACCCGGCAGGAACCCAACTTCGATCGCATGATCGAACGACATCCTTGTTGGTTCATCCACCGAGCATTCCTGCACTACCGGGTTCATGAGCTGTGAACCGATCTGCAGGAGTTCGTCCCGGGTAAAGTCCCTCGCATCCGTTGCAATGGTATACACGTCAACAAGGTGCAGTTCCTCGATCAGAAATCCGAGCGAGCGGATCCTGCCGGTCCTTGTTTTCAGACGGGGATCCCGGGTATAACGCACTTCTATCCGGTGGACAGAGGAAACCATCAGCTCATCAGTTGATCGCAAATTACAAAATAAGTATCGTATGGGGGAAAACACCCTGCCGTTCCCGCACGATGGATCAGATCCAACTTTCCTGAAGACCCGGCAGACTCCGGGACTTCCGACCATAAAAATGACAAGCGCCCAAAAATGCCAGAGCTCTCCGGCCGGTACACTGAAGGCTTCCCGGTGACCCGCCACAGAGTTCCGGATCCGGCTGGCAGAGCATTCGTGTTGTCGAGAGATCGTTGTTGTCTTCCTGTTTTTTTAGAAAAACGGCACGAGAACCCGCGGTAAATCGGGAGAGGGTGCCGGACCTGCACCTTTTGTAGTATCATGAACCGTGCCCTGGTCGCTACCGCTTTTGACAGGGTAGGCCGGTACCGGCTGCAGGTCCTGCTGATACGAAATATCTGGTTTTGACCGTTGGCCGGTTCCTGATGACTGGCGGATACTGATGGTTCCCGGACAGCATACCGTGCCGGGCCGGCGTAATTTCGTGGTTTTTTTAGCACTGCCTCAGGGAGTATCACGGGCGTTGTATCTTCGTACTTATATGTGACAGAAGCGCCGGCCGAAACCGTGGTCACATCAACCGACCTGTTCGTATCAACGTGATCATCCGTTCAGTACAAGGAAAGAGTCGCGCATGTAATCGACAAGGGAAGCCGGTGCTGCACGAGATCTGGGGATCCGTCACGAGGAATCATCCGTACAGACCATGTCCGATAAATTTCCAAAAATCGCCGTGACATAATAGTTATCATTCAGGGATCCCTATAGAGAAGTGATGATTGATACAATGGTGTTTCCAAGAGTTGATCGGTGGCTTTTAATCACCGCACTCATGCTGATCATCATCATCGCGGTCAAGCAGATTTCATTCATCGTGACGCTTTTTCTGATGTCGCTCATTCTCACGCTTCTCACCCTGCCTGCCATGCATTGGCTTAAGGAGAAAGGTCTTTCGGATTTCCAGGCGGTCCTGATAATAACGGTAGCCGGGATCCTGATCGTGATAGGATTCTTATTTTTTACCATGCTCTCCTTCAATTCCCTGGTCGCTGACCTTCCCCAGTACCAGAACGAACTGAATACCCGCCTCAGTGATATTACTGCCCTCCTGAATTCCTATGGTATTTCTACGGCAACGAACGGGTCTCCCTCGGTAAAGATCGGTGATATCATGGATGTCGGTTTTTCCAGCATCATGGGTATTGCTGAATCATTCGAGTTCCTCTTTTTCGTTGGTGTGACAACATTTTTCATGCTGCTCGAAGCACCCCGCGTGACCTCCCGGCTGGGGGAATGGCTGGGTAAGAACTCGGACACCATGAGGCAGATGAACAAGATGACCGGGTATGTCATCGATTTCATGGTCGTCAGGACCGAGACAAACTTCATCCACGGCCTCCTCTTCGGGGGATTTTTAGGTATTGTGGGGGTCCATGGTGCGATACTCTGGGGTGTCCTGACATTCCTTCTCGGGTACATCCCGTTTATCGGCCTGATCATTGCTGCGATCCCGGCACTCTTCTTTGCCTGGCTCCAGTTTGGTATACCGGGAGCAATCGGGGTCGTCGCAGCCGTGGCTATTCTGAATCTGTTTGTGGAAAACCCGATTTACTCCTTCCTTGCCGCCCGGAAATTCGAGATGCCGGCGCTTATCGTGATCCTCTCGGTGATCTTCTGGGGGTGGCTGCTGGGGCTTGTCGGGATGCTCTTTTCAGTCCCTTTCACGCTCCTCCTGTTCCTCATCTTCGAACTGGCAGATGAGCTGCGCTGGATCAATGTCGCACTTGGCGTCCACCATCTCTTTGAGGATCCAAAACCTGGAGAATCACCTTCTGATCCCGGGGTTGTCCCATAATCTGTTCTTAATTTCCTTTTCTGCGGCAGGTTGTTACAGGATACCCGCAGGGACCACATTTTCAGAAGGGATAGGGGATTATTCAATCTGATTGACGGTAACTGAATAATTCCCCTCCCATCCAAGAGTTACCGTTGAACTTCCAAGGATCCGTCCGGATGCGATATCCTTTGCAGTCACCGTTATCATAACGGGAGTTATCGTGGAGGGCGGTTTATCGATGAACGACCAGTAGAGTTTTTCACCATGGTTGCTTACAGAATCTCCCAGTTGGTTTACCTTGAAGTCCGGGGAATTCCACGAGAGGAACTGGCCATAGGTTGCCTTCCATGCAAACAATGCGTTGTCTGCACTGAACCCGGTTGCAACCGGTTCAAGCCCGATGCCGGGAGTCGATGACATGATCGGGGAGTAACGCTGGGGCGAGGCCTTGATTGTTATCCCGGTAAGACCTCCGTGGGCAGACGATACTGAAGATGCGGGAACAAGACTGCATGTTCTGTTCACGCACCCGCAGGTCCCGGCACCGCAGTCGAGCGGGCCTTCACAGCTCGCTGTGCACATCATGCTGCAGACCCGTTGTGCAACTTTTGGGATACAACGGGACGAGGAACAGCATTCGGCCGGTATACAGTCTGAAGCATCGTTGCATTCTGCAATTTGCTCGGCAGAGGTTGTTGCGGCAGGAGTGCCCGGGAGCAGCGACGTTGGTATGGAGGGACTACCAGCAGGATCTGGTGAATGCATGGTACAGCCGGCAATGGATACCGCTGCGATGCTGATGACAAGAAGCGTGATTAATGTTAGATCCATACAGAACCATGGCTGTGGGATCTCATAAACAGGACGTTGACTGCGAATAATTTCGCACCTGGCAAAAACGGCACAGTTGACCGGGCTCAAAGAACTCGGTTTTTTTTTCAAAACCCCCCATCAGCATAAGCAGGTAAGATAAAAGGATTTTTTGCTCTGTAGAGATCCTTTTTTTTTCAAGTACTAATGCCCCCTCTTGTGCCAATATGCCCCCCTCGGGGGGTGAGGGGCGGTGCGATGGGACGTAGTCGGTTGCAGGTAATACCTTGTCATCGCAAGGTGGGGGATGCATCAGCGGCGATGGCAGAGCGTAAGCGGACCCCCAAAAAGCGTCTTCACATGCTCAATGTTTTCTCCAGAGCAGAATTTTTATAAAACCATGGATCGAATGTTGATCCAATGGCGAGACAATTCCCCGTGTACAATAATCGTATTATCGCAAGCTGCCTGCTGGTACTCCTTGCACTGATGCTCATAACCAGCGGATGTACGCAGCCGTCCGTACAACAGCAGACGAAAATACCCCCACCGGTCACCGCAACCCAGACTGACAGTACTCATATCCTGATCGCGTATCCCGGCAGCACTGACACGAGCACGCTCCTCGAGCTGGAGGCCACGGTCACCGATAGTGCAGGAAAAACCCAGACCCAGTCTGTCGGCTCTCACCTTTCAACAACTCCCCTGAGGTTTGGAGCCACGATCGTTTTTGACGGAATGTTCAGTGGAACTGACCACGTGTTTATCACCGGATATTTCATGGACGGATCACAAAAGACGGTACTCGATACTACCCTCTGAGCGATAGACGGACGTTTTTTTTCCCGGCTCTGGAGAAACAGGCAGGAATGACTCGGTTCACGCCGGAACGATGAAAATTGCAGAAAGGAGGGCTCCCAAGTCGGGGATCCTCGCGGGGTACGGCGGGGCAATTCCGTGTTTTTGGTACGCTCAAGGTTATTGATCCGCCGCGGGGGCGCCCCGTAGGGGGAGGCGGCGTTGATCGCAAATAATTGAGAACGTGAAAAAACTAAAAAAATCACCTTTGCGGAATGCAATTTTTTACCAAAAATCCCTTTTTCTCCCCGTGATCAGCCCCCTTTTCCCATCCCTGTCCCCTCGGGACGATCAGGTGACCCTGATTCCGGTCCAGGAAGGATCTTGTTTTTTGGTTGCGCTAAAATCATCACCATCATAAGCCCACCACCCGGTAAAGGTCTTCCCGTCCGCTGCCAGCTCGAACTCAACCGGCCCTTCTGATACCCCATTGTCCTCGGTCCAGGTGCCAATGAGGCGGTTGTCCTGGACAGTCCCGCTGATACTGCCCTCACTGTAATCGTAGGAGCCTGTCACGGTGCTGCCGGATTGGACCAGTACCATGCGGACATCATGGCCGCCTCCCTGCCATGTTGTCATGAACGTCCCGGTCCATGAGTTTAGCGGAAGGCCGGCGGGTTCTGTAACCATCGTGACTGCAGGACCTGGCAGTGTTGGCTTGGGAAGGCCAGGAATACTGATGCATCCTGCAGCGAACAGGAGTGCGCACAGACATAGTACCCGGAACTTGTTCACCCATCGTATCATACAACAGCCAGCTGGAAATTGCGATAGGATAAACTTTTGGATCGCATTCCAACCTTAATAACATCCCCACTCAGGATTTTCTATAACGACGCGGCAGGGGGTGTCTTTTCGGTCATGGTCCGGCTGCGCAGCAGCCGGTTGTATGCAATGGCAAAACGGTGGGCTTCGTCCCTAATCTCCTGAAGGAAATGCAGGGCCATCCCCTTATCATCCAGGTGGAGAGGAAGTATCTCCCCGGGCAGGTAGACCTCTTCCATGCGTTTTGCAAGCGCGATAACCGGGATTGATAGCCCAAGTCCGGCCAGGGCACCACGTGCCGCGGAGAGCTGGTCCCTGCCACCATCAATGATGATAAGGTCAGGGAACGATGCGTCTTCATTGATAAGACGATGATAGCGCCGTTTTACAACCTCAGCAACAGACGCCACGTCATCGATACCTTCAACGGTCCGAATCTTAAAACGCCGGTAACTCTTTTTATCCGGTTCCCCGTTGCGGAACTGAACCATCGACCCGACCATGGATGTACCGGAGAGGTGGGAGATATCAAAACACTCGATGACTGAGGGTGACTGCACAAGACAGAGACTGGCCTGCAGGTCTTTTACCTTCATCTCGTTTTTCATGAAGGCGTGTCCGATATTTTTCTCAACAAGTTCGACCAGCTTCTTTTTCTCACCCATCTTCGGGACGGTTACCTTCACGGACCGGCCTTTACGTTCCGACAGGTATCCTGCCATCCCTTCACCGACTGCACACGACAGGATCAGTTCCTGGGGAGGTGTCCGGTCGGCATAATATAACACGAGGAACTCCTCAAGAAAGTCAGCATGATGGTCAAATGAGTATTCCTGTTTTCCGGAGAGGAGGCCTCTCTCAACAGAGAAGACCATCAGGTATACCCGGTCCCCGGCAACCGTGAAGGCGATTACGTCCTGGTCAGATTCTTTCGGTCGCTCAACGTGCTGGCGCTCGGCAAGACGTTCTATTGCCGCAATCTGGTTGCGAAGGATAAGGGCTTTTTCAAACTCCTGCTGAACGGAATACACCGCCATCTCGGCCCTCAGCTGGTCGAGCAGCTCACGGCTCTTTCCATGGAGCAGTGCCGATGCACGGTCGACCTGCAGGCCGTAGTCTGTCTCCGAAATCGCCCCGATGCAGGGAGCACTGCAGCTCTGAAGGTGATAGCGGAGACAGGCCCGCCGGGGCATTTTCCTGCACGAGCGGAGAAGGAAGATCCTTTTGATAACTTTGAGGAGCGCATCGCGTTCCGTTGCCGAGACGAATGGCCCGAAATAGCTTGCATCCTCGCGCCGTGCCTGCCGGGCAATACCAATCCTGGGGAATGTTTCCCTTGTGATCTCAATATATGCAAAGCGTTTGGCATCCTTGAGATCGATATTGTATTTCGGCTGGTGCTTCTTGATCAGGTTGTTTTCAAGGAGGAGTGCCTCAGTTTCAGTATGCGTGACCATCAGGTCAACTGAAGCAATGAGGGCGACAAGATTCTTTGTTTTCTGGTCATGATCCCTTTTCTGGAAGTAGCTGGTTACCCGTTTTCTCAGATCCTTCGCCTTGCCGACATAGAGAATAGTCCCACCGGCGTCTGAAAACAGATAACAGCCGGGAGTGTGGGGGAGTGTGGCGAGATCGATCATTCGTACTCTTAGTCATGTGTGAGAGGTCATAAGGGATGAGGATCTGGCAGGGGGGAATTATTGTTATTGCAATTTTTACTTCCCGCTGACCGTTCTCATGAGATTTTTTGATGGGGGTTGAGACCCCCATACCCACGATGGTGAGGAGTGTCTCTGCACCTGGCGGGGCGCCCCTGCGGAGGATCAGCACGGTTGAGGAGAATTTTTTTTTGCTTGGGTTTAAAACTGCTGTGCTCCACAAGGAGAGCCCCGGCGAGGCGGCGAGCGCCCGTTGCCCGTCGCTACCCAAGATGACCCCGGGTTTTCTAAAGGGTACAGAATTATTTTTACGTACGATAAAACCAAACTCACACCACCGTGTCACGGAGTGCCCTGATGCTCCAGGACCCTCACGAATAATCTGGATTATTATCCATGGTCGCATTGTAGCGGAAGTAAGTCCCTGCACTATCACGAACGCTATCAGTTAAAATGTTGTATGTGATGGTCTCATTGATGGAATTTGTCCAATTCATGATATCAAAATTTACAGATCTCTTACCAGTCCAACAAATATTGTATTCATTATCAGTTACTTTTGTCCATTTTCCGATTATTATTGAACGATCGATTCTGTTTCCCTTCGATATCTGAGCATCGCGATAAAAGAACAAGGATCGGCCTCTTATCATTTTATCATTAGGTTGTTCCCAATGTCCAATGATAGGATCAGATTCGGTTGTATTGGTAATGATGGAATAATTTGGTTCAGGAATCGGAGGTGGACAACAATGATCAATGGGGCCACCACAACCCGCGAAGATAGCCAACAGGATACAAAATAGACTGAAAAGAAAGAAAATTTTGAATTCCACGCATTTTATTTATCGTTATTTGTTTAAGAATTGATATTCTGTCACTCTTTCGCCAGTATCGGTTTCAGGAACTCTCCCGTGTAACTTGACTTCGTCCCTGCAACCTTCTCCGGTGTCCCGGCAGCGATGATCTCCCCACCCGCATCCCCGCCCTCGGGCCCGATGTCGATGAGGTAGTCAGCGGACTTGACAACATCGAGGTTGTGCTCGATCACGATCACGGTGTTGCCCTTCTCCACGAGGTCGTCGAGCACCTTGATCAGTTTCTTCGTATCGTCAAAGTGGAGACCGGTCGTGGGCTCGTCCAGCAGGTAGAGGGTCCGGCCGGTCGCCCGCTTCGCAAGCTCGCGGGTGAGCTTGATCCGCTGTGCCTCGCCGCCCGAAAGGGTGGTCGAGCTCTGGCCGAGCTTAATGTAGTCGAGGCCGACCCGGGACAGGGTCTCGAGTTTTGACCGAATGGACGGGATGTGCTCGAAGTGCTTCATCGCTTCTTCGACACTCATATCGAGGACGTCGGCGATCGACTTCCCCTTGTAGAGGACTTCGAGCGTTTCGCGGTTGTACCGCTTGCCCTTGCATTCCTCGCATTCAATATAGACATCGGGGAGGAAGTTCATCTCGATCTTGATGAGACCGTCACCCTCGCACGCCTCGCACCGGCCGCCCCGGATATTGAAAGAAAACCGGCCCGGTGCAAAGCCTCGCATCTTCGCCTCCTTGGTCCCGGCAAAAACCGTGCGGATCTCGTCGAAGACCTTGGTGTAGGTCGCGGGATTGGACCGGGGGGTCTTGCCTATCGGCGACTGGTCGATGACGATGACCTTGTCGATTTCGGCATCGAAAATAATCTTATCGTGCTTTCCGGCCTGCTCCCGGGACTTGTTGATGATCTGCATCATGCCCCTGTAGAGGGTCTCGTACACGAGAGTCGACTTCCCGCTGCCCGAGACACCAGTGACAACGGTCAGGAGCCCGATGGGGAACTTCGCGGTGATGTTTTTGAGATTGTTTTCCCGGCAGCCGGTTACCGTGAGGAACTGTTTCGCTGGCCGCCGTTCTGCGGGAACGTCAATCATCTTTGCACCGGAGAGGTACTGGCCGGTCAGGGACTTTTTGTTCTTCTCGATCTGCTTCGGGTTTCCTTCCGCAACAACATAACCGCCGTGCAACCCGGCACCCGGGCCCATGTCGATGACGTGCTCCGCGGACCGGATCATGTCCTCATCATGCTCGACTACGAGCACGGTATTCCCGAGGTCGCGGAGCGTCCGGAGGGTCTCGATCAGTTTCCGGTTATCGCGCTGGTGGAGCCCGATGGATGGCTCGTCGAGGACATACAGGACGCCCATCAGGTTCGAGCCGATCTGGGTGGCGAGACGGATCCGCTGGGCTTCCCCTCCGGAGAGGGTCCCGGCGTTCCGGGAGAGGGTGAGATACCCGAGGCCGACTTTCTCTAAAAAATCGATCCGGCTTTTGATCTCCTTGGTGATAAGGTTGGCAATCTCCGCTTCCTTGGGAGTCAGCCGGATGTTTTTAAAGAACGCGATGCCTTCCGTAATCGAGAGATCGGTAACATCAATGATGGACTTCCCGTCGATCCGGACCGAGAGCACCTTGTCCTTGAGCCGCTTCCCGTTGCAGGCCGGGCAGGGTGAGACCCGCATGTAGCCCTCGAGCTCGCGTTTCCGCCAGTCCGACTGGGTCTGGGCATAGAGCCGGGCGGTCTGCGGGAGGAGCCCTTCCCATTCTCCCGTGTGCGACCACTCGGCATCGCCGTTCCTCATGCTCATCTGGAACTTCATTCGCTTCGATGAGCCGAACATCAGCGCCTCGTACTGCTCCTTTGTGAGATCCTTGATCGGGGTGAGGACCGAGAAACCGTAGTTCTTCGCAACGGTCGCGAGGTACTGTCCCCGGAACCCGTCCATCGGGTTGCGGTACGGGGCGATGGCCCCGTCCGCGATGCACCGCTCCTTGTCCGGTATGATCAGGTCCGGGTCGAACTCCATCTTGACCCCGAGCCCGTGGCACTCCTCGCAGGCACCGAACGGGCTGTTGAACGAGAACATCCGCGGCTGGAGTTCCTCGAACGCTGTCCCGCAGACCGGGCAGGCCATGAGGGAGGAGTAGGTGAACTCCTTCCCCTGTTCATCCGCGACAAGGACGAGACCCCCGGACTTCTTTAAGCAGTTCTCCACCGCCTCGACAAGCCGGGAGCGTTCGGAGGAGTCAAGCCTGTCGATCACAATCTCGATGTCCTGCATCTTGTACCGGTCGAGCTTGATCTCCTCGTCCGTCCGGATGATCTTTTTGTTGACCCGGACCCGAATGAATCCTTCCTTGTTGAGGTCTTTTAAGAGCTGCTGGTACGTCCCCTTCTTCTGCCGGACGACCGGCGCGAGGATCGTTATCATGCCAGGATGTTCGGCCGCGATCTGGTCGGAGATCCGGTCCGGGGTCTGGGCAGCAATGGGAATATTATGCTCGGGACAGTACGGGACACCGATCCGGGCATAGAGGAGGCGGAGGTAATCGTAGATCTCGGTGACGGTGCCTACCGTACTGCGGGGATTTTTCGAGGTCGTCTTCTGCTCGATGGAGATCGCAGGTGAGAGCCCCTCGATGGAGTCAACGTCCGGTTTCTGCATGATGCCGAGGAACTGCCTCGCGTACGAGGAGAGGGACTCGACGTACCGGCGCTGCCCTTCTGCATAGAGGGTATCGAACGCGAGGGTGGATTTGCCGGAGCCGGAGACGCCCGTTATGACGACCAGGTTATCCCGGGGGATCGTAACGTTGATATTTTTAAGGTTGTGCTGGCGGGCACCTTTGATGATAATATCTTTCATGTGCGTGTGCTCAGACTGTTCAGCTCCGGCAGTTAAAGGAGTAAGGTTCGGGGCATGAAAGTGAACAGCCTGGTCCTGACGAACGCAAAATCTGCACCGGCGTCTGATCCACCATGGGGTTATTACACCGCAGGATCAATACTGGATCAGGAACCACCATGCCCGTAGTCGTACTCAGGATGAAACAGGGTGCATCCACCGATCAGAAACGCAGGATTGTCAGGGAATTCACCGATACTCTGGTTGGAACACTGGGGGTAAGCCCGGAGTTGATCACCATCCTTATCGAAGACCTCCCTCTCGAAAATATCGGCAAAGCCGGAAAACTCCGCTGTGACCAGTGATTTTTTCCCTTTTTTTTATTATGTCCGATACGAAGGAGTGCAAAAAGTAATAATTTAATATTCGATAAGCTGCTATCAGACATCGGGATACCATGAAGGGAATTATGAACAGTCACGCTCCATACCACTCTCTGGTAACAGCCTTCTTGTGTATTGTTTTGGTGATTGCCGGGGGCCTGTTAATGGTTCCCGTGTCAGCCCACCCGCCATCGGGCATGTCCGTAACCTACCAGGAGCCAAAGGAGCTCCTCGTTTCCATCACCCATGCTGTTCCCAACCCGGGGGAGCATTATATTAATGAGGTAACCATTTCCGTCAACGGGAAGGTCGTCAATACTTCCCGGTATACCAGCCAGCCTTCAGCGGATACCTTTAGCTATACTTACCCGGTTGAAGCGGTGACGGGAGATGAGATCAAAGTAACCGCCACATGCTCACTTGCCGGTTCGATGACACGAACATTGCATAATACCGGCCCGATCGCATCAGCATCTTCAGCATCACCTGACAGTCAGCCAACACAAAAAGCAGCTGCAGGTTTATTACCGGTTCTCGGAGTTGCTGCAGCTCTTCTGATCGGAAAAAAATAAGGGCTTTGTAGAATTCCTCTTTTCAAATGATGATTGCCCCCCTTGCGCCATCCCTGCCCCCATCGGGGGCGGGGGCGCATTGCGATGCCTCGGCATTACCTAAATGGGAAATATGTTAATGACTGCGTACAACTAATACGAAACAATCGCAACCGGGGGATGCCACAGCGGCGGGGGCATGCCTGCATGCCCCCAAGAGCGTTAGAAATATTCAAAGGATTTC
>ERZ795055.2292-NODE-2292-length-14592-cov-17.187934_pt1 | contig 14592 bp, 14 predicted proteins | sample MGYA00375139_ERZ795055 | MGnify/ENA primary metagenome ERZ795055 (study PRJEB30184, sample SAMN05720283) | anaerobic digester metagenome | isolation source: active sludge of municipal wastewater-treating anaerobic digesters | place: USA | collected 2015-01-23 ...
TTGCGTGCCGAAAGCTCGCCGGCTGCATGCCGGCCGCGGGCGATCACGCGCGGGCTGCGCGCGTCCGAGCGGCGCCCGCCGAACCCCTCAGCGCGCGAACACGATGCGCTCGGCGCGCAGCAGGCGTGCCAGCAGTGCGAGGCAGACCAGGGTGCCGGCCAGCGCCAGGGCGCCGGGCGCCATCAGCTCGGGCCAGCCCACCGCCTCGCCGCGCAGCACGCGCGCCAGCACCATCTGCTGGCCGAGCGCCGGCACGGCCAGCTGCCAGGGCGCGTCGCGCAGCGACAGGAACAGCGGCAGGATGGGCAGGAAGTTCACCAGCATGGTGATGTAGCTCGCGTAGGTCTGCGCTTCCTTGTAGCTGCGCCCGTAGGCGGCGGCGAGCATCAGCAGCGCCGCCATGAAGCCCGCGAAGGGCAGCAGCACGGCGAGGAACACCGCGAGCTCGCGCGGCCCGAACTGCATCAGCGCGGCAAGCGTCTCGGAGCGCACGAACTGCATCGCCAGCGCAAAGCCTGCCAGCGTGAGCAGCACCACGGCGATCGCCGAGGTGGCTACCACCCCCCACTTGCCCAGCACCACGGCCCACGCCGGCACCGGGTTCATGAGCAGGGGCTCGAGCGATCCGCGCTCGCGCTCGCCGGCCGTGACGTCGATGGCGACGCTGATGGCGCCCACCACCGAGCCCAGCATCGCGAGCCAGGGCACCAGGAAGAGCAGCTGGGCGCCGCGCGAACGCGAGGGGGCGAGGTTGACCTCCTCGACGCTGAAGCGTGTCAGCAGCTGAGGGCTCACGCCGCGTGCCATCAGGCCCTGGCTTGCGAGCTCGCGCTGCCAGGCGCGCAGCAGGCCGGCCGCCGCGCGGCTCGAGGCCTGGGCCTTGGTGCCGCTGTCGTCGAACACCAGCTGCAATCGTGCATCCTCGCCGCGCGCCAGGCGGCGCTCGAAGTCCTCGGGCACCACGATCACCGCCTGCTGCAGCCGGCCGTCGCGCTGGCGCTCGCGGAAGTCGGCGGGCGCCTCGCTCACCCGCGCGCCGGCGCGCGCCAGGAAGTTGGCGAGTTGCGGCGCGTGCTGCCCGCCCGCCACCAGCACCTCGCGCTTGGCGGCGCTGGCCTCGATGTCCGACACGAAGCTCGCCAGCAGCAGCAAGGACACCGGACCGGCCACGATCGAGGAGATCAGCACCACCATCCAGGTGCGCCGATCGCGCAGCGCGTCGGCCAGTTCCTTGAGGTAGACCGTGAGCGCGACCTTCATGCGGCCTCCCCGAAGGCCAGGCGCACGAAGGCGTCCTCGAGCGCGCCGCCGGCGGCGATGGCTTGCGGCGTGCCGCTGGCCACGGTGCGGCCGTGGGCGACGATCACCAGCGTGTCGGCCAGGGCGTCGACCTCCTGCATGATGTGCGAGCTGAACACGATGCACTTGCCGCGTTCGCGCAGATGGCGCAGCAGGGCGCGCAGGGCGCGCGTCGAGAGCACGTCCAGCCCGTTGGTGGGCTCGTCCAGGATGAGGTGCGCGGGGTCGTGGATCAGCGCGCGTGCCAGCGCCACCTTCATGCGCTCGCCCGTGGAGAAGCCGGCGGTGGGCCGGTCGAGCAGGGAATCCATGTCGAGCAGCCGCGCCATCTCGGCCAGCCGCGCCTGCCAGGTGGCGTCGGCCAGGCCGCGCAGACACGCGTAGTAGGCCACGTTCTCGCGCGCGGTGAGGCGGCCGTAGAGCCCGCGTGCGTCCGAGAGCACGCCCAGGCTGGCGCGCACCGCCAGCGGCTGCGCCTGCACATCGAGCCCGCCCACGCGCGCCGTGCCGCCATCGGCCCGCATCAGCGTGGCCAGGATGCGCAAGGTGGTGGTCTTGCCGGCACCGTTGGGGCCGAGCAGGGCCGTGATCTGGCCGTCGGGCGCGGTGAAGCTCACGTCGCTGACCGCGGCGATGCGCTGCTGGCGGCGTCCGCGGCCGCTCACGAAGGACTTGGACAGGTGCCCGACTTCGATCATGGGCGCGCGACCGGCTGGAAGAACACTGGAGCGGGCACCCCGAGCAGGCAGGCCTCGTCGATCCCCTCGAACGAGGCGCTGCGCACGAAGCGCGTGATCAGGTCGGGGGCGCAGCCGACGGTGGACACCCCGTGGCCCAGATGCGGCGCGACCAGGTGGCGCGCGTTGCCCAGACGGGCCGCGACCGACTCGCCATGGCGCGGCGGTGTGGCCGGGTCGGCCCCGCCCGAGAGGATGAGCACCGGCACGGGGCTCGCCGGCACGGTGTAGAACTCGGCCGGCACGGGGCGCGTCGGCATCACGCTGCAGGCCTGCGCGTACAGGTCGAGCATGCTCGTGCCCAGGCGCGTGGCGGCGGCTCGCGCCCGCGCCTCGGCGTCGATGCGCGGCAGGTCCTCGGCGCACACCACGGCGTAGTGCATGCCCTCGGCGAAGTTGCGGCTCACGGGGCCGGCCAGCGCCATGGTCAGAGCGGCCAGCGGCTCGTAGCGCCCGGCGCCGGCCTCGGCGAGCGCGTGGGGTAGCACGGCGGCAAAGCCCGGCACGTACAGCGGCGCGCGCAGCAGCGCCGCGATCAGCGCGGGCGAGAGCGCGACCTCGCTGCTCTGTGCAGTGAGCGGATCGGCCACCTTGACCCGATCGCTGCGCGCTGCGGCCTCGCGCAGGCGGTCGACCGTGGCGTCGAGGTCGGGCGTGCGCGCCCGGCAGGCCGTGTCGGCGCGGCAGCGCGCCAGCACCTGGGCCAGCGCGGCCTCGGCGTCCACGCTCATGGCGGCGGGCAAGGCCATGTCGGGCGGCGCCACGCCGTCGAGCACCATGCTGCGCACGCGCTCCGGGAACTGGCGCAGGTAGTCGAGCGCCGCGCGCGTGCCGTAGGACGCGCCCCACAGATTGATCCTGGCGGCGCCGAGCGAAGCGCGCACGGCCTCGAGGTCGCGCGTGGCGATCCAGGTGGGCAGCAGGGCGGGGTCGATCGGCGCGCGTCGCACGCACTCGGCCAGCCGCTCGATCGAACGGGCCGGGTCGAGTTCGGTCAGACCCTGCTCGGGCTCGGGGCACTCGAACGCGGCCGAGCCGCCGGTGCCGCGCTGGTCCACGAACACCAGGTCGCGCCGCGTGTTGAGCGCATCGAACACCGGCCCCAGTTGCCCGGCCACGCCGGTGGCCGCCTGGCCGGGACCGCCCGCCAGCACGAACACCGGATCGGCGAGCTTGATGCGTGCCAGCGCCGGCAGCACGGCATAGCGCACCGTGATCTGCTTGCCGCCGGGCGCGGCGGGGTCGGCCGGCACGGTGACCGAGCCGCAGCGGGCCTCGCGCTCCAGGCCGGGCAGGCGGCACGGCTCGAGCTTCGCGGCGCCCGAGGCCTTGCCCACGCGCTCGCAGCCCGCGCACAGGGCGAACAGGGCGAGCAGGCCGATCAGCAGGGGGATGCGCAAGAGGTTCATGGCGGCGCGCAGCATAGCCAAGCCGCGGCGGCACAGGCCGGGCGCGCGGCCAATGGCGGCAGGCGCTGCATGAGCTGCGCCGGGGACGGCGCGAGCTGCATTGGCCGCGGGGGCGCGGCTACTTGGTGCCGAACAGCCGGTCGCCCGCGTCGCCAAGGCCCGGCACGATGTAGGCGTGCCCGTCGAGGAACTCGTCGAGCGCGGCCACGTACATGGGCACGTCGGGATGGCGGGCCTGGAACACGCCCACCCCTTCGGGCGCGGCCACCAGGGCCATGAAGCTGATGTCGGCGGCCGGCACGCCGCGTTTTTTGAGCACGTCGACCGCGTGCGCCGCGGAGTAGCCGGTGCCGACCATGGGATCGACCAGGATGAAGCTGCGGCCCTCGACCTCGGGCAGGCGCACCAGGTATTCGACCGGGCGCTTGTTCTCGTCGCGATACAGGCCGATGTGGCCTTCGCGCGCCGAGGGGATGAGCTCCAGCAGCCCGTCGGCCATGCCTGTGCCGGCGCGCAGCACCGGCACCACGGCGAGCTTCTTGCCGGCGATCACCGGTGCGTCCATGGGCGTGAGCGGGGTCTCGATGCGCTTGGTGGTGAGCGGCAGGTGGCGGGTGATCTCGTAGCCCATGAGCAGAGAGACCTCGCGCAGCAACTGGCGGAAGGTGCGCGTCGAGGTGTCGCGGTCGCGCATGTGGGTGAGCTTGTGCTGCACCAGCGGGTGATCGACGATGAACAGGCGCGGGAAGCGGGGATCCTGACGCATGGAAGCTCGGGCAGTGGAAGGCAGCGGGCGCTGCGGGATCGCGCCAAGCATACGACCGCATCAACCGGCGCCGGCACCGGCCGCGTCAAGTGCGACCGCCGCGCGCTAGGCCAGCAGCTTGAGCCCGATCACCCCGGCCAGGATGAGCGCGATGCATGCCAGGCGCAGCGCGGTGGCGGGCTCCTGATGGATCAGCATCCCCGCGACTGCCGCCCCGGCCGCGCCGATGCCCACCCACACCGCGTAGGCCGTGCCCACGGGCAGCACCTTCATCGCCAGCCCCAGCAGCCAGAACGAGGCGAGCGCGATGGCCGTGACGATCACGCTGGGCACGAGGCGCGTGAAGCCCTCGGTGGACTTCATGCCCACCGCCCACGCGATCTCGAGCAGGCCGGCCACGAGCAGCAGGCCCCAGGCCTGGGCGGGGCTCATGCGGTGCGCGCGGCGCGGCGCGCGGCCGCGGCCCGGCGGGGCGCGTTGGCGAGAGCGAGGGCGAAGGCCAGGGCAGGGCGCATGGCGCGATCTTAGGGCCGCCTTTGGCTCGGGGGCCGAGTCGCGGCTCCGTACAATCGCGCAGTGACTTCCTCCTCCCGACCGCTGGCCGTCGGCATCGCGCTGGCGGTCGCCGGCAGCGTGCTGTTCTCGGCCAAGGCCATCGTGGTCAAGCTGGCCTACCGCCACGGGGTCGATCCCGTCACCCTGATCGCCCTGCGCATGCTGCTCGCGCTGCCGGTGTTCGTGGCGACTCTGTGGTGGTCGACCCGCGGCGCGCCGCCGCTGGCGCGCTCCGATCACGCGCGGCTGGTGGTGCTGGGGCTGCTGGGCTATTACGTGGCCAGCATGCTGGACTTCCTGGGCCTGCAGTACATCACCGCCGCGCTCGAACGCCTGGTGCTCTATCTCAACCCCACGCTGGTGCTGCTGATCTCGGCCGTGGTGCTGGGCAAGCGCATTGCGCGCGCCGAATGGTGGGCGCTGGGTCTGGCCTACGGCGGCATCGTGCTGGTGTTCGCTCACGACGTGAAGCTCGAGGGCGGGCAGGTGTGGCTGGGCACGGCGCTGGTGTTCGGCGCGGCGCTGAGCTACGCGGCCTATCTGGTGCTGTCTGGCGAACTGGTGAGGCGCGTGGGCACGGTGCGGCTGGTGTCCTACGCGATGTGCGTGGCCAGTGCGGCGGTGCTCGTGCAGTGGGCGCTGCTCATGCCCTGGGCCTCGATTGCCCAGCCCGCGCCGGTGTGGTGGCTGTCGCTGGTCAACGCGCTCGCCTGCACGGTGCTGCCAGTGTTCGCGACCATGGCGGCGGTGGCGCGCATCGGCGCCGGGCGCACCGCTCTGGCGGCGATGGTCGGGCCGGTGGCTACCATAGGCCTTGCCGCGATCTTTCTCGACGAGCCGGTCACCGCCTGGCAACTGGCCGGCACGGCGCTGGTGCTCGCGGGCGTGGCCGTGCTCACGCGGTCCGCGCCGCAACCCTCAAAGGAGACTCCCGCATGAAGACCGAAGCCATCGTCGTGCGCAGCCACGGCGGCCCCGAGGTGCTCGAATTCGCCGAGATCGAGGTGCCGGATCCCGGGCCGGGCGAGGTGCGCATCCGCCAGCACGCCATCGGCGTGAACTTCATCGACATCTACTACCGCACCGGCCTGTACCCGGCGGCCACCCCGCACGGCCTGGGCTTCGAGGGCGCGGGCGAGGTCGAGTCGGTGGGCAAGGGGGTGGACTTCCTCAAGCCCGGCGACCGCGTGGCCTACCCGCAAGGCCCCCTGGGCGCCTACTCCCGCATGCGCACCCTGCCGGCGGGCACGGTGGTCAGGCTGCCGCGCGGCATCGGCTACGACGAGGCCGCGGCGGTGATGCTCAAGGGCCTGACGGTGCAGTACCTGTTCCGCCAGACCTACCGCCTGCAGGGCACCGAGACCATCCTGTTCCACGCCGCGGCCGGCGGTGTCGGCCTGATTGCCTGCCAATGGGCGCGCGCCCTGGGCGTGAAGCTGATCGGCACGGTCAGTTCGCCCGAGAAGGCGAAGCTCGCGCGCGAGCACGGCGCCTGGGCGACGATCGACTACAGCAAGGAGAACTTCGCCGAACGCGTGAAGGAACTCACCGGCGGCGCCAAGGTGCCGGTGGTCTACGACGGCGTGGGCAAGGACACCTGGGAAGGCTCGCTCGACTGCCTGCAAGCGCGCGGGCTGATGGTGAGCTTCGGCAACGCGTCTGGTCCAGTCACGGGGGTGAACCTCGGCATCCTCGCGGCCAAGGGCTCGCTGTTCGTGACCCGGCCGACGCTCGCCACGCACGTGGTGCCGCGCGCGCGGCTCGAGGCCTCGGCCAGGGAACTGTTCAGCCTGATGCAGGCCGGCAAGATCAAGGTCGAGGTCGAGCGCCGCTACCCGCTGGCCCAGGCCGCGCAAGCCCAGGCCGATCTGGAAGCGCGCAAGACCACCGGCTCGCTCGTGCTCCTGCCCTGAACGATCCTTTGCATGCGGCCTCGTGCGCGGGCCCTCAGTACACGCCGGGAACGAAGCGCGCGGCGCGCTTCATGTAGTCCGCATAGCCGGGAAAGCGCCGCGCGAGCAGCGCTTCCTCGCGCAGCGCCTTGGCGTTGAGCACCAGCGCGAGCGCGGCGAGGATCAGCAGGCGCAGCGGGCGCGGGTCGATCGCCACCAGCCCGCCGCAGGCAGCGAGCAGCGCGGTGTACATGGGATGGCGGATGTATCGATAGGGGCCGCCCGTGACGAGTTCGGCATCGGCGCGTACCTCGGGCCGGATGTTGAAGTTGCCGACCTGGTTGTGGCCCAGCGCCCACATCCCCAGCACCGTGCCCAGGGCGAACAGCGGCAGGCCCAGCAGCCAGCCGCGTCCCAGCCCCTGCACCTGGGTGGTGACCGCCAGCGTCGCGAGCAGCACGAGCTGCGCGGCGACCAGCGCGCCCGAGGGCAGACTCATCCGGCCGGGCCGTGATAGGCGGTGACGCGCTCGACTTCCTCGGCCGAGCCGAGGAACACCGCCACGCGCTGATGCAGCTTGCCGGGCTGGATCTCGAGGATGCGGCCACGGCCGTCGGTGGCCGCGCCGCCCGCCTGCTCGACGATGAAGGCCATCGGGTTGCCCTCGTACATCAGGCGCAGCTTGCCGGGCTTGTCGGGCTCGCGCGCGTCGCGCGGGTACATGAAGACGCCGCCGCGGGTGAGGATGCGGTGCACGTCGGCCACCATGCTCGCGATCCAGCGCATGTTGTAGTCCTTGGCGAGCGGCCCGGTCTTGCCGGCGAGCATCTCGTCGACGTAGCGCCTCACCGGCGGCTCCCAGTGGCGCATGTTGGACATGTTGATCGCGAACTCGCGGGTGGCGCGCGGGATCTGCACGCCCTCGGTGGTGAGCAGGAAGCTGCCGGTGTCGCGGTCGAGCGTGAAGACCACCACGCCGTGGCCCACGGTCAGCACCAACTGGGTCTGCGGGCCGTAGACCGCATAGCCCGCCGCCACCTGGCGCGTGCCCTTCTGCAGGAAGGCCTCGTCGACCGGGTCCTGGCGGCTCTCGGGCGCGGGCAGCACCGAGAAGATGGTGCCGATCGACACGTTCACGTCGATGTTGCTCGAGCCGTCGAGCGGATCGAACAGCAGCAGGTAGCGCCCGCGCGGATAGGCCACGGGGATGGCGTGAGCGGTCTCCATCTCCTCGCTTGCCATGCCGGCCAGATACCCGCCCCACTCGTTGGCCTCGATCAGGATCTCGTTGGAGATCACGTCGAGCTTCTTCTGCACCTCGCCCTGCACGTTCTCGGTCTCGGCGCTGCCCAGCACGCCGCCCAGCGCACCCTTGCCCACCTTGTGGCTGATGGCCTTGCAGGCGCGCGCGACGGTCTCGATCAGCAGGCGCAGGTTGGGGTCGAGCGCGTGCTCGCGCTCCATGCGAATCAGGTAGTGGGTCAGCGTGATGCGGGCCATGGCAGTGTCCTGTGCGTGCTTGTAAGTGCGCCTACGCGTTCTCGAGCGCCTTGCCGACCACCTCGCGCACGTCGCTCGACAGCCCCTGGCGCGCGGCCACCTCGGCCAGCGCTGCGCGCATCGCCGCGGCGCGCTCGGGCGTGAACTTGGGCCAGCGCTCGAGCGAGCGAGCCAGCTGCGAGGCCACCTTGGGGTTGAGCGCGTCGAGCGCCAGCACCTGTTCCACCCAGAAGGCGTAGCCGCTGCCGTCGGTGAGGTGGAACTCGGCCGGATTGGCCCAGCAGAAGGAGCGGATCAGGGCGTAGACGTTGTTGGGGTTGGCGAGCGAATAGCCGGGGTGGCGCATCAGCCGGCGCACGCGCTCGAGCACCGGCGGTTCGCCCGCCTGGCGCACGGCGCGGGCCTGAATTTCGTACCACTTGTTCATCAGCAGGGGTTCGCGGGCCCACTCGCGCGCGGTGCGCACCAGCCAGTCGGCCTTGTCGGGCGCGGCGCTGTTGACCAGGGCCGTCAGCGCCGCGAGGCGGTCGGTGAGGTTGTCGGCGGTGTTGAACTGGGCACGCGCGAGGTCGAGGGCTTGCTCCGAGCCGGCCGCCACCAGCAGCCCGAGCGCGCCGTTGCTCAGCGCGCGCGGGCCGGCCTGCTCCGGACCGGGCGAGTAGGGGCCGCCGGTACGGTGGGCGGCATGGGCGGCGAGCAGTTCGGGCTCGAGCCGCCGGCCGAGCTCGGCGCGCACGAACTCGCGCGCAACGCGAATCGCGCCGGGGTCGACCACGGCGCGTTGCTCGGCGACAAAGCCCTCGCCCGGCAAGGCCAGCGCCAGCTCCCGAAACGCGGGCGACAGACGCTCGTCGAGCAGGGTGGCGCGCACTGCCGCGACGTAGGCTTCGTCGAGCGCCAGCGTGCGCCCGGCCTCGACGCTGTCGGCCAGCCGCTGCAGGCGCGCCAGCGCCAGAGTCTGGCCGGCCTCCCAGCGGTTGAAGGGATCGCTGTCGTGCGCGGCGAGGAAGGCGAGCGCCGCCTCGTCGTGATGCGCGTCGAACACCACCGGCGCCGAGTAGCCGCGCCCCAGCGACAGCACGGGCTGGTCGGGCAGATCCACGAAGAGGTAGCGCTGCTCGCGCGCGGTGAGTTCGAGTACCCGGGTGGTCGGGCCGGCCTCGGCTTCGCCCGCCAGGCGCAGGGGCAGGTCGCGTCCGTCGGCGCCCACCAGGCCCAGGGCCACCGGAATGTGCAGGGGCAGTTTGCTGGGCTGGCCCGGCGTGGGCGGGGTGGTCTGGGTGAGCGTGAGCTCGAAGCTCGCGGCCACGGGGTCATGGCGGCCCCGGGCCTCGACGCGCGGCGTGCCGGCCTGGTCGTACCAGCGCTCGAACTGGCCGAGGTCGCGCCGGTTGGCGTCGGCCATGGCGGCGCGGAAGTCGTCGCAGGTGACCGCCTGCCCGTCGTGGCGCTGGAAGTACAGATCCATGCCGCGGCGAAAGCCCGTGCGACCGAGCAGGGTGTCGTACATGCGCACGACCTCGGCGCCCTTCTCGTAGACCGTGGCGGTGTAGAAGTTGTCGACCTGCTGGTAGCTGTCGGGGCGCACGGGGTGCGCCATGGGGCCGGCGTCCTCGGGGAACTGGGCGGTGCGCAGCGTGCGCACGTCCTCGATGCGGCGCACCGCGCGGCCCGAGTCCGAGCCCATCTGGTCGGCCGAGAACTCCTGGTCGCGGAAGACGGTGAGGCCTTCCTTGAGCGAGAGCTGGAACCAGTCGCGGCAGGTGACGCGGTTGCCGGTCCAGTTGTGGAAGTACTCGTGCGCGACGATCGACTCGATGTTCGCGTAGTCGGTGTCGGTGGCCACGGACGGATCGGCGAGCACGTAGCGCGCGTTGAAGATGTTGAGACCCTTGTTCTCCATCGCGCCCATGTTGAAGTCGTTGGACGCGACGATCATGAAGCGGTCGAGGTCGAGCTCCAGACCGTAGCGCTCCTCGTCCCAGCGGATCGCGCGCTTGAGGCTCGCCATCGCGTAGGCGGTGCGCCCCTCCTGGCCGGGGTCGACCCACACCTGCAGCAGCGCCTCGCGGCCGCTGGCCAGGCGCATGCGCTCCTCGGTGAGCGCGTAGCGACCGGCCACCAGGGCGAACAGGTACGAGGGCTTGGGGAAGGGATCCTCCCAGCGCGCCCAGTGGCGCCCGTCGGGCAGGCTGCCCTGCTCGATCAGGTTGCCGTTGGCAAGCAGCACCGGGCTGCGCGCGGCGTCGGCGCGCAGCGTGACGTCGTAGCGCGCCATCACGTCGGGCCGGTCCTGGAAGTAGGTGATGCGGCGGAAGCCCTCGGCCTCGCACTGCGTGAGGAAGTTGCCGTTGGAGGTGTACAGGCCCGACAGCTGGGTGTTGGCCTCGGGGCGGACGCGGTTGCGTACCGTCAGGACGCAGCGCTCGGGCAGCCCGCGGATGCACAGTCCGTTCGCGCGCACCTCGAGGCGAGCATCGGCCAGCGGCGTGCCGTCGAGCCAGGCCCCGAGAAACTCGAGGTCCTCGCCGTCGAGCCACAGCTCGGTGGCGCCGTCCTGGACGCGGCGCAGATGCAGCCGGCTCGTCACCGTGGTGAGCGCCGGGTCGAGGTCGAACTCGAGCTCGGCCCGCTCGGTGACGAAGGCAGGGGCGCGGTAGTCCGCGCGCAGGACGGTCAGGACTTGCTCGTTGCGCATGGGAGGCGGGCGGCGAAGGGCGGCCGATTGTATCGGCCCGGGTGGACTGGGCAGGCGCCCGCGCCGCAGCAATCACTCCCGAGCGACCGGCGGGCGCCTCGAGCTGCGGTGGACCGAATCCGTGCGCGCCGCATGCGGCCGGCAACAGGCTCAGCCCCCGGCGGCGGGCCTCGCAAGCAGCAGCGTGAGCACCGCCTGGTGCTCGGCGTCGATGCGCCGCACGACCTCGTGCGCGGCGCTGCGGTTGGCGCGGTCGCAGAAGCCTGCGGCCTCGCCGCACAGGCCGGCAAGCCCCAGCGCGCCGAGGAACTCCGCGCTCGACTTGAGAGCGCGCGCCGAGCGGCTGCCCCCCTCGAAGTCGCCCGATCGGACCGCCGCGTCCATGGCCTCGATGAGCTGGGCCGAGCGCAGCGCGAAGGACTCGATCACCGTGGGTGCGAAGGTGCGGTCGCCGGGCTTGACCTCGCCGAGCCGCGCCACCGTGCGCCGCAGGCGCTCGGCATCGGAGCTGCGCATCTGGGTGCCGACGCGACCGCGCTCGGCCAGCACGCGTTCCAGCGCGGCGCCGAGCAGGCCCGCGGCCACGGGCTTGGAAAGGTGCTCGTTGAAGCCGGCGTTGAGGCAGCGCGCGCGGTCGGCGGGCGAGCCGTAGCCGGTGACGGCGATCACCGGGAAGGCGGGGGCCTGCGACTCCGCCTCCGAAGTGCGCAGCAGCTCGAGCGTCTCGAAGCCGTCCATGCCGCCCATGTCGATGTCGAGCAGCATCGCGTCGAAGCGCCCGGTGCGGGTCAGAGCCAACGCTCGCTCGGGCAGCGGCTCGATGCGCGCGCTGAAGCCCAGCAAGGCGAGCATGTGGGCTTCGAGCGAGCTCGAGATGGGATCGTCGTCGACGACCAGGATGCAGTTGGATTCGATCGAGGCGGACATCGTCCGGCGCAGGGGGACGGCGGCAAGAGCGTCGAAGGCTAGCACCCCCTCCGGCGAACTCGGCGCGCCGCTCGCGGGATCACGCGATCGTCGGCTTGCCCGGGGTGGGACGGTTGGCCACGGCGATGCCGCCCACGATCAGCCCGGCACCGAGCACGTGGTACCAGGCGATGGGTTCGGCGAGCAGGGCGTAGGCCAGGGCGGCGGCAAACAGCGGCGTGAGGTTGGCGAAGTGCATGGGCAGGATGGGGCCGGCCCGGGCCACGCCGCGGTCCCAGGCCCAATACGCCGCGAGCGAAGGCAGCAGCGCCACGTAGAGGAGTCCACCGACGGTGGGCCAGCCCCACGCGATACGCGCGCCGGTGAGCGCGGCTTCGGCCCAAGCGAAGGGCAGGATCATGAGGGTGCCCAGGCCGATCTGCGCGGTCAGGAAGGGCCCGAGCGCCAGCGGCGGCCGGTGACGCCGCAGCAGCCACGTATAGAGGCTCCAGCACAGCGTGGCGATCAGCATGATCACGTCGCCCGCCGCCAGTTGCAGCGTGGCAAGCCGCGCGGGCTCGCCGCGGGTCACGACCACCAGCACGCCGGCGAGCGACACGGCCGCGCCCAGCCACTGCAGGCGACTGACGCGCGCCCCGAAGCTCAGCGCGCCGACCATGAGGGTGATCACCGGCCCCGACGCGGCGATCAGGGTCACGGACAAGACCGAACTGGTCTGCAGCGCCAGGTACTGCAGCGAGTTGTAGGCGGCCACGCCCACCGCGCTGATCGCCAGCAGCGGCAGTGCCCATCGACGCAGCACGGCGCGCTGCCGCCAGAGCGTGGGCAGGGTGAATGGGGCGATCACGGCAAAGGCGAGCGCCCAGCGCAGCAGTGACAGGGCCAGCGGCGGAAACTGCCCCACCAGGGCGCGGCCCACCAGCGCGTTGCCCGCCCAGAAGATGGGCGGCAGCAGGAGCAGGGCCGCAGTGCGGGCGTCGAGTCTCGGGTTCATGAGGCCCGCGATGCTACGCGCTCACGATCGCCGCCTCGGCCACTGGCCAGCTGCGCGCCTGGCCGCGAATCGGCAATCGATGCGCGGCCACAAGAGGCGAGCCGCGCGCGCTCGGTTGGCCGATAGGCGCGCGGCCGAGACCCTGCGATGCTCAGAAGTCGAGCGCGTCGCGGATCGCAGCGATGCCGGCCTTGGCGCAGGCCTCGTCCTCGGCGCCGCCGGGGGCACCCGACACACCGATGGCGCCCACGATGGCGCCGCCCGATTCAATCATCACGCCGCCGCCCACCGCGACCACGCGGGGCAGCTGGCGGATCCCGGAACTGGGCTGACCGGCCTGCGTGGCCTTGGCGAACTCGAGCGTGTCGGTGCGGAAACTGATGGCGGTCCAGCCCTTGCCGACCGCCGTGTCGGGCGTGTGTGGCCCGGCGAAGCGATCGCGCACCATGGCCTGCGCCACGCCCGAGCGATCGACCACCGCCACGGCCACCTGAAAGCCGCGCTTGCGGCAGTCCTCGAGCGCTGCAGTGGCCGCCTTGAGCGCGGTTTCGGGCGTGAGCATGCGGACCGTGTAGGTCCCCGACTGGGCGTGGGCAGCACCGGCCAGGCAAAGCGTGGCCAGTGCGGTGGCGATGTGGGTGATCTTCATGGAGTTCCTCCTCGCGGGCTGTGTAGACCTCGATGGCAACCCTAGCACCGAGCGGCGCGCCCGTGCGTGATCCTGGTCGCATCAAGAAAAACGCCCGGCAGGGCCGGGCGTTGCGAGGCGAAGCGGAGGGGCTTCAGGGCTGCTTGGCCGCCAGCGCCGCGGGGGCGTGGCCGGCGGGCGCCTGGGCCTTCTTGTCCATGTAGACGTGGCCCACGCCCTGATGGCACTCGAGGCAGTTGAACTTCTCCTGCTTGAGCACGCCGGCGTGCATCTCGGCCACCATCGGGTTGCCCTTGCCGCCGAAGCTCTCGAGGTTGTGGCAGCCGCGGCAGGTCGCGAACTGGGTGTCGACCAGCCAGGTCTCGACGTTCTTGCTCAGGCGCGAACGTTCTGCCTCCCACTTCTGCTCGGTGTTCATGGTGCCGATCGCCTCGTGATAGGCGTCGCGCGCGCCGGCCTTGGCCTTGTACATCAGCATGCTCACGTACTGGAACGGATTGGGCGAGCCCGAGTGGAAGGGAATGTGGCAGTCAGAGCAGCCCGCGGTCACGCCCGAGGCGGTCTTGAAGTGGGCGCCGCGCTCGTAGGCCTGGGTCACCCAGGTCATCGAATGGCAGGCGCTGCCGCAGAACTTGTTGGTGCCGCTCCAGTGGACCATCTCGTTGGTGACGCCCACGCCGACCACGCCCACGCCCGCGCCCACCACGAGCATGGCGAGCAGCGTCCAGAACCAGCGCTTCTTGGTCATGATCTTGGTCTGCCCGGCGGGCTTGTCTTGCGGTTCTGCCATTTCGATCTCCAGTGTTGGTCTTGCGGCGCGTTGCTCCGCCCCGGCGCAGCGCGCATTTTACCTGCGTGCCTCGGGCAAACCCGCGCCCCTGCATGAGGCAGGCACCGCCGACAAAAGTTCCATGCCCTTGCGTGTAGTGCGCCACCCAGCAAAGCCCGGATGCGGTGCGGGGGCAATGCCCGCGAAGCGCGGGACAGGCGGCGGCGCGTGCGACGCAGCGAAGTCTGGTCGCGCAGCGCGCGCGCGGCGTTGATACCCGTCAAGGGCCGGGAAGCGAGCGGCGCGGTTCCGAGTGAACGTTCAACACACGCGGCGGGGTGAGCAGGATCACCAAAGGAAACGGACCCCGCAGGGTCCGTTGAAATGGGGATGGTGG
>ERZ795055.2293-NODE-2293-length-14579-cov-7.801226_pt1 | contig 14579 bp, 17 predicted proteins | sample MGYA00375139_ERZ795055 | MGnify/ENA primary metagenome ERZ795055 (study PRJEB30184, sample SAMN05720283) | anaerobic digester metagenome | isolation source: active sludge of municipal wastewater-treating anaerobic digesters | place: USA | collected 2015-01-23 ...
GTCCGTTTCAGAACTCCAGGGATATCCTCATCGCAAATAACTCTTTGCATATCATACACTCTCCTGTTTTTATGGAATCTTTTTATGAAAAACTCCCCCCCTTGGAATTCATTTTTTCTCTGATGATGCCCCCATGGGCTTTGCCCTTTATGCAATGTGCTTCGTCACCATGAATTACTGGGATGAGGCCATGGGGAATTTTTTCAACAGAAAGAACAGTTCTACAAAGCTTGAAACAGATAATTTCTGATTTAAACTGCCGGTGAGTTTATGGATGCAGATTGCCACTGGCAAATGATCTCACTTAATTTCATGGCGGAGAACAAATCCTGTAACAAGTTATTAACCATGCCTTACGATCCCATGCAGGTGTACCAGCCTGAAACCGATACGTATCTCCTGCTCGAAGCAGCCAGAAAGGAGGTGAAAGCCGCTGACCGCGTACTGGAGGTCGGGACCGGTTCCGGCATCATCTCACGGGAGATTGCGACTCTGGCAGATGTTGTTGCAACCGATATCAATCCCCACGCCGTCCTGTGTGCACGCCGGGCAGGTATTGAGGTGGTCCGGACCGATCTTGTCCGCGGACTTCGGTGCGCATTTGATCTGATTCTTTTCAATCCCCCGTACCTGCCGACAGGACCGGAAGAGCGCATGAACGACTGGCTTGAGTATGCCCTTGACGGAGGTGAGAGTGGGCGTTCAGTGATAGAACGATTTGCCCTGACGATAGACGAGGTGCTTGCGCCAGAAGGCAGAATCCTGCTCCTGATATCGTCGCTGACCGGCCTATCCGAGGTGCAGGCACTGTTCTCTGACCATGGTTATGTTGCCGGAATCGTTGAACAGCAGACTGTAGAGGACGAAGTTCTCTTTGTTCTTAAAATATTCAGAAAGAGCCGGCCCACTCTTGCCGGGACACTGGTGCATGTGGGTGGAAACTACACTCATCCCACAGATGAGAATCAGACCCAAAACTTATCAATCCTTCATGAAAGAGTGTCAGGTCCGGCAGGTGGGAGACCGGGTGAATAAGACCAACCGTGGACAAAAATTTGAACCGGAACACCCACTCCAAGCATGTCATGACAGAACATCAGGTATATCTCCAAGCGAAGGATCAGGGCATTTCCTCTCTCTCTTCTTGTGGTTTAAAATACGACTGCAGGAAATTTCAGTTCCCGTGCATAGGAATTCTTCATCAATTACAGAATCAGCCGTTTCTGCATCAGGTTGATGGCAGCAATGCAGCTGAGAACCGTGACTATAATAATCCATGCAAGGTGCAGTAACAGGAGTGGGGAGACTGCTGCCTGCGTGAACATCCTCATGATTGCCACGAGGTGGGTGAGCGGCAGCAGGGCCAGTGCTACATACTGGAGGGCTGCCGGCAGGAGGGTGAGCGGAAAGAAAGTCCCTGAGAAGAGGGTCATGGGTGTAATGAAAAGAAACGCGGGATAGTTCAACGTATCGATACCGGGGGTGATCGCTGTAAAGCACATAGCGATACCTGCAAACATCAGCCCTCCCATGAAAGCAAGGGGAATGGCAAACAATGCAATCGGCAGGGAGATTACGCCGAATATAGCGAGTACCGGCAGCATGATGACAACATAGATCACGCTTCGGGTGGCACCCCAGAGGAGTTCGCCCGCGATTACATCTTCGATCGAGAGCGGTGTTGCGATCATGGCATCAAAACTTTTCTGGTAATACATGCGGACGTACGACCCGTAGGTACATTCGAAGAACGCAGAATTCATCACGGCAATGGCAAGTATCGCAGGGGCTATAAATGTCACGTACGGGATACCATCGATATCCTTCACATAGGTCCCGATACCCAGTCCTATGGCAAACAGGTAGAGGATTGCTTCAACCAGCGGGGGAAAAAAATTCACCAGCCATGTTTTTCTGAACACGCTCAGGTTGCGGTACCATACTTTTATGGCTCGCCGGCTCACCGAGGGAATTGCCATAATATGCGGCATGGTCACTCCCGGAGTTTCCTCCCGGTCAGTTTCAGGAATACGTCCTCAAGCGTTGCCGGCCGCGTGATAACCTTCTCTGGATGGCAGCGGTCGAGCAGGATCCTGGCGATATCGCGGGAAGATTCTGTTACAACCTGTACCATATCACCCGCCAATTCGTAGGGAATATTCAGATCCTCGAGGCATGAGATGACTTCCGCGCTCCTCTCTACCTCTACTATCTCGCGTCCTGCATGGTCTCTCACGAGTTCAGCGGGTGCACCCTCTACAAGGATCCTGCCGTTGTCCATGATAACGAGCCGGTCGCAGAGCCTGGCCGCTTCATCGAGATAATGGGTGGTAAGTACTATCGTGTTTCCCTGTACCTGGAGAGTTCGGAGTTTTTCCCAGATCAGGTGCCGGGCCTGCGGATCGAGCCCGATGGTAGGCTCATCAAGGACCAGGATGTCAGGATTATTGACAAGAGCGCGGGCAAGGATCAAACGGCGTTTCATTCCGCCGGAAAGCTTCTCCACTACCACATCCCGTTTCTCGGTCAGCTGAACAAATTCCAGCAGATCGTCTGCTTTTTTCGTAGCAGTTTTCTCCGGAATATCAAAATACCGGGCGTACATGAAAAGGTTGCCATAACAGGTGAAATCAGGGTCAAGGTTTGTCTCCTGCGGGACAATCCCGAGTCTTGCCTTGATCGCGGCCGGAGCTGTTCCAGGGTCCATGCCAAGTACGGTGAGTGTCCCCGCGGTTTTCGGTGAGACACATGCTATCATCTTCATGGTCGTGGTCTTGCCGGCACCATTGGGACCGAGGAATCCGAAGACTTCTCCCTTTTTCACGGAAAATGCTATCCCGTCAACGGCTGTGGTACTGCCAAAGGTCTTTTTTAAGTCCTTTGCCTCAATGATCCCGAATATTGTCTCACACTTCCCGACCAGTGGTTCGGCATATAACCATAAAAATCCTCACGCGGGGGAACGCAGAATGATTATGGAGAAAAAAGCTCTGGAGACATGATCGGATTGAAGATCCCGTGGGCTCCGCGCACGCTCTGCCTCTGCCGCTATGACAGGTACCGCATTGCGATAATCACTCAAGACGGTTTTTGCGATATCCCCGAAGAAAAGAGGACAATCCTATCGCAATGCCCACCCGATCGGGCAGGGATGGCAAAAAGGGGGTCGATCATGTAAAGAAAAAGAGGTTTTCACCAGTGCCAGGAAAAAGAATCCATGAAGTCAGACCAGAGACTCAGGTTTTTTATAAGAACGATGACGGCTATCAGAACTGCAGGCAGTGAGATGGTTGCAAACATGGTTGCCGGATCAATACCTTACCTGTTGTAGACAAACACGTGCCCAACCAAACCGGTACGATCTGTAACCTGCTATGCCATGACCATTCCGTGTTTTGTCTAGAAATAACCTGTAACGATGTCGAAACAGAATGATTATGGTTAAGGTTCTAGCAGAGCATTGATCCGCTGGTGATGTTGACAGGTGATCTTCCGGAACGATGAGCTGGCGATCAGGACCCCTGAATCCCACACGGAAAAGATGGCTACGATTGCTATTTCCGGATCCTGCGGAGAGCATCTGATGCGGCGTCCCGCACATCCTCAAAGGGATCCTGGGTGAGAGTTTCCAGGGGTTGAATCACTCTGTGATCTCCCAGTTTTCCGAGTACTCCGGCAGCCCCGATCCTGACGGAACTATCGCTGTCCCGCAGGCAGGTGATAAGAGCATTAACTGCCCGGCGGTCCTGTATTCTGCCGATTGCGGCGATTACCGCTGTCCGCACCGCGGGATCAGGATCACTGAGAGCAGAGATAAGGGCATCAACGGCTTCCTCCTCACCAAGCCTGCCGAGAGCCTGTGCACTTTCAAGACGGACTCTGAAATGCGGGTCAGACAGGGATTTTGTCAGTGGAGGAATTGCAGAGTGATTTCCGGATTTTCCCAAGGCTGCCGCTGCCGTTACACGTTTCCGGACCGAATGATTGCAAAGTGCAGAGATAAAAGGGGCAATATCGTTCATAAAAAAAGAATCAGTGTTCGCATCCATAGCCGGATTCATACGCCGAGATGACCCTTTTGGCAGTTTCCGGCGACAAACGGTCGTGTACGATCTTCACGAGAGCCTCCACGTCCTCCACCGGGAGACACCCCATGCTCTCCTCTCCCTTATGGATCATATCGGTTACGTACGTGAGTTCTTCATCGCTGAGCCGGTTAATCCTTTCAATAAAATCAGTGTTGTCTTCTGCAAAATGGTTGGAGACTGGAGGAAGTATCGAGTGAAATGTGTGACCGGACCCAGAACAGGTCAGATCTCCGCATTCCGGTGCAAGTTTTTTGAGTATTGCAATATCCTTGTCATCAAGTTCGCGTGGCATGGTGGTTTCCCGGGTACTTATTTTCCGGACTTTGGAATAAATATACGGGAAGGATACTTTCATGGTTACGGTGCGGTTTCTTTTCACTCTTAACACAACACTTCCCTGATCTTTCGTTCAAGGGAAAACCTGATACTGTCCATGCATGAATGCATAGCTGCCATTTCATGAAGCTGAAAAATTATGGTTATCGCTTGTTGTCACAAATCCAGCGGATAAAAAAGAAGGATCAGAAATATTTGCCCAGCCATTTCCTGATGCCGGCAAAAAAACCATCGGATTTTTTTGAGGATTTGGGCTGAAGGGAGCTCTCCCTGCGGGGTATCGTGCGGCGTTGGACCGGTTCCTCTCTTGCAGGGATGTCCTGAAGGGTTCCCCTGGGGTCACTCCCGTCAGGTTCAAAACCCCATGCAAATCCGATCTTGTATGCCCGTTCGTTTTGCCGGATCCAGTTTGCCGCATTCATGTAACCACGGTCTTCTGCCTTTTTGACAGTATCGGCATGGTCCTGCGTGAAATGGATCTCGCGTTGGAGTGCAACGAGTTCCTCATAGACTTTTCCGGGGACTTTAATCTTCTCCCTGCTCATAGCTCTTCATATACGGATATGCCGGGATACGCTATTTAATGCTTCGGTCAAAAATCGCCGAAAATACGTGAGAAATGGTCTATCGATTGTCCAGGAAGTCAGAACGTAAAATCGCACAGGATATTTATAGGCTGTTGTTGGTGGATTTTGTGTATCTGCAAGAGGGAATAGAGGATAAAGGCTTGAAAAGGGATATTTCGTGAATGACTTTAAATTATCCCTAATTTCTTGATATTTAAACACTTTTTTTTTTGATTGTCTTGAAAGTATTAGTTAAATTAATATAGTAAATAATGTAATTATTGTTTATCCATCCAGGTTTTTCCAACATGAAGCGGAACTTGTGGCTCTGGAATGGTGCGTCTGGACAATATGGAGGCGGGATTGATGGGACGGCGTGTTGAAGTAGAGTTCATTTTTTCTGAGTTTGAGTGGCAGGTGATCCAGAGCCTTAAAATTGATATTGTTGAGATATGCAGAAAATCTATAAAAAACGAAATTCGTGATCGGGCTGAAACAAGGGAGATCGCTTACAAGCAGAAGAACATCGAGATTGAGTATGAAAATTTACGAAATGAACTGGAGCGGTTACGTAAGCAGCTTCCAACCATCAATGACCCGGCTTTTTTAGAGAATAAAAAGAATTAACTCATTCTTTTTTTTATTGGCGTATGTGTATACCAGGGTCTTGAATTGCGAAAGATCCCAGAGAGAATGGACCGTATGCGCACCATTTTCCCATGGTTGGATGGTGATTCATAAACGGCATATTTGATATTCTGGGGATGAGATAAGAACGAGAAGAAGATTTATCAGACATTTTGTTGGTCTTGAGGCATAGCACGAGCCCCTTATAAGAGTGCTGCTAAGGGGATTCGAACCCCTGTCGCGAGCGTGAGAGGCTCGCATGATTGGCCGGTCTACACTATAGCAGCAATTGCTCACTAACTTGGGCGATGAGGTTACTTATAGTTTTTTACCTGCCACTTTATGACCTGTCATGGGGCCGGGGTCTTGTTCTCTCCGGCCTGCTTTTTGAAAGGGGGCCGGCTTGGGTTATTAATCCCAAGCGTGTTTCATTAACCGGTTAATCCACAAACAACTATATCTCGGGCAGGTGGCGATTAATATAAGCATGAGTAGTCTTGAGGAACAGATCAAGGAGCTTGAGGATGAGTTGGTCAAGACTCCCTACAACAAGGCTACATCCAAGCACATTGGCCGGGTCAAGGCAAAGATAGCCCGTCTCAAAGACGAAGCCGTGAGCCGGGCTATGAAGGCCGGAGGTGGGGGGGAAGGATATGCCGTTAAGAAATCCGGAGACGCCACCGCAGTCCTTGTCGGATTCCCTTCAACCGGTAAAAGTACACTCCTGAATAAGCTGACAGGAACCGAAAGTGCCGTGGCAGCGTACGCCTTCACTACCCTGACTGTTGTGCCGGGTGCGCTGGAATACAAGGGTGCAAAAATTCAGCTGCTGGATATCCCCGGGCTTATTGCCGGCGCAGCAATGGGAAAAGGCCGAGGCAAAGAAGTGATCGCGGTTGTAAGAAGTGCCGATATCATCATCATCCTCGTTGATGTCTTCAACGAGAGGCACTTTGATGTCCTGCTCAAGGAACTCTATGATGCCGGCATCCGGATCAATGTGCCGAAACCGGATATCACCATCAAGAAATCATCGCACGGGGGTATCCGGCTCAATGCCGTTGGAACCCTCGATCTCGATATCGAGGAAGTGCGGTCCATCCTCGCTGAAAGCAAGATGATGAATGCAGATATCCTGATCCGCGGGAATGCAACTCAGGACGATCTCATTGATGCGATCCAGGGAAACCGCGTATACGTGCCGGCATTCATTGCGGTCAACAAGGTCGACCTCGTGGACAAGGAGCGGTATCTCGAGATCGAGCACGATATCGCCGAACGGTTCAGCAGTATGCCTATCATGATATCCGCAGCTGCCGGATTTCATCTCGACGAACTCAAGGATGCCCTCTATGACTGTCTCGGATTTATCCGTGTCTACTTAAAACCCCATGGTGGGGAAGCTGATCTTGAGGAACCACTCATCATCCGCAAGGGAAGCACCGTCGAGGACATATGTATTAAACTTCATCGTGAATTCGTTCAGAAGTTCCGGTACGCACGAATCTGGGGAAAATCAGTCAAGCACCCGGGCCAGCGTGTCGGTATCACCCACAAGATGATCGACGGGGACCTGCTCACAATTATTGTTGAACATTAAGGAGGCCTTTTCCTTTATCCGTGTTGCCATAAATAAAGCCGGAATTTTGTGTACCCGTTTGGTAAAAAAGAAGGGTAAACTACCCGTTTAGCACCCAAGAATCTCTAACAATCCTCCGTCCCCCTTGCGCCAGCCCTGCCCCCATTGGGGGCTCATAGCGCATGCGATACCTCTGAATTAATCCCGATACAGGTAATACAGCACTATCGCAACCGGGGCACCATAGCGGCGGGGCTAAGCCCCTGGAGCGTGAGTGTATTCCGCTCCCAAGCGAATTCACTTTTTTGCATTCCATTTTGGACATGCAATTTTTGCCGTTCTTCACTCCGTAAATCTCTTTTCGATTTAGGTGTTAAAATTGCATATTACCCAAAAAGGAAATGTGCGGTACATTTCTTTGATTCAAACACTTCAGCGTGCATGAGTGTGCAGAAAACAAATCATTCTTTCAATAAACGGAGTTTCAGAATGGGTTCAGCAGTCTGTTTTTACTAATCCTGTGGTTCACCATGAACCGCATTTTTGATAATCCTGAGTGGGGCTTCCGTTTTGATCCCATACCCTGAGAAGTGAGTCCTGGTTGCCGGATATCCGGCTGTACGGATTCGTTCCAGAACGATATCTACATGGGGTGGGGAGCACCCGAGCAGCTTTGCAATATGGTGATAATCGTAAAAGGTTGAGGTGGGTAGTTCATCCCGGCAGAGTCTGAATAGTTTTGTCATGTCTTTTTGTGCACCCAGTTGCAGCATACCCGTCTGGGACAGCATCAGGTCAATGATTTCCCGGTTGTACAGTGTCCCCAGCCAGAGCGGCCCTATGGGCTGGAGTGGTTCCTCGCAGTGCGGGCAGGTGTAATCGTGTGCCAGCAGACCCGGCTGCTCCTCGCGATAAGGACATTTTTTGCACTGGTGGATAAATCCCACGTGGTTCAGGGTATCATCCGCTGCCTGAACCCCCCGGCGCAACCTGAGGTGGACCCGTGTGAAATGCTCCCGTGCATAGCAGAAGAGTGGTTCAATGCCCCGGTCGTACTTCACGGTCTCCCTAACCACGAATCCTATGAGGATCCGCAGGCCCACCTCGCTGTGGTACTCGGTATTCAGGGGTACCGCACCATAACGCCGTATACCCGCTTTAAAGTGTGCCCCGCACAGAGGGGCAGTGTCTGTCGCTGTCATGAAGAGAAACCGGCGGCACCCCCTTACTGCTGCATCGACAAACATCGCAGGTGTCCCGAAAGGATCGAGGTCTACTGCATCAAAGGATTGGTCGGAGAGCAGGGCATTGACATCCCGCTCAACGATGGTAACGGGAAGACCGGTATGAATTTTATTCTGTGTTATCAGTGAGGTTGCAGTTGAATCCCGGTCACAAATCGTCACTGGAATACCACATTCACCAGCAACCCGCAGGCCTCGGATCCCGGTTGCTCCCATAGCGTCCAGATAATCTGAAGGTTTCAGCAAGGAGAGGAGGAGGACGGTTACGTCCCGGTTCAGTTCCATACGCTGATTAAAGAAGATCGGCACGGATCCGGGAGGGAACTGTGATGTTGCATCCTGTTCCGGAACAAGAACTGATGTTGTCCCCTCCCTGACCTCGGTGAGTATCATTGTTCACATCTGTTGCAGCGCGCAAAACTTATACATATTCCCCCTCAATGGATATGGGCAGGGCGAGTGGCTTAGCCCGGACATAGCGTCAGCCTCCTAAGCTGAATGCCGGGGGTTCAAATCCCCCCTCGCCCGTTGCAGGGTTTTTATAGTTTTTTCCTGCAGGTTAATCATCCGACAGAGAGAGCATATATCAATGAGCATTGCAGGCCTTTTTACCATAACCAGGCCGCTGAATTCCATTGCTGCCGGCCTTGCTGCCCTTGTCGCGTACCTTATCGCAACCGGTACGATCATCCCGCAAGTCCTGCTGCTTTGTGCTATTGTTTCCCTTATTACGGCAGCGGGGAATGTTATCAACGATTATTTTGATGTGGAGATCGACCGGGTGAACCGCCCGGACCGGCCCATCCCATCCGGTCAGGTTGGCCTTCCTGCAGCCCGTGCGTATTCCGTTACGCTCTTCCTTGCCGCGATCCTTATTTGCATTTTTACCAATGAACTTTGTATCGCGATCGCGATCTTCAACTCGGTTCTCCTTGTCGGGTATGCGGTCTGGTTGAAACGCATGCCGCTTTTTGGGAATATCGCAGTATCCTATCTTGCAGCAAGTATGTTCCTTTTCGGTGGGGCTTTCGACGGTCTGCCCGGTCTTTTGAATATCATACCGTTTGCAGTAATTACGTTTTTTGCCATGCTCGCCCGTGAGCTGGTCAAGGATGCCGAAGATGTTGACGGGGACCGGGCCAGCGGGGCGGTTACGATCCCTATCCGCTATGGAATTAAAGCAACAACTCTCCTTGCCCTTTCCTCTGCTCTGCTCGGGATTATCGCAAGCATGATTCCTGGTCAGCGATGGGGATTCTGGTACATCTGCGGTATTCTTCTTGTCGATGGTGTCATCCTGTATGCCTCCATGAAAGCGGTGAGGTGCACAACTCCGGAAGGGGTAAAAAGGTCGGGCGCCTCCAATCTCCTGAAAGCCGGCATGTTTGCTTCGCTCCTGGTCTTTGCCCTTTCGGCTGTATTCCTGTAATTTCAGGTATCTGTCCCGTCTGATCTTTTTTCTTATTGCCATTTTTTGGAGCAACAAGTTTATGCCCGAACCATACCACAGGTACCTGAGTAAAATATGCCAACCGTCCTACAGAAGGGTACAACTTTTTTTGCGCAGAAAGGATCGTATTTCGAAGGCAATGTAAAGATCGACGGGGATTTTATTGTTCCTTCCCATACGCATTTCTGGGGACGGCTGACGGTGACGGGATCACTCGAACTCGGTCCGCGGTCCAGCGTCGCCCTTGATATCCGCTGCTGGAACGCCATAATCGGGAGCCAGTGCCGGATCAAGGGCCCCATCACAGCCCATGGCGATGTAACGATCCTCGATCATGCGGTTGTCCACTCGGTTGATGCGGGAGGTAATGTAATCCTCCGAACCGGTGTTTCAGTCGGGGAAGTGAGAAGCGGGGATGCTATCATCGTCCATGGAAAGATAAAAAGCGGTAACCTAGTCGGTAAGAGTATGAAGGTTCTCGGGGAGTGATGCGGGGTCAATACCCAAAATTGCTGTTTCATAGATCTCTGGCCAGTTGGCAATCGTTTCCACGCAACCTTCCTTCAAGGTGACGATTCCCATAACAACAAGACCCATCTTGTCGGCCATGTCTATGCCCTCTTTCACTTCTGAAAGGCACCCGACACCGATGATTGCTTTCGGCCGGTACTTTTTCACCATACGCTTGATAAAGGATGAGCCGGGAACGATGAACACTTTGTAGCCCATCCTCTCAAGGAGAAGCCGGGCTGCACCCACATCGCACTGGCCACAGTTGTTGCACTTCAGACCTTCAGGAGTCAGGTGTGCCGGGCATTTGGAGGAACGCAGGCACTGAGGTATGAATATTGCTCGCTCTGCTACGGGGATTTTTGAAAATTCCGTGGCATTCATGGAATTCATAAGTTTGATCAAAAAGGTGTAAAGTTCCCGGTCCTCAAGCCCGAAGAAGCGGAACATCCCTTTCATCAGGCCTTCGAGAAAGACCAGTCCTGACTTTATCAGTTTCGGAAAATACAACCGCTTCTGCTTGATGGAGTACAGTGAGATGATGACCAGGACAAACGCGGATATGAGCGCCCCCAGTATGATAATAATCGTAAGTTCACCGATCAGGAATATCAGGTGATTCCAGGTGAGAAAATCCAGAGCCATTCTTCTCTCGTTTGTGTGGTGCCGGATTATTTAGTCCTTCCCCGTATGAGATCGGTCAATGCAAAGGGAGGTCTGATAATACCGTTTTCTGTAATTATACCGCTCACAAGCTCCAGCGGAGTTGCATCGAATGCCGGGTTCCATACCGGGACGGCATGGGGGACATAGGTACGGTTTCCGATAGTGGTGATCTCATCCCTTCCCCGTTCCTCCACAACAACCTCGCATGCTTTTCTGTTCACATCAAATGTCGAGAGCGGTGCGGCTACATAGAACGGAATCCCGTGATAGCGGGCTAGGATCGCATGCATGTAGGTTCCGATCTTATTAAACACTGCATCCCCGGTGATCCGGTCTGCCCCGACTATCACGGCGTCGATACTGCCCGAGCACATGAGTGAAGCGGCCATGGAATCGGCAATGACTTTTACAGGGATGTCATCCCGTGACAGTTCCCATGCTGTGAGGCGTGCCCCTTGCAGGAGCGGGCGGGTTTCGCACGCGATGACGCTGACGTGTTTGCCTGCCTTTATGGCGGAGCGGATAACCCCCAGTGCTGTCCCCCACGATGAACACGCAAGGGCTCCGGCATTACAGTGGGTAAGGACGGTGCTGGTATCGGTCAGCAGCCTGGCACCATGGTCTCCGATGGCATGACAACAGGCAGTATCCTCAAAAAAGACCTTCTCCGCCTCAATGAGTGCCCGCTCCCGTGCTGCTGGTACGTCCGGTGCATCTTTTATCGCGTCCAGCACACGGCAGGTTCCCCAGCCAAGGTTCACCGCAGTCGGGCGGGTGGACCTGAGCAGTTCGGCATCGCGCGATACCACTTCGAGAAACGGGCCTATCGTTTTCTTCCTGCACTGCAATGCTGCCAGGGCAACCCCAAACGCTCCCGCAACCCCCAGTGCCGGTGCTCCCCGGATCTCGAGTCGCTGTATCCCCTTTACCAGCCGCTGAACGCTCCGGCACTCGACGATCCGCTCCTCATTCGGGAGAGCTGTCTGATCGATATAATGGATACATCTGGTTTTTTTGTCCAGCGAGATCGGAGAGGTACTATTCACGCCGATCGCAACCTGACGGCATCATGAAACGCCCGCATTGCTGCTGAGCCTCCTGAAGCAACGCTGTCCGGGATATCTTTTGGAGCAACCGCTGTACCCGCCACATAGATTCCCGGCCGCAGTGTTGCTGTCGTGTCCATGGCATCATGAACGGTTTTGACAAAGCCGGTTTCCTCAAGTGGAATGCCCAGTCTCCGCGCAAGGTCTGTCAGGGATTCAGCGGGCCCCATACCCACGGAAAGCACAACCAGGCCCGGATGCAATACAGATACTTCGGAGGTCTCCGAGTCCTCGACCTGCAGGATCAGGCCGTTTTTATCGGCAACGATATCTGACGGCATTCCACGGAGGAAACGAATCCCCAGTGTCTTGGCCCGCTCGAAATATTCTTCGTATCCCTTCCCATAGGATCGGATATCCATATAGCATATCGTAACGTCGATCGATGGATTTTTCTCCTTGATCAGGATAGCGTTCTTTATCGCCTGCATACAGCAGACGCACGAGCAGTACGGGCGGCCGACAGGGATATCCCGGGATCCTACGCACTGGATAAAGACAACACTATCCGGGGGTTTTCCGGTACTCATCCTCAGTAATTTTCCTCCCGTCGGGCCGCTGGCATTCATCATCCGCTCCAGCTCGAGACTGGTCACGACATCGGGAATGGCTAAATGGTTGAATTGCGGTTTTTTCCGGGCATCGAAAACAGCATACCCGGTCGTAAGTATGATGCTCGCTGCATCGACAATTATCTCCTGCTCTTTATCCTCACGTTTAACCGATCCGGGACCGCAGACATCATAACAGAGCCCGCACTCGATGCAGTGGTCAGGGTCCTTTACCACTATGTCAGGCATAGCCTGGGAATGGGGTTTGTAGATTGCCTTGCGGACACCGATACCTGCATCGAAGCGGTTATAGACTTCAACCGGGCAGACGAGGACGCAGTCCCCACACCCGGTGCACGTTGATTCGTCAACAAACCGCGGGTTTTTTTTCAGAGTGAGGCGGAAGTGACCGATCTCACCTTCCACCTTCTCAACCTCGGAACATGTGTGGATGGTGATGTACGGGTGACGGGCAACGTCAACCATCTTTGGGGAGAGGATGCACATAGAGCAGTCATTTGTAGGAAAAGTCTTGTCCAATTGTGCCATATGGCCGCCGATCGTTGGTTCGCGCTCAATAAGATGGACATGAATGCCGTGCGCCGCGATATCGAGTGCGGCCTGGATGCCTGCAACACCAGCCCCGACAACTGCCACATTACTCATGGTGTGCATACTCCCCTGCAAGCTTGACATAGGATGCGGCGTTGGCGAGGATCTGATCCAGTTGGGATGCATCAGCCTGCTTGATTATTTTACCCGGTACTCCGACAACAACAGACTTTTCCGGTATCTCCGCCCCTTCACGGACCACCGCACCGGCTCCTATCACGGATCCTTTTCCTATCCGTGCACCGTTGAGCACAATTGCACCCATTCCGACAAGCACCTGGTCAGCAATCCTACATCCGTGCAGAACCGCCCCGTGACCTATAGAAACATCCTCTCCCAGGATTACCGGAAAACCCTTGCTTGTGTGAACAATGCAATTGTCCTGGATATTCGACCTGTCTCCGATGGTGATCCGGTCCTTGTCTGCCCGTACAACAGCCCCGAACCAGATTCCTACATCCTTTCCGATCGTGACATCCCCGACAACTGTTGCATTACCGGCCATAAAGAGAGCCTCACCGGTGACCTTCCCATCCATATGCATAATAACATAGGAAATTAAGAATCAAAGAGTATGAAGGTTATGGTAGGGGGTACTTTTGATCCTCTTCACGACGGTCACAAGCGTCTCCTAGACCGCTCATTTTCAATCGCGGGCAGCAGTGGGCATGTGATGATTGGTCTTACCACGGATACTTTTGCCAGCAAAAAAACCCATCCAATCCGCCCATATCATGTCAGGAAGGAGGAACTTGAGCGCTACGTTTCCGAAAACTGTAACCAGGTCTCCTACTTGATCGAACCCCTTGATGATCGTTTCGGCCCCTCACTTGACGCGGATTTCGATGCTATCGTGGTATCGGAAGAAACCCTCCCCGTTGCCTTTGAGATCAACAAACTCCGAAAAGAGAAAAACAGGAAGAAAGTGGATATTCACCAGATCAGCTGCGTTCTTGCCGAAGACGGGTGCTGGATTTCCAGCACCCGGATCTACCGCGGGGAGATCGATGCGCATGGACACCTGATACGCTGAATCAGGTTTCTCGGGGTCGATCCCTACCAAACCTATCGTTCCAGGTGAACGTTTCCATTCAATCCGTGCCGAGAAAAAAAGGGTCCCTGCCAAACTATCCATCCAATATTGCGTCAAGGTGCTGAAATGTCAGATGGAAAGGGGAACCATAAATTTTTTGGTAATTATCAACAATCAGCCCCTAAAATGATATGAATCAGGTCGATAAATA
>ERZ795055.2294-NODE-2294-length-14575-cov-7.612190_pt1 | contig 14575 bp, 12 predicted proteins | sample MGYA00375139_ERZ795055 | MGnify/ENA primary metagenome ERZ795055 (study PRJEB30184, sample SAMN05720283) | anaerobic digester metagenome | isolation source: active sludge of municipal wastewater-treating anaerobic digesters | place: USA | collected 2015-01-23 ...
GTTAATTAGTTTTAAACATTTCCTTTAGTTCCATGAAATGCGCCCTGTAACATTTGTTTTATTTCATTCGGGTTGTTTGAGCTTTCCACCGCAACTTCAGGCGTAATCAAATTCGCTTTTACCAGTTTTAATATTGACACATTCATGCTCATCATTCCGGTATAATTTCCTTCCTCAACAAGATTATAAATATTATCAATTTCATTTCTGATAATATAATCTTTAGCCGCGGGAGTTACAACCAAAACTTCCGCCGCAGGAACTCTTCCCTTATTATCTTTTCTTTTTAAAAGTTTTTGAGCGATTGTTCCTCTTAAAATGCTTGCAAGTTGATTTCTTATAGCTTCTCTTTCATGAGGCTCAAAAGAGTTTATTATTCTGTTTATTGTTTGAACAGCATCCGTTGTATGCAGGGTCGAAAAGACTAAATGTCCTGTTTCTGCGGCTTTAAGCGCAGACATAATAGTTTCTCTGTCCCTCATTTCTCCTATAAGTATAATATCAGGGTCCTGTCTAAGGGCATATTTCAACGCATTTGGAAATGAATCCGAATCAGTCCCCAGTTGTCTTTGAGTAAATACACACTTTTTGTTTTTATGCACAAATTCAATCGGGTCTTCTAAAGTAAGCACATGATTACAAGCTGTACTGTTCATATAGTCTAAAAGCGTTGCAAGAGTGGTGGATTTCCCGCTTCCTGTTGGTCCTGTTACAAGAACAAGCCCGTTATTGTAAGATAAAAAATCTCTCAAAGTCGGAGGAAGATATAATTCTTCAATTGAAGGGATTTCTATTGGAACAACTCTCATCACCAGAGCGGCTCTGCCGTAGTCTTTAAGAAAATTCACACGGAATCTTGCTACATTGGGAATTTCTATAGAAAAATCAAAATCATAACTTGTTTTTATTTTATGTTGGAGCTTTGAAGGCACAATGGCGGATAAAACATTTTCCATTATTTGTTCAGTAATCAATGCATATTTCGTTTTCATGATAGAGCCGTCTTTTCTTACAACCGGCACGGAATTAATTCTAAGATGTATATCCGACACGCCCTGTTTAACAGCAAGTCTTAAAAAAGATTCAATTTCAAATTTGAGTTCTTCTGCTTGTGATTCTTGAGGAGCTTCTTCTTTTAATTCTTCGGTTTGATATAATTCTTCCGCTAAATTTTGAATATTTTCATCCAGCATTTTCTTCTCCTATTATTCCGTATTTTATAAAACTTTTTTAAACAAACATATTATATATTATTTTATCCTATAAACACTATTTTTGATAAGGGGGCTAAATTAATTATTTTATACCAATCATTAAAAGAAATCAGCAAATGAAAAAGATGATTTTTGCAAATTCTTAATTAGCGGGTTTTTTGCCTTCGGCAAAAAACCCGCTATACTCTTACCTAGCCCGAGCCGCCCGCAGGGCGGCTCGGGCTATAGATATCAGCTTTTTAACAAATCAAAATAAGTTTTCGTTTAAGATCATACTATTTCAAGCAGAGCAAGTTCTAAAACTTCATCGAAATTTTCAACAAAATTAAAATTAATCTGATTTTTTAAATAATCAGGAAAATCTTTTAAATCTTTTTCATTCATTTTGGGAATAATTATATTTTTAATACCGCTTCTTAATGCGGCAATACATTTCTCTTTAAGCCCGCCAATAGCAAGAACTCTTCCTCTCAAGGTAATTTCACCTGTCATTGCCACATCAGGTCTGACAGGACGTTTTGTAAACGCGCTAATCATTGCAAGAGTAAGCGCGATTCCTGCGCTGGGTCCTTCTTTTGGAGTTGCGCCTTCCGGGGCGTGGATATGAACATCGTATTTTTCCTGCACATTCTCTTCAAGATGCAGTCTGTCATAATTGCTTCTTATATAGCTAAAACCTGTTTGCGCAGATTCTTTCATGATTTCGCCAAGCCTGCCGGTCAGGTTTAATCTGCCTTTGCCCGGCATGATGCTTGCTTCGATTTCAAGAAGCTCTCCGCCGACTTCTGTCCAGGCAAGACCATGCACAAGCCCTATTTGAGGTTCTTTTTCGGCGGCTTGCCGCATAAATCTGTATGCTCCAAGATAATCAGGCAGTTTTTCAGGCGTAAGGTCTATTGATATATCAGGATTTTTAACAATTTCAACCGCAGCTTTTCGGCATGCTTTGGCGATAAATCTTTCAAGTTCCCGAACACCTGCTTCTCTGGTGTATTTATTTATAATTTCTCTTAAAACATCATCATTTATTATAAGCTGACTATTTTTTATGCCATTTAACTTTAATTGTCTGGGTACAAGATATTTACGACCGATATTAACCTTTTCCTCTTCGGTATATCCAGGCAGTGTAATTATTTCAAGCCTGTCTTTAAGCGGCTTTAAAAGTCTGTCAACGCTGTTTGCCGTTGCTATAAAGAAAACTTCGGACAAATCATATTCCATATCAATATAATGATCTGTAAAATGGCAGTTCTGCACAGGATCAAGCACTTCAAGCATTGCGGCAGTAGGGTCGCCCATATGGCTGGGAAGCATTTTTTCTATTTCATCAAGAAGTATAACCGGATTTTTAGTTCCGGAATTTTGAACCGCTCTTATAATTCTGCCCGGCATAGAACCTATATATGTTCTTCTATGACCTCTTATTTCAGACTCATCATTAATTCCGCCAAGGCTGACCTGAGAAAATTTTCTGTTAAGGCTTCTTGCTATTGATTTTGCAAGAGAAGTTTTACCTACTCCGGGCGGTCCTACAAAGCAAATTATGGTTGCCTGCGAGGATTTGGAAAGTTTTTTTACCGCAAGAAACTCAAGGATTCTCTCTTTTGCGTCTTCAAGTCCGTAATGATCTTCATCAAGAATCTTTTTAGCTTTTTCAAAATCAAAAACATCTTTTGTTCTCTTTGACCACGGCAATTCAAGTATTATATCTATGTATGTTCTTATAACAGCTGTTTCAGCAGAGTAAAAAGGCATTTTATTAAGCTTTTTGACTTCTTTTGTAAGATTAGTTCTTACATAATCAGGAATTTTAGCAGATTCAATTTTTTTCAAAAGTTCTTCTACTTCGTCAACTCCTTCTTCTCCGCCTAATTCTTCTCTTATAGCTTTTATTTTTTCTCTTAAAAGGTATTCTTTTTGAGATTTTCCAAGTCTAAACCTTACTTTTTCCTGAAGAGCCTCTTCTATTCCGACAAGTTCAATTTCTCTTGAAAGAAGCTTGCTGACATACTCAAGTCTTTCAAAAGTATTTAAAATCTCCAGCACCTTTTGTTTTTCCGCTACAGGAACAGACAAATAAGTAGCGATTATGTCGGATAATTTTCCGCAATCTTTTATTTCAGCTAGAGATACAAAGCTTTCCGCATTAATTTTTGTTGTTTTTCTTATATATTCTTTAAATTTGTCTACAGTTAAATTTAAAAGCGCTTTAGTTTCTTCATCAACGCTTGCGATTTCTTCTAAAATTTCGTATTTAGCTTGTATAAAATTATCTTTTTCTTCAATATCATAAACTTTAACTCTATTAATCCCATCAGCAAGGGCTTTAACGCTTCCGTCCGGAAATTTTAAAATTTGAATAATTTTTACTAAAATTCCATTTTCATACAAATCCTGTGGAGAAGGATCGTCAATTGAACCGTCTTTTTGCGCAAGAAGGAGAACATAATGATTTTCCGTAAGAATAGCGTTTTCTACGGCTGTTAAAGATTTTTTCCTTGAAATAAAAACCGGAGCCATCATTTGAGGATATATTACTATATCTCTCATCGGAACAACCGGAATAGAAGTCTGCGGTTTTTCTTCCTGATTTTTTTCTTTTTTATTAAACATTAGATGTTATCTTATTTATTTTCTTAAACTACAAATAAATTACCGTATGGTTTTATTTATATAACATAAAATTTTTTATTATAAAATACCGGAAAGACTCAAATTAATATATCAACGTTTCGCCCTGCCACAAGAGGGAGAAAAATTTATAGTGATATTAAAAAGAAATCAGGAAATAAAAAAGGCTGTTTTTGTAAAGTCTTAATTAGCTTTTTAACCAATTAACTAAAACTTATTTTGCTTTGTTTTCTCAAGAATTTCAGAAATTGCAGTTTTAAAATCCAATCTGGATGCGGTTTCCAAATCAAGTTCAGGTTCAAAATTATATTTTTTACAAAGAGATTTATAATAATACGTCTGGGCTTTTGTTGGCGGCTGTTTAGACATTTTAAAGTCCTGAACCTTTTTTCGCTGTTCTTTTGCATATAATTTTTGCTGCTCGTATATAGGCTTTTGGGTTTCTTTATAAAAGCATGCTTTCTGGTTTTCCTTGATATAAAGTTCGACATCCTTAAGGAAATCATCGTTTTCTATATACTCATTAAGCCATGGGAAGCGTGATTGCTTAATATCCAGATAATATTTTTCTTCTTCAATAAACAGCTCAACTATTTCAGGCAATTCTTTTTTATAATGTTTTTTGACAAAACTGGCAATATAATGACAAATCCCTGATTTTTGAGCTTTTGTCAGATAGTTTAAAATTTGATTTTTTACTGTATAAATATCCATAAAATATTAGCAAATATCTAATTTTTTTTCACAACAGGATTCAAAATGCGCAGATAATATTTTAATGATTCTGCCGGAAGCCATGCCGTCCCCATAAGGGTTTACCGCCGATGCCATTTTGCGGTAAGCTTCTTCAGAATCAAGAATTTCCTGAACAGAGGCGGTTATTTTTGCTGTGTCTGTTCCTACGAGTTTAACTGTGCCGGATTCTACCGCCTCCGGTCGTTCTGTTTCGTCCCGCAGTACAAAAACCGGCTTGCCTAAAGAGGGAGCTTCTTCCTGAATACCTCCAGAATCCGTCAAAATGATATGCGACTCTTTCATTAATGCTGCAAAAGGAGCATATTCAAGGGGCTCAATAAGTTTTACCCGTTCTATATTACTTAAACGGTTATATACAGTATTTCTAACGTTAGGATTAAGATGAACCGGATAAATAACCTCTATTTCAGGATTTTTTTCAACAAGAATTTTTACTGCATTACAGATTCTTTCTAGCGGTTCGCCGAAATTTTCTCTTCTATGCGAAGTAAGAAGTATTGTTTTAAGATTTTTGTCTGTATAATCATTATCAAAACTGCATGTATGATTCTTAACTGTATATAAAAGAGAATCTATAACCGTATTTCCTGTAAGATAAATGTTTTTTTTGTCTATTCCTGAATTTATAAGATTTTCAACTGATTTTTGTGTAGGAGCAAAGTGAAAAGAAGATATTGAATCAGCAATTACCCTGTTTATTTCTTCAGGGAACGGATAATATTTGTTGAAAGTCCTTAATCCTGCCTCGACATGCCCGACCGGAATTTTTGCATAAAAAGCCGAAAGACTTGTTGCCATAGTTGTTGTAGTGTCCCCATGCGCTAGAACAACGTCCGGCGAGGCATCTTCAAAAACTTCCTTCATTTTAAGCAGAACAGAAGACGTTAAAGTCCATAAATCCTGATTATGCTTCATAATATCAAGGTCATAATCAGGATTTATATTAAATAAGCGCATTACCTGATCGAGCATTTCCCGATGTTGAGAGGTTATGCATACTTTGCTGTCAAATATAAGCGGATATTTTTCTAATTCCATTATAACAGGAGCCATTTTTATGGCTTCAGGGCGAGTCCCAAACACTGTGAGAATTTTAATTTTTTTCATTTTGTTTTCCTACTTTTAATAAATAAATTTTATCATTTAAAAAAATGGTATACTAATCAAAATAAATTTTCGTTTAAATTTTGGGAAATTAATAAAGTCAGGTGTTTTAATGAAGAAGGGGAGTAAAAATTTGTCAAAAAAAGCTTTATTTATAACTTTTGAAGGAATAGACGGCTGTGGAAAATCTACTCAGCTTGATTTAGCCGCAAAATATCTGGAAACGAAAGGAATCGATCTTATTAAAACAAGAGATCCCGGCGGAACTCCTCTTGGCTGCAAGATACGCGAAATTCTCCTTAATTATGACGGAAATGTCGCGTCATATTGTGAATTATTTCTTTATCTTGCCGACAGAGCTCAGCATGTTGAAGAAAAGATTTTACCTGCTTTAAAATTGAAAAAACTGGTTCTTTGCGATAGATATGTGGATTCCACGATGGCATATCAGGGTTATGCAAGGGGGTTAGGAGCTGAGCAGATATTAAATCTAAATAATATTGTTGCCAAATCTTTAATGCCTGATTTAACCTTTGTTTTTGACGTGAGCCTTGAAACTTCCAGGCAAAGAGTCGGAGATAAAAAAGACAGGCTTGAATCGGAAGCTGATGAGTTTCATAAAAAAGTAAGGGAAGGATATCTCGATTTAGCTGAAAAATTCCCTGAAAGAATTGTAATTATAGACGCAAATAAAGATATTTCAGAAGTTGAAAAAAATGTAATTGAAGTTTTAAATAAAAGAGTATTATAAAAGATTATTTTTGCGGGCTATAGATATTAGCTTTTTAACAAATTAACGAAAACTTATTTTGATTGGTATAAAATAAGTTTAGTTTTATTTGAGTATATTATTAAAATATGGAATTAAATTATGGAAAAAATAATCGGGATTGATATTGGCGGAACTAAAATAAACTTTGCATGCGTTCAGCGCGAAAATATTATAAGCGAAGTAATTTCCTGTAAAACGCCTGATACAGCAGAAGAAATATTGAATTCTCTTTGCCGGGGCATCTTTGATTTAATTGAAAAATATGACGCAAAAGGCATAGGCATTGCAACAGCAGGGACAGTAGACCTTGAAAATTCAAAAGTTACAGGCTCAACAGGGAATTTACCGAAAGGATATGAAAAACTGGAATTAAAAAAAGTTTTTACAGAAAATTTTAAGTTGCCTGTATTAATAGAAAATGATGCAAATGCGGCAGCCTTCGCAGAATTCAAAGCAGGCAACGCAAAAGGACATTTAAATACCCTAACCGTAACGCTGGGTACAGGAATCGGCGGCGGAATCATTGTTGACGGAAAATTGTTAAAAGGAAAAACCGGCGCCGCCGCTGAAGTTGGGCATATCCCCATGACTTACGAAAAACTCCGCAAATGCTCCTGTGGAAGCTGGGATTGCTGGGAAGCATACGCTTCAGGCACCGGATACGCTATTAACGCAAAAGAAATTGCTCAAAAAATTCCCCCTGAAAAAAGACAAGGCATTTTAAAAAATAAAGTTATTTCTGAATTAACAACTTATGATGTGATTGAAGGATTAAAAAATAATGATTTTTTCTCAATCAAAGTTCATGATGTTTGGGAGGAATATTTATCTATGGGTTTTGCTTCATTAATAAACATTTTTGAGCCGGAAAGCATTGTATTAAGCGGAGGAATGGCAAAAGCTGTTAATTATGAAGCATTAAATTCTAAAATTAAAGAAAGGATTGTTATTGCTGAAACAAAACTTATTCCGGCGCAATTTGAAAACAATGCGGGAATTATTGGAGCGGCGTTACTTCTTCTGGAAAAATTATAAAAAATACACTCCCGCTCATCATAACGCTCCTAACGTTTCAAGTTAAAATCCGAAATTCATTTTAGGAGCGGTATAAAAATTTCAAAATTTATTTTTATTTGAGTATAAAAATATAATAAATGCTAAAATGTTAATTAGGTATTTTAAATTTATAAGGAAATGATTTTATGAAATTTTGTCTTAAAACACTCTCTGTAATAGTTTTTTCACTTTTTATAATGAATTTATCGTCAAATGCTATTTATGCAAATCAGCCAATCCCTTCAGCAAAAATTGAAAAAACAAATATACAGGAGTTTATTCAGGTTAAACCTCTTGATCTTGTCAATAATCCTGAAAATTATTTAAATAAAAATATTAAAATGTATGCGCAGTTCAATAAATTTTCAACGCTGGGGCTTGATTATGATAAAGCAATGAGAAGCTCCAAGGATTATATTTCTATTCTGATCAAAAGACCGGATGTGGCTGAGCAATATACAATTCCGCTTTCTGAATTAAAACTTTTTGTCAAAAGAGGAGAAGCAGAAAAACTTCTTGATATGAAAAACGGAGATAAAATTGAAATAACCGGAAAAGTTTTTTCTACAGCATTAAACGATCCCTGGGTCGATGCTTATACGTTTAAAAGCCTTGAGCCTGAGCAAAAAAAAGAAATAACTAAAGAAACCGGTAAATAAAAAAGGCGGTTTTTTGTAAATCCTTAATTTACGGGCGTTTCGAGAAAGTCGAAACGCCCGTAATCTCTTTTTTCAGGTGGCTATAATCAACCGGATAATATTTTTAAATTTTCTTTTAAAAGAAAATTTAAAAGAAAATTATTTAAACAAAATTAAAAAATATATTCAAATAAAAATAAATTTCGGATTTTTATTAAATTGTTTATGTTGTGTGGCGGCAAAGCCGCCACACAACATAAACCAAAATTCATTTTAGGAGCAGTATATATGAAAATTTCTTTTGCTCACATGGGAAACACCTATATTGCTATTTCAGGAGCGCTCAAAGTTTTGGGAGCTGAATTTATAATTCCTCCTTTTACAACTAAAAAAACAATGAATTTGGGAAGCCAACACAGTCCTGAAGTAGTATGTTTGCCGTATAAACTTGTTATGGGGAATTATCTGGAAGCAATAGAAGCCGGAGCAGAAGCTTTTTTAATGATTGACAGCCTGGGAACCTGTCGTTTAGGAGAATATAGTCAAAGTTCAAAAAACGCAATGAAAGATATGGGGCATGATATAGAATTTATTAGTCTTGATGTTTATAAAGGCAAGGCTTTTGAGCTTTATTCAGGTTTTCGAAGAGCAACAGGGAATGGGAATCCTGTTGATCTAATAAAAGCTATAAATATTCTTCTTATTAAAATAGATATTATAGATAATCTTGATGAAGCGTACAGCTACTACAGAGCAAGAGAAACACAAAAAGGCTCAGCTAAAAAAGCTTTTAATGAAGGATTAAAACTTATTGACGCGGCGATGACTCCAAAAGAATGTCAAAAGGCTTTAAATAAAGGTTTGGAATTATTAAAGAAAGTTTCTATAGATGAAAATAAAAATGTTTTACATATTGATATAACAGGAGAAATTTTTGTAGTTCTCGACCAGTTTTCTAATATGGATATTGAAGATGAATTAGGTAGAATGGGAGCGCATGTTCACCGCAAAATAAAGCTCAGTAACTGGTCAAACGCATTTTTAAAACCGTCTTTATTTAAATTACGAGAAACGCATGAAGATAAAATAAAAAAACTTGCAAAAGAATTTATAAAAAGGGATGTTGGCGGAGATGCCATTGAGTCAATAGGAGATGCTGTTTCTGCCGGAAACAAAAAAAGCGACGGAGTTATTCATCTTTTGCCTTTTACATGTATGCCGGAAATAGTATCTCAAAATATTATGCATAATATTTCAAAGGAAAAAAATATTCCTGTTTTGTCTTTGATACTCGATGAATTTTCAGGAAAAGCAGGATTTATAACCAGACTAGAGGCTTTTGTCGATCTTGCGGAAAGAAGAAAAAAGACCCGGGGCGCCAATTAATTTTTTTAATCGTCATTCTAAGGGCTTTGCCCGAAGAATCTTGTTGTATATAAGCCACAAGATGTTTCGCTATGCTCAACATGACGTTTTTTGAGCTTTACATGACGACAAAATTAATTTAACAAGGCGCCAGGATCTCTTGCTTACTGCTAATTATTTATACAAATAATTTCTTGCCAAATCATTAAATTTTTCTTTGTTTAATCCTGCCGCAAGTTCATAAGTTTTTAGCTCTTCCTCAAAACAGGCAAAAAGGTCTTTTCCTTCTCTTGAAGTATCATCGCTATTTTTTCCCGCAAGTCCTTTTTTCAGGAAATTCAGCCTGAAATGAAGCGCGGTTTTTCTGTAAAATCTAAGCTGTGTGTAATCAAGATTTCTAATCGCAACAGCATCAATATCTTCAAGGGTTAATCTTACGATTAAATCCTCAAGAGCACCTAATTTAGAAACTTCTTCGTTAATTTTTCGATTTATTTCTTCTGCTGTATGATTATCAACGTTAATTTTTCTTAAATCCACCACTTTTCTGGGAGATTTAAGCTGATGGAATTTATGTTCTCCCGAATCCAGGTCATATTCTATGAATCCCTTGGGCTCGTTAGCCTCCTGCCAAATGTTTGAGCTGGTTCTTTCAATTGCGCCGGAATAAAACGTATTCTCCGCAAGCTTGGTATATTTGTGATAATGCCCCAGCGCAACATAATTCCACATTGACTGATTAATATTTGCGGGGTTAATCAGACTTGACTGCCCGTAAGTATCTAGTTCAGGGCATTTTAAGCTTTCATAAGAGCCGTGAATGGTTAAAATGTTATATTTATAATTTTTATCAGGAGAAAGAGTCGTTTTTTCAAAATCGCAAAGAGCGTTATAAGGAACTCCAAGAACGCTTATTCCCGCATTATCAATGGTGAACTGTTCAATTTGTCTGTCTATAACTTTTACGCCGGGAACGGTTGTTTCTATAATCTTTAATATATTTTCATTTTCAAGAGATTTTGAAGCTTCATGATTGCCTGAAATCATAATTATCGGGGCGTTGCACTTCATCCTAAAATCGAGAAGGAATTTTATGGCAAGGTAAATACTTGTGTTTCCCGGGCGAGGTTTGTGAAATATATCGCCGGCAATAATAATGAAATCAGGCTTTATTTCTATAATTTTTTCAAGAGCTTCGTTAAAAGCCTTTATTACATCTCTTTCCCTAACGTTTAAACCTTTGGAAGTGAGCTTGTTATAAGCTTTATATCCAAGATGAAGGTCTGCCAGATGAACAAGTTTCATGCTTTTTCTCTTTCAGAATACTGATAATAAACTTAAGTTTATCACGCTCCATATTTTATAGCGATTTTATTCAGGATTCAGGATTATTGTAAATTTTTTGTAATACATTTTAAAAAATAAGTAAATTTTTATATAAGATTTGTATTTATAAATATATAAAGTATATATCTCTCAATCTCAAATGTGTGCGCTTATAATTTTAAAAATTTATTAAAACGGAGGTTATTTTTTCATGTCTATGATTAATCTTAATGTAGCGGGTTTATTCTTGCCGGCTTTGCTTCAAAATGCAGAAGCCAATTCTCAATCAATAACAAATAGTTCAGCTTTAGATTCAATTTTCTCAAATATACTTGGACTAGATACTCAAGATCAACAACAAGAAACTCCAAATAATCAAAATATATTGCTCTCTATCATTGTTTTACTTTTAACAAATTTACTGAAAAAAAATGATGCTGAAGAATCCAATGATTTTGTATATGCTGAAGCTAAAGACGGAAAAATCGATCTTGAAAAAGGCATTGAGAAGTCAGCGGAAGCCTTATCAAAAAGTGATAAAAATGAAGATGGAAAAGTTAGTATTGCAGAATTAATATCAAAAACTCAAACCGAAGGCTATACTGAAGCAGAAGCTGAAAAATATGCGGAGATATTTAATTTTAATGGAGATGATAAATACGATAAATTTGAAGACATAACTTTATCGCTATATAAAGATAAAAATAAAGACGGCGTTATAACTGATGAAGAAAATGCCGCATTTAATGAACAAATTAAATCAGATCCAAATGGCGTTAAAATGGGATTAATTGAAACATATTTAGCCGCAACCGGAACAGATAATCAAAGCGTAGCAGACAAGGCTGATAAGATTAGAGGCGAAGACCATTTTGACACAACAAATCATACATCAATTATTGATATGTATAAAACGCTTTTAGACAGAGATGCCGAAGGCGATGGCTATAAGTACTGGCTAGATGCAATGAACGGTGGAATGACTAAACAACAGGTAAGAACCGCCTTTATTAACTCTGATGAATATAAAGCGAATAATAATTAAACCAATCAAAACCTCACAAAAAAAGAAATGACGGACTAAAAACCCGTCGTTTTTTTTATAAAGTTTTTTGGAAATGATAAAAAGTTTTTATACCAATCAAAATAAGTTTTCGTTAATTGGTTAAAAAGCTGATATTTACAGCCCGCGCCACCCACAGGGCGGCGCGGGCTGAGTATGGTTATAGCGGGTGTTTTGCCTTCGGCGCATGAATGAGTTAAAACTCCCGCTACAAAACACCCTCAAATTAAGGCTTTACAAAAATCATCTTTTTCATTTGCCGATTTCTTTTAATGATTGGTATCGCAATTCAAGGTAATTAGCAATTCGAGTTAACTCGAATTGCTAATTACCCGAAACGCTGAAATAGCTTGAAATTCTATTTTAATTTTTTATGCGGCTCGCAGGCAAAGCCTGCGAGCCGCATGTCCTTAAGAAGGCGTAGCGGCTGGCGAAGCCAGCCGCTACGTCAAATATAAAATTATTTATTTAGCAATTCGAGTTAATTACACAAAAACGAAAAAAAGGATTTCAGCAAAAAGCTAAAACCCTTGATATAACTGGTCGGAACGACAGGATTTGAACCTGCGACCCCTACCACCCCAAGGTAGTGCGCTACCAAGCTGCGCTACGTCCCGACTAATTCAACGTTAAACTACTAATAAGCCGCTTCGCAAGAAGCTGTTTTATTAAAATATTTTTTCAAGTTTTCTACTTTATCAATATTTTCCCATGGAACTTCAATGTCTGTTCTGCCAAAATGACCATAAGCCGCAAGATTTCTATAGAAAGAACCATTATTTTTAGCAGGCATATTTCTTAAGTCAAATTGCTGAATAATTGCAGACGGTCTTAAATCAAAGTTCTCATTGATAATTCTGCTGATTTCATCATCGCTTACAGCGCCTGTTCCGAAAGTATCAACAAAAACAGAAACGGGATGAGCAACGCCAATTGCATAAGCAAGTTGAACTTCGCATTTTTTTGCCAGCCCTGCCGCCACAATGTTTTTAGCCGCATATCTTGCCGCATAAGCAGCGCTTCTGTCTACTTTTGTAGGGTCTTTGCCGCTAAAAGCTCCGCCGCCATGTCTGGAATAGCCGCCATAGGTGTCAACAATAATTTTTCTGCCTGTCAATCCGGCATCGCCCTGAGGACCGCCTATAACAAACTTCCCTGAAGGATTTATAAGGTATTTTGTTAAAGCGTCAGGTTTTATTTTATCGTTTTTAAATACCGGATCGATTACATGTTTTTTAAGATCCTCTGCAATAATTTTTTGAATTTTGCCATTATCAGTTTCATTGTCAATAACAGGATCATGTTGCGTTGAAATTATTATTGTATCGATTCTTGCAGGAGCTCCATCGACATATTCGACCGTAACTTGCGTTTTTCCATCAGGTCTTAAATATGATAAATCATTGTTTTTTCTCACCTGCGAAAGCTTAAAAGCAAGCCTGTGAGCAAGACTTATAGGAAGCGGCATTAATTCAGGAGTTTCATCACAGGCAAATCCAAACATAATGCCCTGATCTCCGGCTCCTAATTCTTCGCTTTCTCCTGTATCGCATGCGCATGGATTTCTTGTTTCAAGCGCTTTATTTACTCCACCGGCGATATCTGAAGATTGTTCATCAATGCTGGTAAGCACAGCACAGGTTCTTGCGTCAAAACCTCCGCCTGATTTACCTATATATCCAATATTTTTAACTGTATTTCTTACTATTTTCGAAATGTCTACATAGCAATTAGAAGTGATTTCTCCGGTTACAAGCACCATTCCTGTTGTAACGGTAGTTTCTGCGGCTACTCTTGATTTTGGGTCCTGAAGCAAAAATGCGTCAAGTATTGCGTCGGAAATCTGATCGCATACCTTATCCGGATGTCCTTCGGTAACTGATTCTGATGTAAATAAAAAGTTTTTTGATTTCATTTTATATTTTCTCCTTTTAAAAATTTGTTTTTAGTCTTCTCTACCTAGCTGATCCTTTAATTGTTCGGCTTTTTTCTTTTTTGCAATATAAAGATCATACATACTTGTTTCTTTAAGAGCAATCATAAACCCGTCAATTATATCATCAATATCTTTTGTCTTCATGGTGCTCAATATATTAAGCGCGCTCCGTAAAGACGAGTTTTGATCATACCATCTTCGTTTCTGATATGCTTTATAATAACCAAAAAGTTTATCTTTTCCAATACTTATAAGTTCTTCATAACTTTTAATTTCTTTCCAATGTATATTAACAACCTGATAAAGACATTTAGCCACTTGGTTTAATTCTTTTTCAGACATATAACTAAGAACAGTCATCATGTCCCCAAGTTTTTGACTTTTATCGTACCATCTTTGAATTTCAGACATAAATAAGACTCTTTTTTTATATATAATAGAAATTAATTTAACATTTATAATTAAATATTCCAACAATATTATAATAAATATATAAGTAATTGGCAAAATACATGATGTTCAAACTTTTGCAAATATACCAATCCCAATAAGTTTTCGTTAATTGCTTAAAAAGCTGATATGTATAGCCCGCGCCGCCCTGCGGGCGGCGCGGGCTAGGTAAGGGTATAGCGGATGTTTCGGCGAAGCCGAAACATCCGCTAATTAACTTGAATTGCTAAATAAATAATTTTATATTTGGCGTAGCGGCTG
>ERZ795055.2296-NODE-2296-length-14559-cov-9.289162_pt1 | contig 14559 bp, 18 predicted proteins | sample MGYA00375139_ERZ795055 | MGnify/ENA primary metagenome ERZ795055 (study PRJEB30184, sample SAMN05720283) | anaerobic digester metagenome | isolation source: active sludge of municipal wastewater-treating anaerobic digesters | place: USA | collected 2015-01-23 ...
AAGGAATTCTTCAGAGCACAGATTTTCAGAACGATTATTCGATCAGAAATAGTTACAAAAACCTTAATGGTGCGGTAATACCTATGGGTGGCTTAAGAGGGATATATGGAAGATACCGGACCGCAGGTTCCCGCTCCCGAAACGGAACCGGAACCAACAGCTGAGGAGATTGCAGCGGATGAAGAACAGCATAAAAAACAGGTAACCGGCTACATCCTCCTCCTGAAGGACAAAAACCTCAATGTCCGGTGGCGGGCAGCAGAAGCACTGGGAGAGCTCGGCGATCCGGCAGCGGTTGAACCGCTTATCGAAGCGCTCAGGGACCCGTTTGTCGATGTCCAGTGGCTCGCGGCAAAATCCCTCGGAAAAATCGGGGATATCCGGGCGGTCGGACCCCTTCTTGATACTCTTAAATCTGAAGACAAGTGGCTCCGAATCGGCGCGGTGTGGGGATTGGGGAAACTTCGCGACCCGCGTGCGATCGAGCCATTGATCCTGCTGCTCAAGGATCAGAGGAAACTGGTCCGGAAAAATGCAGCATGGGCACTTGGCAATATTGCAGATAAACGCGCAATACCTTTCCTGACAGAATCCCTTGACGATAATGACGCAGAGGTACGAAATACTGCACAGGCCGCACTGGCTTTAATTTCCAGAACCGTAACCTGACCGGCATGTGAAAAATTCTCTTGCGGTAAAAGGGTACCATGACAAAGAGAACCTCGTAGTCATTTTGAACACATGGAAAAGATGTTGGTTTTCACCAGGTTCAATGGTTTTTAAACGAAGATTTACAAGCCTTTTCCAGGTATGACATGGATATCTTCAGCAGTGCTCACCACGATCTCTTTTTTTCCGCGATAGGTCTGGACGATTCCATACACTGAGATCCTGTCCCCTTTCTGCAGCGAAACTGCCTGTACAACCTGTACTGGCAGGAAAATGGAGAGGTTGTTCACATTCACGGTCATGTGTCCACCGTTTTTTATGAGTGTGATCTGATCGATTTGCCCCTCCACGACTACCAGCTCGCCATCCGATGAAGTATTGGTGAACGGTCGTGCAAACGACTGTTTTCCAAGGCCTGCCAGTACGGAATGAGCGACGATAACCGCAATGGCTACACCAATCAGCAGGAGAATTGCCACACGCTCCTGGCGCTCAAACATGCATGAGTATTGAAAACCGGGGTTTAAATTATCGATAGATTGATATGTTAACACTGTTAACACCATTACCATGTATCCTACACAACTACCACCTTCATCCAAGACGGTACTGGAGATACTGGATATGGGCGGCGCAATGACCCACAAGGATCTCGTGCAAAAGACTCGCCTCGCACCCAGAACGGTGCGTTATGCGCTGAAGAAACTTAAAGAACGGCAGCTCATCATCGAAAAATTCAATTTCCGCGATGCCCGCCAGATCATCTACCAGAACCGCAGTCAGCAAAACCCGAAACCCCAGACTGCCTGCGTATGACAAAACATACCTGCACCCTCATGCACTGCGATTCCATGGTCAGAACGCTGCTTCCACCGATGCGGGCAGAAATGGTATTCCGCCTGGTACAAAAGCAGGGGCTCAGCCAGAGTGATGCGGCAAAAAAACTTGGTGTCACACGGGCTGCGGTCTGCCAATACATGAGCAGGAAACGGGGTGGAGGTGAAGTCACGATCTCAAGTGAACTGGACCTCATGATAGACCGCTGGGCACTCGCCGTAGTAACCGGAGAAAGTGACATCAATCTGTGTGATATATGCCAGTGTGCACTTAAAAAACGTTAAATCCCCGAATCTTTCCTTCAATTCTTGAATTAAACGTTATACCATGCGGAATCTGGATTAGTTCCGGTGACGGCGCCAATAAATGATGAGTAAAAACACAATAACCAGAGCACCTACGAAGATCTTGAGATAATCTGTTTTCGGTCCGGTTGTCTCCGCCGTATGGGTCCAGTCGTCATCGAAGACACTGCGAAAATAACGGGCAACCCCGGGATGATCGATAATAACACCGGCTTCCCGGTTGAAATTCGGTGAATTGCTGTTCCAGTTGATGCTGCTGACAAGCACCCGGCTGTCATCAACGATGACCCCCTTGTTGTGGATTTTTTCCACCGGGCTGACAGAAAGATCGATACATTTTGCTTCAAGCGGAATTTTCTCGGAAGCAGCGATACGGTTGATCAGTGCGGCCATCTCATCGTTATCATTGGGAGCTTCCACATTGAACCAGTAAGAATCGAGCAGTACCCTGACATGTACACCCCGGCGCGAGGCATTGATCGCAGATGACAGATACGGGTTCAGGGCGTACGGAGTCTCATTTTTGATGTATGCCTGTTCGATCTCAATGCTGGTCCGGGCACTGTCAAGCAGCTCCGCGATCTGGTAACAGTTATCCGGTGCAATAACCGGAGTTACCATGGCACCTTCGAATTGGGCCGGGAAGAATTCGGCAGTATGTTTCTCAAGCGGTACTGGTTCAGCTTCCCCTGCAGTTCCGGAATAGGGAACCACGGATCGGCCGGATGAATCTATTGTAAAAACTTCAGTAAAATATCCTGCCAGCCCGGGATCCCTGATATAAACACCCCACCCACGGTTTCCACTCATCCCCTTTGGAGGAAGCCCGCTGTTCTTGAAATTCTCACTTGTCAGGAGGAGTGAATTGTTGTCGATAATGATATATTTGGCATGGTCATAGCGATAGGGGGCGTGTTCGGTTTTGGATGAAACCATGGATGAAACGGGGATTCCACTCCTGTTGATTGTCCAGGTCAGGGATTGTTCTGACTGGCTGATCCCGCCAACCGGACCCCCCTCGATCAGGACCCGGACATCCACCCCCCGTGCCTTTGCTGCTACCAGTGCGGCCCCCAGGGAAGGACTTGAGAACTCATACATATTGACAAAAATTGAACCGGAGGCTCGGTCTATTGTCTGCATAAAGATCTCGTGGGAACAATCCGGTGAAACAAAGGTGGTAACTGAAACGTTCCGGAATATTCCTGAAGGAAAACGCGATTGCCCTATCATGAGGACACGATGATCCCAGATCCCGTTCTCCAGGTAATGTACCTGCCCTTCGCGGGGTTTCACGTCCTTTGGCCAGGATACTCTTTGCAGAGCAGCCCCCTTTTCATACAGCACCAGTTCATCACCACTATTCGCCAAACGGAGCGGATCGCCGTTGATTACGTTAGGCACATCCACAGAATAGTCCAGCCATTCAAAATCAGGGAGTCTTCCATGGCTTTGCTCGAACGCAGGAGCGCTGCGTGCAATGGTCAGGGATCCGTTGATGACCGTCCCGGGGGGGAACCGGAATCCACCATGGTTATCTGATATTGTTATATTATCAAGAAGACCATTACCAGAAAGGATGAGATATTCATCAGCATCATTGTTAAGGTAAGGATCGGGACAGAACTCAACAATTTGTATCATGGCACCGGTATGCATTACACAAACCAGACAAGCAAGAAGTGAGATGATACCGCGCATAGAATATTCTTTTGTATACAATTCGTATTTAATACAATGATATATTATTTCTGAGAGAGATAATGATTCCAGAATTGATGCCCATGCAATCAGATGGTTCACTTGTGATAAAACTTGGAGGAAGCCTGCAGAACTGCGTACCGGAGCTTGTTCAGGTTCTTCTTTCCTCCCGAATCCCGCTTCTCATCGTTCCCGGAGGGGGATTGTTCGCGGATACTGTAAGAAAGTCCTGTATTGATGACGATACCTCCCACTGGATGGCAATCGCTGCCATGGACCAGTTTGGGTGGTATATCTCTTCACAGGGGATTCGGGTATCCGGTCTCCTCGCTAAACCGGACCAGCCAGTCGTATTTCTTCCGTACTGCTGCATGCGGCACCATGATCCCCTGCCACATACCTGGAACATCACCTCGGATACGATCGCTGCATGGGTTGCGGATTCGCTGGGCATGGATCTCCTGGTCCTTAAACAGGTTGATGGGATTATGAAAGATGGTTCCCTGATCGAAACGCTGGAAACCCCGCTCGAAACAGATATTGTCGATCCGTACTTTATTCCCTTTATCCTTGAAAAAAAGATACAAACCTCAATTATCAACGGTTCCCGTATTGACCGCGTAGAAAAATTTCTGAGGGGGGAGGCAGTTTGTGGTACACGGATCGGTACAACCTTTTAAAGGTTCTAAGAGAGATACTATAGGAATCCTTGGAGGAGCACGAATGTCAGATAAGAAATGTACATCCTGCAATGCCCCGCTCGCAGAAGAGGGCGCAACAGAATTCGGGTGCCCAGCGTGTGGTGCTGAGATCAGCCGGTGCTACCGGTGCCGGGAGCAGAGTATTTCCTACGTCTGCCCGAAATGTGGATTCGGGGGACCGTAACGAAATGGGAAGTGTCGCCGTTATCATGAGGGTCATGCCGGAATCTCCGGAAGTAAATCTTGAACAGCTGAAAGCCGCCCTGAAGCAGAAACTGCCGGGTATCCAGGATATGAAAGTTGAGCCTATCGGCTTCGGACTCAAGGCAATCAAGTTCGCTGCTATCATCAACGATGCCGGGGGAGAAACAGATGCACTGGAGAAGTCCTTAAGCAGTATCCCGGGCGTTGAGCGGGCTGAGATTATTGAAGTAACGTTGAATTAAAATAAGGTTCTATCATTCCTTTTTCCTTGTTTATCCTGTCCTTAACGGTCCAGTTTATCGATAACATTGCGGGTGCTTGTCCGTATTTTTTCCACGGACTCCCTGAATGCGATCACTTCTGATTCATCGAGCCGTATGGTAATAGGAAAAACCCCTTCGCGGTTCACCCGCGCGGGAACGCCGATACAAACATCCCCGATACCGTGAACCTCGGTCCGGATATATGTCGATACGGTGAGGATGCGGTTTTCATCTCCAAGAACCGTCCGGACAAGTGATGCAATAGCTTCTCCGGGCCCATAGACCGTGGATCCTTTATTCTGGATAATCTGTTGTCCGCTACATTTGACCGAACTGATGATGTCCTGAACCGGCAGATGGGAAAATTCCGGCAGATTTGAGATCTTGATACCCCCGATAGTGGTCGCAGACCAGAGCGGGACCATGCTGTCGCCATGCTCGCCGATTATGCGGGTATGTACTTCACTGACGTGCACCCGGAAATACGCAGCGATAAGAGATTTCAGACGCATCGAATCGAGATGTGTACCGAGACCAAATACCTGGTTTGGTTTCAGGCACGAATACTTCAGTGCAACACTGGTCATGATATCGACCGGGTTGGTAACCATGAGAATCTTGGTATCGGGAGCGGCTGTTCCGATGGTCTGTGCGATCGGGCCGATAATTTTTGCATTACCCAGCGCGAGATCGAGCCGATCCTGATCGGGTTTGCGGGGTTCACCTGCAGTAATGACAACGATATCGGAGCCGGTAACATCTATTAATCTTGTTGTCCAGCTTGTCTCGATATCCGTTCCCCGGGCAGCAAAGGAATCCGCAAGATCCTGGGCAATTCCTTTCAGAAGAGAGTCCCGGCCTTCCCTTCCATAGAGAAGGATTTCGCTGACGTGAGGGATTGCCGAGATGGCATGGGCGGCAAACATGCCGACATTTCCCGTAGCGCCAATAATGGTAACTTTTGCCATAATAATCGCTAGTGGGGACGGGTTATCGGTCGACTGTACGTTTCTCCGTTCACCAAAGTATCCATCCTCAGCCCCGTTACCCCATGGGCGCCGGATGTCTACGGTAAGTCTGCTCCCTTCCGGGCCTGAACCGGTTTCCGCAGTGACAGGTCGTTATTCCCTCCGGAATATTGATACCTGGCCATCGACCTCATGGGACGAGGTTTCACTGTCAGGGTACACAGGATCCCGAAGGCCGTTGCAGCCTCAGTCAAACTTCGCCCCCCGCGTACCGACGGTTTCGGGTTACAAGTGACGCCGAGCCACCCGGGCTAGTCCCCATATATCTTTGTGCACTGGTCAATAAAGACTTTTTACCCAACAAAGAATTGGTGCAGGGATCCCAGGAACAGGCAGAGGATCAGGGTAGAAAAACATCCCCCCCCATGGTTTTCTTCCAGTCGTCCAGAATCTGGTGCAATACAAGGGAATCCGTCTTTTCAAACAGGTCAACCACCGTTACTGGTGGAGAAGGCACGGAAAGGACCGAATGCAACCGGCGGAAATCTCCCTGATATACTTCAATGGCCTGTTCACCTTCCGTTTCTGCAATTATTATCGGCTCTTTCACAACCGGGTGTTTCTGCATATCTTCTTCCTGTTCATATATCCTTACACGCTCAATCCGGAGATATTCCCGGTTTACTTCCAGATTGAACGCCGACCAGAATGCTGATGAGTACCAGGCATCGTTCAATACAACGTGGGCGACGCCGAGACTCGCAGCCGTAAGGCCCAGCGTCCCGACCCCGGAACATGCGTCGATAAAATACGAGACCGGGGGATTTCCAACATGCTGTTCGACAGCATGGATTTTCGGATAACCGCTCCGGGGAAACTCAATATGGACACGTGATTGCTGTTTATAGATCACGAGGGGCCGGTTCCTGATCGGGAAAATATCGGCACGAACATCGCAGCCTGCGAGGAGTTCATATACTCTGGGAAGAGAATCGATATCCTTGCTGGAAATTCCCGGAATGAAATTTTCTTTTTTAATAATGCCGCGCAGTTCCGGCACTTCTTCCATAAGTCGTAGCGCGGTCTTTTTTGTGGCGACGGAGGTAAGCAGGGTGAGGGATTTTTGCGGAAGGAACGGGGGGCGATCCATGGCATACCCGGGGTGAACGAGCGGGGAGCCGACTGCGATAAGTGGATCCGTTGGCAACAGGTCCCCTTCTTCAACCATAATGACGTACATGTGGGCAAATACGTCATCGATGAACCGCTTTCCGCACGAACAGGGCTTTCCATATTCAAGAACTGGCAACGGAGCCCGTTTGTCAAGTGTCCGGATACTGCATTCGGCACACGGAAAAAAAATAGTGGGCAGTGTGACAAGGATGTCTTTTGCGGACTTCACGCAGTCCATGCCGCACACAGGACATTTCATGCTGCTTGCTATGCATGTCCCATGATACAAAGGTTTTCAAATGACACCAGAAGAAAAGAGCACCGCCCATCAAAATGTACGGAAAACTGCGGGGACAGTGGGCCCGAAGGGATTCGAACCCATGACCGCCCGGTTATGAGCCGGGCGCTCTGACCGGACTGAGCTACGGGCCCCAAAACGCCCCCCACAGGGTTCGAACCTGTGACATTCGGATTAACAGTCCGACACTCTACCAACTGAGTTAGGGAGGCACTATCAATGTGCTTTATTAGATTCTTTCTAAGTACTTTTAAAGGTAACTATGAGGATGACCAGGGAAAGATCAGGACTGGGGGTACTCCATGTTCGAAATCAGTTCTTTTTCATTATTGACAGCAGATGGATAAGGTCATCCAGATCCTCGTTAAGGTGGAGGAATAATTCATGGGTTTGAGGCGTTGCAACAGCCCCTTCGGGTGAGGCACGGATATAACCAAGCTGCTCAAGCACATGCAGGGAATACCGGATACGATGAGAAGGTAGATCGAGCAACTCGGAAAGTTTCATAATGCCGATGGGCTGGTGATCTGCAACCGCTTTTGCTACTTCGAGATGCCGACTCAGAAGTTCAATTTCATCCTTCATTTTTCTTATCATACAAAACCTGCAATGCCATCTTCCAGGGGGATTACGATTCGGGTTCTTTCTTATGGTTGTTCTCTTTCTCTGCGTTATCATCAAGCCATGCTTTGGTCTCCCGGTATTTTCTGATAAAATCCAGAGACAGGATAAGGGCGAGGGCCAGCAGTCCTATGATAACCGGGACCGTATAAGGGGAGTGAATAAGTAAAAAAACGGGTATGGATATTGCGACGAGTAATATGATAATATTAAGTTCTACGGTAAGACGGTAAAATTTCCATTTGAACCTGGCTTTTGCTTTCTCATCCATCACAGGTACGTCAACTCCGGAATAAAAGTACTTGACGTTTCACGACAACTGTTCCATAAGATGGATCCACTTTCAGATGCAATACGGAAAACCGGCGCTGATGCTTATGTCATATATGCCAACTCGCGGGATGCGGATATGAGATACCTTACCCGTTTTACAACAAGTGATCCCTTTGTCTATTTCAGGACGTTGGGTGAGAGAGGTACCATCATCATCTCACAGATGGAAGTTGGGCGCGCATCTCGCGAAGGGACAACAGCAATCATGACCCGGGCTGAGGCCGGTCTTCCCGATATAATAAAAAAAGAAAAAGATCCTTTCCGGGCAACAGCACAGATGATTGCCGCACAGGTGGGAAAGAAAATACTGGTCCCCCCCAATTTTCCCTTGGCACTTGCAAACGCTCTCGGGGAATTCTGTTCTGTGACGGTTGACAAAGGTACTGTCCTCTCTATGCGGGCAAAAAAGACCCGTAACGAGATAAAATATCTGAAAAACGTACAGAATGCAACACAGGCTGTCATGGAACATGCTGTTTCCATGATCAGATGTTCCACGGTGAAAAAAGGGATCCTTCATCTGGATGGAAAACCCCTCACATCTGAACGTATAAAATACACTATGCACTGCGAGCTGCTGGGACATGGTTGCAATGCAGAAGACACCATTGTCTCATGCGGGGAGGATACTGCAATACCTCATATGACGGGTACCGGCCCTCTCCGCGCAGACGAACCGATTATTATTGATCTTTTCCCGGTACACGAGAAGTCAGGGTATTACGCGGATATGACCCGGACATTTGTCAAAGGTGAACCGTCAAAAGAGATCCTTGAAATGTATACAGCGCTCAGAGAAGCAAAACATCTGGCAATTTCCCGCATAAAAAGTGGTATCTCAGGTGCAGATCTCCACAAGAATGTTGTTGATTTTTTCAAAGAACGTGGATACGACAGCGATACCAGGGGTTTTATTCATAATCTGGGGCACGGGGTCGGATTGCAGGTGCACGAACTGCCAACCGTCGGACCATCAGGAAAAGCGCTTGAAGCCGGTAACGTAATAACGATTGAACCGGGATTGTATTATCCTGGTATTGGAGGAGTCCGGCTGGAGGATATCGGAGTCGTTACAAAGACCGGCTTTGATAATTTCACGTCATTTTCCGAGGACCTGATCCTATGAATGATGAAATCTTTGATAAATATCGGGAAGCAGGTCTTATTGCAACAAAAATCCTTCGGGACGGCGCAAGGGAGATCCGTATCGGTACTTCCTATCTGGATATCGTTGAATCGATAGAATCTCGGGTGAAAGACGAGGGAGCGTCACTTGCCTTCCCCCTCAACCTTTCATTAAATGAGGACGCCGCGCATGATACCGCGTCACCGGGGGACACCCGCACCTTTGCCAAAGGTGATGTTGCCAAACTGGATCTCGGTGTCCATATAGACGGATACATTGCTGATACGGCAACAACCATTGATCTTGGTATCAATTCCCTGCTCGTAGAAGCTTCTGAACAGGCACTTGAAGAAGCGATCCGAACGGTCCGTCCTGGTGTAACAGCCGGGGCACTTGGCGCAGCGGTTCAGTCTGCGATTGAGACGCGGGGATACCGCCCGATCTCAAATCTTACCGGACACGGGCTCGATCAGTATATCCTTCACCGGTCGCCCACCATTCCCAATATTGGTGTCAAAGGGGGAGTGGTTCTTGAAGAAGGGATGGTCTTTGCAATTGAACCTTTTGCAACAACCGGCAGCGGGCACGTAATGGAAAAAACACGCAGGGAAATTTACTCCCAGCTCTCCCAAAAACCAGCGAGAACCCCCTCCGGCAGAGGGATACTTGAAAAGATCAGGGACCGCCACGGACTCCCATTCTCACGACGCTGGCTGAATGAGAAGAAAATGGATCTCACACTCCCGACACTCATCCGCTCGCAGATACTCCATGTCTACCCGGTTCTGTCTGATATTCCCGGGTCGCTTGTTTCACAGGCAGAGCACACCGTTATTGTTACTGCTGACGGGTGTATTGTTACGACACGGTGAGATAGGCTTATTCAATTGCAAGAAGAATAATTAAGGTTACAGCCATGACCGGAGAATCTGATGCCCTGCATATTATGGAAGTCGTGCTGACAGCCGAGATATTCAACCAGAACCCCGATTTAGATATCAATGATCTGACCCCCGCGTGCCGCGATATTTTCAGTATCGTTCATGCAACAGATGCTAAAAGACCGGTATATGTGAGTGACGGATTGATCAAGCGCACGCTGGGTATAGTGGATGCTCATCAGAAGATGTCTGCAAATCCGTTTGTTTCCTATGAAGAGTTCGGACAGCGTCTTCGCATTACCGCGCTTGAGCCGGCTGCGCAGTGGTTCCTCAAGCAGGGGGGAAAGACCATCATAGAAAGAAACCCCGCGCTCGCTTATTATTTTGAGGGTGCTGATTCCCTGGGAATATCCTATGAAACCGTCCGTGCTGCAAATCCCCTCTACGAGGATACAAAGGCCTATCTGGAGACGCGGATCTCAAAACTCGTCGGTGAAGATGAGAAACTTCGAGGTGCTCTCGATCTGGTCATTGTCCTTGCTCCTGACGAGGTCGAGCAGAGAATTGAGGACCTCGTCTGCACACACGAACAGCTCGCGATCATCAGTAAAATCCAGAACGCGATTACCCATAAGGATTTCCTCAAACGTCACCGGATCTATGAACTGGGAAAGCTTCTCTTTGTCGGGCCCCCGGGAACAGGAAAGACTTCGCTTGCCCTTGCCATGTCTGGGACCATGCACATGCCAATTCTTGAAGTCCGTCTTTCCATGATCACATCGCAGTTCCTCGGAGAGACATCCAAGAATATTGACCGCATCTTTGATCTGGCAAAAAAACTCTCTCCTGCCATTCTCTTTATCGATGAATTCGATTTTGTCGCAAAAAGCCGGGTTGCGGATGACCACGGCGCAATGAAACGAGCCGTGAACTCGCTTCTCAAAAATATCGACAAGATGAATCTTGTCAAACATGGGGTTGTCCTGATAGGAGCAACGAACCACCCCCAACTGCTTGACGAAGCAGCATGGCGCAGATTCGATGAGGTGGTAGAGTTCTCTCTCCCGGATGAGGATATGCGGAAAAATATCCTGAAGAAAGTGACCGGATCGCTTCACTGTACCGTCGATTACCAGAAGCTTGCCGCCCGGACAGAGGGATTTTCAGGATCGGATCTCCGTATGATGGTCAAGGAAGCTATCCTTTCTGCGCTTATGGATAAACGTGAGAGCATCAATCCGGATGATATCGAAAAGGGAATTCATATGGTGAAAAACAGGGAAGCGATCCGGCACCTTAACTGGTTATAACAATGAAGATTACCCTACTCGGAACCGGTGATGCTATCGGTACACCGAAGGTCGGTTGCACATGTCCTCAGTGTACCCGTGCGAACGAAAGCGGTACAATGCGCCTCCGGACATCTCTTCTTATTGAAAATGAAGGCTTTCACCTGCTGATTGATTCTTCTCCAGATCTCCGTCAGCAGCTGCTGCAGTACGGATCCCCGCATATCGATGCGGTTATCTGGACCCATGGACATTACGATCACTTCATGGGATTTGGGGAATTTTACCGTGTCCAGCATATCCCGGAAGTATACGCAACCCAGCCTGTCATGGATTATTGTGCGGAGATCTTCCGGTTTCTTACGTTTGACAAACGGATCATCAAACCCTACGAACCGTTCCGGCTCTTTGGCATCACCATAACCCCCTTTATGGTTAAACATCCCCCGGCATTTACCTGCGGATTACTTTTTGAAACCATAAAATCACGGATTGGGTTTACATCAGACACGAATATCGACATCCCAAAAAGGAGTCTTGACCTGCTGGAAGATCTTGATCTGCTTCTGCTGGACGCACTGGTCCCTTCGAATGTAACCATCCATAAACACATGAATTATCTTGATGCGTGTATGCTCGCGGACAGGCTCAAGCCGAAAGATTTCCGTTGTGTCCACCAGAGCCACCTTCTCCCCTGGGATCTGCCCCATCTCGCTTCCGATGGCGATATCTTTGATTTCCACTGATTTCTCCGACACTAATATTGAGAAAGTCCCGTCAGTTCGGTGATGATGGTCATCTCCACCCATACTTTAATAGTTTTCAGGTTCCCAAACATAGGTGCATGATTGTAAAAGTACTTGAGCTCGAAAAAGACAAGGCACGTCTCATCATCCAGGGTCAGGGGCACACGTTCATGAATGCTCTCATTGAGGAATTGTTAAGCGATCCTGATGTGGATATTGCCAGATATATGATCGAATTCCAGTTTTCAGACCCGGAACTGTTTGTTACCACCAAAGGGAAGAAGACCCCCATTCCCCTCATCAAAAAAGCCTGCAAACGTATCTCCGGCCATTGTGACGAGCTCATCAAAGGTTTAAAAAAGAACTGATTTCATTTTTGATACTTTTTCAGGATGCCGGCATACAAATTCCCGGGCATACTATCGATCCCGCGAGGGAGAGAATCCATAACAATTATCAGGATAAAAAAATAAGCCGTAATTACTATGATTTGGAAAAAATACCTGTTTCTCGTGACTATGCTTCTTGTTGCAACTGTCTGCATCGCAGGTTGTACATTTAATCTGGGTACACCCGCCCCGACCCCTGTCCCGACAACAGTCCCGACCATACCGACAACAGTCCTGACCGTTCCGCCAGCAATAACAACCGAATCGACGACAGTACCGGTAACTACCACCATAGTTACAACAGCAGCAACAACTGCTCCTGTAGAGAAACAAATCCTGCACAATACCGACATTCTCACGACAAAAACCTACAAGACTTACGATTTCAAGACCCTGATGGGTTACAAATTCCTTTATCCCAGGGATAAATTCAGGATTACAATAAAGTCAGAAAAGCCGGTCCTGGGGTATGCTGTGTTCACTGAGCAGGCAGGCCAGTTACAGGGATCCCAACTTATTCCCCGGTATCAGTCATACATAAAAGGTGGTATTGACTGGGGTCTGATTAAACCGTTCATGGTAATGGAAAAAGCCACCGACTCTACAAAAGAATTTACCCTTCAGGATGTCGGGCCGTTAACGTACGTTGTAGACGGACGCTGGATGGGATATGACAGCAATTATGATAATACCGCACCTTTCACCTATGAAATTACGATAGTGAAGACCGGTGGCCCGACACAGCAAAACTTCGATTTCGGATTTGCATACACCGTTACTCCTTCGTCTACCATTACTCCGCCATAATTGGCAGCGAGAAGAGAAACGGTTCCAAGGATTAAGGTACTTGGCGCGGCAGAGGAAAGAGCAACAATTTATTCTGTCGCCCGCTCGGTAAAGACAATAGATCCCGAGATCCGTGAGATCTTGATCTTGACCTTCTGACCCGGCTTTGCATTGGCCACATACATGATATACCGGCCCATCTTCACGACACCGTCACCACGTTTGGAAATGGACTGGATCTCGACATCCATTACGGTACCTTCCTCAAGATTTTCTGATACCGGTTCGGTCCTGGCTTTGCGTTTCCTCACCGGGCGATGGCTCCCGCAGGCATCGCATCTGAGGATCATGACCCGGTCATCCTTCACCAGCCGCGTGTCAGGTTTTCCGCACTCCGAACAGATGACATAATCCTCAACATAGCTCTTAATAATCATTTTTATGAGTGATATCTCGAATTTACCATTGAAAATAGCGCGGTTTCCATCGATTTTACCACTGGTTCCCAGTTCACCAAGAAGGAATTTCATTAGGTGATCCTGGTCACGACGAACTTTTCCGGCAATTTCAGCAAAGTTTTCTAGAACAGTTGTTTTCCCTTCAACGTATGCTTTGGCTTCGGGAACTACAAAACGCTCCGAAGATTCTGTTTTTTCGGTAATATTGGAATATGCCTGTTTGAGGAGGTTTTCATAGAGGTCCGTCATAATTGTATAATATAAAGGTTCACCATCTCCAAAAGGTTTTCTCCGGGTCTCGGGAGGGTTCTTCGCCCCAAAAAACCAGAGAAAATCTCGGTTGGAATTGTTTTTATGAACCTGAGGGAATACCATCAGGAACTAAAAAAGAAGGTACTTCCGGAGGGATTTACCTGCGGAACTGGGGCATTAACCCACGGACTTCTTTCCCTACTTCCTCGATGAGATGCCCTTCATCAGATCTGGTCAATGCCGTGAATACGGGACGGTTGACCATATTTTCAAGCATCCATTCACGGGCAAATTTACCGGACTGGATCTCTGAGAGAATTTCCTGCATCGCCTCGTAGGTTTCCGGACCTATGACACGAGGACCACGGGTCAGGTCGCCATACTGCGCCGTGTTGCTGATGGATGAGCGCATGTTGGTAAGCCCACCTTCATAGATGAGATCGACAATCAGCTTCAGCTCGTGGCAGACTTCAAGATAGGCCATCTCCGGTGCATAACCGGCATCGACAAGGGTTTCAAATCCGGCTTTGACAAGTGACGTACAGCCACCACAGAGAAC
>ERZ795055.2300-NODE-2300-length-14532-cov-45.130552_pt1 | contig 14532 bp, 8 predicted proteins | sample MGYA00375139_ERZ795055 | MGnify/ENA primary metagenome ERZ795055 (study PRJEB30184, sample SAMN05720283) | anaerobic digester metagenome | isolation source: active sludge of municipal wastewater-treating anaerobic digesters | place: USA | collected 2015-01-23 ...
CCCATTCTACTCTGAGAAGCAGCCCCTAACGAAACGGCAATTGGCATCGCTCCTAAAGCTAAGGTTAAACTGGTCATCAAAATCGGTCGGAGGCGAGATTCAGAGGCTTGCATAACCGCTTCATATTTTGTTTTTCCCTGTTCGCGAAGTTGGTTGGCAAATTCAACAATCAAAATTCCGTTTTTGGTTACTAATCCAATTAGCATCACTGTTCCAATCTGACTGAAAATATTCCACGTTTGCCCAAAAAGCCAAAGGGAGAATAAGGCTCCTGCAACGGCCATTGGTACTGTTAAAATGATGATAAACGGATCGATAAAACTTTCAAATTGTCCTGCTAAGATTAGGAAAATCAGAAGTAATGCTAATCCGAAAGCAAACATCGTATTGGAATTACTCTCCGCAAAATCACGTGATTCGCCTCCTAAATCTGTTGTAAAGGTTTCGTCCAGCACTTTTTCTTTGATGCGTTCCATAGCTTCAATTCCGTCCCCAATACTTTTTCCCGGAGCTAAACCTGCTGAAACAGTTGCCGCCATATAACGGTTATTGTGAAACAATTGCGGCGGACTGCTTTGCTCGTCAATAGTCACTACATTATCTAATTGTATCAATTGACCGGCATTATTTCGAACAAAGATTGCTGCTAAATCCAACGGTTGGTCACGGTCCTTTTTGTCAAATTGTCCAATGACTTGGTATTGTTTTCCGTTCATTAAGAAATAACCAAAACGTTGCCCGCTTAACGATAATTGGATGCTTTGGGCTACATCGAGAACAGAAACACCCAATGATTCCGCTTTTTCGCGATTGATAGTAACATAAATTTCAGGTTTGTTGAATTTTAAGTTTACATCGGTAATTGAAAAAGTAGGGTCTTTAGAGGCTTCTTCCATGAATTCCGGAATTTTTTCCCTTAGCATTTCAAAGTTTTTCGCTTGAATAATAAACTGAATGGGTAATCCTCCACGTCTGTTAACAGAAATGGTGGGTTGCTCGGAAACGGATGTTTTAGTATCAGTAAAACCTTTGGTTAATTTTGTTAATCGGTCAGCAACTTCTTTTTGCGAAGCATCTCTATCTTCAGGATCAACTAAGGAAAGTCTGGCAAAACCTCTGTTAAGAGAACCTGCACTAAATCCGGGGGAAGTGACAATCAAACTTATTTTTTTCTCAGGAATGGAATCAGTTATCAATTGCGACAAATCTTGCATAAAGCGATCCATGTAATCATAAGTAGCACCTTCTTGTCCGGTAACATTTACAAGTATCATACTTCGGTCGTCATACGGAGCTGTTTCTTTTTGTAGAATGTTGTAAAACAAGACTGATAATCCCAAACAGATAATCAAAATCGGGAAACTCAACCATTTTCTCTTCATGAATTTACCCAACGAGTTGGCATACCCTTTATTTAAATTTTCATAAAAAGGTTCGGTCATTTCGTAGAATTTCGAACGTTTTTGTTTCCCGCCTTTCATTAAATAGGCATTCAACATGGGCGTTAAACTTAAAGAAACAAAGGCCGATATTAACACGGCCGCACCGATCACGATTCCAAACTCTCGGAATAATCTTCCCACAAATCCTTCTAAAAATATAATGGGAAGAAATACGGCTGCCAGCGTGATGGAAATTGAAATTACAGCAAAGAAAATTTCATTGGAACCTTTGATGGCGGCTTCGATTGGCGACATGCCTTCTTCTACTTTCTTGAAAATGTTTTCGGTGACTACAATACCGTCATCTACCACAAGTCCCGTTGCTAAAACAATTGCCAACAACGTAAGTACATTGATGGAAAAACCAAAAATGTACATAATGAAAAAAGTAGCAATTAAGGAAACGGGAATATCAATTAATGGACGAAAAGCAATGGCCCAATCTCTGAAGAAAAGATAGATTACTAAAGTTACTAAAAGTAAAGAAATCAATAAAGTTTCGGCTACTTCTAAAATAGCTTTTTTGATAAAAATGGTCGTGTCAATCGCTACATTCAGTTCAAAATCTTTTGGTAAATCTTTTTTCAGTAATTCGTATTGTTTGTAGAATTCTTCCGAAATATCTAAATAATTGGTACCCGGTTGTGGCGTAATGGCTAGTCCAATCATGGTTTGACCGGAATCACTCAATCGGGTTTCCAGGTTTTCTGCTTCAAGGCTAGCTTTGGCAACATCCGACAAGCGAACAATTCTATCGCCTTCTGATTTTACAATGATGTTGTTAAAATCTTGTTCAGTAGATAAATTACCAAGGGTTTTTACAGTTAATTCAGTATTGTTTCCTGTCAGCTTTCCGGAGGGTAATTCGACATTTTGTTTGTTCAAAGCCGTTAGTACATCAGAAGCAGTGCAACCATATGCAGAAAGTTTAATTGGGTCAATCCACAAACGCATGGCATATTTTCGTTCCCCCCAAATCCGAACACTACTAACACCCGGTATGGTTTGCAAACGTTGTAAAATTACATTTTCCGCATAATCGGTGAGTTCTAAAACATTTTTGTTTTCACTCTTCATGGTCATTGTCAGAATCGGGTCGGAGTCGGCATCAGCTTTTGAAACTACTGGGGGTGCAGTTAAATCTTGTGGCAAATTTCGAACGGCTTGCGAAACTTTATCACGCACATCATTAGCTGCTTCTTCAAGGTTTTTTCCAAGATTAAATTCGATAGAAATAACACTTGTACCTTGAGCACTGGTAGAAGAAATGTTTCGGATTCCATCGATGGAATTAATTGCCTTTTCAAGAGGTTCCGTTATTTGCGATTCGATAATATCAGCGTTGGCACCGGTATAATTGGTTTGAACTGTAATTTGAGCCGGATCGATGGAAGGAAATTCTCGAACACCCAAATAAGTGTAGCCGATGATCCCAAAAAGGACAATCATCAGATTCATCACAATGGTTAAAACGGGTCGCTTGATGCTTAAAGTTGATAAACTCATGCGATTTAGTTTTTAGGTAATGTTACATTTAGCGGTGCTCCTTCTTTTAAAGCCATGATTCCGGATATGATGACCGTATCACCGAGTTTTAATCCGGCAGTGACCAGAATTTCTTTTTCTGTTCGGGATTCCGTTTCAATAATTACTTCTTTAGCCATTCCTTTGGAAGAGATAAAAACTTTTTTACCGTTTTGAATCGGAATGATTGCTTCAGTCGGAACAAGTAAGGCATCGTTGATATCATCTAAAGGCAAGGTGATATTAGCATAGGTGCCGGGAATTAATCTTCCTTGTTTGTTGTCTGCCAAAGCTCTTATTTGTAATGTTCTGGTGGATTGTTCAATGGCAGGTTCCATGGCATAAATTTTACCCGAAAACTTTTCATTGGAACCGGAGGTTGTAAAACTTAAATCGGAATTCAGCTTCATTAATGTGGCATATTTTTCCGGAATGGAAAAGGTGATTTTTACCTGTGCATTGTTCACCAGTTTTGCAATTAGTGTGGTTGGTGTTACATAGGTTCCTGGAGAAATAGACCGTAAACCGATTTTTCCGGAAAAGGGTGCTACAATCGAAGTTTTAGCAATTTGAGCTTGAATTAATTGGGTTTGTGCTTGAGTGGATTGTAATTCTGCTTTGGCTACATCGTATTCTTCCTGACTAATGGCTTCTTTTTCTAAAAGTAATTTGGCTCTTCGTTCGTTTTCAGAAGCTAAGGATTGTCGGGTTTTAGCTTGCGACAATTGAGCTCTTAATTCGATATCGTTGACTTTAATTAACTGTTGTCCTTTGGTTACGTTTTGGCCTTCTTTAAAAAAGATACCTTGTACAACACCTGAAACTTCACTGCGAAGTTCAATTTGTTCGTTAGCATCAATGGTACCTGACAAAGTTAATTCATTGGAAAATTTCTGAGGAGTCAAAACAAGACCTTTTACATTGGCCGCCATTTTTGGAGAGGCACTTTTACTGTTATTCTTTTCACTTTGCGATTTATTGCTTGTAATTCTATAAACGATTAGCGTTAATAATCCTACTGAAAGTATAATTATAAAGATGTTTTTAAATTTCATAAGGTGATGCTTGTTTTACGGTGGTAAAATTTATGGTTTACAAATTTACTTTTTCTAAAACCAAAGGTTTTAAGGTGAATTGATATTTAACAAATATTTAGTTAATTTTTTAAAGGCTTATAAAGAGTGGGTTTTGTTTTTACTTAAACAGGTTTCTTAAAACAGAAAGTACCTAGTGCAGTTCGTCGATAATTGTAAGTAAAAACTATATTTTAATAACAATTAACGCATTTCATCGATTAAATATGTATTATAACGATAAAAGTATTTACATTTACTCCATCAAACCCAAATTTAATAAACTTATGAAAACAATTACTACTACATTCTTTGTGTTTTTCATTTCATTTCTCGCTTTAGCAGAAGTTTCTGTTGCTGAAAAAGAGGCTTTAGTTAAATTTTATCACACAACAAATGGTAATCAATGGAAAAAAACATGGGATTTAAAAGCGGCTACTTCTACTTGGTATGGTGTGAAAATCAAAGACAACAAAGTAGTTGGTCTTGAATTGCCAAACAACAAATTAAAAGGCCAAATTCCGGCAGAAATTTCTAATTTAAAATATTTAGAAACATTAGATTTATTTAAAAATGATTTAAATGGTAGTTTGCCGGCTTCAATTGGTGAATTGCAAGCGTTAAAAACATTAAATGTTTCGTTTAATCGCTTAACCGGTTCAATTCCTGTGACAATAGGAAATGCAAAATCATTAAAAACGATTGAGTTATACATGAATTCTTTAACAGGTGGATTGCCAAATGAAATTGGAAATTTAGCTCAATTAGAAAATTTATCTTTATTCAATAATATGTTGGAAGGGGAATTACCTAAATCATTATTCGGATTGAAAAATTTAAAAGTATTGATGTTAAACAGCAATAACTTCTCCGGTAAATTGAGTTATGAAGTTGAAAACTTAACAGCTCTTGAAAACTTAAGCTTATTTGAAAATAACTTTGTAGGACAAGTGCCTTTTGAGTTAGAGAATTTAAGCAATTTAAAAGAAATGAATATTTCCTATAACAAATTCAATGGATTGATATCGTATGCACTAGCTAAAAAAGATACATTCCAAATGACCATGTTAAACGATAAAGGATTAGCGGTTCGTTTACCGTTGATTACTGACAATACTGGAGTAGTAGGTACTCCGGATTAATTTCCAATACAAATACCAACAACCCAAAAAAAACTTACTATCCCCAAATTGTGAGTTTTTTTTTGGTTTAAATTGTAGTTTAAGATACTATACTATAAAAGTTTCCCGTATCAACTGATACTTTTTTTAATGCCACACATTACACAAATTTATTTATGTAATGTGTGGCAAATAGATTTAAGCACTAACAAAACTTTTGTATTCAAGCTTAGGTTTATTTCCAAAAGAAGGCATATAGGAACACTAAAACAATCAGGATGGCAAAGGCACTGATGTTAAAAGTAGAACTTGTTTTAAAGGTTTCTCTGCGTAATTCAAATCCTTTGGCATCATCAACGCCTTTATTTTGATTCCAGCTTATTAAAGCAATAAAAGCCATAGTAAGTAAAGTGGTATAGCCCATTTGATCTAAGAAAGGGACACTAGGGAAAATATTTTCTAACCAAGTGCCTTCAGCCCATCCTTTTGGTCCAACTTTAAAGAACATCGCAATCGGGATGGAAACTAATGCTCCCCAAATGGCTGCTTTGTTGGTCGTTTTTTTCCAGAATAGCCCTAATAGAAAGATGGCTAATATGCCGGGACTCACCACGCCGGTATATTCTTGAATAAACTGAAAAGCTTGGTTAATTCCGCCTAACAACGGGGCAACGATTGCTCCAATCAATAAAGCAACGGCAGAAGTTATTCGGCCTACTCGGACAGTTGTTTTATCATCTGAATTTTTATTGATGTACTGTTTGTAAATATCCATCGTAAAAATCGTTGAAGTTGAATTTAACATGGAGGCTAAAGAAGAAACTATGGCAGCAGTCAAAGCTACAAAAGCCAATCCTTTCAGACCGGAAGGTAAAAACTGAATCAACCACGGATAAGCTTTATCGGCCGCAGCATCACTGGGTATATTAATTAACCCATCTGCTCCTAATCGGGCTAACATTTCCGGATCATTTACAATCACAAAGGCTGCAATTCCCGGAATTACAACAATAAAGGGAATTAATAACTTTAAAAAAGCAGCTAATAATATCCCTTTTTGGGCTTCTTTTAATGATTTTGCCGCCAATGCACGTTGGATAATATACTGGTTAAAACCCCAATAATATAAATTAGCTACCCACATTCCTCCTATTAAAACCCCAATACCCGGTAAATTAAGATACTCCGGATTGGACTCATCTAAAATCATCGAGAATTTGGTTGGAGCTTTATCATAAATAATTCCCAATCCTTCCATCATACCTTGCCCGTCTGAAACAGTATTTAAGGCGAGGTAAGTGGTTGCTAATCCACCAAAAATTAAAAACACTACTTGAATGGCATCTGTCCAAGCAATAGAAGCAAGACCTCCATAAATGGAATAAGCCGCTGCAAAAAGCGACAGGCCAATGATTGCCCACATCATGTCTACACCCATTATCGTATTCATCGCTAAGGCTCCTAAATATAATACGGAAGTGATGTTGACAAAAACATATAAAGCGACCCAAAACACTGCCAAAATAGTTTTTAAATTAGTAGAAAACCGTTTTTCCACAAACTCCGGAATGGTATAAATTCCTTTTTCAATGAATATTGGCAGGAAATATTTCCCTACAATGATTAAAGTAATAGCAGCCATCCATTCATAGGATGAAATGGCTAAACCCACTGCAAATCCTGAACCCGACATGCCAATGAATTGTTCCGCAGAAATATTGGCAGCAATTAACGAAGTTCCAATAGCCCACCAAGGCAGCGATTTACTGGCTAAAAAATAATCTTCTGCATTTTTTTGATGCCCTTTTTTGCTTCGGGACATGTACAATCCTACACCCAAAATTAAAAGTGCGTAAGCAATAAAAATGACATAGTCTAAGGTAACAAAACCTGTATTCATAGGAAATGGATTAGTGTTATTGTTTTAATTTATAATGCAAGGTAGGCAAGTCTCTTAATATGGCGGCACTTTTTTCAGGTGAAATATCACGTTGGGCTTCACCCATCATTTCATAGCCCACCATGAATTTTTTAACGGTGGCACTTCGCAACAAAGGCGGATAAAAATGCATGTGAAAATGCCATTCCGGATGAGCTGTTCGGTCCGTTGGAGCTTGATGAATTCCGGAAGAATAGGGGAAGGAGGTTTCAAAAAGATTATCATATTTAACCGTAATTCCTTTTATTATTTCAGCAAAAGAAACTGTCTCCTCTTTGGTCATCCCAATGATACTACCAAAATGTCGTTTGCTGATAATCATGGTTTCATAAGGCCAAATCGCCCAAAAGGGTACGACAACTGCAAAATGCTCATTTTCTATTACGATTCTTTCTCTCAATCTTAATTCTTCTTCTAAATAATCTTTCAACAAGCTTTTTTTGTTGGCATCAAAATATTTCTGCAAACTTTTTTGTGTTTTTTCTATTTGGGTGGGTAAGGAGGATTGTGCCCAAATTTGTCCATGCGGATGTGGATTACTACAGCCCATCACAGCACCTTTGTTTTCAAAAATCTGGACATAATTGATAAATTCATGATTGCCCAATTCAAGATATTGCTCTTTCCAAGTTTGAATCACTTTTGTAATATCAGTCACTTCCATTTCCGGAATGGTCAAATTATGTTGGGGTGAAAAACAAACCACTTTATTGATACCTCTTTCGGGTTTCAATTGAAATAAGGGAGATTTTGAAGGGTTTTCATTAAAAACTTCTTCTTGTAACAAGGCGGCAAAATCATTTTCAAACACAAAACAATCCGTATAATGAGGGTTCTTGGTTCCGTTTGAACGTTCATTTCCCGGACACAAATAACAATTGGGGTCATAGGCCGGTAATTCTTCCGAATGACTTTTTTCTTTTTGTCCTTGCCAAGGGCGTTTGGTACGGTGTGGCGATACCAAAACCCATTCCTCAGTCAAAGGGTTGAACCGACGGTGGGGATGTTCGTTTGTGTTGAAAGTTTGCATAGTATGGTGTTCAAGAAATCAATAAAAAGGGGACCAATTTATGGACGGCTCTATTATTTTATACGTTAGTTGTTCCTTTTGAAATTTTTACTTTATAAGCAGAAAGGGTAAGGCCAAATTCTTTTAAATAAGCTTCTGAAATTTTAGTAATTAAGGCTTCTTCTGTTCCTTTTTCTACTAAATTAAGGGAACAACCGCCAAATCCGCCACCCATCATTCTGGCACCTAAAACCGATTTTTCATGGCGAACCGACGCAACTAAAAAATCAATTTCTTCACAACTGACCTCATATTCTTTAGATAATCCATCGTGGGTTTCATACATCAATTGACCCAATTTTTCGAAATCATTTTTATCTAAAGCAGCAACCGCTTCATTCACTCGTCTAATTTCGTTTACTACAAAATGGCAGCGTTTAAAGAGAATTTCACCTAATTCATCCCTCAGTTTTTCCAATTGATTTTCAGTACAATCTCTAAAACTTTTAACCAATGGAAATTGATTTTTAATGATAGCTAATCCTTCTTCCACTTCTTGTCTTCGGGTATTATAGCCGGAGGTGAGATGGGTATGTTTGACATTGCTGTCCAATAAAAGTAGTGAATATTTTTTAAAATCTGCCTTGTGGTATTCATAGTCTAAGGTTGTACAGTCTAATTTGATGACCTTGTTTTTCTTCCCAAAAACACTTGCAAATTGATCCATAATGCCACATTTCACGCCAACAAAGGTGTGCTCTGACTTTTGGCCTATTTTAGCCAAATCTTCTTTGGTTAAATGGAAAGAGAATAGTTTGTTTAAGGCATAGCCAAATCCGCATTCTAATGCAGCGGAAGAGGATAGCCCGGCTCCCATTGGGATAGTGCTGCTGAATACGATAGTAAAACCTTCTAAAGGCAAACCACGTTCTTTCAATTGTTGTAAAACACCTAGAATGTAATTAACCCACATTTTGTCAATAGGTTTCAAATCGTCTTTCCAATTGAATTTATAAGACTCATTTAAATCTTTAGCAACAAGGGTACATTCGTCAGAATTTGATTTGGAAACAGCAAAACAAATGTATTTGTTGATGGCTGCCGGTAAGACAAATCCATCATTATAATCAACATGCTCACCAATAATATTGATTCTTCCCGGTGACAGAAACAAAGCTTCGGGCTCGTGTTGAAAAATGGTTTTAAAATGTTCCGAAGTCGAGGCAATTAATTTTTTTTTCATTTTGATGAAAGAGATTTCATTTAGGATTTTACTAGGTTTAGCGTTGCTGAAGCAGCTTGTAACCCGTTTGATTTGGCTTCAAAATTTACAGTTCCTACTGTTTTTCCGGCTTGAATAATTACTTGGCATTTCCCGTTGAAAGCACTTCTTTGCCAAGCCCCTTCCCGGCATTTATCCGGCTCATGTGAACTTGGATCACCATTGCCAACACCAATTATTTTAGCATCGCCGGAGATATAAAATTTAACCATGTTGTCCGCATAAGGAACCTCGCGTCCTTTTTCATCCGTAATCGAAATGTTGAATACGGTTGCATCTTTTCCATCAGCCGTTAAAATGGTTTTATCAGGTGAAAGCACCACAGCATAAGCATTTCCGGTGGTTTCAACTTTTGTGGTTATTTTTTTTCCTTTTTTATAACCCACAGCTTCTAGAATACCCGGTTCATAAGTTACGTCCCATTGCAAATGACTGTTTCGGGGCATTGTTTTTTTACCCAAACTTTTGCCATTCAAAAAGAGTTCTACGTCATCGGCATTTGAATTTACCCAAACATCAATTGGTTTCCCCACTTTTTCAGGCCAATTCCAATGGGGTGAAATATGTAATACATCTTTTGTTGACCACCAACTTTGGTAATAATAATAAATGTTTTTTGGAAAACCACAGACATCTAAAATTCCAAAATGCGAACTGATATTTGGCCATTTATAGGGAGTTGGTTCACCGCGATAATCAAATCCTGTCCATACAAATCCACCTAGCCAATACTTGTTTTCGGCAGCTAATTTCCACCAGGTTTCTGCCTTGCTTGCCCACCACGGATGGGTGATGTCCTGATCAGGTACATAAGCCCTAATTTCATCTTTTTCATAGATGCCTCGGGTAGTAACAGTGCTCCCCATTTCAGTTCCCAGCAAGGGTTGATGGGGGTGATCACGGTGATAATCCGCAACGGCATATTCCCGATAATTGAATCCACGAATGGGAATGACTTCGTTTACCCCTTTAAAATCATTAGCCATATCGGCAGCGTAAGTGCTTGTTCTTGTGGGGTCTAAATCTTCTTGAATGGCTAAAAGTGTTTGTGCAATCTTTTTGCCGTAATCGTTTCCTTGAATATTTTGTTCTTCATTGCCAATCGACCATAAAAAGACGGAGGCATGGTTTCTGTCGCGTTTGAGTATGCGTTTGAATTGGTCAATATATTCCGGACTGCTGTTTAATAAACGTTGTTCATCGACCACTAACATTCCTAAACTGTCACAGGCTTCTAAAAGCTCCGGAGTTGGAGCATTATGACTGGCTCGGTAGGCATTAGAACCCATTTCTTTTAATAACTTGATGCGGTAATACTGCATATAATCCGGTAAGGCACTCCCAATTCCGGCATGGTCTTGATGGTTATTGGTACCTTGGATTTTTAAATGGTTACCATTGAGAAAAAATCCTTCTTTTGCATCAAATTTTACCGTTTTTATTCCGAAACGCGTTTTAGTTTGATGTACAATTTGGTTATCTGATTTTACAACTGAAATTACTTTATACAAATAAGGGTCTTCTAATGACCAAAGGCGGACATTGTTTAAATTTAGTTTCTGTTTTACCGTAATGTCTTTATGGATTCCTAACGTGATTTTTTGTTCTGCTGTTTTGGCTAAAACTTTCCCGTTTCTATCCGTAATATAGGCGTAAACCAAACCACCGGTAGTTTTTAAATGATTATTTTGAACGGTGGTTTCAATAGTTACAATGGCATTTTTGCCCTTTATTTCGGAATGTACAAAAACACCATCCTGTGGAATGAAAATTTTATCGGTAATGTTTAACCAAACGTGTCTGTAAATACCGGCTCCTTCATAAAACCAACCTTCATATTGCGTGGCATCCACACGAACGACAAGTACATTATCACCTTCAAAATTGACATAGTCCGACACGTCATAGGAATTACCAACGTAACCGCTAAAATTGGTGCCAACATAAAATCCGTTTAACCAAATTTCAGCATTTCTGTAAATACCGTCAAATTGAATTTCAAAACGTTTATTGCTTTTCGCTTTGTCAACCGTAAAATGTTTTCTATACCATCCAATGCTGGTTTCCGGAAAAGCACCACCTACAGGTTTGTAACCATGACTGTCCATTTCAACTTGTTCAGATTTCACAAAGGGTAATTCCACCACCCAATCATGTGGAACATTGACTTTTGTCCATGCGGTATCTACAAATTTTGGGTTAACAATGGTAGTGGCAAAAACGTTTGATTTGTGAAGTAAAGCGGTTTTACTGTAATCAAAATCTTTTTCAGGATTGGCAGCATGACCAAAATGGAATTTCCAATCGTCATCTAAACTAATTTTTTCTTGGGCTTTCCCCACAAAGGAAAAGAGAACGAAACTGTATAGTAGTAGTAATTTACCAAATGGTTGAAATAAATTTTTTAGCATAATTTTATTCTTTAAAAGCATCTAATGCCGGAGAGGGTTTTCCGTCCGCTTGCCAAGCACTTAAACTGTAATGACTCCAACTTTTTTCACCTTGTGGCTCCCAATACAAAACACCTAAACCTTTGTTGTTAGGTACATTTTTGACCGCTTTGATGGTGGCTTCTAATAATTCTTTGGTGTTTTGCACTTTGTCATATTCACCGCCAACTTCAACAACCATCACTTCTTTGTTGTAACGGGTGACCATATCGTTTAAGTTGAAGGCTAAATTAGCAATGGTTTCGGTATAGTCTTTTTTTACCCAAAACGGATAATAGGAAAGTCCAATCACATCATATTTTACGTTTTGAGCGGTAGCATTGTCAAAAAACGTTCTGAATTTTGCATTGTTATCGCCCTCATCTAAATGAACAATCACTTTAATCGACTTGTCCACAGCTTTTACAGCATCGTACCCTTTGTTCAGCAAAATACCCAACTGTTTCCAATTGTTAGTGCTGCCGTCAGGCCAAAGCATGCCTCCGGGAATTTCGTTACCTACTTGAACCCATTCGGTTTTTACTTTTGCTTTTTTTAAAGCGGTCATCACCTCAAACGTATGGTTATAAACTGCTTGGGCTAATTGATCAAAAGGTAACTTGGCCCAAGCTGCCGGTTTGTTTTGTTTGGCAGGGTCAGCCCAAGAATCGCTGTAATGAAAATCAATCATAATGCGAAAGCCCATTTTTTGAGCCCGTAACGCAAAGGCAACGGTTTCGTCTTTGCTGCAATGTCCACTGGCTTTGTCATCATTAGGATTGACAAAAACCCGAAGGCGAACGGTATTCATACCGCGGTCTTTCAACAATTGTAAACAATCTTTTTTGGAACCGTCAACATCATAAAATTGATACCCGGTAGCTTCCATTTGGGGTAACCAACTTACGTCAGCTCCTTTTGAAAAGGCTTGTCCGAAATTCAATGTTGAATGGAATAAAATTAAAAATAAGGGCAGAAAATAAAAGGTCTTTTTCATGATTAATCTTTCTTAAAGGCAGCCATGGCCGGCACGGCTTTGTTTGTAAAATCCCACAAGGCTTGATTTTCAAAGGGCGAACCATTGGTAGATTCATTACCTCTAAAAGCAACCCATTCGGTTCCCCAATAAGCAAAACCTATTCCGCTTGTTGTTTCCTTCACTAGTGATTTAATGGCTAAAAGGTAATTTTTTTGCCCCTCCGGTGTAGCAGGATATGCTGGAATTAATTGGTTTTCTAGACCAACAAGGTTATTGGTCCAGTCATTCCAAGTTAACGTAAACGGATAAGCTGTTTCAGCGATAACTACCTTTTTGTTATAGGTTTGCCCTAACGAATTTATAGTGCTTTTTAAATCCGGTAGACTTTTACCATGCCAAACAGGGTAAAAAGATAATCCGATATAATCATAATCAACCGAAGTCATCTTGTTATAAAACCAAGTTGCACCGGAACCGATTCCGGCATAATGCAACATGATTTTTGTGGTTGGTGATTGCGAACGAATTCGGGAACTAATCGTAGAAAGCAATTCTAAACACTGACTTTCATTGTTGATTAAATGACCTTTTGGCCATAACAGCCCACTGTTGATTTCATTTCCTATTTGAAAGATATCCGGTTCAATCTCTGTTAAAATGGTTGTGGTATAATCTGATGCAGCTGTTTTCAAATCTGCAAAAGATAAGTTTTGCCAGGCAACAGGAGTAGTTTGATTACCGGGGTCAGCCCACGTATCGGAATAATGTACGGTCAACCAAACTTTCATGCCGGCTTGTTTTACCCGTTGAGCAAACGCTTTTACTTCATTAAATCCGGAATGAGCATCGGCAGGATTTTTCCAAAGACGAATTCGAATGGTATTACAACCCGCATTTTTTAAGGTGGTCAAAGCTATTTCAGGCTGATTGTCGGCATTGTAATAAACAGTATTTTCACTTTCAATTAAAGGAAGGTAAGACATATCTGCCGCACGGATAAAATTGTCTTCCACTACCGGTTCTATCGGTGTTTTCGAGTCGTCTTCTGAACAACTTCCCAAGAAGAAGGTCGTCAAAAGGACAGTAAAAAGGGTTAGTACATTTTTCATAGTGTTTTTTTTATAATGTTTCAAAAGCAAAAATGGTCTGATGGTGATAGCGTTCTCCCTTTTTTAAAACGGCAGAAGGGAAGTTTTTATGATTCGGAGCATCCGGATAATTTTGTGTTTCAAAGCAAATGCCACTTTCCGGATGGTAATCCGCCGCCTCTTTTCCTTTGATTTGCCCAAAACAATTGCCGCCAACATAGACATGAACCGCCGGTTGATCGGTTAGAACAGTCATTTTTAAGTTATGCAACTTACTGGTCAACACAGCCGCAACTTTTTGATTGGCTTGTAAAGTGAACGTATTATCAATGGATTTGGGAGCTTTTTTTGCGTTAGAAAAGTCAAATGAATTGTCACTCAGCTTAATCAGAACACCGCTCGGGATGTTTTCTTGGTTGGTTTCTAATACCGATTCAGAATGAATGATTAAATCTTGGTTGGTCACATTTCCTTGGTGACCATCTAAATTAAAATAGCTGTGTTGGGTTAGATTCAATAAGGTATCTTCCGTGCTATGAGCATGAAATTCCACAATTACCTGATTGGATTCGGTTAGCATATAGGTCACTTCAGCCATTAGGATTCCGGGATAATTTTCTTCTAAATGTTGACTGATGTATTCTAA
>ERZ795055.2306-NODE-2306-length-14506-cov-4.925403_pt1 | contig 14506 bp, 13 predicted proteins | sample MGYA00375139_ERZ795055 | MGnify/ENA primary metagenome ERZ795055 (study PRJEB30184, sample SAMN05720283) | anaerobic digester metagenome | isolation source: active sludge of municipal wastewater-treating anaerobic digesters | place: USA | collected 2015-01-23 ...
ACCGATCAGGCGATGTGCAACTCGAAACAGACACCACCATCGCCTGATTTAGCGGAAATGTCCCCTCCATGCGCCCGGATTATTGAGCGTGTAATCGCCAGACCAAGTCCGGCGCCTTCGCCGCTGCTGTGACGCGACGGGTCGGCGCGGTAAAAGCGATCGAATATTCGAGTCAGGTGTTCCGGCGGAATCGGCTCACCGGAATTTTCGACTGCAAGCCTTGCCCCACTGCCATCGCCCTCGATACGAACACAAATGCTGCCGCCCGGTGGCGTATGGCGTATGGCGTTCGAAACCAGATTGGCCAGCGCCCGGCGCAGCATGAGTTTGTCGCCGGAAATCTGTCCGCTACCCTGCAGCGAGAAGCAGATCGCCTTTTCTTCGGCCAGCGCATCGAAGAAATCGAACAGCTGGCGCACCTCGGCGGCAAGATCAACCGGCTCACGATTCGGAACGATCAGGCCGTTGTCGGCTTGAGCCAGGAAAAGCATGTCACCGATCATGCGCGCCAACCGCTCATACTCCTCGGCGTTGGAGGCCAGAACATCTCGATATTCATCGGCGGTGCGCGCTTTGGACAAAGCCACATGGGTTTCAGTCATCAGGTTGCTGATTGGCGTACGCAGTTCGTGAGCCAGGTCTGAAGAGAAATCTTTCAGTCGCTTGAATGAATCCTCCAGACGACAAAGCATGTCGTTCAAGGTTTCGGCGAGCTCTGCCAGTTCTACGGGAACCGAATCGACCGCCAGGCGATAGTCGAGCCGACTGGCAGTAACACTGGCCGCACCCTGGCGGATGGTTTGCAACGGGGCCAGTCCGTGCCTTACTGCGACCCAGCCGAGTACGCCGGCCAGAGCAGCCGCAATTGCAACGAACAGCCAAAGCGTTTGCCTGAACGATGCCATGAAATGCTCATGAAAGGCGATGTCGACCGCCACTGCGACGACCAGTGGCGGCAGTTCAGAAATCCCTGTAGAGAGGACGGCTGCAATGCCACGTCGCGGCTGCGGGCCATGAGTTCCGCTTTCCTGCCAGACCTGTATCTGTGGGGGATTCTGAATGGCACTACGTTCAAGAAAATCTGACGGAAACCCGGCATGGTGAGTGGCAAACAGCGTTGTGTCATCGGGGCCGCGCACCAGTAGTTCGAGACCGTGGTGGCCAACCAGGGCGTCTTCGAGTAGCGTCGGCAGCAAATCCAGATCGGCCGATGTACGAACCTTTTCCAGCAAACGGCCGACCAGCTGCAGCTTTCCCGTCATCAACTCCATATCCTGTTCGACGAAATGTTGCTCTACCGCATGGCCGACAAACAGGCCAAGCGTTAACAGAACGGCCGTAGAGATGGCAGCGAACAGTAACGTCAGGCGGATGGTGATCGAATGGTTGCGGCGCTTCATTCAGCGCTGTCCTCCAGCACGTAACCCATTCCCCGCACGGTACGAATCAATTTTGGCTCAAAACTGTCGTCGACCTTTGCACGTAGGCGGCGTATCGCAACATCGATTACGTTGGTGTCGCTATCGAAGTTCATGTCCCAGATCTGCGATGCGATCAACGAGCGCGGAAGCACCTCGCCGCGACGGCGCAGCAGCAGTTCGAGCAGCGCAAACTCCTTCGCAGTCAGGTCGATGCGATGCCCACCGCGTGTGACACGGCGGCGCAGCAAATCCAGTTCGAGATCGGCCGCGTGCAAATGCTCCGCTTCCTTGCTCCTACTGCCGCGCCGCAGCAAGGTACGGACCCGGGCAAGCAGTTCGGCAAAGGCGAATGGTTTCACCAGATAATCGTCAGCACCCAGCTCAAGGCCCTTGACTCGATCTTCAACCTGGTCGCGCGCGGAGAGAAAGAGAACCGGCATCTCCCGACCAGCACGGCGCAATCCTTCAAAAATCCGCCAGCCATCGAGTTTTGGCAACATCACGTCGAGAATCGCCAAATCGTATTCGCCTGTCTCACCGAGATGCAGGCCATCCAGGCCGTCGCGTGCCAGATCGACGACAAAGCCGGCTTCGGTAAGCCCCTGCTTTAGATAGTCACCCGTTTTCGGTTCGTCTTCCACAACCAGGATTTTCATAGCCCTGTCTCGTTCTGCCCTTCAGGATCTCGATCGTAATTGTGCGCCACCTCGACAAGAAGCCGCTGAACATTACATAAATGTAATCCCCAGGTCAGCTTTGCGTTGGGGAGCCATGCACACAATGCGTGTCACACTTCAACGAACAAGCGTATTCGTCATGGTATTGAATGGTCACGCGTGGAACTGCAGGGCACTCGTATGCACCCTTACGCTGGTCCTGAACGTTCCGGCCATTGCCGGCCAGATTGGCGAGCCACCCACAAGCCTTGCTGGCGCCGTGGAACAGGCGTGGCGCTTGAGCCCCCGGGCCGCCGGGATGGATGCCCGTGATGCCGAGGCAAACGCCGCCAAGGATCTGGCCAGCAGTCTGACGCCGGAACCACTTTCTGTCTCGGTTGGCAATCTCAACGATCGGCAGGGTAACAACACCGGCAAGCAGGAATGGGAAGTTGAACTGGCGGTACCGCTTTGGTTGCCCGGACAAAGAGACGCACGCGGTGCCGAGGCGGAAAGTCAACTTGCCGAAGCAACTGCCCGTCGCGCAGCAATACGGCTTGAGGTGGCCGGGGAGGTCCGCGAGGCATGGTGGTCGCTGGCCGCGGCACGCGCCGGCTTGGCCTTGTCGGCACGCAGAGTCGACACCGCCCGGGCGCTCAACGTCGACGTACAGAAGCGCTTCAAGGTGGGCGAGCTTTCGCGCATCGATGCGAACCTGGCGCGTGGCGAAGTGCTCGCTGCCGAAGCCGAGATGGTCGAAGCCCAAACACTGTTGTTCCAGGCCGAACAGGCACTCCGTTTCCTGACCGGAGGTGTCGTACCCGGGGATATCGTGGAAGAACCTTTGGCCAAGGGGCTTAACCTGCCTGGTGCCCCTGCGTCAGCTGAACTCCATCCTCAAATTGCTGCCGCCACAGCGGCTGCGCGCAGCGCCAGAGCGCGGCTCAAGGTTTCCGAGCAACAGCGCCGCGCAGCACCGGAACTTACATTGCGAGCGCTTCGCGAGCGCGGCGACTCCACCGAGTCCTACGACAACATCGTTGGCGTCAAACTGAAAATCCCCTTCTCCTCCGGACCGCAAGTGCGGCGCGACACATCGGCGGCGCAAGCCGCTGCCGAACAGGCTGATGCGGAAATGCGCCGGGCCGAAATGCGCGGCCCGCAGGAAGTGGAACGTGCACGCCACGCACTGGAAGGGGCGGAACGGCAATTGTCGATGGCCAGGGAGCGACGCAGCTTGGCCATCGACAACATGAGATTGGCTGAGAAATCATTTTCCCTCGGCGAATCCGATCTGGCGACGCTGCTACGTATCCGTGCCGCTGCCTTCGAGTCCGAAAATACCTACGACCGCCAGCACATTGCCCGCATGGCGTCGATCTCGCGCCTGAATCAAGCCCTGGGAGTCATGCCGTGAAATTGGTTGTACTTGTTGCATCGGCTCTGGTCTTCGTGACGCCGGTCGCCTTGGGGCATGGTGGCGAAGACCACGGCGCAGCGTCGCCGATTGTCGTTCGATCAATCTCGCCTCGTGCCACCACAAACTCGGATGAGTTCGAAGCCGTGGCGGTACTAGAGAACAAGAAATTGCTCCTCTACCTCGATGACTTTGCCAGCAATGCGCCGGTTATCGGCGCCAAGGTGGAGATCGAAGGAGGAGGGCTAAAGGGGGTAGCACCCGAGTCTTCACCTGGCGTTTATGCCGTTGATGCCGCGGCGATCACTCCCGAAAAACACCCGCTGACGATTTCCATTGAGACTGAAGACAGCGCCGACCTGATGTTGGCTACGCTGGATCTCACGCCACCGACGGCAGGTGTTGCCCATGCCCACGACAGGAGCGAGTGGGTGGCCTGGTCGGGCGCTGGTTTGCTGGCACTGGCCGGTGCCGCGTTGTGGATGGCTCGTCGCCCCAAGAAGTCAAAGGGAGCCCATTGATGCACAAGCTGGCAACGATATTGATTTTGGCATCATTGGCGCTTGCCGCAAGCAGCGCATTCGCGCACGGCGATGAGGATCACAGCCAGGACAACAAGAAATCCGCAGTCCCCAATGCCACGATCGCGGGCCAGGCCGGCGGCGGGGAACTGGCAGCGGCGGCGCCGCAGCGTCTGGCCGATGGCAGCCTGTTCGTGCCAAAGCCGGTTCAGCGCCAACTGGGCATACGCACCAGCCCGGTTCGTCACGGCGAACTGTCCGCCACCGTCGAGCTTAACGGCAAGGTCATTCCCAGCCCAGATGCCGGTGGCCGCGTCCAGGCGACGCAATCCGGCAGCGTCCTGCCGGGCCCCAAGGGTATGCCGGTGCCGGGCCGCAAGGTGGCCGAGGGCGAAGTGCTGGCCTATCTGCAGCCCACCGCGAGCGCCATCGAGCGCGGCAACCAGTACGCGCAACTGGCCGAACTGGAAGCCCAGCTCGCCATTGCCGCCAGTCGCGTCAAACGATTCGAACAGCTCGAAGGGGCCTTGCCGCAAAAGGAAATCGAGGCGGCCAGGATCGAACATAATGCCTTGAAAAAGCGACGCGCCTTTGTTGGTGCCAGTGTCGATTCGGCGGTATCGCTGAAGGCTCCGGTCGCCGGGGTTATCAGTGCCAGCAGCGTCGTCGCCGGACAGGTGGTCGAGGCGAAGGAAATCCTGTTCGAAATCGTCGACCCGGAGCGTCTTTCCGTCGAAGCACTGGCCTACGATGCTAGCCTGGCCTCCTCAATCACTGGCGCCAGCGCCCTGGCCGATAACACCACAGCCCTGGAACTTAAGTTCGTCGGCGGCGGGCGGCAACTGCGCGAACAGGCGCTGCCGCTGCTGTTCAACATCACCACGCGCGATGCCAGCGTGGCGGTGGGCCAGCCGGTAAAAGTCATGGTGCGCACGGCACGGGGAACCAAGGGCGCGGCAGTGGCGCGGCAGGCGCTGACCAAAGTTGGCACCGGCGAAACCGCCGTCTGGGTCCATGCCGAGGCAGAACGCTTCATCGCACGCAAGGTGCATGTCCAGTCGCTGGATGCCGCCAACGTCGCCATTACGGAAGGTTTGCATGACGGTGACCGCGTGGTAACCGAAGGCGCCGGCTTGCTCTCGCAGGTGCGCTGACATGTTCGACTTCATCATCCGCACCAGCCTAAAGCAGCGGCTGATCGTTCTTGGGGTATCACTGCTGCTGGTGATTTACGGTGCGCTGACACTGAGCAAGATGCCGGTGGATGTATTCCCGGACCTCAACAAGCCAACGGTCACTCTGATGACCGAGGCTGGTGGAATGGCACCGGAAGAAGTCGAGCAACTGGTGACCTTTCCCATCGAATCGGGAATGAATGGCATGCCGGGGGTCACCCGTGTTCGCTCGGTTTCAGGAATCGGTCTGTCCATTGTCTATGTCGAGTTCGAGTGGGGCTCGGATATTTACCGCAACCGACAACAGATAGCCGAACGGCTGAACCTGGTGCGCGAACAACTGCCACCTGGCATTGTGCCGCAGCTTGGCCCCATTTCGTCGATCATGGGCGAGATCCTCCTGTTAGCGATTCCGGCCGACCCCGACAAGGTCAGCCCGATGCAGGTACGCGAGTTCGCCGACTGGGTCGTCCGCCCGCGCCTGCTGACCATCCCGGGCGTTGCCCAGATCATTCCTATTGGTGGCGAGGTACGGCAATACCGTGTCGAGCTCAAGCCGGGCCAGTTGCAGGCTTTGGGTGTTGAACGCGAGAAACTGGAAGCGGCCCTCAAGGATTTTGGCGCCAATACCAGTGGCGGTTTTCTCGAAGCCCAAGGCCGCGAATTCCTGATTCGCCAGATTGGCCGCAATTCACGGATCGAGGATTTGCAGAACGTCGTGGTGACGGTTAAAAATGGTCAGCCCATCCTGCTCAAGCAACTGGCCGACGTCAGGCTGGCGCCGGCAATCAAGCGCGGCGATGGCAGTTACAGAGGCAAGCCGGCAGTCATCCTGTCGGTTCAGAAGCAGCCCGCCGCCGACAGCGTGGCCCTTACTCGCGAAGTTGAAAAGGCTGTCGCAGAACTGAGCAAAAGCCTGCCCCAGGGGGTCGAAGCGCCCAACTTCCTCTTCAAGCAAGCCGACTTCATCGAGCACTCGGTGAACAACGTCGAGGAAGCGCTGCGCGACGGGGCCATCCTGGTTGCGGTGATCCTGTTCCTGTTTTTGCTCAATGTCCGCACCACCGTCATTTCGCTGATGGCGATCCCGGTGTCGCTGCTGGCCACGGCGCTGGTCTTCCATTACTTCGGCTTGTCGATCAACACCATGACCCTCGGTGGCCTGGCCATCGCCATTGGCGAACTGGTAGACGATGCCGTTGTTGGTGTCGAAAACGTGCTGCGCCGGCTCAAGTTGAACCGTTTGGCCGCGGCGCCACGCCCAGTGGCGGAGGTGATCGCCGCCGCGACGCTGGAAGTGCGCTCGGCCATTGTCTATGCCACGGTAATCATCGTGCTGGTGTTCGTGCCGCTGTTTGTGCTCCCCGGTATCGAAGGACGCTTGTTCACTCCGCTGGGCGTGGCCTATATCGTTTCAATTCTCGCCAGCATGATCGTTTCGGTGACGCTGACGCCAGTAATGGCCTACTACCTGCTGCCGCGCATGAAGCAGCTGCACGCTGGCGACAGTCCGCTGGTTGTCTGGCTCAAACGCCAGGATGCAAAACTGTTGCACTGGTCCTTCGACCGTGCGCGTACCCTGCTCGCCTGGGCGCTGGCCGTGGTCATCATCGTCGCGGCGAGTGTGCCGTTTTTCCCACGCTCTTTTTTGCCGCCATTCAACGAGGGCACCCTCACTGTTAACGTGCTGCTCAATCCGGGGACTTCGCTGACCGAATCCAATCGCATCGGCACGCTGGCCGAGCAACTGGTGATGCAGGTGCCCGAGGTGACCCAGGTTGGCCGCCGGACTGGACGGGCCGAACTCGACGAACATGCCGAGGGGGTGCATTACACCGAGATGGAGGTGGATCTCAAGGCTTCCGGGCGCGGTCGCGAAACCATCATTGCCGATATCCGTACCCGGCTCTCGGCGCTGCCCGGGGTGAGTAATGTCGGGCAGCCGATTTCGCACCGCCTCGATCACTTGCTTTCCGGCGTCCGCGCACAGATCGCCCTCAAAGTTTATGGCGACGACCTGGATACGTTGCGCGGTCTTGCCGCTGACCTGCGCGACCGGCTCGCCAGGATTCCAGGCATCACCGATTTGCAGATCGAGAAGCAGGTGCTGATTCCGCAGGTGAAGATTCGTGTCGATTACGAACAAGCGGCGCGCTACGGCGTGGCGCCCGGCAACCTGCTGCGCAGCCTGGAGCAGATGATCGACGGCGAACGCATCACGCAGATTGTCGAAGGCAATCGCCGTTTCGATTTGCTGGTGCGCCTGCCGGAAACGGCGCGTGGTCCGCAGGCGCTGGCCGGCCTGTTGATCGAGACGCCGACCGGCGCGGTGCCGCTGTCCAAGATCGCCAGTGTTGACGAATCCGATGGTCCCAACCAGGTCAGCCGCGAGAATTCACGCCGCCGCATCGTGCTCTCGGCCAACACCGATGGCCGTGACATGTCGAAAGTAATCGCCGATATTCGCGGGGAACTGGCCGCCAGGCCGCTCCCCGAGGGCTACTTTACCGCTCTGGAAGGTCAGTTCCAGGCACAGGAGCAGGCATCACGGCTGATCGCCGTGCTCGCTACGATATCGCTGACCATGATCTTCATGGTCCTTTACAGTCGCTACCGCTCGGCAACCCTGACCCTGATCATCATGGGCAATATCCCGCTGGCGCTGGTCGGCAGCGTGATCGCCTTGTGGATATCCGGACAGCCGTTGTCAGTCGCCGCGCTGGTCGGCTTCATTACGCTCACCGGCATCGCCACCCGCAACGGCATCCTGAAGATCAGTCATTACATCAATCTCTGTGCTTTCGAGGGTGAAACCTTCAGCCAGAAGATGATCGTACGCGGGTCGCTGGAGCGGCTCACGCCGGTGCTGATGACGGCGCTGGTGGCGGCCTTCGCGTTGCTGCCCTTGCTGCTCTCAGCCGATGCGCCGGGCAAGGAAGTGCTGCATCCGGTGGCCGTGGTGATCTTTGGCGGCCTGGTCAGTTCCACGCTGCTCGATTCCCTGCTTACGCCACTGATGTTCTGGTTGTGGGGCAAGCCATCGCTGGACCGGTTACTGGCCGACCAATCACAGGAAAGTTTCTGAAATCAACCCAAGGAGAGTTCAATTGAAATCGATCAAAAACCTGATTCCTGTAACCGCTTTACTCGCCGCATTTTTCGCGAGTAGCGCCGCCCTGGCGCATAGCGACGAGTACCTGGATACCCAGAAGACGGCCAATGGCGGCCAGATGCGCATGGCGGGCGTCTATCATTTTGAACTGATTGTGGCCAAGGACAGCAAGGAAGCCAAGGACAATCCGGTAATCGTTTATCTCACGGATCATGCGGGGTCAAAAATTCCGTCAACCGGCGCCACCGGCACGGTAACGATTCTCAGCGGCAAGACAAAGGTGTCGGTCAGCCTGGCTCCGGACGGTGAGAATCGGCTGAAGGGCTTGGGCAAATATGCCTCTACACCGGACATGAAAGCCATCGTTTCTATTGCGCTACCCGGTAAAACGCCAGAGCAGGCGCGCTTCACGCCGCTTGCTGCAGTCAAGGACGAACATACGGACCATATGCATTGATCCACCAAATGTCAGAAATGTAATCTCGACGTCAGCTTGCTGTTGGGAATGGTGGACCACACTGGTGTCAACTGAATGAAGGGAAGCTCAAATGAAGTCCTCCATCCGTGTGGCAGTCTTTCTCGCGCTGGTTGCGCCAACAGCCTGGGCGGCAACGGCATTGCCGACGGTAACGGTATACAAGAGCCCGTCCTGTGGGTGTTGCGGAAAATGGGTCGAGCACATGAAAGCCAGCGGCTTTTCGGTTGTCACGCATGACACCGATGATGTCGCCACACACAAAGCTCGTCTCGGGGTTCCTCTGGGGATGGGTTCCTGCCACACCGCTGAAGTCAGCGGCTATCTGGTCGAAGGTCATGTGCCCGCTAGCGATGTGAAACGACTTCTGGCTGAAAAGCCTCGCGCCAAGGGCCTGGTGTCGCCGGGCATGCCGCAGAGCGCCCCTGGAATGGACATACCCGGTAATGCGCCTTACGAGATATTGCTTATTGGAAACGATGGCAAGACATCTACCTTCGCCCGACATTGATTCGTAGTCCAACACGCTCAAGCACTTGAAAGGAATCACCATGAAAACCATCCGAAAGAGTTCGATCGCCATTGCCATTGCTGCAGCGCTTACCGCTCCTGCAGTCCTGTTTGCGGCGGAACCTGTATCCCCGGCGCCAATGACGGCGCAAATGCAACCCCAGATGCAGGCTCGAATGCAAGCCATGCAGGCGCGGATGCAGGCGATGCAACAGACCACGGATCCTGCGGCTCGAATGCCGATCATGTCGGCGCAGATGCAGGATATGCAGGCCATGATGAAAGATTTCAACACCGGTTGCCCGATGGGCGGTGGTGCCGGTGGGCCGGGCATGATGGGCGGTGGCATGCATGGTGGCCCCGGGATGGCTGGACAAATGCCCGGGATGCATGGACAAGCAGTTACTCCCGCGAAATAGCGGGTGGTTCGCGCGTGCTCGCCTGAGCCATCTCGGGCGGCAACGCCTGATATCGCAAAGTAGTTAATGGCCGCCTGGGAGAATCATGTACGGATATGAACATGGAATGGCATGGGGATGGCCGGGCATGATTCTGATGTGGCTGATTCCGATTCTACTAATCGTCTTGGTGGTTCGCCTGTTTATCGGGGGAAAGAACAAGGCGCCACGCCGCAGTGCGCGTGAAATTCTCGACGAACGTTATGCGGAAGGAAAGATCGAACGCGATGAATACCTGAAGCGACTCGACGATCTGAAGCGCTAAGCCAGGAGTATGTAGGCATAAAAACTCGCCGAATACCCGCCAGCAAGCGTATCGGACCTGATACCCGGTGGAGCAGTTATTGACCTCGGTCGGTGCTCGGGTCTGTACATCGTCTATAAAGCGAGGTACATAAATGAAGCATTCCTCCGTTTCGGCACCGGGCCACGGTCCACAGCACCACTTGTCCGACATTCCGGAAGCACCGCTCGCCGGTAGCGCCAAAGACCCGGTCTGCGGCATGTCCGTCACACTCGGCGCCGGCAAGCCGAGCCTGGAGCATGCCGGCACAACCTATCATTTCTGTTCGCAGAAATGCCATGACAAATTCGCGGCAAACCCTGAGCACTATCTGACAGGGGCTCATAAGAAGACCGCGGCAGCTGCCCCGCAAGGCACGCAGTACACCTGTCCCATGCATCCCGAGATCATTCGCGACGCCCCTGGCGACTGTCCGAAGTGCGGCATGGCTTTGGAGCCGATGGGTGTGCCGGCCATCGACGACGGACCGAATCCGGAACTGGTCGATTTCAAACGCCGCTTCCTGGTTGGCGCCGTCCTGACAATTCCACTTTTGTTGCTGACCATGGGTCCGTTGGTTGGCCTTGGATTCGTTCGCGAGGCACTCGGCGAACGCGCTGCACAGTGGGTCGAACTTGCCTTGGGCACACCGGTCATACTCTGGGCCGGCTGGCCGTTCTTTGTACGTGCCGTGAAATCCGTCGTCAACCGCAGTCTCAACATGTTCACGCTGATCGGCATGGGCGTGGCGTCGGCCTACCTCTTCAGTGTCGTCGCGGTTTTCGTGCCGGAGATATTCCCCGCTGGCTTTCGTGATGCGCAAGGGCATGTGGGCGTCTATTTCGAGGCGGGTGCAGTGATCGTGGTGCTGGTCCTGCTGGGCCAGGTCATGGAACTCGGCGCCCGCGAGCGTACCGGGTCGGCGATTCGGGCATTGCTCGATCTCGGCGCCAAGACGGCGCGAGTAATCCGTGCCGATGGCAGCGAAGAAGACGTTCCGCTCGAAGACGTGGCTGTTGGCGATCGCCTGCGGGTGCGTCCAGGCGACAAGGTGCCGGTCGACGGGGTCGTTGTCGAAGGCCGCTCATCGGTTGATGAATCGATGATCTCGGGAGAGCCCGTACCGGTCGAGAAGGTCACCGGCGATGCGGTGACCGGGGCAACGATCAACGGAACGGGGTCATTCATCATCGAGGCACAACGGGTTGGTGCAGATACCCTGTTGAGCCAGATTGTTGACATGGTGGCCAATGCGCAGCGTTCTCGCGCACCGATTCAGAAGGTCGCCGATTCCGTGGCCGGCATCTTCGTTCCCGTCGTGATCGGCATTGCCATTCTTGCCTTCATCAGCTGGGCGATCTGGGGTCCGCCGCCGGCCTTGGCTTACGCTTTGGTTTCCGCCGTTGCGGTGCTGATCATCGCCTGCCCATGTGCGCTGGGACTGGCAACGCCGATGTCGATCATGACGGCGACCGGACGTGGCGCACAGGCCGGTGTGCTGATCAAGAACGCCGAGGCACTGGAGCGCTTTGCGAAAGTAGACACCCTGATTGTCGACAAGACTGGAACGCTGACTGTCGGCAAGCCGAAGCTGGTTGCCGTTTTACCAACGAACGGACACGACGAGGCTGAAGTATTGCGGCTCGCCGCCAGCCTCGAACGCGGCTCGGAACATCCATTGGCCGAAGCGATCGTCACCGGTGCCGAAGCGCGCGGCGTGGAACTGGCCAAAGCCGAAGCGTTTGAAGCCATGACCGGCATGGGTGTCAAAGGGATGGTTGATAACAAAGCAGTCGCACTGGGCAACGCAAAAATGCTGGCCGAGCTCGGACAGGATGGTGGACGGCTCGTTGAGACGGCGAACGCGCGGCGTGACCAGGGCGAGACGGTGATGTTTGTCCTGATCGGTAGTGAGATCGCCGGTCTAGTCAGTGTCGCCGATCCGGTCAAGGAAACGACGTCTGCGGCGCTCAAGGCGTTGCATGCAGAGGGCCTGCACATCATCATGGCCACGGGTGACAGCGAGCGCACCGCCCGTGCGGTAGCCGGAAAGTTAGGCATTGACGAGATCCGCGCAGAAGTAATGCCGGCCGACAAGGCGCGGATCATTCAGGAACTTCAGGCCAAAGGCCACAAGGTGGCGATGGCTGGTGATGGCGTAAACGACGCACCGGCCCTGGCGCAGGCTGATGTGGGAATTGCCATGGGGACGGGTGCCGATGTGGCAATCGAAAGCGCTGGTTTTACGCTGGTCAAAGGCGATTTGAACGGTATCGTTCGAGCCCGTCGCCTCTCTCAGGCGACGATGCGAAATATCAAACAAAACCTCTTTTTTGCGCTGGTGTACAACGCCGCTGGCGTACCAGTGGCGGCAGGCGTTCTCTACCCGTTCCTCGGCATCCTGGTGTCGCCAATCTTTGCTGCTGCCGCGATGAGCCTGTCGTCCATTTCGGTGATCTCGAATGCTTTACGGCTGCGCCGAATCGCGATCTGACTTCCAGAGCATGCGATGCAAAAAGAGCAACAAGTGAAAGATCTGGTGTGCGGAATGATGGTGGCACCTGACAGCTACCCTATTTCCTATCAAGGGATTAGCTACGCATTTTGCTCTTCACAATGCCGTGATCGCTTTGAGTCCCATCCGCATCTGTACGTTGGGGCGCCGGGTCATCTGGCGCCAAAGCAACGGGGGCTGGTCGTGCTCAAGCAAAGGCGATTTCTGGTGGATGGCGCACTGGATGAAAGAAGAGCGGATTTACTGAAAGCGCAAATTGGCTCGATGATGGGTATAGAAGCATTGGAAGTGACCGATTCTGAAGTAATGGTGACCTACGATCTGCTGCAGGCAACGGCTTCTCAAATTGAAGCGGCACTCGCCAAAGCCGGAGCAAACCTGGGGAATGGCTGGGGTGAAAGATTACGACGCGGATTCATTCATTACACCGAAGAGTGCGAAATCGACAGCCTTCAGGCCGGCCCTTCAGGAGGGTGTCACTGATATCACTTTGACCGCGACAAATACCAGGGCGGGTATTGGCTTGTATCTCCGCTTTGGCAGGAGTCTTCCACAGTTGTACTCAGTCGCGTACGCTCCCATTGCGGTCATTGATGACATTCAGAATAGGGAATCAATAGCGACCGCTTCGCTCCGGGTGGCTGTCATTCAGTGTCGCAGGGGCTATCCTGTATCCGCTATGGCAGACATCAATGAACGGTAAAACTCAAATGTTCAGTTCAGGGGTAGTTGCGGCGCTCGGTGCAGCACTGCTCTTTGGCGCCAGCACGCCGCTGGCGAAAATGCTGTTACGCGATGTCGATCCTTGGCTTCTGGCAGGACTGTTCTACCTCGGCTCTGGTATTGGTCTGACACTGTGGCGCGTACTCACCCGTGCCGCACCTGTCCGTCTTTCTCGAGGGGAAACTGGCTGGTTGGCTGGGGCCATCCTTTCAGGCGGGATGGTTGGCCCTGTCCTCTTGATGTTTGGTCTAACAGGCATGCCGGCCTCAGGTGCAGCCCTGCTGTTGAATGCAGAGGGTGTTTTCACAGCATTGCTGGCCTGGGTGGTCTTCAAAGAGAACTTTGATCGCCGCATTGCGCTCGGCATGGCAGCCATTGCCGCAGGTGCTGTAGTGCTGAGTTGGCCGGGAGAGGCGCAGTTTGCCGGTGCACTGCCAGCATTGGCGATACTGGGGGCTTGTTTGGCCTGGGGCATCGACAACAATTTGACGCGTAAGGTCTCTCTAACCGACGCAACATGGATTGCCGCAGTAAAAGGTATGGCTGCCGGTTGCGTGAATCTCGTACTCGCTTTTGCCCTTGGCGACCGTCTTCCTGATTGGCTCACCACGGCAGCAGCCATGGGGGTCGGATTGCTTGCCTATGGGGTCAGCCTAGTTTTGTTTGTCGTTGGTATGCGCGATTTGGGCACCGCTCGTTCAGGTGCTTACTTTTCAGTGGCGCCCTTCTTTGGCGCGCTCATTGCGCTTGCATCCGGAGAACCGCTGACACTTCCACTGACTGTTGCCGCCGCCCTAATGTCAATTGGCATCTGGCTGCACCTAACCGAGCGACACGAGCATAAGCACATTCATGAGGGAATGGAGCATAGCCACGAGCACGCGCACGATGAGCATCATCAGCACGCTCATGACTTTCCGGTGGCTTCGGGCGCAAAGCACACGCACCCTCACAGGCACACCCCCATAGTTCATACACACGCCCACTTCCCCGATGCCCATCACCGGGATCACGCACACTGAGTAGTGCGATACAAAGTGGCTCACCTTGTATCGTGTTCGTCAAAGCAGCGACGGCTTCGGCGCATGTTTCCGCCAACGACCGTTGACTGCCGGTTAGCTGCCGTACCCCAACGCTGGCCGTATGACCGGATTGGCCGACCAGGTGTCGGCGATCGGAAATGCAGTGCGACTGCTCGACTCAGAAACCTGCCCTTGACCTACGGCGACAGCGAATGACG
>ERZ795055.2308-NODE-2308-length-14504-cov-5.185203_pt1 | contig 14504 bp, 12 predicted proteins | sample MGYA00375139_ERZ795055 | MGnify/ENA primary metagenome ERZ795055 (study PRJEB30184, sample SAMN05720283) | anaerobic digester metagenome | isolation source: active sludge of municipal wastewater-treating anaerobic digesters | place: USA | collected 2015-01-23 ...
TTCAAAAAACTATAAAGTTATTTTTATTCTAATCAATATACAACAGGGCAGTGAACTTTTCATGTGCCCTGTTTTTTTGCCTGAATTATACTGTTTCCGATGGTAAATTCTGATATTTTAACCCGGATTTTTCTCTCAAAATTAGCAATATATGCTACAAAAAAAACCCCGGCCTTATTTCTGATTTTCGACTACATAAATAGCCAGATTTTTATGTTATAAAACATGTTACCTGTTTTTACCATATACATATCAGAAATTTCTACAGTAAATTCTTAGTTTGCTCTAATTTTGTTCCAACAATTGAACCAAAAAATAATACTTCATGGAACAAGACTACAAAAACAGATCAGTAAATCCGGATATTCAATCTTCTCAACTTTTCGAAGCATTTAAAAAAGGAGATATAAATGCCTTTTCGGGATTATATGATATGCATGTTAATCTGTTATTCAATTATGGAATTCGATTAACAACAGACAAAGAATTACTCAAAGACTGTATTCAGGAAGTTTTTGTAAAAATTTATAATAAACGAAACGAACTGGAGGCAGTACAAAATATAAAATCATACCTTATCATTTCGCTCAAAAATAAATTGTGCGACGAAAGCCGCAAACGCATTCATTTATCAGACATTGCGGTGGACGAAATTGATATAATTTCGGGCGATAATGTAGAAAATTGCTACATTGCCATTGAAAAAGAAAAAACTGATAGCGCTTTTATTGCTAAATTGATGAGTAAATTATCGATGCGTCAACGCAAAGCAATCGAATTGTATTATTTTGAAGAACGCAAATATGAAGATATTTGTGAAATAATGGAAATGAATTACCAGTCGGTACGTAATCTTATTCACCGTGGAATGGTAAAATTACGCAGTTGTGCCTGTTAAATTAAATAAATAATATTTTGTTGAGTACAATTTACATTTGTATGCGTTTTAATAATATAAAACCATATAAATTAGGTGAATCTGAAAACTGAAAATATAAAAGAATTTTTGATAAACGATGATTTTATCAATTATGTCATTCATCCAACATTAAAATTACAACTTCATTGGGAAATTTTTTTTAAAAACAATCCCGAATTAATTGGTTTTGCAGACCAGGCCAGAAAAATTCTTTGCGAAGAAGGTGACATTTTCGAACTACATGAATGGGAAACAAACGATGTTAAAAATCGAATTATTGACCAATGTGGAATTTCTTTATTAAACTAATTTCAAATTTACATACATTGAATATTATTGTACCTATAAATTAAAAGGTTTACCTCTTATCCGGTGAACCTTTTTTATTTTTAAAAATTCTTCAGTGGTAGCGATTTTACCTTCTTTAGCTTGTTATTTGTTAAAAATGAATACCTATTAAAGACTATAAAAAGGTATTATCAATAAAAAAGCAAAAATAATGCACTGAAAATTTGGCTCGTACCAACCTATTTTTGTTATTTTGCACACAATTTACATAAAACTATAAACGAACTGAACAGGTTATGTCGAAAAATCTTGTCATTGTTGAGTCTCCGGCCAAAGCCAAAACCATAGAAAAATTTCTTGGAAGTGATTATCTGGTCATGTCCAGTTTTGGTCATATTCGCGATCTTGCCGAAAAAGGTATAGGCATTGATTTCGAGAATAATTACAAACCTGAATATGTCGTTTCGTCGGACAAGAAAAAATTAGTAGCCGAACTCAAAAAAGCCGTTAAAGATAAAGAAATTGTTTGGCTCGCATCCGATGAAGACCGCGAAGGAGAGGCAATTGCATGGCATTTGGCTGAAGAATTGAAATTAAAAAAGGAAACAACCCGCAGGATTGTTTTTCATGAAATTACAAAGGAAGCCATACTGAATGCCATCGAAAATCCACGCGAAATAGACATAAATCTGGTTGATGCTCAACAGGCGCGACGCGTGCTCGATAGAATTGTGGGTTTCGAATTATCACCTGTTTTGTGGCGCAAAGTTCGACCTTCGTTGTCGGCCGGTAGAGTTCAATCAGTAGCAGTTCGGTTAATCGTTGAACGCGAACGTGATATTAATCAGTTTGTTGCTGAAGCCTCATACAGGGTAAGTGCTCTGTTTAAATCGGTAGATATTAACGGTGCACCGGTAGAACTTAAAGCCGAATTGCAACAGCGTTTCGACACAAAAGATGAAGCATACGCTTTTTTGGAACATTGCAAAACCGCAGGATTTACCATTGACGATATTGTTACGAAACCGGCTAAAAAATCACCGGCACCACCTTTTACAACCTCTACCCTACAACAGGAAGCGGCTCGCAAGCTCAGTTTTTCGGTTTCGCAAACCATGCAAATTGCTCAACGACTGTACGAATCGGGGAAAATCACTTACATGCGTACCGATTCTGTTAATCTTTCGGGCTTAGCTATAAATACCACCAAAGCCGAAATTATAAGTATGGCCGGTGATAAATATGTAAAAATCAGGAAGTTTACCAATACTTCGAAAGGAGCACAGGAAGCGCACGAGGCGATCAGACCTACTTATATGAATGCCAGAACAATCGATGGCACCGCACAGGAAAAACGATTGTATGAATTGATTTGGAAACGTACCATTGCTTCGCAAATGGCTGATGCCGAACTCGAAAAAACATCCATTTACATTAATATTTCAGGTATTAAAAATCAATTTGTGTCGTCGGGCGAAGTAATTGTATTCGATGGTTTTCTGAAAGTTTATCTCGAATCGACTGATGATGAGAATGATGCCGAAAACGATTCTCTATTGCCCACCATGAAAAGTGGCGAGAAACTTACGGCAAATGAAATTACAGCACAACAAAGATTTACTCAAAAACCTCCACGCTACGGTGAAGCCAGTTTGGTTCGTAAACTGGAGGAATTGGGCATTGGGCGTCCTTCGACTTACGCTCCTACAATTTCGACTATCCAGAACCGTTTGTACGTCGAAAAAGGAGATCGTGAGCCCGAAAAACGCAATTTTAATTTACTAAAACTTAAAGCAGGTAAAATTACCGAAAACGTTAAAGCTGAAAACTTTGGCGCCGAAAAATCAAAACTTTTTCCAACCGATATAGGCATTGTTGTCAGCGATTTCCTTACCGAATATTTTCCTGATATTCTGAATTATAATTTTACGGCCGATGTTGAAAAAGAATTTGACGATATAGCCGAAGGAAATATTAAATGGACAGCAGCCATTGATAAATTCTACAAAAAATTTCATCCGGTAGTTGAGGATACGATGAAAAACTCTGAACGACAGGTTGGAGAACGTATTCTGGGAACTGATCCTGCAAGTGGCCGACAATTGTCTGTGAAAATTGGTCGTTTCGGACCATTGGCTCAAATTGGAACTTCGGAGGAAGAAGAAAAACCTGTTTTTGCTTCACTACGTCGCGATCAGTCCATCGAGAGCATAACATTAGAAGAAGCACTGGAACTTTTCAAACTGCCCCGTCAAATTGGTGAGTTCGAAGAAAAGGTGATGACAGTTGCAATTGGTCGTTTTGGACCGTACATTCGTCACGACAGCACTTTTTATTCGTTGCCAAAAACAGATGATCCAATGACTCTGACCGCTGAACGTGCAGTGGAAATCATTGAAGAAAAACGTGAAGTTGAAAAAAATAAATTAATTTGTTCGCTTGGTGAAAACGGCGAAATTCAGGTCGTAAATGGTCGGTTTGGACCTTATTTCACCTTCGAAAAAGCAAATTATAAAATACCAAAAGGAACTGATCCGGCAACGCTCACATTTGAGAAATGCCAGGAGTTGATTGCAAGTCAACCTCAAAGTGAAAACAAAAAGAAAGGCTTTAAACAAAAAGCAAAAACAAAAAAGAAGTAATTCCGCTTAATTATTTATTGGTATGAAAAAATTAATTCTCTCGTTAGCGTTACTACTTTCTACTTTGGGCATCGTGGCTCAAAGTTCAATGAAATTAACCGAAGGACAACCGGTTTTTGTGTATTCATTACCAAAAATGGTATTCTCTATTGACGTTGAAGTTGAAAAAACAACTCAAAAACCCGGGCAGTTTTATCAGCATTCTGAGCGTTATCTTGCTACAAATCAAGTGATAAAAGAGGAAAAAACTTTTTTCAAACTCAAATCAATTACCCTTAAACCCATTGCTGTTCCTGATCCGAAAAGAACTTACCAAATCGAAGCAAAAGGTGGAAAATCAGATAATTTTATTACTGTTGACACCCGTGGAATACTATGTGGTGTAAATGTTCCATCGCCAGTCGAAAAACCGGTAAAACCAATTATTGCCATTGAATCAGAAAATTCTGAATCGAATTCGTTGTTGCCTTTAAGCGAAGAATATTTGATGGCCGGTTCATCTGCCAAACTTGCCGAAGGTGCTGCCAAACAAATTTATCGTATCCGCGAAAGCCGCATGACATTATTGAGTGGCGATATGGACAATCTACCTTCGGATGGAAAAGCGTTCGACAGTATGCTTAAAGGACTCGAGAAATCGGAACAGGAATTAACTGAATTGTTTGTTGGAAAGAAAACGATTGAAAGGATAAAGTACAATATTCATTTTACGCCCGATTCAGCGTATTCAAATCGGGTTCTTTTCCGATTATCTGCTCTTCGCGGATTGGTGGATGCGACCGATTTGGGAGGTTCGCCTTATTATATTTCGTTTGATGTAGAAAAAACAGCTGCCAGATTTTCCTCAATAAAATCAAAAACCGAATCAACCACATTGAACACAATATTGCCTGCCAATACTAAAGTTACCATTACCGATGGCGTAAAAGCATTATATACCGCCGATTTTTATGTTCCTCAGTTTGGAGTTGTAATTCCGGTATCGGAACAAATCCTTGCGACTCCAAAAATCAAAATCAAAGTTGATAATCTTACAGGTCGCATGTTGGAAATTGAGAGATAACAGGCTTTTTCGTTTTAAAAATAAAAAGCACAATGTAAAAATCATTGTGCTTTTTGTTTTTTTAAAACCGTTTTGCTACCAGTACTTTTAATCCGTCCGGTACAATTTTTACATGAATTTCGAGTCCTTCTTCGTATGGTTCGCCATCGAAGTGAAAAGGTCCGACCTCATCACGGTTCAATGTAACTTCGTTGGTACGCAGTGTGGTCATAAATAAATCGTTGTCTATTGTTTTGGTAAAAAGCTGCAAGGCCAATGTGGGTATCGCAATAATAGGGAAACTACTCATGATCGAAATATCAATTTTGCCATCCTGAACACTCGCTTGTGGTGCAATATAAGCATTATTACCCCATTGACCGGCATTGGCAAATGTCAAAACAAAAGCTTTCGATTCCAGATCAATTCCTTCGCCGGTTAAATGACAATTTTGAGGTTTGTAGCTGAAATAACCGGTTATCATTTTTTCGATGTACGACATGATTCCGCGCCTTTTACCTTTTGCAAACTCCATACTCACATAAGCGTCGAAACCGGTTCCGCAAGTACAAAAAAACGGTTTATCGTTTACAATTCCGTAATCAATCAGGATCGATTCTGAAAAATTTAAATTCCGAACTGCTTTTGTAATGCTCATCGGAATATTCAAATGCCGTGCTAATCCATTTCCGGAACCAATCGGAATTATTCCCAACGAAACATCCGAATGAATTAACTCCTTTGCAATTTCGTTTACAGTTCCATCGCCTCCTACAGCCACCACGTAATCGTATCCGTTGTTTTTATACCGTTTGGCAAGGGTACTTCCATGTCCTTTGTATTCGGTGTAAAGTATTTCAGCATCGAAAAGGGTGTTGTCTAATTCATTCAATATCAGTTGTGGTATACCATTTTTTTTAATGGTTCCTGAAATTGGGTTGATAATAAAAGCAATTTTCTTTTTTGTGTTTAACATGCTTGTTTATTAAATAAACGAAAGGATACAAAATTACATCAAATATTTCATTAATAAAACAGATTCTTTCCTCTCTAACAATTTGTTAGTTTCAATTGTTGTATATTTGCAAATCCAAGCATCACAAATCCGAAAATTTCAGAATTTATCTTTTTAAAAATATTTACCTGAGTACTACCTTTAAATAATTGAATTATGTCGAAAAAACCCAAGTCTAAAAAAGCACCGAGTACCCGCATTCGCAAATCGGAACTGGTACAAAATATTATCAATATTTTCAACGAAAACCCGGAGAAAAACTACAATTACAAACAAATTTCGATGGCTTTGAATATCAGTTCAGAATCTCAACGTGTGTTTGTAAACGAATTGTTGTACGAATTGCTTGATGAAGAATTCCTGGTTGAAATTTCACGCGGCAAATTCAAAGTAAATTCACGCGGCGGTTATTTAACCGGCACCATTGATCGTCAGGGTGTTAAAACATTCCTGAATCCCGACGATGGCGGCGAACCGGTTTTTATACCGGAGCGAAAAACCAATCACGCTTTTTTGAACGATAAAGTAAAAGTGTTTCTGTATGCACGTCGCAAAGGTCTGATACCCGAAGGTGAAGTAGTTGAAATTATCAGACGGGCAAAAGATACTTTTGTGGGCATTCTTGAAGTGTCCGAAAATTTTGCATTTCTGATTTCGGATAATAAAGTGGTTACCAACGATATATTTATTCCTAAAAGCAAACTGAACGGAGGAAAAAACGGACAAAAAGCAGTTGTTAAATTGCTCGAATGGGAGCCGAACATGAAAAATCCGGTGGGCGAAGTAATTGATGTGCTGGGCGAAAAAGGAGATAACAACACCGAAATGCATGCAATTTTGGCCGAATTTGGCTTGCCCTATAAATATCCGGCCGATGTGGAAGCTGCTGCCGATCATATCGATGCAGGCATTACTCCCGAGGAAGTTGCACGACGCATTGATTTACGGGGTGTTCCAACCATTACTGTCGATCCGCGCGATGCCAAGGACTTCGACGATGCTTTGTCGCTGCTTAAGCTCCCTAACGGACTTTGGGAAGTGGGAGTTCACATTGCCGACGTTACACATTATGTTCGTCCTGACAGCATCATTGAAAAAGAAGCACAAGTGCGCGCCACTTCGGTGTATTTGGTCGATCGTACCATTCCAATGTTGCCGGAGCATTTATCAAACGGGATTTGCTCGCTTCGACCCAACGAAGACAAACTGACTTATTCTGTGCTTTTTCAAATGAATGATAAGGCAGAAGTGGTGAAATATGAAATTGCAAAAACGGTTACTTGCAGCATTCGCCGATTTACGTACGAAGAAGCACAAACTGTGATTGAAACTGGTGAAGGCGATTGTAAGGAAGAGATTGTAACGCTCGATCGATTGGCTAAGATCCTTCGCGGAAAACGGTTTACAGCCGGTGCCATTGCATTCGACCGCGTGGAAGTACGGTTCGAAATAGACGAAAAAGGTAAACCTGTTTCGGTATTTTTTAAAGAACAGAAAGATGCGAATAAAATGATTGAAGAGTTTATGTTGTTGGCCAACAAGACGGTAGCAACTCACATTGGCAAACCCGGCAAAAGCCTGAAAGCAAAAACATTTGTTTATCGCATACACGATGTGCCAAATCCGGATAAATTGCAGAATTTCTCGGTATTTATCAAACGCTTTGGTTACAACCTGAAAACGTCGGGAAAAAGCACTGCCGTTTCGAGCACCTTAAATCATTTACTCGACGAAGTTCAGGGCAAAAAAGAACAAAACCTGATAGAAACCCTTGCTGTACGATCCATGGCAAAGGCCATTTATTCCACCGAAAATATCGGGCATTACGGCCTCGCTTTCGACTATTACACGCATTTCACCTCACCAATTCGCCGCTATCCGGATATGATGGTGCACCGTTTGCTTGAGCGCTACGCTACGGGCGGAAAATCGGCCAGCCAATCTGAGTATGAGGATTACTGTAAGCACAGCAGCGACATGGAACAATTGGCCTCGAATGCCGAACGTGCTTCGATAAAATATAAACAGGTTGAATATATGTCGGCTCAAATTGGTCAGGTTTTCGACGGTGTGATTTCGGGAGTTACCGAATGGGGAATTTACGTGGAACTTGTTGTCAATAAATGCGAAGGAATGATTCCTATCCGCGATTTGGACGATGATTATTATATTTTCGACGACAAAAATTATTGTCTTGTAGGTCGGCGTTATCATCGTAAATATCAGCTGGGTGATGAAATTACAGTCAAGGTTGCCCGCGCAAATCTGGATAAAAAACAATTGGATTTTGCAATTGTCTGAATAATAAATTTAGCGCTATATATTTGATTTTTAACAATATAAAGTAATTTATTCGTCGGAAGTTAAACTTTTTCTCAAAAAATCATTGCAATACTCAAAAATAGCTTTATCTTTGCAGTCGCAAAATTAAAGCAATGGCTGCGTAGCTCAACTGAATAGAGTACCACACTACGGATGTGGGGGTTACAGGTTTGAATCCTGTCGCGGTCACCATTAAAAAACTCAAAACTCTCTGATAATTAATACTTTATCAGGGAGTTTTTGTATGTAAATTGATGGTAAATCTCAAATATTTAGTCTTCCGACTAAATTTCTCCAACACATTTTTAAAATTTTTTATTCTTTTAATTTCTGATTTTTTATTATTGTGAAAAAGAGTTTTCATTTGCATAATTGCGATTTGTTGAAAAGGAATACATTCTGCAATTTAAAGTGGTTAAATTCAACCCCTATAAAATTAAATTTTTTAATTTGCCAAATATCCAATTGGCGGTAATGATTATTGATCTTTTTCTGTTTGCTTCGTTGTAAATTACTCTTCGATTATAAAACCGATTTTATTTATAGGTTTTGAACTTCGTTTTTTATCGGAATGCAATTCAGCTAAAGATTGGTTAATTAGTTCAATTGCTAATATAAATAATTCGTTTTGTTAAGCAATTAAATTCAGGGGTTGATAAAAAAATATTTTTTATGAAATAAAATTCATTTCATTTGGGTGTAAGTTGCCCGGAACTTCGATGACACTGATTTTATTGACGCTCAAAATAATAAAGCTGTTGTCTTAAAAATTCCAGGTATTGATTTTTGACCCGAAAGTTCGTCATAATCGCTTGTTTTTGGGCAGATTTAATAAAAACATGCCACAAAATTGCCTAAGATGAAGAAAATACTTCAGAATTAGTAACTTTTTATGTTGAAATATGTGAAATTAATTTCATTTGATTATATTTGCAAAGAATATTCTGTATGCGCAGACAATTAATTATAAACTAACCAAAATTAAAAGAAAATGAAAGACTTAGTAGGCAAAATCAAAGCTGAATTTGACGCTTTTGCAAAAGATGCAGATTTGCAGGTAGAAAAAGGTAACAAGGCTGCCGGAACCCGTGCTCGTAAAAGTTCATTGGACTTGGAAAAACTATTGAAAGAGTTCAGAAAAGTATCAGTTGAAGATTCAAAAAAATAATTGATTCTTCACTTGTCGTTATTTAAAGCTTTCCCACCAGGGAAAGCTTTTTTTTGTATATTATGCTGTAAAACATATATTTTTATGCTATAAATTAAAAAATAACCTGTTATTTTTGCAGCACAGTTCAGCACAGTTATTATGGAAATAAATTTCACTCATTCTAAATCGAAAATTAAAACGCTGGCCGATGCTTTCAGTCGCGCAATAATGGATAATGAATTGCAGGTGGGCGATAATTTACCGTCGATTAACGAAGCAAGTGCAGTGTATAAAGTTTCGCGCGATACTGTTTTTAAGGCGTACAATGAGCTGAAGAAAAGTGGACTGGTCGACTCCAATCCGATGAAAGGCTACTTTGTGAAAGCCGAAGTGAATCAGGTGTTGTTGCTTCTCGATACATATTCTCCTTTCAAGCAGAATCTTTACAATCGGTTTATCGAACATCTTCCCGAAAATTATAAAGTTGACTTATTATTTCACCAATATAATAAAAAGTTTTTCGACACGATTGTAAACGAAAGCATTGGTCGCTACAACATGTATGTGGTAATGAATTTTTCGAACACACAGCTTTCGGATAGTTTGGCAAAAATTCCGAAAGATAAACTGCTGTTGCTGGATTTTGGTAATTTCGAAAAGTCTGGTTATTCATTTATATGTCAGGATTTTGATGAATCGCTTTACCAATGTTTGGAAACTTGCAAAAGCAAATTGAAAAAATACCGTAAACTGAGTTTTGTTTTTCCCGACGAATTAAGTCACCCGATCAGCTCCATCGATTCTTTTCTGCATTTTTGCAAAAATGAAGGTTTTGAATATGAGATTTTCCGAAAAAAGAAGGATTGGCACGGACCTGAAAAGGGCACTGTGTATCTTTGCATCGAAACCGACGATATGGTTAAAATCATAAAAGAAGCCGATGCAGCCGGTTTACAAATTGGAAACAATGTAGGATTGATCGCATATAACGAAAATCCTATATTGGAAGTTATCAAAAATGGCATCACTTCCATAAGCATCGATTTTGGATTGATGGGCGAAAAGGCAGCGAACTTTGTAGTAAGCAAAAAACCGGTTCAGGAATATCTTCCTACTAACATAATAACAAGAAAATCAGTATAAACCAATAAATTTACATCAATGGAAAATCACTCGGTAGTAAAAAAATTCGACTTCCCTACAAAAAGATACTGTCAGACCCTCGAATTAAAAGATGAGCCTGAATTAATTGAAGAATATAAATTTTGGCACAAAAAAGAAAATCGTTGGCCCGAAATTCCGGAAGGAATCCAATCAGTCGGAATTCTTGATATGGAATTGTATATTTTTGGAAACCGATTGTTTATGATTGTTGAAACCCCTCTTGATTTCGACTGGGACAGCGCCTTTAATAAACTGGCAACACTGAATCGTCAAGCCGAATGGGAAGAATTCATGGCAAAATTTCAACTGACCAAACCAGGCGCAAGTTCTTCAGAAAAATGGAACATGATGGAACGTATATTTTCCTTATAATCAAATAAATACTAAATAAATCAATTCAATAAATTTATGGCATCTACAAAATCTTCACTTTTAAAAGGTTCCGACGGAACTAATTATTTGGTTCCTTTTATTCTTGTTACATCGCTTTTCTTTTTTTGGGGTGTAGCTAACAACATGACGGATACACTTTTAGCCGCTTTCAAAAACATTATGGAAATGACCGATTTTCAAACATCGTTTATTCAAATTGCATTTTACGGGTCGTATGCCGTTTTTGCAATTCCTGCGGCCTTGTTAATCCGTAAGTACAGCTTCAAAGTAGGAATCATCGTTGGGTTGGCTATGTATGCTGCCGGCACATTTTTGTTTTTTCCGGCCAGTCAATTGGCATCTTATGGTTTTTATCTTTTCGCCATTTACGTGATGGCTGGTGGCTGCTCAATTCTCGAAACCACTGCCAACCCTTATATTCTCACCATGGGACGCCCCGAAACCATGACTCGCCGACTGAACTTTGCACAATCATTTAATCCGGTGGGTTCAATTTCGGGTATTTTGCTGAGTCAGGTATTTATCCTTTCGCAATTAAGTGCCAATAAATCAGCCATGACAGATGCACAGCTTATTATAGCGCAACACAAAGAATTATCGGCGGTTACACTTACTTATATGGGAGTGGGTATTGTTTTACTTGTGGTATTAGCTATAATATTGTCGTACAAAAAAATGCCTGCCACCAAGGATCTTTCTTCGCTGAGTTTTGGTCAAACCACCCGACAGATTTTCAAACGCAAACATTATTCCTTTGGTGTGATTGCCCAGTTCTTTTATGTAGGCGCACAAATTGGTGTTTGGTCATACACCATCCGTTATGTAATGACAGCTTTGAAATTAGTAGATCCCACAACTGATGCCATCATTACTGAAAATGTTACTGCATTTATCAGCGATCATGCTATATGGAGCAACCTGTGGCAGTTCGATGCAGCCACCACAGCCGAAAACATTGGAAATTCATTCTATTTAACTTCGATTATTTTGTTCACATTTTCCCGTTTTATTTTCACCGCTTTAATGCGCTTCTTTAAACCGGGAATGCTGTTGGCAATTGCTGCAGCGGGTGCTTTTATTTCTGCTCTTGTTGCAATTTTCGCAACGGGCATGACCGGTGTTATTGGATTGGTTGCCATATCGTTTTTTATGTCGCTTATGTTTCCAACAATTTACGGTATTGCCCTCGAAGGATTAAGTGAAAGCGAAGCAAAAGTAGGTGGATCGTACCTGGTAATGGCTATTTTAGGTGGTGCTTTACTTACCTCGTTTCAAGGTTTACTTTCCACATCAACCGGAAGCATTTACGTATCTTATTTAATTCCGTTGATTTGTTATGTGATTGTGGCGTTGTACGGGTTATATGCCTTTAAAGATGAAAAAAAGTACGGATACGAATAATTTGAACAAATAAGTTTAAGTATATTTTACCGATTGATATTCAGCAATTTATGAATCAAAAAGATTTTCAATCTGAATTTAAAAATGTAGTTATCGACGACGATAATATCAATTTTGGACTGACGATAAATTCGGTAGGTTACAAATCTATTTTGCCTGATGAAAAAATTGCTTTGTCAAATAAAATAAAAGATTTTAAATATCAGTATAAAAAAGGAAAGGTATCGGACGAGTTTAAACTAATTTACATTACAAAAGGTGTTGGTTTTGTTTGTTTCGATGGTTCTGACGAAATTGAAATTTCGAAAGGAAAAATATTGCTTATCAATCCAAATCAGAAATACACGTATTATCACCTTTCGGAAACAGAATGGAAAGAGTATTTTATTCGGTTCGAAACTGATACAGCTTACAGTTTGCTGATACGTAAGTTTTTCCCGGTCGACAATTCAATTATAGATATTGGGTTTAACGAAGAGTTGGTAAAGCTTTTCCACCGCGCTATCGATGTGGTTCAAAACGGGTTAAAGTCATCGCAGGTATATTTGTCGGGCATGTTATTTCATGTGTTGGGTCTTATTATTTCCGAATCGAAAAATAAAACACTCGAAAAAAAGGAAACACAAAAGATTGAACAGGCAAAAATAATCATGACCGAAAATCTTTTTCAGGATGCGTCGCTTCAGGAAATTGCATCCAAACTGAACATGAGTTATACTTTGTTTCGGAAAAATTTTAAAAAGTACACCGGCGAAGCTCCGGCTAAATATTTCAATGATTTACGCCTGAATAAAGCCAAACAATTGCTGTTGGAAACGTCCTATTCGATAAAGGAAATTTCGTTCATGTTACAATTTACCAGCAACGAACATTTTTCCACGAGTTTTAAAAAAACAACCGGATTGGCTCCTAAAGATTTCAGATTGAAAGAGCTTAAACAGGTACGTAACATATCTGAATAACAAATTGATTAATAAATTAATAAAAATAAAAATATGAAAGCAGGAATTATTGATGGTGACGTTTTGACATCCGGAACGAACCACGGCAAAGAAAAAACAGGTCGTTTGCAGGGAGAAAATCCTAAAATTGGCATCCGACCAACGATTGATGGACGTCAGGGAGGTGTTCGCGAATCGCTCGAAGCACAAACAATGAACATGGCCGTAAATTTGGCCGGTTTTATCAGTGCCAATCTTAAATACAGCGACGGCACGCCTGTTCAGTGCGTTATTGCCGACACAACCATCGGTCGTGTTGATGAAGCCGCAGCTTGTGCCGAGAAATTCAAACTTTCGGGGGTAGGCGCTACAATTACTGTGACGCCATGCTGGTGCTACGGCAGCGAAACCATTGATATGGATCCTTCAATGCCAAAAGCGGTTTGGGGATTCAACGGCACCGAACGTCCGGGAGCTGTTTATTTGGCTGCTGCTTTGGCGGGTCATAATCAGAAAGGCTTACCTGCATTTGGTATTTATGGTCGTGATGTTCAGGATGGTGGCGACAACACAATTCCAGCCGATGTGCAGGAAAAAATCATACGCTTTGTCAAAGCAGCTGTAGCAGTTTCAACACTGAAAGGAAAATCGTATTTGTCAATCGGTTCAGTTTCGATGGGTATAGCCGGTTCTATTGTTGATGCCAATTTTTTCCAGGAATATTTAGGAATGCGCAACGAATATGTTGACATGAGTGAAATTCTGCGCCGTGTGCAATTAAACATCTTCGATCCCGAAGAATTCAATAAGGCAATGAATTGGACTACAACAAATTGCAAAGCAAATGAAGGCGAAGATACCAACGATGAAGATAAAAAGAAATCGCGCGAAAAGCTAGACGAAGAATGGGAATTTGTTGTGAAAATGACCATTATAATTCGTGATTTAATGATTGGCAATCCTAAACTCCGTGCATTGGGATTTGGTGAAGAAGCGTTGGGGCACAATGCAATTGCATCCGGATTTCAGGGCCAACGTCAATGGACTGATTTTATGCCCAACGGCGATTTTTCAGAAGCCATTCTGAATACGTCATTTGACTGGAACGGAATTCGCGAAGCATTTGTGGTAGCAACCGAAAACGATTCGTTGAATGGTGTTGCCATGTTGTTTGGAAAACTATTGACCAATACAGCTCAGGTATTTGCCGATGTGCGTACTTACTGG